>Ga0265338_10000172_pt1 | contig 119739 bp, 210 predicted proteins | sample 42126metaG_FD_193579 | JGI IMG/M metagenome (GOLD analysis project Ga0265338, IMG submission 193579) | Rhizosphere microbial communities from Carex aquatilis grown in University of Washington, Seatle, WA, United States - 4-21-26 metaG | ecosystem: Host-associated > Plants > Roots >...
AGTCCCGCGATCACAGCCATGCGATTTCGCAATAGCATCGGTTTTCTCTTCAAGTGCGGGGTTGTTTATTGGTCGCAGATTGTTATAGCGATCTAAGTCTATCATGCATTCCTCCTCCTCTGATTTCATGCTTATCCGGTTTAGACACACAGTCCTACATCTTGTGTCTGTTGGTTTTTGCGAAGTTCGGTGCGGATTTCCATCCATAACTTGCCGAGCATGTTCTGGCCGTCGCGGTTCGGCCCCCATCCCCAAAAGTCGTCGCGCCAACTATCCTCGATCAACTCACGGTCGCCAGTCGCAAGCAGCTTGCGGCGCACGTATTCATGCTGAGAGGCTTTTGCGCGGAGGATGTCCCGCATGACGCAAACTTTTACCGCGTCCCAATCGGGGCGCTGAATGGATTTGTGCTCTTGCGCTATTTTGAAGGCGGCATGGGCCGAAGGCGCAAACCGGATGTCGTCGGCGATTGCCGCAGCCATCGAACCAAAGGCCGGACTGCGATTGCCCTCTTGGCCCGTCGCAAACCGCTCCCAATGATATGCGGCTTCGGAAGTGTCGAAGTCTCTACCGCGCCACAGCAGCCTAAAAGCCGAGAAGTTCGACAAAACATAGAAATCCTGCTCGTAGAAAAAGACCTGCGCCTGAGAGTCGAGTTTGTGCGTTTCAATCAACATCTAGTAGGTCTCAGTGTTTGTGTGTGGCAACCGGATAAGCATGTCTGATTTCGTTGGTGTTTGATCGCTCTAGCGGTTATGCGGGCTCGTAGGTGGCTGCGAAGATGTCGGGCTTGCACGGATAGAATTTCGCCCTTTACGCCGCGAATGATCCAGTCACCGGGCTTGGCAATCATCACGCCTTCCAAGGTGCCGATGTGGATGTCGTTACCGAACCGCATGACGCATCCCGGAGTGTCGGGAGTCTGGTCAGCGCGAACCGCCGACTTTAGCCACTCGGGTGTGTCGAGAATTGCGCACCCATCCCACTGAACGGCTTCGATCACGACTGGTTTCTTTCTGAATTTCGGCATCTTCTACTCCGTAGCCGCCTGTCTGGCGCGAGTCAGGGTAGCGGCGCTGATTTCAGGCAGCTTGCCGTCGGCAACATCATCGATGTCGGCCAACAACTCCAGCATCATCTGTGGCGCTGGTCCGGCAGTCTGCACCGCGACAATCTTCTCGGCGAGTTGCACAAGATTGACCGTCGGGCATTTGCCCGTCAGGACAATGCTCTCGTTGTCGCCAAGGTTGTCGATTTCGTTGCCTTGGGCCACGATCTCATTGGCGATGACTTGTGCTAGTCCATTGGCGTCCATCAGCTCGGCTCCACAATCTTGCCGCCTTGCGTCAAGGGAACGCTGCCGCGAAACTTCTCGCGCCCAGACTGGCGCTGGCTCGGCTTTTGCGGCTGCGGCTGCTCGGCAACGCGATTGATGGCAGCCCAGAAGCCCGCCCCATATACCCGCTCCATGTGGCCGGCGCGGTGAAGCACCAAGTCGCCATGGGCGGTGATCTCAACCCGGTCGGCCTCTATCTGAATCGGGCTTCGGCTATGACCATCATGGTCGGCAATCAGAACGTAGCGAGCCATTCCCTTACCCTTTCCGCATATACCCGCATGGATATAGGTTATGCCGCCAGAGTTGTCCAGACCGGCGCGCGCACCAAGGCGCGAAATGCCGCAGCGAGGGCATCGACCTGGTCATCGTGCTTGTGGGATTCGTCTGGCTTGAAGGCGCACAGTTCATCAATCAGGTCTTTATTCCAGTCCCCCTCGCACATGACGATGATCTTGTGCTCGAAGCCCGCCACCAGCGGCGCTGCCCGAATGGCTTTCTTGCCGTGCTCCACCTCGACCGTCACGTCATAGCCGGCGAGTTGCTTTGCCAGCGCATACGCCACGAATTTGCCGGACCCAGGGTCTTGCGGAATGCGGATGCGGCAGCTCGGGCCGTCGATTGCCGCAATGGCAGGAAGCGTTTTCTCGATCTGCCCCGGCGAGAGGCGGTCGCGGATCACGTCGAGGATGTAATAGATGTCATGCGGGTCAACGCCCATCAGGACGCCTGCCGTATAGTCCGGGTCCTTGCCCGGCTCCGGTTCGGTCCAGGCCAAATCCCAGGCGCGCACCAGGCGCAATTTCTTCTCGGCAATGAACGCGAAGCGATCGAACACCGGCAGTTTTGCGGTGAAAAACTCGCGCTTGAACATGCCGCCTTCGGCAGCGGTCGGGTTTTGTTGATATTGCGCAGCCTTATCGTGCGATGTCATGTATTTGGTGCGCGCATCGATTGCCGCTTTCGGCCATTTCACCGGCCACAGTACGTCGCCTTCCTCGCGGCGATCCTCCCATATCTCGCCGATGCGCGGCCCGATGTCGGTGCCGAAGCTGGCATCGGTCTTGCGAATGACCGGCTTGGTCAGCAGGCTGCCGCAGTTTTTCTTTTGCCCATCGGTCTTTAGATCGCGCATGAACAGGTACGGATGCTTGCGGTCGTGCTCATACGGCAGGCAGACATGGATGCCGTCGAACTCGTGGGCGAGGATGTGCCCGATCAGGTCATTCTCTGCCGTGCGCTGCATTGACAGGATGAACAAGCCATGGATGTCGCGCAGGCGCGATTGCATGGCGTTGTCCCAGGTGCGGAGCATCTTGACGCGATCGGCCTCATAGGAATCGGCCACCGCGTTATGCACGTCATCGAGCCCGATGATATGCGAACCGAACCCGGTGATGCCGCCCTTGGATGACAAGGCCTGGCGCAGCCCGCCGCGGTCATTGTTGAATTCCTGCACGCCTTCCTTGATCAGCTCGAAGCGATCGGGCGCAACAGCCTTTTCGACCTGGCCTTCCGTCACGTCGCCGATATTGAACCGGGTGCGCCAGCGGTCGCGATACCAGGAGGAGCGCACCAGTTGCAGATTCTTCGCCGCGTGCTGGTAGATCAGGTCTTGGTTGTAACCCAGGAAGATCATGCGGGCGCCGGGACCGCGCCAGCTATTCGGCCGCAGGAAGCGCTTGTTATCGGGGTGGCCTTGCTTCGGGTCCTGTGCCCACAGCCAAGCAGGAAAGAACACATTGATGCCGAGCGACTTGGCGTGGCCGGGCGGCAAGGTGAAGATGATCAGGTTGCCAAGCTGCCAATCGACTGCCGCTGTGAGGTAGTCGCACATACAGTCAATGTGCCAGTTGCCAAGGAACTGATCAGGCTCCAGCGCCCACGGCCAGGCGGCTGCCATGAAGCTGCCCAGCGACTCCTCATACTGAAGGCGGCTGGAGCGGGCGCGTTTGTTGATCGATTCGTCGCCGTTAAGCAGCATCGGCGTCGCCCTCGATTGCCGCCGGCTTGGTCGTGCCTTTGGTCTGCAATTCCTTGAAGCGCACGAAGACCGGCACCGGCAGGAACTGCACGCCGCCCACCGCGTCGACGTTATCGGCGATCGTTGCCAGTTCGGCGCGTTCGGCTTCTGTCAGTTGATCCTCGGCAATACCGTCGAAGACGTGATCGCCAGGGCGCTCGTCCTCGATCTCCTTGGCCTGCACCGTGATCGGCCCACCACCTGGGCCGCTGACCTCGGTCTTGTTGCGGAATTCAGGATCAAGCGAGCGCAATAGGAAATGCTGATCGGCCATGCTGCCGGCCGCGGCGCGCGAGACGGTCGCGTCATAGCAGCCTTCGAGGATCGTCGCCTTGGCCTCCACCCGCAGTTTTTGCAGTTCTGGCGAGCTATTAACCAGGCGTGAGATGGTTTCCCTGGAACACTTGACTCCATACGCATCCTCCAGCGCGCGAGCCGCTGCTGCCGGGCTGCGGGGGTTTGCCTTCACGGCTGACCAGACACGCTCGACCGTCCAGAACTTGCGCTTGCCTGGATTGCCTGGCTCTCCAGGCTTCGGCAGATACGCGGTGCCGTCGTCCTGCTCGATCGGCTCGACATGCTCCTTGGTGTCAGGCAGCGTCGCCAGCAATTGCGTGAGCGCAAAGGTATGCGGTGCGTCAGGATGCAGGCCGAGTTTCATCCCGGCTTCGTTCATGCGCGTGATGGCTTCATTGCGCATGTTGACGTAATCGTTCCGGGTGAGGCCTGTCTTGCTCGGCATCAACTCGGCAGCCGCTTCGCCTTGCGGCTTCAACATCGCCGGCACGTCGCGGCTATCGTATTCCTTGCCGTAGTCGGCAATCTTGCGCTCATACTTGCGCTTGTCGGAATACGCCTCGCAGTAATCGATCAGGATGTCCCGGTGCTTGCCGGCCGCGTCTACTCGATTATGATCGAGCCGCGGCCAAGTCTCGCGCCATTTCCATGCAGCGTCGCCGTTGAAATAACTCGGCGGTTCAGGGCAATTGATTGTCAGTGCAGTGGTCGTCATTTTCCAAAAAGTCCGGTGGTGTAATTTCAAGAACGGCAAGCATTACCTCCGGCGCGGAGGACGATGGCGTTATGGTCTCGCCAGTCCTCCATTGCCGGGCCATCGCCCACGGTTCTGGCAAATAAACAATCCGATCGGCCGCTACACGTATCCTCTCCCCAACCGGCAGACCGGTAACCGTCGAGCAATCGTAGGCGTCATTGATCGGATCGTACCCAACGATGATCACCATCCGGCCATCCCCTTTCAGGGTGACAAGCTGACCGATCGGGTAGACCTCGTTCATTGCTCAATTCCTCGCGCGTGCGCGCGTAGACCGTGACTGTGCGTGACGGGCGCCCGGTGTCTCTCCCGAATGCAATCGAGTATCCGCTGTCTCAGGTGCCAGTCGGGTTCCAACCCGAACCATTTACGGCTCAAGCCATAGAGCTGCGCCCATAGCGTCATCTGGCGACGTGTCAGCATCATCCTTATCCCTTGCGTCGTAACCGTAGAGGCTTGCCCCGGTATTCTTTCCCTCTTGATCTGGTGGGTTTGGGAGGACGAGAGATTGATCCTTGGAACTCGCCATCATTCGTCGACTCCCCTCAACAGGTCCGCAGTGAACCCGATAGCGTTGACGGAATTGCCGGCACGCAACCGCCACGTCTTGGGTCCATCATGATTGCGGTAGCCATCTGCATATCCAGGCTTCTTCTCGCGGCGTATCGGCCTGCCACTCGGATGCTTGGTGGGAGGAGGCTTAATCGGGGTTGGTTTCATTTCACAAGCCACTCGGCTATGAGACCGCCGCCGACAGCGCACACACCGAGGAGACCGACGTTCACCAGCCAGAGCGGGACATCGCCATAGAGCGGCCCGAACATCAATTCGGTGACCGATGCGACCACGATGATATAGAGACCGGCGAGCGCCTGCATGGCGGGTTTATTTCCCCTGTTGATTTGGTTGGTTTGCGAGGACGAGGCAGCGATTGGAACCGTCCAGCGCCGTCGCGATCTCCTTGCACTCTTGCGCCATCGCTCTGGCTTCCTCGTCGCCAAGGCAGATCGCAGCAGCGTACAGCTTGCGGGCGTATTCGCGCAGACGTTCAGGTGTCAATCTCATGATCGCCGCCGTTTGAGAAAGACATAGCCGTCTGACATGGCGACCATTTTCCCAGCCGTCCTGACCGAGTTTGTTAAGGTCTAGTTCAAATATCGACGCCGTCTCCTCAATGTTGAGGAAGCGGTGCATATGAACGACGCGATATTCCCAGCGACCGCCGCAGCCGGGACAGGTGGGCTTTGCCTTCGGCTGATCCTGATCGGTCATGCCCGCAATACCTCGACTGCCTTTTTGACATCGGCCAGCAAGACATCAGACGGCTTGCGGCGAAGATAGTCGGTCTCATTCCACCAGCGCTCTCGCAGCTTCATTGGCAGGCGGAACCATTCTTCTGCCGTGAAGGGCCATGCGTCGTCTGCCTTCGTTTCTTTCTTCTCTGCCTTCAACGCCGGTTTGATCAGCGCATAGAGCGGGTCCATGATCTTTTCCATCTGCATGATGCCGTCGCCGAGCACCTTTCGTTTGCGCTCGCCGGCATCAGCGTCGCCGAATGTCCAATAGCCGTAGCGGATGTCGGCCATCGCCTCGTTGAACTTGTCGACGAGGCCTTGAACCGTGGTCGGCTCTGGCTTCGGCACGCGCGGACGTACAAACTCGAACCGGCCATCGGCGAATTCATCGAGCGGCCGCACGAAATACTTACCGGTTGCGAGCGAGCGGTAGATCACCAGCGGCTTATCGCGAAAGCACGCCTCCACCCATGACGCCATGGATGAACATCGCAGACCGGCATCGATGTCGATCACCTGATACTCGGTGCCGCGCTTCTTGTGTCGCCAGCGGCTGCCAATCCCAATCTCGATCACGCCGCACTCCTCGCCGCCATGATTGCCTCCTCGATCACGTCGATGGCCGGCAGCTTCGGCTTTTCAGGCTTCGGCAATTCGCCGGTCTGCTCGACCTTGCGCAGTTTCACCGCCGGTTCGGAGCCGGTGTACTCGATCGCATCGATACAGACGCGAATCGCCATTCCGTCGCTGCCCCACGTTTCCATATTCATGCCGGTGATCATGATGCGGCCGCCCATGAATTCGATAGGCTTCTGGAATCCCTCGGTGCCAAGGTCGTAGAGTTTCTGGGCAAGGCTCATGTCATAGACCACAAGATTCAAACGAATGCCGTTGGGCTCGGCTGGTCGCCGGACGTAATATCCATCACCGCTCCACGGAATAGGCACATCACTCTCTATTCTTCAAAGCGCGCCGCGGCGTCGTTTATCTCGCCGTTGCGGTCGATCACCGATGCCAGATTGAGCACCACGGCGCCGGTGTAGCCGTCGATGCCGTCCGACTCCTCGTCCTTGATCAGATTGATGGCGACGGTGCGCAGACGACCTGAAATGCGCTTGCGCTCCTCGGTCTTCGCCATCTCGGTGCGCGGAGTGCGCGGAATTTCCATGCCGGCATCGACCTTGTCGAGTAAGGTTGCCGCATCCTCGCACTCGCGCGCCATAACTGTGGCCTCGGAGTCATGCAGGAAATACAGCTTCTGGGCGATCTGGCGCAGACGCGTCGCGTTGAGGTCCTTGAATATGCTCACTGTGCCTCCTTCGTTAGTTCGGCGATGACACCTTCCAGCCTTTGTTGAATCAGGCGCTTGTGCTCCGGCTTGAATTGTGACGTGGCGGCGACATCGATCAGGCGCTCCAGCCATTTCACCGGATCAGGCCCGATGTAATCCTTTTCTCTGCTCATGCCGCCTTCTTCTTCGGCTTCGCCTTGGTCTTGCGTTTTGTCTTGGCCTTCGCCTTGCCGATGCTGCGATTGAACGTAATCACCTCGCCGGTCTTGATGTCGCCGGCCTGGAGCGGGGCGCCATCAGGATTCACAACTTTCACACCGTTGACGACCACCGGCCCGGTGTTGCTCGGCTTGCCCGTAAAGCGGATCACCTGACCAGAAGCCGGTGGGCGCGGCGGGCGCGGCGGGCGCGGCACGCAACGATGCTTGATGCCGACCAGGATCAGCAACGCATCGCAATGTTCGCAGCGTTCCTCGTTCATGCGGCCTCCCGCGGCTTGCGTTTGCTGTCGTGCTCCGGTCCTGTGATAACGATCGCGCGGCGCTCGATACGTTGATTGAGCACGCGCTCGACTTCGGCGAGATACTTATCCACGGCGCGGTCTGCCCGGCGCCACAGGACCGGACGTTGATGCGGCGCCAGATGAAATGGATTGTCGCGCGCAAATTCAATCAATCGATTGGCGTTGCGCCACAGCACGCGCAGCGTCTCGATCTCCAGTCGCATGACCTCGCGTTGCAACGGTGTCATGCTGCTTCCTTTCCGCCGCGGCCGGCAACGCGCCCGTCCCCGATCTTGTCGTTGGTGCCGAGATAGGCGCCATTGTGAATCGGCCAGATCATGCCGACGTTGGCGGCCTCGACCATGATCACCGGGTCGCCGAACATGGTGCCGCAGAAATAACCGCGCGGCAGTGCGCCAAGACGCAACGCCAGGACGCGCGAGCATTTCAGATGCAGCGGCTCTGGCGGATCGCTCGCTTCAATCACCTTGATCGGAATGCGCGTCATCGCACCAGCCAGCCGACGATGGTGCCAATGATGAACAGCGATGATCCGGCGATGTAGAAGATGCCTGGTAGATAGTGCATCACGGCTCCACATCCTCGCCAAACATTTCCTGGACGCGCGGGAAGCCATTGCACGGATGATGATCGATCAAACAACGACCTGGCCGCACGCAGACCTTGTTATGCGGCCACGGGTTATCGCCATCGGTGGCGACGGCGCCATTGTCCGCGTACATGCGCATCGCTTCGTCGCTCCATCCAGGAGGCGCGATGTCGTCCATTAGCTTGCGGCGACGATTGGCGCTATGAACCAGCAAATACGAGCTGATCAAACAGACGATTGCACCGCCCGAGACGGCGCCGACGACAAACGCTCCATAATCGCCGATCATAGCCGCCCCGCCAGTTCATCGATGGCGCCGGGACGATAAAATTCACCGAAGGTTTTCTTGGCAGCTATATCGTATGCGTCTCCGGCCTCGTTTACGTCGTCAAAGTATCCGAGAAAGCGTAGCTTTCCATCATGCCGCAACTGTGCGACCCATTTTCGCTTTTCCTTGTGCCAGGAGACACCCTTCCGACCAGATTTATTGTGCTTCCGCAGACGGGCATTGGCCATGTTCTGACTTTTGGTGGCCGGCCGAAGATTCTTCCAGCTAATGTCGCTTTTGTTGGTATTTTCGTGATCAACATCACCTATCGGCCACTCACCGGTCATGTAAAAGACGGCGAGACGATGTGCGAGATACACGCGCCCATCGACCTCTATGCGCCAATAACCATCTGGATTCAGATAGCCCGCACGACTGCCGGTCAGCTTACCGCCGCGCGAAACACGCCACGTCCATTGGCCTGTGATCGCGTCATAGGCGAGCAACGAACGGAGCCGATCCAATGTCAGATCAGAGGCGTGATGCGAGTTCATCAAGACACCCTCCGTAGTAGTCATCCCAGTTACGACACAGGCTGCCGTCTGGTTGCTGAACGGCAGGCAAACCGCCGTCTTTCAGCACCTCGCGCAACACGTTGCGAATGAACAAGCCGGTGCCGAAATGAAAGCAATACTGATCAGAGCCGATGCGAATGCCGTCGGCCTTCTGTTGCTTCCACTTCGCCGATGTCTCCGGCCAATCGACCGCCTTCGACAGCACCTCTTGCAGGTGATCGAGGCATTGCTTGCGAATCGATCCAGGCAGACGATGCCAGTTATTGATGCACCAGCGATCGAGGTCGCTCACCGGCTCAGGCTTATGCGACGCGATGATGGCCTCGATGTCGGCCGCCGAGCTTGGAAACTCCTCTGGTTCCGGTTTCTCTGGCGCCGCAATGGTGCGCACCCACTTGATGCGCTTCATGTCAACGTGACGCATGGCGCGCTGCATCGTTCCCAGACCATATGCCAGGCCACACCCGGCGATGATCAGACCAACCGCGAGCAACAAATCGTCACGCTGCGGATGCAAAAGCAGACTCATGACTCAATGCCTTTTTTGATGTGGTGGTAAACGGCTGCCAACCGTTCGCCTGGAGACGCTTCACGACATCGCGCACAGCTTCCCATTCGAGAAATGCGTAGGCGCAGACCAGCCGAAAATCTTCGCCGGCAGTAGACAGCCAGGCGCGGGCTCGATCGCGCTCCAGGATCGATTGCTTGCCGAGATTGTCAGTGGTCGCGTCGGTTATCTGCTGCGCCAATACCGCGCGCCAGAGACTGACCTCGCAACCACACCCAGTCGCCTCGATGTCAGCCGCAGCCTTCATTGTCGTCATCGTCATTTCCGCATCTCTCCGATTTGAGGTGTCAGGGACGGCCTTGTCCGCGATACGCCTTCCAGTTTTTCCGCTTGTGCTTGCCCTTGGGCTTGTTATCGACGCCCTGCGAGGTGCGCTTGCAGACAGGGTCCTTGCGATAGACGGCGACGCCGATGGGCTTTGCCATGGTGCTTTTTTGCTCCGTGTGTGAGAGACAGGGGTCTTGGTTTTTTGTTGTTTAGTAGGAAGAAAGAGCGTCGAACCGGTCAGGCGACCGCTCGAAGCGCATTTTCGTTTTCAATCCGATCTTGTCGGATGTCTCGTTGAACTTGCGACGGACATACTCGCCAGCATCCAGCCCGAGCCGGTTGAATTGCTTGGCCGCGCAGATGATCACGTCGGCCAGTTCCAGACCGGCGGCGTCCTTGGTGGCGCGGCTGCCGGGTAGACCGTAGGCCTCGCGTTCCAGCTTCTTGATCGTGTTGCAGACCTTGACCGTCTTGCCCAACTCGACAAGACCATCAAGAGCCTCGATCGCCTCGGCAATCTCGCCGGCCAATTCGTTGGAGTGGTATGACTGCGGCAACTCAACGCCAGCCTTGTCATCCCACTCCTTCTTGCGCTCGACCAGGGCGCGATCCAGCGCCTCGAACGTGGTCACGAAATCAACTCGGCGAACTTGCCGGCAATGCGCTCAGCGCGCTCGGCGTGTGCGCGTGATTCACGACAGGCCTTGTCATGGCACGCAGCGGCATAGCTGTGGCGCGCCGCCTTGCCCTTCTGGCGATCGGCCAGGTCGCGCAGGTGATCGATCACCTTGGAATGCTTATCCAACAGCGCGTCGACGCTGTGACGCCCCAGAAGGCGGTAGAACAATTCAACGAGTCGGTAGTGCATCGTATTTGCTCCGTTAGACAGACAGGGGTGGATTGGTTTTTTGTTGTCGGTTTGTTCAGTCGTCGTTGTCGAATTCGGCGACGATGAACTGATGATGCGGATCGTCGAAGGCGAGCGGCAGCAGCCATTTCAGATTGCGAATGCAGTCGCGTCGCAGTCCGATTTCAGACAGATGCACCGTCGCAAATTCCTCGCCGACATCGTTGAAGCCGGAGTCGCGCGGCAGGTGATTGCATTCCGCGGCATAGCAATCGATCAGGCTGCGCGACGATGTCATCTGCGCAAAGTAGCGCCACGGCAGCATCTTGCCGTCGCCGACCTCCTCTGCCCACTCGCGGTGCATCGCCGCCATCGGTGTTTCGTTCGGCTCAATCTTGCCGCCGATGCCGTTGAGCAGGCCGCGCTGCCACGTCGGCTTATTCTTGCGCACCAGGAGCACGCGCTCGCTCGGACGCTCCAGAAGAAAGCCGATGACGTATTGGGTTGCCTTGCTCGGCTCGCCTAGCGCGCGAAATTGCTCGACGCTCAGGACGTTGGGCGGGCCGCAATCTGTCGCGCCGACAATGCCGGCGACGACAGGGGCGCGGCGCTGCCGCCGCGCTGTAGCTGTGCGGGCCACGACTCAGACCCCGAATGCGAACTTGCCGGGCTTCGGCGTAATCTCGATCGCCAGCCAGCCGGCCGGGACGATCGTACCGTCGCCTTCCGCGTCCGCGAGACAGTGGTTGCCGTCGGCGTCCTCGAAATAAAACTGCGGGCTATCGATGGTGACGGTCTCGTCGTCGCCGGTCTCGCTGGCATAGACATAGGTCCGCATCGCCTCGTGGCTGATGTCGGTCGCGATTTGCTCGGCCCATTGCGGAACGGTCAGCGATACGACGTTGCCATCTTCGCTTGCGTCTTCGACGTGAACGTCGGCGGGGCTCGACTGCTGCTGCTGCGGAATGTCGCCAGCAGCTTCCTCGATTTCTCCGTTACCGTCATCTGCGGCTCGATCAACGCCGAAATAATAAGCCATCGCGTCGGTCTGATCGTTCGGCGCCGGGGCGCGCTTTGCAGCCTCGGCACGATCGGCCAGGTCCCGCAAGAATTTGTCAGGCTCGAAATTGAAGATGAAGCCCGGCAATTCGCGATTGACCGCCCCGCGCGCCTCGTCGGCCGCGACGGTCTTCGCCGCGCCAGCGATCAGCGATTCGTCTGCCGGCGCTGTCTGATTCGCCTTGCGGCCGATGATCACCGCGTCATAGGCGACCTTGATGACGACAGACAGCGGCGCGTCGTGATCCTGCTGGCGTCCAAGCAAATAATGCTCGATCAGCTCGCACATCTCGGGAAGCGTGAACGTCGAAAGGTCCAGGGCGACGCCAGTCTGCGACGCCAACGCCCGCACGTATTCAAACTTGGTGGCATCCAAGCCGACAAGGTCGGCGCTGCGGCACAATTCGTCTTGCGTCAATCGCACCGCTTCCTCTCCAGATACGCCGCCCATCAATTTCTTGTCGGCGTTGGTCCGCGCGACGGCTTCGCGCATCAGTACGAAAATGTCCTTGCCAGGAAGACGGTCGCGCAGCGACTCGAAATGCGCGCCGAATGTTGCCGCGTCGAGCGGATGAATTGCGAGTGCGGGAAAGGATTCTGCGGGCTGCGTTGCGCTCGACATGATCGAATTGGCTCCGGGTATGTGAGGATCGATGGGGCTTGGAACGCGAAACGTCTTAACGCGTTTCCGTGTATAGCCGCATACCGCGAGTTGCCGAACGTCGTCAAGCGAATGTTTGCGGAATTCCGGAAAGTCCGGAAAATCCCGAAAAACCGTTATTTTTCAATAGGTTAACTGGACCGAAATTCGCCTTATCCCTCAATGACTTAGCCCGATGCCCCTGCGACAGCCTGTCGCACATAGACGCGGGTATTACCCTTGCATACCCTCATGCCCTAGTTTACATATGAACTATAAGAAACGTCGAAACGAGAAACGAAACACCCCTGTCTCAAAACAAACCCGGAGATTTGGAATGTCTCGCCATCGTAAATCCAAGCGTCACGAGTCTTCCGCAGAGGTCCATGAGACCGACGCGTCAACCGCCCGCGACGCTATCGCGATCACTATCACTTTCGCCATCATCGGGGCAATCGTGATCTCGATCGAGTTCCTGCTGCACTCCGAAAGCAACACGATCTACCACGTTGCATCCGGCGTGCTCGCTGCTCCGATCCACTTGCTGATCCGCAAAGTTATTTGCTGATCCAAAAACAAAGGGGCCGGGAAAAACCCGGCCCCGCCCAAAACCCCGAAAGGACTCACACAATGTTAATCGCTCTGATCTGCGCCTCCACTGTCTTCTATCTCGCCATTGCTGCACTTCGCAACGTCTGGGCTCCAGTGCTCGCTACGTACAACGATTAACGGAAAGGACTCGAACAATGAGCGTCCAAGAGAAGCGCAACGTGCTCGCCCTCGCCCGTCACTATCGCAGGGAGACCGGACTGACAATTCGCGAATGCGTGCGAATGGCCGCCGAACACGAACACCCCTACGCCGGCCAATTCTGGAACTGACTGCAACTCTAACAGAGAAAGGACTCAACAATGACGATCCCCAACTATCTCGCGTGCGTGGCCCCCGTCGAAAAGGACCGCACTGCACTTAACGACCTCGTCGCGGAATATCTCGCCCACGGCGGGCAAATAAGAAAGGAAAATTCACGATGACAATCAACGGCCGCAACATCGACATTCCCGCCGACATGCAAGTCCGCGATGACGGAATGTTCGATTACATCGAATATCGCGGAATCGAGATTCGCATGTTCGACGAATCGAACGATTTTGCAGTGGCGCTCGATCGCGACTCCGATCGCGCTGTCATTGTCGCGACACTCGACGATGCGCGCAAGCTGATCGACTCCAAATGACGCCAATCTATGTCGCGCGTGCGACGCGACATAAGTGGGCGACAGACCCCTATCCGAGAGGACAACAATGCAACTCTTAAAAAACCACACGACACCCGACAGCGCCTACGTGGTCGACGATTACCCCTACGGCTTCCGTCTGCGCTGCAAAATTCGCTACTGGCTCGAATTCAAGGCCGGAAAGGGATTCCGCTTTGTCAGTCAGACGACGAACCCCAAGCGGGCTGGCGAGCACTGGAACAAGCCCAAGGCGTCGACTTACTGCCGCTTCGGCGGGGCGATGTTTCTCGACGATGACGGCCACGTTCAATGGGCCGGACTGACTGAATACAGCACCGCTGCCGAGGCGCGCAAATTTCTCGACACGTATGGCGACGCGATCCCCGAGCCGGCCGCCGGACTGACAAGAAAATGGGTCGCAGCGAAAACCGCCTACGAGGCGAACCGCAACAAGGAGGACGCGCTGCATGTCGGCGTCACAGAGGGCGTCAAAGCATTCGCGGAGGAGCAATGAGAGTAAGCGACTGGCTCAAGTTCAAAGTCGGCCACGAGGTTTGGGATCAAGCTGATCCGCGTCACGTCGGCCGCATCGATCGAATTCACTGGGGACATACCGCCGACATCACCTGGAACGAGACCGGCTGGAAATCCCTTGGCGTTCCGATCGCCGATCTTCGACGACACGACAGACAAGGCCGCGTGATTCAACAGCGGCCGGAAAGGATCAACGTATGAGTTACATCACACTGAACACAGAACTGACAGCCGAGGGCGTCGTCTGCCGCAATGATCAGCTCGGAAAGGTCGCGACCATCCAACGCGATCTGAAAGAGGACGAGTGGTACGTCATGCCCTACGCCTTCCCGCCCTATGAGCGGCAGGCGCGGTTCAAGAGCTACAAGGCCGCGGAATTCTACGCGCTCGCCCTCGCCTACGAAATGCACGAGGAGCGTGGCGACAAGGTTCTGCCGCCGACGAAGGGAGACACGCAATGAAGAAAATCTACACCGAGCACGCAAACGGCCGCGACGAATTCTGGACATACGCCGACGGCGACCGCGTCTATCTGTCTGAGAATCAGGCGGTGCGCGAAATCACGCGCGGACGCGCAAATCTTGTGGAGGTTCAGTGATGACGCTACGCCCCGAGCAAATCGCCGTCCGTGATGCTTGTCACGCAGCGTATGCGGCAGATGACGCGTATGAGAAAGCGCTCAAAGCCGCCGGCTATAAATCGCGCTGGGATTGGTCTGCACCATTCGCGGTGCGCGACCTCGCGCTAAGCGACAATGACGCGACCGGACTGACACCGCTGCAAGCGGCCTATGTCGCAAAGGTCCGCGCCGATCGTGCGTCGCATCGAGCATGGGAAAGACTGCGAGAACGACCCGAAAATAACCGCATGGAACACTTGAATAACCGCGGTTAGTTCACATATAGACTACAGACAAACGGAGTCATCCAGAAGCGAGGCCTGTGCCCTTTGGGTTCCAGTCCTCTCCCATCCGCAGAAGCGGTTGGGGTTTGTTGTCCGCTTCTGCCCGCATGGGCCTCGCTCCTCGATGACTCCGAAACCCCTATCGAAAAGAGACAAGATGACTGACACAAACATCAAGACCAAGAGTCAACAGATTGCCGACGACGTGATGGCACTGTTGCGCGCTCGCAATCCGCTGCTGTGGATTGTGACGAATGAGGAAGCCCGCGCCGAGCGCTTTCTTGCCGAGGCCGCGACTACGGCAGGCTATGAGCCGCGCACCTGGGACGCCGCGCAAGGCGTCGCCGATATGACCGGCAAGGTGCAGAGCAACATCGGCGGAACCGATATTGGCGACACGCTGAACGCAATTAAGGAACGCGCCGAAACCGGCAACGAGCGTGGCGCGTGGATCATGCGCGATCTTCCGCCGTGGATCACCGGCCCAATCGGCATCATAACGTCGCGACAGTTGCGCAATCTCGCGCGTCTGTTGCCCCGCGTGCCGACGCCGCGCGCGCAAGCAATCATCATCATCACGCCGTCATCGGAAATTCCGCCCGAGTTGCAAGGCCACGCAACCGTCATCGAATGGCCGATGCCTGATCGAAACGAAATTGCCTCGATCCTCGACGCTGCCATCAAGGTGTTGCCGGAGTATGAGGTTGGCGAAGACGGCAAGCCCGACAAGTCGAAACCGCTGCGCGCGAAGGCTGCGCCAAACGGTACGCGTGACGCCGCGATTGACGCCGCTGTCGGACTGTCCGGCGAGGAAGCTGCCGCGTGCTACGCGCGCTCGCTTGTGCAGAAACGCCTGATCGATCCTGCCATCGTCGCCAACGAGAAGAAACGAGTCGTGGCCCGCGAAGGCGTGCTTGAATGGTACGATCCGATCGCTGGCGGGCTCGAAGCCGTAGGCGGCCTCGACGTGCTGAAATCGTGGCTGATCGCACGCAAGGGCGCATACAGCGCAAAGGCGCGCGAATACGGCCTGCCCGCCCCGAAGGGCATCATGCTGGTCGGCGTGTCCGGCTGCGGCAAGTCGCTGACTGCCAAGGCCATATCGACCGCGTGGGGCATTCCGCTGTTGCGCCTCGATCTGGGCGCACTCAAAGGCGCGCTTGTCGGCAAGAGCGAAGAAAACTTGCGCAAGGCGCTGGCCGTCATTGAAGCGATCGGCCGTTGCGTCGTCTGGATCGATGAAATCGAGAAGGGCATGCAAGGCGCAACGTCTGGATCAATCGACGGCGGCGTGTCTGCTGACCAGCTCGGCACAATCCTGAACTGGATGCAAGAGCGCAAAGGCGAGGCGTTCATGATCGCCACCGCCAACGACATCAGCAACTTGCCGCCAGAATTGCTGCGCAAAGGCCGCTTCGACGAAATATTTTTCGTCGACCTGCCAAATCCAGAGGAACGCGTGGCCGTGCTGGAGGCCGCGTTGCGTCAATACGGGCGCGGCGACGCCAAGATCAACAAGCGGAAAGTTGCCGACGCTTGCGACAAGTTCACTGGCGCTGAAATCGCTGCGATCGTTCCCGATGCGTTGTTCAAAGGCTTCGCCGATGGCGCGCGTCAAATCACAACGGACGATCTGATCGCCGCCGCCAAGGACGTTGTGCCGTTGAGCAAGACGGCCGGCGAGAAGATCGAAAAGCTGCGCAAGTGGGCCAGCGACAAAGCGCGCTTTGCGACTGGACCCTTGACGAAGAAATCCCAGGGAGCGGTGCAAACCGAAGGCCGCGTTCTGGACCTGTAAGAAACGAAGAAAGGAAAACGAACCCCATGTCTCTCAAAACATCTACCTTAGTTCCCGGCTTGCTTGTCAGTCTGAAAACGAAAGTGACTGGCAATGTCACCTACAAGAAAACTGTTATCGAGGAACCTCACCTGGAGGGCGAGACTCAAAAGGCCAAGTGGGAAACCGAGCGCACAACCATCGACCCCGGCGAACACGAACTTGCCGGACAGGTGCGTGGCCGTTGCAGTTCTCTGATCAGGGGCATCTGTGCCAAGTCTGACTTTGGTCTGCTCTGCCCCGAGGCGAAGGCCCGCGATCTGGAGAAAGCCGTTGCCGAGGCGCGCCGACTCGCCGCCGCGTTCAATGCCGACGCCAAGGTCACCGAGGTTGAGGTCTACGTCGTGACCGGACGCATTGCGCCAGACGACGTTGAGGCCGTGCGCGCGATCAACAGCGAGGTCCGCGACCTGCTGGAAGAAATGAAAGCGGGCTTGAAAAAGTTCGACGTTGACGCGGTGCGCGCTGCCGCCAACAAGGCGAATAAGATCGAGACAATGCTGTCAGCGGAAGCTGCCGGCCGATTGAAACTCGCCGTCAAATCCGTGCGCGGCGCTGCTCGCAAGATCGTCAAGGCCGGCGAGGTTGCGTCAACGGAGATGAACGAACTCGCAATCCGCGCTCTGACCGAAGCCAGCCGCACGTTTATCGACCTGGACGTGCCGCAGACCGAAATCGACGTGCCCGAAGAAGAAGGCCGCGCGATCGATCTGCTGCCGCTGTCTGAAACCACGGTCACGGCCCCGGACGAAAGCGTCCCTGCGTTTGAACTGGATTCGCCCGCACGCGAGTCCAGTGACGACGCCGCGGAAGCCGAAGCGCTCGCAGTCGAGGGAGGGCAGCGCTGATGGGATACCCGTGGCCCTACGAGGACGACATTGTCCATAACGGCGAGTGGCGCTGTCCCGGCTGCAATTCGATCATGCCGGAAGACTGGGACACTTGCGACAACTGCGGCGCCGATCAAGACGGCAACGTGAGAGAGGATGACTGACCATGCCTTGTGACACTTATCGCCTGCCACGGCAGACATTCGTCGAACGCAAGACAGAAATCCGCAAGGCGATCGAACGCCTGGAAAAGCGACTGGCCAGTGGCGAAGTCAAACCCGTCGTTGGTCCGCAAGGCGCTGTCTCGTTCAAAAACTGGAACGAGCCAGATCGGTCTCGCGTCACTGATGCTTGTGCGTTCCGGCGCATCATGGCCGGCAATTCCGCGATGGCAAAACTCGCCATTCAACGCGCGGAAACACTCGCCGGCCGCACGGTCGACAAGCAAGTCGTCGCCCAGGGCATCCATTCGCATGACGGAGGCGCCACTTGGCATTCCAAGGGCTAACCATCGGCATCGAAAAAGAGGAGAAAAAATGACAGACGCAGAACAAACACTCCGCGATCTATGGACCGCGAAAGGCGTGCCGGAAGCGCGGCAGGACGAGATGATCGCCGAGATTGAAGCCAAGGCTCAACCCGGCGCCAAGGTCGGCCCGTTCACGCTCGGATCATTGCCGGTGGTTGACGGCGATGGCGGCAGCATTGACGTGTACGGCTACGCCGCCACTGCCGAGGAGGCATTGCAAATCGCCCGCAACGCTTTCGCTGATCCCGTCGCGCGCGTCGAGGAATGCGGCCCAATCACGCTGCGCGATGGCACGCAAGTCGCCAAAGCGTGGCTCGCCATCACGGCCTATTGCGCTGCGCGAAAGTCTCTGGAGCAAGCCATCGAACTGGTCGGCACGACCTGCGTCGCCGAAATGATCGGCGACTACAGCTACGAGCCGCCAGAAGACAACTGAATGCAGGAGCCGGCAATGTCCCCCGGCATAGTCGCTCAAGGGACAATGAAAGACGAGCGACGCAATGCAAACCCAGGAGGAAGCGAATGACGAAATAGCATCCGCCTTTGAATAACAGATGACTTTTGAACGGGTGCGACCCCGGATGAACCTGCACCGGGGTCGCACTCAAACAAACAACGAGAGGACAAAGCGACTGCAATGAGAGTTATGGAATCCCTATTCGGATGTCGCGCGCCGAAGCGCGACACGAAGGAACAACTATTCAGGCCGCTCACCTGGAGACGCAGCACCTATAACAGTGTGCTTGCCGTGTTGGGCTGCGTCATCGTCACCGACAGCATCATTCAGGCATTCGGCCTGATGCTGATCGTCGAGTCGCTGCTGGTGACAATCGAGGGCTGCTGGCCGGAAGGCGCAGACGCGTCATGAAATCAAAAGCCAGACGAATGTATGCGGTCTCATGCGACGATGTCGGCCTGATCGGCGGCACCCTCGGCTACAACCGCAAGGAAGCTATCTCGCACTTTTTCGGTGGCGGCGTGCTGCCGGGCGAATGGGAGAAACACAAGAGACAAGGCTATCGCACCGTCTGCGCGCTGGTCGAGGTCGAGCACCCGCGCCTCGGTCGATACCGAACAACGAAGAAACGACGATAAGAAAGGAAAACCCAAATGCCGAAATTCACATTCGATGCGCAGCTAACGGCTGCCTTCACGATCGACGCGCCGACGCGCGAACAAGCTGAACAGATTCTGACGACGACGCTCAATTGCGCCAACGTCAATTGCGGCGCGTTGCCAGACGGCGATCCACTCCTGGGCGAAGCAACATTGAACGAGCCCGAAAGGAATCTGCGACTCGCCATGATCGACGGCGAGGATTTTGAGCCGCCACTCGGCGAGGAGATTATCAATTGCGCCATCGATCATGGCGCTGTCTTTCACCAGCCGCGCGACTGTCAGTCGTTCTGGCATGTCTATGACGACAACGAAGAAATGTGGCGCGTCGATGCCAGCGACCGCTGTCGGACCAAAGCGCAAGCCGCCCTGATCTATTGTCAGAACGAGGGCTGCGACGACCTCGACTGGCCGGATGATGCCTTCGATCAATTGGAGGCGCAGTGACAGCATATAGAACGCTTGTTCGAGCAACAGACAGAGCAACAGACAATGACTGAACTCTTAACGGCGGCTAAGAGCGCCCGCTTGATGCTCTATGCATGGAAAGCGTCACGACAAGACGCTGGATTGCCAGACAATCATAGGGAACTGAACGAAACAATAGCTGACCTAGAACGCGCTATTGCAGCAGCAAATGAGGAACGCACAATGACCTCCGTTTCCGACGCAATGCTGCAACTACGAATCGAGGAACTGGAACGTGCTGGCTGCATGGTCGAACGCCAGCTTCGTAAGTTCCTGGCAGGAGCACTGTGCGCACAATGTGGCGAACCGCTCGGCGAAGATGGCGAGATCGTCATGGATGATGACGACCGCACCGTCCACAAGAACTGCTTGCCACAAGACGGCGAGGACCATGATGCGCTTTAGAGGCTTTCACCTGCAAGTCGTCAACGGCCTACGCCGATCATGGCGGCTTGATTATATCGCTCGCGCTCGCCCGCGTCACAGTCTCTACCCGCCAGCGCCAGTGCGGTTTTCGTGGGGCGCATTCTACCCCTGGAACAAAAAACCGAAACGAAAGACCCCTATCAGCAACAATGAAAAAACGCGACGTTAAACTCAACACTGACACTCACCGCGAGGCCTTCAACCAATTCGCTGACGCTTTCCGCAACATCCAGTCGCGCGAACACTGGCGCGATAGCGAGATCATGCGTCACTGGCTTGATGCTGGATTCCGCGCCATCCGCGGCCGGCTCATGATCGGCAAACCGTTCGAGGAGAACGAAGCCGAATACATGCGCATCGTCAAGAAATGCCAGAAGCCGAAAGAGACCATGCACGATCTGTCGGTCATGCTCGGCTGCGCTGCGATGGCACTCGACAAGGAACCGATCGACTTTATTGGTCCGGTGTTCGAGGCCCTGGTAGCATCGTCCGAGCTGGGCCAGTTTTTCACGCCGAGCACGCTATCGCGTATGATGGCGGAAATGACGATCGGCAGCGCCGACGATCTGAAAGCGATGATCGGCGATAAGGGCTACATCAGCCTGAACGAACCGGCCTGCGGCGTCGGCGGCATGATCCTCGCTGCCAATCAGGTCTTACGGGAGCGTGGCGTCGACGTGCCGCGCCAGTCGCACTGGGTTGCCGTTGATGTCGATTTCACCGCCATGTGTGGCGCGTACATTCAATGCGCGCTGACAGACGCGTCCGCCGTCATCATTCATGGTAACTCGCTGTCGCTTCAAGAGTGGGTGACGACCGCTACGCCGGCTGCGCTGCTGTACCCGAAGAAACAACAAATGACGCCAGTCGGGTCACCGCCAGTCGCGCCGGAGACGAACGCGTCCGAGCCGGCAGTGTCCACGCCAGAGCCTGCAACAGACAAGCGCGGTCAATTCTCTTTCACTTTTTAACCGCGTTCAACCTTGAACTTACCCGCATCCGTTCACATATAACCCGTATCAGACAAATCAATCCGAAAAGGACCCAACGAACAATGACAATGCCGACCCGTGAAGACACACAAATCGCCGTCGACCTCGGTCGCAAGTTGCGCGACGACATCAATGACGCCTTCCTGCGCACCGCCGAATTGGCGCCGGGCATACTGCCATCGCTGGCGCACAGCGCATCTGCAACAGGGACTGCCATTCTCGCCAGAGTGCTCGACCTCGGAAACGAGAACGTTCAGGACGAAAATAGCCCGACCAAGGCAGCATTCGTGCTGGCATCGCTGATGCTGGTTCACTACGGGCTCGGCGCCGAAAGCGATCCGCTCACGCCGGCAATCGAAGACCTGAAAAAGTATATGCCGGATGCGAAATTCAATCGCGAGAGATTCGGTGTTGCTTCCGCCACTGAAATCCTCGCCACCCATCACTAAGGAAATTCCTGTGATGACCAAATATCTGGCCGCATGGGTCATCGCAACCGGACTTGCGGTGCTGATTGCCCCCTATCTCTACGCCGCAGCCGATCTGATCGGCCGGTGAACCCCTCAAAACGAAGAAAGGAAAATCAATGTCACAGACAGAAGATCAGACACACGAAGCCATCGTCGCCGAACTTGCCAAACAACATCCAAAGCTGCCCGAGCTGGTCGATCATTTCCAGCAAGAGCAGCGGCGAATCGTTCTCGACTATGTCGGCGCCTGCGAGAGTGCCGGAGTCGACAAGTTTGCGCTGTCATCGGGATTGCTCACTGCCATCATGAGCACTGCCGCTGGCATGATGGGAGACACCACCATTACGCCAGAGACTGCTGGCGATATGTTCAAGCGTGCGGTTGCCAAGGCGAAAGGCATCAATGATGTCCCGGCTGTCGGCACCGCAACAATGGAGACGCTGTCAAATGAATTCTGCGGACGACTCCAGTCGGCTATGAGAGAATTCAAGACTGGCGCCAGAGCCGCGGGCATCTCGTTTGACGAGGTCATGATTTCCGTCGGCGCCACTTTGATGGCTGCCGCTTGTCGCTTCCTCGCTCATTTCACGACGATGACGCCGGAGAATGCTTCCGCCAAGATGGTGGAGATGATCACGATGATGCGCAGCGACAATCCCAATGCTGCCAATCAGAAAAAAGACGGCCCGATGTTTGTGATGGAGCCCGCGTCTGCATGAAGCCAGGAACGCCAGTCACATATCGGCCGCGCTATCTTGACTTTGACGTAAGCGCCGTCGTGCGTCGCCAACATCGCGACGGCACCGTCACTGTCGAAGCGCGGCACGTTCTCGACGAACACGGCAAGCCCGATAGCGGATACCTCGGCTATCGATACCGAACACCAAGGGAGACGTTGAAACAGCAATGACCGACACGACTGGATTCATGACACTGGAACAAGCCACGACAGGCAGATGCAATTCCTGCCCGGCGAGATTGTCACCGTGACGCATATCGACACGTTTGCGCCACCGCAGAATTTCGCCATCACCATCGTCGCTGAAAACGGCGTCGTCAACGTGTTCGACGAGTCTGACTTTGGCGGACTCTATCCGTTCGAGAGGGTCGCGTGAGACAGAAAAAGAAAGTCACCGTCACTCGCGGCTGTCTCACCGGCGAAGGTGCAACCAAGACGCTGGCCAAGGCTGACCTGGAGCAACAGATCAACAAGGCCGTCGCCTTCAACAACCCGCACATTGAGTGCTGGCTTGGTCACGTCATCGTGGTGACGCCAACCGCCAGAGGTTGGGAGACATTCACGATACGCCCCGACCAGATCAACAGCGACGCGCAAGCATCGTGCTGCACCTTTGTCGGCTGGGAGGAGGATCGCAACAAGATCGTCGATCGCGCGCGGCTCAACGTCGCCATGTCGTCCTGGGATCAAAGCGTGGTCGACGATGAATACGTCGAGATGGCGCGCCTGACAAAGGAAGCCAAAAGCGACCTCGCCTCGTGGATCAAATTCCAGCGTCGCTATCAGGCCGCGAAGATCGCCGGCAAGACCGATGCCGAGGCGTTCGACATCGCCAACGGAAGGGTCGCCGCATGACCGTCAACGTCGAAAGATATGCGCGACATGGAATGTCTGGAAGGCACTACATCAACACAACGACCGGCCAGGAGTATTGGATACTCAATGGCGTCGCCAAGTTGATCGGCGGTCCAAGCTATATACCGCGCAAAGGCACCGCGCTCGCCTGCCTGGAAACCGTCAAATCTTTCAAGTCAGAAGGAAAGCAATGAAAAAGAAAAATCATCACCGCGCCCGGCCGATGCCGGCCGAAGCGCTGCGGGAGTGGCGCGAGAAAATGCAGCTCACGCAGACCAACGCCGCGGCTCTGCTCGGCATGTCCAAGGTCGCACTAAGCCGCGCCGAGCACAATGGCGCCCCGCTCTACATCGCCTATGCCTGCGCAGCGCTCGCCGACGGATCGAAGCCGTGGGGCATCAGAAAGGATGCGTTGCATCAATATCGGAGCGAACGCAAGATCGATGGCCGTCACGTTGAACTGAAAGCGCTGGAGGCAGCGGCATGAACTGGAAACTCGGCGATACCGTTCTCGATAAGGAACACAACGTCACCGGCACGATTGTCGGACTCCATAAGACATACGCCTGGATGCCAACATGACTGACTTTGAACGTGGCTTTATTTGGGGCTGCACATTGACCGGGGTGGCGATGATTATGCTGTATTGCCTCAATGTTTGACCTGAAACGTCCATGCGTTAACTGTCCGTTCCGCAAAGGCCAGGGCGAGCGCTTCCGGCTTCCCAGGCTGCGCCTGCGCGAAATCAAGCGCGGGCCAGCCTTCCAGTGCCACAAGACCGTCGACTACAGCGACGGCGACTCCGATGGCCAGCCAGGGGATCGGCCGCAGCAGTGCGCCGGCCTGATGGCCGTGCTGCATCGTGAGAACGAGCACAATCAGATCATGCAGGTCGCGGAACGGATCGGCGGCATCACCTTCGACAATATAGACCCAGATCAGGAAGCCTACGCCTCTTGGAATGACGTGTTATGCGCTCATGGCGCGATCGATGATGATGCAGATTAGGGGTTGTACCTGATCGAATTTTGGCGTATATGAGGCGTCTACCTCGTACCCGGATGCTTTTGCTCCGTGTGAGAGATAGGGGTTAACTTTAAGCGCGGCGGCCTTCCGGCTCGCCGCGTCTTTTTTTACGCCGCCACCAGGACCCGGCGCCGCGCGGTCTGTTTCGGCATCATGAATTTTACCTTAGTCCAGATCACCTCGCATTGCAGACCCTTGCGATCGAGGACACGGCGCTTGGACAGATGCAGAGCCCGTGCCACACGCTGCGCCGAGCGCCCTTGCCCGAGCATATAGATCAGCTTCCAATCGCGCACCTTGATCGCCTCCGTCCTGCCTACCAGACACTCCTTGAATACCCGCGTGATGGTATCCATCAGCTTTTGTTCCTCCGGCGTCGCGTCGCGGCGAATACCGTACACGACATCGGCAGGCTCGCCGGCTGCGATCTCCGCGGCGCGCTGCTTTTCTATTTCGTACAGCATCTCCTCGATTGTCTTGTAGCCCCAGGCGGCGAGGTCTTGCTGTGTCACGCCGTGAGCCATGTTGGCCAGTGGAGAACTGTTCGGCGCGATCGGAAAACCGCGCACCCGCATCCGACGTTCGATGTCGGCAGCGTTTTTGATGACTTCGAAGACGATTTCCCCGCCGGTCACCTTGCGATTTTTCCAGAGCGCGTATCGGGCACTGGCCAAAGCCTGCCCGATCGCCTGCTGATCATCTTCATTCCAGGTCATTGCCAAAACCTCAGAACGGAATTTCGTCGTCGATCGGCGGCGCCGATTGGCGCTGCTGCCGGGCTTGCGCGCTCGGGCCAGGCGAACCAAAATCATCGCCGCCAGATTGTTGCTCCTGGTCGCCACCGTTGCTGTTGCTGTTGCTGTTGTTGCCAATCAGCGTGATGGAGCCGTCGTAGGCCTGCAACACCACCTCGGTCGAGTAGCGATCCGTGCCGCTCTGATCCTGCCACTTGCGCGTTTGCAGTTTGCCCTCGATGTAGACCTGCGAGCCTTTTTTCAGATACCGCTCGACGATCTTGCACAGACCTTCATTGAAGATCACGACGCGGTGCCACTCGACCTTCTCGCGACGCTCACCGCTTTGCTTGTCCTTCCAGGTGTCAGAGGTAGCGATACGCAGATTGGCGATCGGTCGACCGTCTTGCGTGCGACGAATCTCAGGATCGGCGCCGAGGCGACCGAGCAGAATGACTTTGTTGACCGAACCGGCCATGGTGTTTGCTCCGTTGTGTGTAGGGGTTATGCCGCTTGTTTTTCACGCTGGGCGTCGGTGCGGCGTTTCGACTTTGCCCATGCAATGTTTCGTGACGTAATCCAGGATGAAGTTTCTACGCTGATCTGATCCGCAGGCGCAACATTTTTTGTCACTGGCCACACACCGAATTTCTCGCGGTATTTGTTCAGCGCCCAGCCTTCCTTGTAGCCCTTGTCGAGCGCGTATCGTTTCAATTCACCGAGGACGACATTCTTTTCCTCCAGCGTATATGTGCGTCCGTCTTTCTTCGCCTGTTTCAGCTCCTCCAGCTTGCCGGACTTGACCTCGACGCCTTCGAGTGGGCCAATGCGTTCGGCAACGAAGCCGCAGGCCGGACACTTTGCCATTCTGGCACGTTTAAGGAACCCGCACTGCGGGCACTCCTTCGGCAGCCGGACCTGAATGTCTTCGCTCGCGGTCTCCTTGGTCTTGCCATCGTTCAACTTATTGTGGCTGGCATCGATGTCGGTGACGAAGCCGAGACGCAAGTGATTGTCGCTGTGATCAAGAATCAAGCAATGGTCCTTGCCATCGGCGGTGCGCAGACCGCGACCGACGATCTGCACGAATAACATTTCCGACTTGGTCGGGCGCGCCAGAACGATGCAGCGGACATCCCAGTCGACGCCAGTGGTAAGCGTACCGACGTTGACCACTACCTCGATCGAGCGGTCACGAAATCCGTTCTCGATTTGCTGGCGTTCCTCGCGCGGGGTACTGGCGTCCTGATAGGCCGCATTCACGCCTGCCGCGGTGAATTGTTCCTGCAACAGCTTGGCGTGATCGCAATCTACCGCAAACACCAGCGTCGGCCGCCGCTCTGCCTTCTCTAGCCAGGTCTTGACGATGTCGGCGACCAAGAACTTGTTGCTCATGCGCGCCGACAGGTCGGACTCGTTGTAGTCTCCGGCCACGATTCGCACGCCGGTTAGATCGGGATGGCTCGGTGCGAATACCTTGAAATCGGACAGGCGCCCTTTGTCGATCAGTTCTTGCGTCGTGATCGGACGCACGAAGCCTGGGAAAAATGCCCCTAGCCCTTTCGTCCATGGCGTCGCCGACAGGCCGATGAACGGCACCTTCTGCCACTCCGGTCGCGTCAACCAATCCTCGTAAAAACGGAACCATTTATGCACCTCGTCGATGATGACGAGGTCGGCCTCTGGAACCCGCGGGCGACGCTGCAATGTCTGCACGCTGGCGACCTGTACCGGCCGGCTCCAATCGGTCATTTCGTGATTGGCCTGGATCACGCCAACATCGCGAATGCCGTCCTCATAAAAGCGCCGCACTGTCTGATCGACCAGGCTGATCGCCGGAACGGTGAAGATCAGGCGCTTGTTGTTGTCGAGCACGTTGTTGACCAGTTGCGCCGACAGCACGGTCTTGCCGTAGCCGGTCGGTGCCTGCATGACGACGCGCGGCAGGTTGCGTTGTGCTTCGGCCATATTGCCGCGTGCTTCTGCCTCACGCCGGTTCTGATTGAGGCGCGCCAGCTCCCATCGCAAACCGTCAATACCGTTTACCTGATCGTCACGCAGCTCGCGCATTGACTCCCTCACCTCGCAACATTGTCAGTCCGTGGCAGAACGCGCGCGCTTCGCTACGCATCACCAGCCAAACATCGTTCCAATCGTCTCCAGTATTCGACGGAATGCGCACCTCGACAGTGAGGTCTCGCTTTTTCAGGTCGTCTGTCGACAGATGCCGAGCGAGCATGAAAGCTGCGCTCTGGCCGACAAAGTTGGAGTCGTTATCGCCGAACACGATGACGCGCTTGACGCCGGCCGGTGGCTGCCAAGCCTGCAAGCCGACCTCGTTGATCGCTGGCCACACCGGAATGCGATAGATCAGCGACGCCGCACGCGCGGTCTCGATGCCTTCGGCAACGCCAATGGTCTCGGCAACGCCACCCAGGCGCACCGCAGCTCCTTTCGGAAACGGGCCAGGCATCAGCTTGCGACACGGATCGACGTTCGCCTTGCGGCCGTCTGCGGTCAGGAACGTCCGGTGAATTGTCGTCGGCGTGCCGTTCACGTCGCGCACCATGGCGATCATGCCGTGGTGTTCCGACCGCGCGCCGGTGCGAGGGTCCTTGTGATACATCGCCGGCACGTAGCGCAGGTCAGGGTCGATCCAATTCAGACCGCCCCGCATCTCAAAATAGAGCGCTACAGGATCGTTTTTCTCGACTGGCCGCCCACTCGCCCACAGACGATTGCAAGCGGCCTTGTGGTCGATTTTACGGGCCGGCTTTTTCGCGGGCGCGTCCTTCGGCAAGTTCCCGATGATCTCGTCGACACGTTTGCACGCTTCGGCAAAATCCCAGCCGCGGAACTTGGCGATCAGATTGATGCCCTTGCCGGCGCCGCACTGCCGGCAGATGTAGTCGCCGTCACCATGCCGATCGTCATAGGTGAATCGATCGCGGCCCCCGCACAACGGACACGGCTGCGCTTTGCCATTAAGGATCGACAGAGGAAGGTCGAGGGCGGGCAGGATTTCCGCCCAGCGCCCGTGCGAGGCTTCGATGGTGTTGGTGTTACGAGTCACTTAAACACCTCCTCCTCGTCTTGAATCCCCTTCCTTTCCCCTTCCCTTCCCTTCCCTTCCCCTTTACGAGAAAGGGAACGCGTGGTTGACGCGTCGGCCACGCGTGCGGCACGCGTAGAAATGCTGTCTTCATGGGGTGAAGGCAGCTTGCTTGGCGATTCGCGATTGTTGATGACCTGATGATCATGCCAGGTCGGGATGAAGCCGTAATCCTCGCCGTCGAACGCGTACTTGACGACAAAGCCACGCGTGGCCAACGCGTCGAGCACGCGTGAAAAATCGATGTCGTCGTATGGCAGGCAGTAGGTTTTCAATGTGCGCGGCCGCCAACAGAAACGACCTTCGCGATCCACCACGGTGAACAGCGCGATGAAGGCAAGCCGTAGCGGCAAGCCAGTTTCTTTCTCGGCGTCAAACAGCTTCTCGTGCTTGAACAGGCCGGGTTTTACGGTACGGATGCGGGGCTCTTGCATCGGCATTTATTATGCGCCCTCCTGCCGCACTCGAATTTCCGCCAGACAGATTTTCTCAAACTCGCGGAACGCGAATTGCGCGCCGCCGCGGCCGCACGCTGACTTGGCAGCACCATTCACGAAATCGAAGCCCAACTTTTTTATGAAACGCTGGATCAGTTTCATGTTGACGCTGGCCATGCTGATACCTGGCGCTTGGTCCTTAAACACCAGGACGATGTCATCGATCTGGACTTTCAACAGGTCGGCTCTGGCCTTCCGTCTGGTCTCTTGGGCTTGTCTGGCAGAATGCCTCTTGGCGGCTCTGAAAAAATCGTCCACGCCGACGCCGAAACCGAAACCGGTAAACGCAAACGGATCGACCTCGGTCACATGGACCTTGATGGTCGGTGATTGACCGCCGGTGCGCACCAGTTCGGCGATGTCGTGCAGCCCGACCTTTTTCAACATGCGGGCAGCATTCAGCACCTCGCCGTCATGGTCAGACGACAACATCAGGATCAGCTTTGCAGCTCGTTCTCGATCGATCATGCCGCCTCCAGGAGTGGCACGGCGAACTTGTCGACCTCATTGCCCCAACAATCCCAGCCGAAACGACGCTCCCGAGCGAATAGCTCGACGCGCGGGCCTGGACAGAAACGTTCGATGCGAGCGAAGGCTTCGTCTGGCTTACGCGAATGCTCGCGTCGAGGTGCGAGGATAACCTCATGCACGTCGCGAGCCAGCCGCTGCGGCGCACCTGTGCGGAATAACAAACAATCTTCCGCATTTTTGCGAGTGCCGTATCCCATTCCGGTGGTTAGCAACTCGCCGTCGGCGATCTCGCTGTAATCGAAAACGCATGCCTCCAAATGCTTTTTCAGTTTCATCCAGACGAACGCACGACCGGAATAGCGAGCGCCCCAGGCATTGGCGATCTCGTCCGGGCGACGGACTGTCTTCGATTTGCCGTTGCGGTACAGCTTCGGCGATGTCACCCAGAGGAATATCCAGGCGCCGTCAGGATGCAGCAAATCAGCAACCGGCAACGCCGCGATGTCAGCGTCAGTCATTCGCTTGTAATGCTGCGGGCGTCCTTTGGTGCCGGCTATGAACCGCGTCGGCGGATCGAGCAACACACAACGATAGGCGTTGCGTCGCAGTCCAGCGAACGCATGACCAGGAGGGAGTGTTGTCATGCGAATGCTTCGGCTTCTTCTGTGACGCCAGCGGCAACCCGCAATTTATCGATAGCGTCGAGTCCAGCGGTAGTGGCGCGCCACACCTGCACGCGCACGCGGCCAGATTTTTTCATCCCGATAGGCTCGACAAAACCCAGTCGCCACAGCTCACAACGGCGCGCACTGACAGTCTTGCGCTTCATTCTGTATTGATCGCAGATGTCTCCATCCGACAATTGCTCGCCATCGGCGAAAGCCAGCATCACGGCCTTGCGTCCAGGCCCCCACGCTTCCTTATTGTCGGCATAGAATTTCGATGCAGTGATTAGCTCGCTCATTGCTGCTGGCCTTCGTTACGTTGGTCCTCTCCAAACAATTCGCGCTCCCAGCCGCCGCCGTTTTTCTTGGCGCGCACCTTTATGGCGATGAAGCGGAATGGGTAAAGCGAAGCCGCGACCTTGATCTTGACGCGCGCGTCGTCTTCCCAGAAGCCTTTCACCTCGTGACATTCCAGCACACCATCGGATGCCATGACGGCAAAGTCAGGCGTGTAGAATGTGTTGTCAGCGAGCCGCAGTTTGATGCCTTCAAACTTGTGCCAGAGCACGCGGCCGGCATACGTCTCGGCTTTCAGATGGGCGTCATACGCCGTTTCTGTTTTGTTCATTTGCCCAGCCGGAAGCCGGCCGAGTGCGAAGCGTTTGAACATCAGCGATTTCTCTTGTGATTGATCAGGTCAGACCAATTCCATCTCGAATGGTTCTGGGAAATTTTTTGGAATCGGCGTCACGTTATTGCGAGAAATCTTTGCGCGTGGACGATGTCCGACGCCAAGGCGAGTTTGGCGATTGCGATGAATTGGATGTTTCTTCGCAGTGCCCTCGGCAACGCGCTCAAAATGACGATCGCGCGCAACCTTGTTGCGGGTACGACGGCCAATCACAGTCTCGCTTGGCGACGGCGCGCGCAAAATAAGCATCTGAGATTTGAGCGCTTTGTTCTGGTCAAAAGAATCACGCACATGACCGGCTTGACCAGAAACAATGAAATGAACCGCATGCGCTGGCTTTAGGTCGGTGGCGGCGAAAACAACGTAAGCATCGCGACCGGAGCCGACATATGCCTCAATGACCTTATCGTCGCGCTTCAACCCCAAGGCTTCAATGCAACGATACGGGTCGGCGATGACGGCGCGTTTCTGGTCCGTGCGATACGCCTTAAAGGCGGTGTTGTAGGTTGCCTCCTCCAATGGGTAGACAGTGCCATCCTGCCCTGTGTAGGTAAGTGCCTTCGGTTTAGTCATAGTGCTCCTCATGAGGATTCGGGGTTTTGCAGTTTTTTTTCAGCGATCATCTAACTTTTGGGCCAACTGCATGAGCCCGTCGGCAACAAGCATAAGCGCATCGTGCATCATTTCTTTTGCCTCTGTGCTTGTGTTGTTAGATGAAATCCACTCGTCGAGTTTTTTCTCGAATTTGTTGTAGAACGTCATCAGTTCACGTTGATGTTCGTTGGCGACTTTGCGTTGTTCGTCGCTTTTTGATTCTGGCTTTGGATTTGGCTTCTGTGGCAATCTGCGCGTCCTGCCGTCCTTGCCGGTGCGCTTCGCAACTGCCCCATTTGGGGCAGTTGAATTACGGACGCGGCGCACGGTCTCACGACCGACGCCGATCTCCGCAGCGATAACGCGATCAGACTTTTTCGGACTATCCGCGTCCGCGATTGCCTTGGCGGCAAGATCACGGGGGCGCACATACTCCACACCACAATTGCATCCTGCACGGGCCTCGGCGCGACATTCCGGGCAGATCATTCCGACAATGGAGCCCTGATAGCGCAGAGACATCACGCCGCCTCCGCAAGCACAGCCTCGCGCATCACGCGATCGACCTGGCTGAACAAACGATTCAGATTGCCGTCGTTGCTGATCAGCAAGTCGAACGGCAGGTCATAAGATTCGGATGGATGTTGGCCGACGTTCAAGGCGTTGCCCGGCCGGACGATCTTGAAGATGACGCCGCCGACATCGCGGATCGCCTCGACCTCGTGCGGGAAGCGAACATCCTCGGTGACAAGGCAGACGTGCGCCGGGCGATTGCGGGCACGATCGAGCCAGATGTTTGACCACAGCTTGACGCCGATCAGGTTGCGCCACTCGGTGCCGAGTGTCTGCATGGCGTAGCGCGGGGTCTTGCCGCACAGCAGATCGCAGGAAACCTCTTTCAGGTCGCCTTCGATATGTCGGTCGGTGAGCCCGATCGCCCGCAGCATGTCCTTGAGCGGGCCGGACATGCGCTGGCGCCGAAATTGATATTGATCCACGAGATACGACGCGACGGTCGACTTGCCGCAACCGGCGCGACCTGTCAGACCGATGACGCGAATAGGGGTTGATGCGGCGAACATGCGCCACGCCTCCGTGCTGTCCGCAACTTGTCGTTTTGTGCTGCGGTTATTGAGATAAGGGGTTGATTTATCTTGATTTTTTGATTTTCGGCGTCGATTTTAGGACTGTTAATCCTCCTCAAAAGTTGTTTGTTCCTGGGCGTCTGCCTTAGTTTCGGCGCATCCTGCGATCAGCCTTTTCCGCAGTGGTGGAAGGGGTTCCCAGATAGCCGCAGTGCCTCCCGCGGATGCCGGATAACCTCTTGCGACATTGACATTGAAGCCATTCGGCTTAGGTTCCGTCATTAAGTCGCCGCATTGATCGGCGGCGAATCAGGTGGTGGCCGTCTGGCGGCCGGATCGAAATAAGCGCAACGGTTGTCGGACTGGGGTTGACTCAGGTCTCATAACCGCAATGATGCGGTTAGGTGCGGAATGGTGTCAAGCGAAATTTTGTGTCCTGTCGTAGATCAGCATCGGGGGGTGCCAATGAAAAAAGTGAAAATCGTAAAAATGGTGCGTAAGCGTAAACAGTTTTTCCTGAGCGACCTGCTTGCAACGTATCAGGTCGATCCTTCACTGAGACCGGATCACATCAAGAATATCCTGTCGCGCATCTATCATCAGGCTAACGTGCTCGGCATCGACAGCGAGCGCGCCATCTCGAATATGGCAACCGGATCGCCTGACACTGTGCGATCGATGCGGCGGCAATACGAAACCGGCAAACAGCACAGTGCTGACACATCGACATTGCAGCAACTCGCCGTGCCGCTGCGCGTCAACGTGAAATGGCTGCAATTCGGCATGGGACCGCGCGAAGCATCCGCGGAACATTCGACGGCATCATCGCCCATGCGCACCATTCCGCGAGGCCATATCGCAGACGGCGTGCCTGCGCTCCAGGTGCGCGGCACTGTCGTCGTCGACGGCTGGTTTGGTGAAGGCGCCGGCCAGGTTGCCGCCGGCAACGCACCGCCACCTGATCCGGCGTTCGCACCGAGCGCACAATTCGCGCTCCTGGTCGGCGACGATTCGGTGAATCGCTTTGCGCAATCCGGCGACTATCTGATTGCCATTGATCCCAGCGTGGTCAAGGTCGAGCCGGCCGAACATCTCGTTGTCGTCTCGCGCATGATGAAGGACACCAACTTGCGCGAACTGACAGTGCGACGCGCGACGCCCAATGGAACTGATCTGGTGCTGCGTTACGAGTCGAACGAGATGCGGTTCAAGGAGAAGCCGGAACCGCATATCAGCGAGCCCGGCATCAGCATCGTCGGCGTGGTGATTGCGGTCTACCGCCGCGTTGCCTGATTTACGATCTTCGCCTTTGGTTTCATCCTGTGACAATCCGCCGCAAGGTTACGTGCGTCATCTGACACGGTTATAGTGTTGCCGGTTCCAGTGTCACGGCGTATGTTTCAACTTGAACACCTTGTTTCGGAAAATTAACCACGAATTCCAAGAGGCCTGGAATGTCTACGTTGCGTCATGGCGATGCCATTGTCGTCACTCGCCCCATTGTGCTGCCATATGCGTCAATAGCGCGCGGTGAACGCGCTCACGTCGTCGACATCGACCCGGAAAACGGAGGCGTTGTCGCGCAACTCGATCGCCCACATCCCGATCTGGTTCCTAACCGCAACATGATCTTCATTGCCCCGGACAGTGAGGATGTCGCCCGCCTCGTTCCGGCCCGCACGCGCTATCTCACCATCGGCACAATGGCCGCTTGTGTCGCGCTCTTTTCCTGCCTGACCGTCTTCGAGAACATAAAGCCGGCCGCAGCCGGCGCTGCCGATCTTGCCACCAAGGCGTGCGCGGTCGACCCTCTCCACCTCGCCAACCTACCCATCACCGCAACGGTTAATGACATCGACCAGGGCGGGGCTGACCCCGACTGAACTTTATTTAACCGCGGTTATTGACGGTTAGCCGAGAAGGGCTCATATAAGTCCCGAACCATTCGGGATTTGATGTGCCTTTCTTCGCGCCAGCACGAGTCCGTCGCAGCCGCATCATCGCCACGGCATCGAGCCCGCTTGTCCTGTCTATCGGACTGAGCGCGGATTTGACTGTCAGGTTGAACGCGGCGTCAGGCCGCGTCGTGCTTGCTGGCTTTGATCGCAATGTGTTGCGGCTGCGGCGTGCCCGCAGCAATGACACGGCGATCCTGCGCACATTCCAAATCACCAAGGAACGCTACGGCCTCAACGTGCGGTGCATGGCGCTGCCGCGCGGCGTCGTCGTGCCAGAGGGACGCCTGATGTTGGCGCACCGCTGGCACGGCGATGTTTTGCTGATCGATCTGACACGTATTCAAGGATCACCGTGATGAATGAACGTCCAGACCAATTGCATATGGCGGTTGAAGCCGCGCGCACCCTCCGCGGCGAGATCGCGAAGCTGATCGTTGCTGACAAGGTCGAAGCCGGCGAGATCGGCCCCGAAGACGCGCAAACTATCCAAGACACCTTCGACGGCGAAACCACGCTGGAGATCGAACTGGCGCGTGCAATCGAGGCCGAAGACGACGACACAATCCTGGTCACCGGCATCACCACGCGCATCAACGAACTGACAAACCGGCGCGACCGCATCAAAAAGCGCATCGCCGCACGCCGCGGCCTGATCGAACAGGCGATGACGGTTGCCGAATGGCCGAAGCATGAAACGCCGCTCGGCACGTTGTCGATGGCAAAATCCCCAGACACCGTTGAGGTCGACGACGAGGCGTCGATCCCGTCGCAATTCTGGAAGCCGGCCGATCCGGTGCTCGACCGAAAAGGTCTCGGCGATTCGCTCAAGACTTTTCACAAGTCGGTGCAACACGCCAGTGGCATCAAGGATGTTGGCGAGCGCGCCAGCGCCTTGCTCGATCTGGCGCGGCTACTGCCGCAACAGCATCAGGACATCGTCACGAAGGCGCAAGGCATCAATGATCATGCCGAGCGCGCCGATGCACTGGCCTCGATCCTCAACCGATGCTCGCCGGTTCAGGGCGCCCACCTCGATCTTGGCGGCAAGCATCTCGTTATTCGCCGCAAATAAAAGCTGTTCGAGCGTAGCAAATAAACCAGCGTAGGAAATAAAAATGAACGCACTGACCAAGATCGAGACCGGCACCGCAATCGCGACCTGGACTCCGCGGCAGCTCGAAACCATCAAACGCACCGTCGCCCGCGACACCAGTGACGACGAATTCAACCTGTTCATCGAATACGCCAAGGTGAAAGGCCTCGACCCGTTTTCGCGGCAGGTCATCGCGATCATCTTTAACAAGGACAAGCCTGAAAAACGGCAGATGACCATCATCACCACGCAAGAGGGCTTGCGGGTGATGGCGGCGCGCTGCGGCGACTACCGCCCGGCCGAGGAGGAACCGGCCTATGAGTATGGCGCTGAGAAGACAGGGACCAATCCGCTCGGTCTCGTCAAATGCACCGTGAAACTGTGGAAGCAAGACCCGCGCACCAATCAATGGTTCCCGGTCAGCGGCACGGCGTATTGGGACGAACACGCTCCGATCAAGGAGGAGTGGGCCTGGAACGAACAGGCCAACAAACGCAAGCCGACCGGCAAGCTGATCGTCGAAGACAACTGGAGAAAGATGGGCCGCTTGATGCTGGCGAAATGCGCCACCACGCAAGCGCTCCGCGCCGGCTGGCCGGCGACGTTCTCCGGTGTGTACGGCGAGGAGGAAATGGATCGCGCCATCACCGACGATCGCACCGCTTCCGAAATCGTCGCGATGGAAGCCGAGGTTCGGCGCGCCAAGGCCATCGGCATGTCCGACGATGAATATCCCTTCGTCGACGACCAGGGCAACATGCACTTCATCCCCGCCGGCGAATACGGCGATCGACTTATCGAGGAAGCGCGCGCCTACAAGACGGCAGAGCCGTTGCAGGCGATGATCGTGCGCAACCGCGAGGGCTTCAATCGCTTCTGGGCGAAGCACAAGTCCGACGCCCTTGAGGTCAAGCGCTCGCTGGAAGGCATTGGCGAGAAGCTGTCCAAGGTGGCGGCGTGATATGCCCGACACCGATCTGAAACGCCGCCAGGAGGCGGGCGCGAGATTCGAGCAAAAGATGCTCGACTTTCTGCTGCAATACAACCCGACGCACGACCTGAAAGTGATCGACGTGATTGCCATCGCGTCGGCTGCCCGGCGACTCGCCTTTGAAGAATTCTCCGAGGGTCGCTGAATGTTTGTCGATCTGGACAAGAGAACCCAGCACGCCGCACAACTAAAACGCGGCCTGGAACGTCTCGGGCCGAATTTCGTCGCCACCATCTGTTATTGGTGTGACGGTACGACGACTCACAATTTCGAGCACTGCCATGTTTGCGGCGCCGGCAAGTTCTACGGCACGTCGCTCGGCCTCCTGATCAACAATAAGCCAGCGCCTGACAGCGTCGTCAATCAGGTGCTTGTCGCAGGCGAGGCCGCATGAATGTGCCAGGGCAGCCTTTTTCATAAATGGTCGGACTGGATTTACCCGCCGAGCAACGCGACTGAGGCCATCGACAAATTCGGCATGGCCATCGCGCCTATCGAGTCGAAGCTGTTTGATCGGTGGATCGAAAAGGTCCGCATTTGCTGCAAGTGCAGCAACGTTCAGGTTCGATACATCCCGGACGGTCACTGATGAAGCCACTCGGCCGCAAAAACTACGGCTCGATTGCGCATCTACCATGTAGTCGCATGGGGCCGGCAGACCATGCGTGTCACGCCGGTCAAGCACGTATCGCCACCGAGAAGGCGCGCGATCGACACGACCTGATCATCGTAACCGAGAAGCTGGACGGCTCCAACGTCGGCATCGCAAACGTCGACGGCGTGATCTACGCAATCGGGCGCGCCGGTCACCTTGCGCAAACGTCGCCGTATGAACAGCATCAACTATTCGCGGACTGGGTAAGGCAAGACGAGCAGCGCTGGCGCGATGCGCTGCCCGCCGGCTGCCGGCTGGTCGGGGAATGGCTCGCGCAGGCTCACGGCACGCGCTACAGCCTGCCGCGAGGCCCATTCGTGGCATTCGATTTGATGTACGGCGATACCCGCACATCCTTCTCCAGTCTCCGCGCTCATTGCCAGACATTCGGCATTCCGATGCCGAAGCTGCTCCATCTCGGAGGTCCGCTTTCCGTCGAGGCAGCAATGGCGCTGCACGGATGCGGCGACCACGGCTGTCTCGATGAACCGGAAGGCGCGGTCTGGCGCGTCGAGCGCCGCGGCGAATTCGATTTCATGTGCAAGTGGGTGCGCCCCGATAAGGTCGACGGCAAATTTCTGCCGGAGATTTCCGGTGGCGCGCCAATCTGGAATTGGCGACCATGACTAAAAAGGGCTCTGAATTCCCGCCGCTCCTGATGGAGCGCGTCGCCAGGAAAATCGGCAACCAGACCTTCATCGGCTGGGTGCCGGCCGACCCAGTAAGCGCCGAGCGCATTTCCGAGCGCTACCGCGTCGGCGCCCAAGTCAATTTCACCACCTGGGAGGCGCGCGATCCGCGCAAGCTGCGCCTCTACTGGGCAATCCTGCAAGAGTGCGTCGCCAACGGCGAGAAATACGGCCGCGCCGAAGACCTGCACAACGCAGTCAAGATCGCGCTCGGCTATAAGCGCGAAATCCGCCTGCTCAATGTCGGCGAAACGTCATCGCTATTGATGTCGCTTGGCGTCGTGCTCAACAAGATTCGCATGGTCTCGGAGAACAGCGACACCATTTTCGGCAAGCTGATCCGACCGTTGGTGAAACAGGCTTTCGAGATCGCCGAGAAGGTCGGCGGCACGGTGAGCGACACCATCATCCTGCCGGGCTCGATCGCACTCGACAAGATGGACGAAGGCGAGTTCCGCATTTTCTTCGACCGCGCAATGAACGAATTGCGTCGGGCTGGCTATCCCATCGATGAAATCATGGAAGCCAGCAAACAAAAACTCGCCCGAACTCGGGCGAGACAGACCCCTCCCCTCAATTACGGAGACAGCAACTATGGGCGAAGCCAAACGCCGCCGCGAGAAGATCGCGGAGTTAAAGACCCAGTCAGTAAAGAAGCAGCGGCATAAACTGCGGCTGATGCCGGTCACGACACAGACCCAGCATCACTTCAAGAATCTGGCCGCCCGCAGCGAGGCGGATTTGAATGCCGGCCTGCCAGAGCGTTCCGCGTTCGCCTCACGCATCGAATATCGTCGCGCGCTGCATCTCTTTAATCCGGCCGTCGGCGCCGATCCGAAGCTGACCAAACAGATTCCAATCAAGGTCCGCGCTCATGCGTGGCATCCGCGTCCGCTCGACAAGCCGCCAGGCGCGATCCAACCGCTCGTCCTCGTTCCCGGCCGCAAGCTCGATCCCGATGAGCGGGTCATTCATCTCCAGGCCGTTGCCGGGTTTGCCTCTGCCGATCCGAAGCGACACCAGCAGGCGCATAATAAGATGCTCCGCATGTTGGACGTGCCGTGCGGCTTTCGCACGCCGTCTGCCAAGGCGAAGAACTGGCGCAGCACGTCGCTGATCGAACAGGCCTCGATCCGCGCCGGTCTCGCACCGGAGCGCGCGTTTGAACCGTCGGCACGCGGTTTGAAAAAGCAGGAAGCCACACAACAGACCAAGGCGCTGATCCACCTGGAACGCCTGATGCGTGACAACGAAGCCCGCGCCATCCAGGCGCGCAATGATGATCAGAAAGCCAAGTGGTTTGTCGGCAAGGTCATGGCCGCCATGGAGGGCAGCATTAGCCATGAGTGGCTGGAGTCGATCGTGCCTGAGAAACTGACAGCATTCTACACCCGCCGCTTCAAATACATGAACGCTCCGCGTCGCGCGCGTTACGAATTGTTGCTTGCCGATGCCAAGGCGCGCCAGCGCGGCGAAAATCTCGACGGTTCGCCGCGGCGCGAGACGATCATGCGGGAAGCTGCGTGACCACGTTCATCACCATTAATAAGCACGTCATTGCGGCCAATGCCAAGCATGGCCGTAATGACCCGCCGATCCGCGTCGCCAAGAGCAAAAACGGCAAGGCCGTCTATGCCCGCGGCGTGAAGATCAACGGACCCTCCGAGCTGATAAGCGGCGACGGCAAACCGGTCCTGAAATGCGGAGCGCGCATTGCGCTTGTTACCGACGCCGATGTCGAGGTGATCGCGTGAGAACGATCATCCTCGGCAATAACGGCCGCTACGAAACGCAAGTGTCTGACGAGGACTATGCGTACCTCGTCCAGTGGCGATGGCAATACAAGCTGTCATCTAAAAGGTATCAAGGCAGCGCCGACAAGGGCGTCTACGCAAAGCGCACGACGACGGTCAACGGCCGCAAGATCACGTTGCTGATGTCGCATGTGATCCTGGAGCGCATGGGCAAGCCGCGCCCAGGACCCGATTACGATGCCGACCACGGCGACGATCATTCGCTCAACAATCAGCGCCACAATCTCGGCTGGGTTCACAAGACGCCCAACAGAGGCAAGGCCTCCAACCGCTCCTGCTACTACGCGGAGGCGGCATGACGATCGTGAACCCACTCGACATACAATGCGCTCACCGAGCACACATCAACGATAGTGTCCAGTGCGACGGAAAAATCTATCAGATCGTAGGAGTTCTACAATACCCAGACTTTCTGGCCGTCGAATGGCCATGGTGGAGATATGCGTTTCGGTTCTTGCGAAAGGTTCTCCGGTGATTCTGAAACCTGGAACCTTCAACGTCAATGAGTACCGCAAGGCAATTCCTGTGTGGGTGAAGCTGCAAGCGTTGATCAATTCAATCATTCAGCGCGGCGAACTGCCGCTGAATGATGGCAAGCCGCTCGATGCCCGCGATCTGCAATTCGATCACTGCCCAGCCCTGGTTGATCGGCCATACGATACCGTGGCTGGCGATTTCATTCCACAGCAGAACGACCCCGAATTCATCGTCCCGTTGCGCAAGCGCACGCATCTGCAAAAGACAACAGGCCGCAAGGAGGATGCCGAGCGGACAGTGACGACGCGCGGCAGCGATGTCGGCGAAGCGGCGCGCACGCGGCACATTCAGGACAGCGAGACCATCCACCAGGCGAAGATGTTGCACCGCGTGGACCCGGATGCGGCACGGCGTCTGCTCGGCAGCGTGCGGCAGAAGACCCGCCTGCGGCCGAAACGCAAGATCGCCAGCCGCGGCTTCGGCAATCAACATCGTCCCATGCAATCGAGGAAGCGCAACCGTGGCCGGAGTTAGGAACAATCCATGTGTCGAGGCGATCGTTAAGACGCTGCTCGATGCCGGCATAAGGCCCGAGGCGCCAGAGGTCACGAAGGGCTGCCACGTCAGGGTGCGCTGGCAGGCGAACGGCAACAAGCGCCAGTATCACACAGGGGCCTCGCCATCCGACTGGCGAGCCCCGAGGAAGGCGGCATCAGACGTGCGCCGCATGTTGCGCGAAGACGGCTTAGCTCTATAAAAATAACCGGTTATATCTCTTGACAACCCGCATGTATAACCGCATCTGAGAACCGCGGCAATAAACATCGGAGTCAGCCAAGATGAGCCTCACAGAAAATACCGAGCCACGTCGTCGTCGCCAAAGCCGCCGACGTAACCCAGAGACGCTTGGGGAGTTGCTGGTTTCGCTTCATCAACAATATCCGCGAGCGACCGAGACCGAACTAAAATCCATGCTCCGCGAGAATGGCAAGGAACGTCCGCAACTGGTCGACGAAGCCTTGGATTTCTGGTCGTCGCTCAATTACCGCAAGCTGATCGTCGCTCCCAATCCTGCCGGTCAGACATCGCGACCGCAACCGCGAGAGAACATCGAGGGCAGCGCCCAGGCTGCGCGCGTCACCATCCAAACGATTTTCGATACTTTCATGATCGGCGGCAAGCCGGTCGGCGAATACACGACGCAAGAAGCCATCGGCGTCGGACGCACAAACATCCGCCATGGCTACATTCTTCTGCGCATGGCGCGCGTCGTCGCCAACCCCGATCCGAATGCCAAGCTGCGCAACATCGTGAAGCTCAACGAAGCGCAGCGCATCATCAAACAAGCGATCGAGGAATCGAATGTCGCGTAAGCCAACGAAATTGCGAGCGTGCGGTCACCCTGTGTCTTCCCGAAAGAGGCCAAAATCGTCGTCCCGCGCGCTCGCATCCAAAACCGCCTCCGATGACCATTTCAGGATTGCCCGAAAGGCCGACAACACCCTGTCTTCGGGGGCGGCCACCATTGCAGATGTCGATGATCATGGTTTTATTGTCGCATGCGACCAATCCCAATGTATCTCAACATCTGCATCCAATTCCGCAGACGATGATCGGTCAATCCGTGCCAATCATGGCCAGCCACAATTTATCTCGTCTGCGGACCTCAAGAAGCGCATTGGCGTCATTCATGCGCATTGGCGCAATGCGGTGTTCGCTCGCAAGCAACGCATCCGCATCGGCAACACACTGAGTGCTTTCCTGCGAACTCAACTCGGCTGGTCGCTCGATAAGAGCGAGAAAGAACGCGAGAAGATCGCGAAACAAGCCGCAAAAATGATCGCCGATGGCGGTGGCGAATGGGCAGAATTTGTTGTCTCGACAGAGATTTCCATGGCTCCTTGGCAGGACATCGAGTCTCGCCATATCAAGGCGATGGAGAAAATAGCCATCGAATTTCCGGTCTGGTGCGATTTCGGCAAGCCGGTTCGAGGATTCGGATTGGCATCCTTTGCCAAGATTGTCGCTATGGCCGGCGATCTGTCGCAGTATCCGACGGTCGGCCACTTGCAGAAACGTCTTGGAATATCCGTTGTTGACGGTGTCCGTCAGGGCAACCCAGGGAAAGGCGCGACCGCCGACGATTGGATTCGCCATGGCTACAAGCGAACCAACCGCGCGGAAATCTGGCAGATCGGGGCATCGTTGATAAAGGCTCAGGTCCGCGCTCAGAAGGACGCTGACGGCAAGAAATGCGGCGACAGTCTCGCCGTCGGCCGTTATGGCGCGATCTATCTGGGTCGCAAGAAACATGAACTGGCGCGGGGCCTCACCCTAAAGCACGCCGACAATCGCGCCAAGCGATACATGGAGAAGTGTCTGATTCGTGATCTATGGGCGGCATGGCGTCAAGTCATGTCGCTCGGCGCCTTGGTTGATCAGAATGCCAGTGTCGAACAGACCAGTGTTAATTTATCACCCAAGGCGCACCCTATTACAGATTTCTATGATCATGGAGAGCGCATCCGAAAGGATCATGGATTACTGTGCGCGTCATACCCCAACGGCTAGAGGTCACGACGGCGGTAGCGCCGGTTCGCACACTCGCGAGAAGATATAGCGAAGCGAACGGACCAACGACCTTTCATCAGAATCTGGAATCGGTACTGTCACCAAATCCTGATGACATTCCTGATGACCAAAGATGAAATCACAGACTGTGTCAGGATAGAAGCCTTTGACGACGATCCGCATTGGGCGCACTTGAAAGTCCTGCGTCAGATGGTCGAAGGCAATCGTTGATATTGGGTTGCCCGGTAATTCTCCGTGATACGGCCGCAGCCGATAGGTGCATGGCGTATTCTCGACGTGCTCAATGAGCCAGTCGAATTTCTTCTCTGGGCACGAATGAGCATAGCAGCTTGCCACCCCGGTGACTCTTGCGCCGTCGAGCGGCTTTGCAGAGCTTGATGCAGTAAATGTGTCGAGACGACTGAGCGGCGCATAACTGCGAATGAAGACATTCGCAATCGCTTCAATTCCCGCATCTTCTGAGGGAATTGCCGGCGGCGACCAGCCGCCCAAGGTTGCGGTGAGTGAAATTATTGCCCATTGCCAGAAGCGCATGAGTTTCCTGTCTCATTCCGCCCTACCCAGATCATAGTCAGTCAACGGCAATCAGCGCAACCGCCTGATCTGCGCGGTTAAATACCCCTTGCAAACCGCACGTGACGCGGTTATATACGGGTGGCAGTTAGTGGGGATCGACGAGGCGGGCGGCTCATTGGAGGCAGTGGCCGCCCGCCAAATCGGTTCCCGAAACGAAAACGCGCCCCAGATCGCTACGGCGGGAGAGCACTCACCGGCTCTAACTCAAAGCCCGTCGTGCGGTTTGAGACACCCAAAATTGGGCGCGTTTGGCCACCGGACATAAGTCGCCGCGGTTTTGTGGAACCGTCTCGCTTCCGGTGGCCCCCACCAATTCAAAAGGGGCGTGCCGCGCGATGCTGTTTACGGTTATCGATACCGAAACAACCGGGACCAATCCCGAGAACGATGCCCTGATCGACATCGCCGCCATCGATGTCGAAAATGGCATTGTCAGCGACAAGCCGCGCATTTCTTTCATCAAGCCGCCGATCCCGATCCCGCCAGAAGCGTCGGCCGTGCATCACATTGTTGATGCCGATGTGGCGCAGGCGCCGCCAGCACGCGAGGCCGTGCCGCTGGTGCTGATACCGGATCGGCCGGCGATCTACGTCGCGCACAAGGCAGACTTTGAGTACGGCTTCCTGAAAAGCTACTTGCCGGCCGGCTCCACTTGGCTCTGCACCTGGAGGGCGGCTTTGCGCGTCTACCCGAACGCGCCGAATCACAAACTCCAGACGCTCCGTTATTTCCTCAACCTGCCAGTCGATCGCGCCATCGCCGACTATGCGCACCGCGCGATGCCGGATGCCTACGTGGCCGCCTATTTGTTACTCGACCTGCTGACCAAGGCGTCTGTCGAAGACATGCTCGCCTGGACGCGCGAGCCCCCGCGCCTGCCGTTTTGCCCGCTCAATCCGCACCGCGGCAAGCCCTGGTCTCAGGTGCCCGTCGATTTCCTGATGTGGATCGTCGGCCTGGAGAAACAAAAAGACCGGGACATGGACCCGGACATCATCTGGAACGCGCGGCTGGAATTGGACCGCCTCGCCATGGCGCAACGCGCGGCGAAGCAAACCGAACGCGACGCCAAAAACGAACTGATCGAAACGGAACGCGAGGCCTACGCCAAGCTGTTCAAGCAAATTCTCGCCAATCCAGACACCCAGCCGAAGACGGTTGCGGACCTGGAGAACTGGTGGAAGGGCGAGGCCGAGAGCCGCACCAAGTGGAACATCATCAAAGGCGACCCGCTCTATAGCGAGCTGGCGAAAGCCTGCGCCGACTACAAGAAAACCATCGTTCAACAACAACCGGCAGCGCAGACCAATGAGCAAGTCGCAGCATAGCACAGTCGATCAACCACATTTTGTTTGGTGGCGCGGCACTGGCGGAAAGCCGGAACCGCAGAAATGGCAAGGCCTCGACTACGGAATCTCCAATTGGAAATTTCCCTACGTCATCGCCGCCTATCCGCTGACGCCTGACGAATCCAAACAGTCGTTGGCTTCGCTGGCGGTTCGCTATCCACAACCTGTGAGTGAAAAGCAATGAACCCGGTTCGCGATATTTTGCACCAAAGATTCCCGCACTGCTTTGCTGATCGTGGCCAGCCAAAGCGTCCGCTCGCCATCGGCATCAAGGCTGAGATCGTGAGCCGATGCCCCGATCTGCGCGGCTTCATCGACGCGGCGCTCCGCGATTACACGGGCGGCCCAACTTATCACAACGCCTGCTTCATTGGCGCACCGCGCATCAATCTCGATGGCGAGATCGCCGGTCAGGTAACGCCGAAGCACTCCGCGCATCACGCGCGCCGTCTGCACCACCTGCAACAGAAATGGAAACGCGAGGATGCCAAACGATCTGCCGATCCTGCTTGTCCATCTGTTTGATGCTGAAACAGGCGAGGTCAAGTGGCGTCCCAAGGCCGGCGGACGATGGAAGAACGCCAAGAGTGTTTACGACGCCTGCCAACAAGCCGACGCCGTGATGTCTGAACCCCGAGAAATCGAATACGTCGAAAGGATGAAATAAGCTGCTATGACCACCGTTGTTACGAATAACGATTACACTGGCCAGCCCTGGGACGGTTTGTTGTCCGGTACGCAATGGGCTACCGACAATCTCACTTTCAGTTTCCCGACCGATGCCGCCGATTACGATTTCGGGTACATCCAAGGGGCAGGCGCTCCATCGGATAATTTCCAGCCGCTTAGTGCAGCCGAGCAAACCGCGGTGCTCAATGTCCTGAACGACTATGCCGCGGTCAGCAATCTGACGTTTACTCAGATCACCGAAACCACCGACACGCATGCCAACCTGCGCGAGGCGCAGTCGTCGGATGCCGGCGCCGCAATGACATTCGCGCCAAACTCGCAGTTCAATGATTATCCGTTGAGCGCGGACTCCTGGTACGAGCCGACTGGTTTCAGCGACTATGGGGCTTTGGTTTCTGATCCTGTGCTCGGCGGCTACGGCTATCTCGCCTTCACACACGAAATCGGCATTGCGCTCGGGCTCAATGACGACGTGCAGGGCAATGACCTGCCGGCGTCCATGGATGCGATGCAGAATTCCGTGGAGTCGTATCGCTCCTATATCGGCGGCCCCACCGATCAGGGTTGGAGCAACGCAACGTGGGGGTATGCCACGTCGCCGATGCAGGATGACATCGCGGCCATCCAGCAGATGTACGGTGCGAATTTCAGCGGCATCGGAACGTCGGTCACGTATTCCTGGAATCAAAACACCGGCGAGGAATCGATCAACGGCGTCGGCCAAGGCGTGCCGGGCGGTAATGCGATCTTCTCCACCGTCTGGGATCAAGGCGCCACCACGACCTACGACCTATCGAACTATTCGACCAACGAGGTTGTCGATCTGCTGCCGGGAGCGTGGAGCACGTTCGATACGGCGCAGCTCGCCAATCTCGGCAACGGCAATGTGGCTCCCGGCAACGTCGCCAACGCCCTTGAATATGATGGCAACACCTCGTCCGACGTGACGCATGTCATCGGCGGCTCTGGCCATAACCTCATCATCGGCAACAATGCCGGCGATACGATCTACGGCGGCTCGAACGGCGGCAACATCATCGTGGCCGGAGCAGGCAGCAACACGATCGACGGCGGCGCTGGCGGCGACAACACCTTGGTCCTCCCCGGCAGCTTCATCGATTACCAGATATCCGACTCAAACGGCGTTCTCCAAATCGGCTCGAACCAAGTCACCGACGTGCAGGACATCCAGTTCGGTGCCGAGACGGTCAGCGCCCATGACATCGTCAATGCAGTCAGCGTGCAAGGCGGGACGATGGATGCCGGCTTCGGCAACTTCTCCGGCGTCGCTGGCGAGAATGGCGACATGCTGCTGCGCAACGGCGCTGGCGTGCTCACAATCTACGACGTGAGCAACAACACCGTGACCGGCTCATCCAACGTCGGGCAAATCGGCTTCAACATGCAGGTGCTCGGCTACGGAGATTTCTCCGGCCGCTCCGGCGAGACCGATATGCTGATGCAGGATACCGGCAGCGGCGCCATGGAGGTCTACGACTTCACCGACAACACCCTCACTGGCTACGCCTCGATGGGGCAGGTCGGCACAGAGTGGAAAGTCCTCGGCTTCGGTGACTTCTCCAGCAATCCCGGCGAGACCGATATGCTGATGCAGGATAGCAACAACGGTGCCTTGGAATATTACGACATCGCCGGCAACACGATCACTGCTGCCGGCGGGATGGGACAAGTCGGCCTGGAATGGTCGCTGGTCGGGTTCAGCCCCGTCAACGGCGGCACGACCGACATGCTCATGACCGATAAGTCCACCGGCGCCATGGAGATGTATGGCATCGCCAACAACACCATCGTATCGGCGCAACCGTGGTTCGGTCAGGAGGGCGATCAACTGGTACAGGCGATGGCAGCATTTGCCGCGCCAAGCGGCCCGGCCTTGTCCAATCCGACCCACGACCCTGTCATCCAGCAACAGCCGGCGCCATTCGCTGTAGGCAAGGCGATCTGATGCTCGCTCCAGCGCACGACCCCGGCGGCAAGGTCGCAACGCCGCTGCCGGAGGGCATGTTGGGCGACGCCGAGTTCTACGGCCCGCGTGGTGAACGCCGGCTGTGGCTGCGGCGCTCGTGGATCAAGCCCGGCGAGCAGCGCCGCACGATCATGTTCACGGGCATGAATCCCTCGACAGCAAGCCATGAGGTCAACGATCCGACCGTCACGCGCGAGGTGAATTTCTCGATGGCGTGGGGCTTCAACGATTATATCAAGACCAATGTGATGGATTTCCGCGCCACCTATCCGAAGGATTTGCTGGCACCCGGCGTCATCCCGTGCAGTGAGCGCAATCTTAAAACGATCCTGCACTATGCGCGCTACGCCGAGAAGATCGTCCTGTGTTACGGCGCTCCGAAGCACAAGTCGCTGGAACGCTACGGCAAGGACGTGACGCAAGCGCTTCTGGACGCCGGCCATTTCGAGAAGATGTTTTGCTTCGGCCTGACGAAGAATGGATTCCCGGTCCACCCACTCTACCTGCCAAAGACCGCAACGCTGGTGCCATTCCAATGATTGTCGTGAACGTCATCTATTTGCTCGCCGGCATCGCGATCACTCTCGTCATTGTCGGGGCCTACATCCTATCGCGTCGTGATCTTGAGCTGGGAGCCTTGTTCGGCATCATCCCATTACAAATCGGTGTCGGAGTCGGGTTTATCGCATTCATCCTATTCGCCATCAATCACATCAGGTTAGCGATATGACCGAGCAACCCGACGAACTGGAAACGATGCGCTTCATCTACAACGCGCACAAAAACCAAGTCGACAAAGGCGGCATGCAATACTGGCTGCATCCGGTCTGTGTGCGTGCGCGTCTGGAGAACCCGACCGAGACCGAAATCCTGGTCGCGCTGCTGCATGACGTGATCGAGGATACCAAATACACGACAGAGCACCTGCTGGCGATGGGCTACAGCAAGGAGGTCGTCGACGCCGTCAAGATCGTGTCGCGACCTGGAGAACGATGTCGCCTTGGCAGCAATTGTCATTGTCAAGGCGGCACGACTTGTCACCATTTCGGCAGGATCACCTATCGCGACTGGATTCGCCAGATCGCCGCCAGCGGCAACAAGGCCGCCATCAAGGTCAAGCTGGCCGACAGCGAAGAAAACAGCCGCGAGGATCGGGTTGCGCGGATGCCAGAGAATGAGCGCGGGCTTGCCGAACGCTATCGCTGGGCGATCCCGATCTTGAAAGAAGCGCTGGAGAAGGCGCAATGAGCGGATTGATCGCGTTTGCAATCGTCATCGGTGGTGTTGCGTGGTTGCTGTATCAGGTCTTCATAAAGGAAATGCAATGAGAACTATCTGGGTGCTGCTTCGGGTCTCATACGAGATCGGCGATTGGAGCCTGATCGGCGGCTATCTCTGGAATCAGATCATCATGCGCAGAAAGCCGGATATCAAAACGGACTACTTTCAATGAGGCAGCCCAAGGCCGCCACAATCAGATTTCGCGGAACCATCGTGGTATCGAAGGAAACAAGCGTGGTTTCTGAGCTGGTGGTTTTATTCATCTCCATATCGATTCACGGTGATGGGGATTGAGTTTCTGTGGCGGCTGAACTGAGGAAATAAAAAAATGCGACAGCCGAGCGTCTACGAGCAACGCGCCCGCGAACTGTGTGCTGCCGACGGCATCGATCCTGAAAGCCGCGTGCCGTATCCCGGCAAGCCGAGCCGAACGATGCCGGCATGGGTGCCGTACAAGATCAAGGCAGAGCAGGAAGAACTGGCGAGCATCGCCGCTTCGGCGCTGCCGCTGCGCGGTCCCGACATGCTACCTCACATCAACCTGCGACCTGAAAATCAGATTGAGACAGACAATCTCAACGCCGTCGCCAAGACCATGATCGAGATCATGCGTCTGCCGACCATCGTCGACGGCGCGATCATGCCTGACGCCTGTCCGGTCGGGAAGGGCGAGATTCCTGTGGGCGGCGTCGTCGCTACCAAGGAAGCCATTCACCCTGGATTCCATTCGGCCGACATCTGCTGCTCGATGGCAGTGTCGATCTTCTCTACACCGGCAGATCGCGGTCCTGGCAAGGAAATCCTCGACGCCGGCATGAAGATCAGCCATTTCGGCGGCGGTGGCCGTCCGCATAGCCACGACATGCAGTGCTCGAATTCTCTGCTCGCCGAGTTCGAGAGCAATCGCTTTCTGTCCAACATGATCGAGATGGCGCGCAAGCATTTCGGCACGCAAGGCGACGGCAATCATTTCTTCTATGTCGGCCGCGTTGCCTCGACGGGCCAGACAGCACTGGTGACACATCACGGCTCCCGCGCTCCTGGCGCGACGCTCTACAAGCTGGGCATGGACGTTGCAGAGGATTGGCGGCGCAAGTTGTGCCCGGAGGCGCCGAAGCAAGCCGCCTGGATTCCCAGTGAGACACGCGACGGCGAGGAATACTGGAAGGCGCTCCAGATCATCCGCACCTGGACGAAGAAGAACCATTTCGCGATCCACGACGCGGTCTCCAAGCATCTCGGCTTGAGAGTCGTTGATCGCTTCTGGAACGAGCACAACTTCGTGTTCCGGAAGCCGGATGGTCTTTTCTACCACGCCAAGGGCGCGACTCCGGCCTTTCCGTATTGGGCCGCTGACGTATCAGACCACCTGACGCTGATCCCGCTCAACATGGCACAGCCGATTCTGATCGCCAGTGGACTCAACGCGCCGCACGCGCTCGGCTTCGCCCCGCACGGCGCCGGCCGCAATATGAGTCGCACGGCGTATGAGCGGTCACTTGGCGAGATGGCGGTGAACGCCGACCATTTCGTCAAGTCACAGACGCCTGGATTGGACGTGCGCTTCTTCTGCGGCGTCCCTGACCTGTCGGAGTTGCCCGGCGCCTACAAGAACGCCGACGCGGTGCGTGCGCAGATTGATGAATTCGGTCTCGCCGAGATCGTCGATACCATCGAGCCGATCGGAACCATCATGGCAGGGGATTGGCAGGCCGACATGCCGTGGCGGAAGAAACGCCAGAAAAAGGTCGCGGAGGCCACCGCACAGTGATCGCTGTCGTCATCACATTCATTTTCGGAGCGGTCGCGTTCTACATGGCGATACGACCTGGGAAGCAAGCTCAACGAGGGACCAACTCATGATTCGCAAGCGTCGCTGGAAAGAGTCGCGCCGCGTCGGCGCCCAAGCAATCATCTGGGCGATGGAAGGCTGGTATCTGTTCGGTCTCATCCCGCTCTACGTGCGCGACATCGAACCGCGCGGCGTCTACGGCTACGTCGGAGATCAACCAAATGGCTGACAAGGAATTCACCGTCACGGGCCGCTTCGTTATGCACGGTACGGCCACGGTGCGAGCGCAAAATCTGAGTGAGGCGCGCGATAAATTCAACAACGGTGATTTTGATCGCGATCCAGGCGCTGAGTGCGTCGACTGGCAAGCTGAGAAGGTCGAAGAAAACGATGGGTAAAGTGATTCCGTGGGCAAAAGAACAGATAGACTATCTGAAAGAGCGCAAGGCGGCCGGCGACAGTCCTACCATCATCGGTCGAGCCCTCGGCAGGAGTCGCAACTCAGTCATGGGCAAGTCCGTCAGACTTGGCCTTGGAGCCTGGGATAGCGATTGCACTATGGAACGCGACGGGTACGGCCATTTCAAATCGCTGCCGCCAGTCGCGCAGACAAGCGCGCAACGAAAACGCGCCGCCGACGCCCGCGAAGCGCAAGCCAACATCGTTAAAGAGCGGCGCAATAAATACGCTCTAACCATAAAGCGCACCCATTCTTACCAATCCAAGGAAGACTTACGCCGGATGTTTGAGCGGGCGTGGGTCAACACCGCCAAAACCGGAGCGGCAGCATGATCAAGCGTCTCGGCAATTGGTTCAAATCGCGTCGCGCGCTTCTCGACGAACTGAATGAGGAGCGCCAGATCGCGCATTACTTTAGCGCGATCGTCAAAAAGGATTTCGACAACGTTCCGTTGGTCGATCAGAGTCTTGGCGAGGATGGTCTGAGAATGGCGTTCAAGTCGCCAGGTTTTGCCGGGCTGCTCGCCGCATTCATGGCGCAGTCGCTCAAATCGTGTGGCGCCAAGGCTTACGTCGAGATGCGAGCAATCCATCCCGATTACGGATCGATGATCTTCTCTGTCAGGCGTGAAGCTGGCGAGACGCCGGCCGAAAAAGCACATCGGATGGAGGAACGCGTCACCGAACTGGAACGCTCTTTCGATTTGCGCTGGAAGGCCGATCAGCGTGCCATCAAGCGCTGGCAGGCTGCGCATCCTGGCAATGATCTGATCTGGCCGGATCATGCCGACCTGTGCGTCTGGCTGATGGAGCAACTTGAACAACGCCAAGCCGCACTCATCGAGATCGCCGAGCACGATCCCAAATCGCCAGCCGCTGCCATCGTGCGTCACGTCAATGGTGGATGAATGCGGGAGATTATTCTCGACACAGAAACGACCGGATTCGATCCTGCCGAAGGACACAGGATCGTCGAGATCGGCTGTGTCGAACTGATCGACAGGAGGCACACCGGCAAGACGTGGCATGTCTATCTGAATCCAGAACGTACCATGCCGAAAGATGCCGAGGCGGTGCATGGCTTGACCGAGGAATTTCTCGCCGACAAGCCGGTATTTGCTGCTGTCGCTGCCGATCTTCTGGCATTCATCGGCAATTCCCAGATGGTGGCGCACAACGCGCCATTCGATCTGGCTTTCCTCAACGCCGAACTGGAACGCTCCGGCCAATTGCCGCTGGAGCACGATCGCATCACCGATACGCTGGAGCTGGCGCGCGAAAAGCTGCCAGGCTCGCCGAATACGCTCGATGCACTATGCAGGCGCTTTGACATCAACACCACGCGCCGCGGTAAGCACGGCGCATTGATCGATGCCGATCTGCTGGCGCAGGTCTACATCGAACTGGTTGTCGAACGTTCACCCGAGTTTGATTTCAGCGCACACCGCGAAGCGCCGGTCCTTGCCTTGCCGGGCAAACGCATTCGACCGCTTCCGCTGGCGCCGCGGCTGACAGAGGCCGACATTGCTGCACACCGCGCATTCGTTGCGGCTGCTGTGACGGCGCCAATCTGGGACGACTATTGGCTGGAGGTTAACGACGTGAAGGAACAAGCAGCATGAAACTGTCCGACTGCCTACTGAGCGCCGCCATTCTGTTGATGTCGGCTGGAATTGCTCTGATCATCGTATGGCCGCGCCCGGTCAAGGTCATCAAGGAGCCGCCACAGATCATTCGCGTCGAGGTCCCGGTGCCGGCGCCGGCCACGCCACCGGCGGTGAAGCCGCCGACTCCGGCCATTGTTCCAATGCCAGAGCCGCGCCCGCAGCATCGTTTCTTTCCGCATCGGCGGATCGTCCGGCGTCCGCATCATCAGCATCGCTTTCATCGGCGGCCGATTCATATGGCCCAGCCAGCGCCAGCGCCGGGATGCTTTTTCATATTCTGCGGAGACCAAAATACATGAGAATTCTGGTTTGCGGTGGTCGCCACTACGCCGATTGCGTGTTGCTATGGAAAACACTTGACGGTTATCTGAAACGCGCTTGGGACGAAGCGCAGCGCTTGATCATCATCGAGGGCGGTTGCGAAACCGGCGCCGATTTTCTCGCGCGCGAATGGGCTCGCAAATATCCAAATCGAGTTGAATTGATCGACGAACCGGCGAAATGGAGCGACCTGACCCAGCCTGGCGCCGTGATCCGCAAGCGCCGGGATGGCACCGAATACGATGCCAAGGCAGGTCCGCGCCGCAATCGCAAGATGCTGAAATATCGGCCGCATAAGGTGCTCGCCTTCCCTGGGGGCAAAGGCACCAACAGCATGTGCGAACTTGCGCGCGAGGCCGGCATCGAGGTCGAGAAGATCGGATGGTGATCTTTCTGGTCAAGCGTGAGCCACGACAACATGCCGAGATTTACGAAATGCTCAAACGATCGATCGGAGAGGTCGCGGCCACGCGGTGGATGTTCAAGAGCAATTTCTGGCTTGGCGGCTGTTCGCCGGTCGAAGCAATACGTGCCGGACACTATCTCGACGTGAAGGAGATCGCGCAGCAGCGGGCAGAGGAAGAAGAATCGGCGACATGAGCGATGCAATCGACGATGCGCTCCTGGCGATGCAAAACGCCATCGGCATCGAACGCAAGGACGACAAACCAGAAAGCGACTTCCAACGCGGTGTCGCTCGTGCTGCCGGCCCTCCAGGTGCTGCCGGAGCCAGCGGCGGATTTGTTCCTGGGGCAACCGGTATGATGTATCCCGGTCCGATCGGTGCGACTGGCATAACCTTCCGAGTTGGCGTTGTGCCAAAGACTGCGGCGCCGAAAGTCGAATCTGAGTTCCCGCAAGAGAAATACGTTTGCGTTGGCGGCGCCGCTGATGGCTTTCCCCTTGCATACGACTCTTTCAAGGATCGCACTGACATCTTTATCAAGGGCGCCACCTATACGCGTCGCAAGCTGTCGGTCGACGGAAACACCATCGCCGTCTTCGGTCACTACGCCATGTCTGATCTGGAGGTGATGCTGGCTTTGTTGGACGGGTATCGGCGGCAATGAGTGAATTGTTTTCATTGGAGGAAGCCGCGCGGCGACTCTGCAAGACTAAGACATGGCTGGCGGAATGGCTACGCCACCATCCTGTGGATGACAACGGTGATCCATTCTATACTCCGGTTGGTCGCACCAAAATCCTCGACGATCGCGATGTGAATCGCATCAGAGACAAGTTGCGTGAGGAAGAACGATGCCGCTTAAACTCCAGCCCCCGCGTCAAGGCACGACGGCGAGCTACTATGTCCGCGGATCATACCTCGGCGTCTTTGTGGATCGAAGCACGAAGACTGCTGACCGAAGGCTCGCCGAGAAAATCCGCAAGCAATGGGAACGCGAGATCGAGGATGGCATCTTCGCCCAGCCCGGCGAAGCAACATTCCTCTCGGCAGCGGTAAGCTACATGGCGCATGGCGGCGAGCGCCGGCCAATCCAGAAGCTGCTCGACCATTTCAAGGAGAAGCCTCTCCGGCAGATCGACCAGAAGGCAATCGATGATGCCGCCATCGCCTTGTTCCCTGACGCCGCGCCAGCGACGCGCAACCGCGAGGTCTACACGCCAGTCAGTGCCGTTTTGAAGCACGCCGGCATCACCACGCCACTGCGGCGCCCAAAGGGCTCGCGCGGCCGCGTGATCCGCAAATGGCTGTGGCCCGAGGAGGCTTGGCGCGTAATCGATGCCGCCTATCGGATCGAGCCGGAGATAGGCTTGCTCTGCGTCATGCTGCTATTCGACGGTCTGCGCATCACCGAGCAACTAGCGATGCGATGCAATGACGTGCGGCTCGATGAAGGCTTCGCCTTCGTGCCGGACTCCAAGAACGGCGAGCCGCAGCCCATCGAATTAACCGCCTATGCGATCGAGAAGCTACGTGAGCATCCGCGCGGCCTTGACCGCGGCAGCGAACGCCTATTCCGGTTCCACAAGGGCGGCGGTCTCGATTTCAAGTTGATCCAGGCCTGCTGCCTGGCATCCGGCGTCGAGGTGCCGAAGCGCGTTAAACGCGGCTCCAAGTGGCCAGAACTGCCTGCCTATGAGTTTGAATGGGTAAGCTGGCATTCCTTCCGCCGAACCTACGCGACGTGGATGCGGCGCTACGGTGGGCTCGACGACAAGGACTTGCGCGACACCGGCCGATGGAAGACGGTGGAGTCCGCATCGCGTTATGCGCAAACGGTTACGAGTGAGGCTGCCCGCAAGGTTCACCTGCTACCCGTGCCCGGTCGTGTGCTGCCGATGGCAAAAGATGACGTTGTGTGAACGGCGTGTGAAATCGACTTTCAGGTCGATAAGTTATTGATTTTGTTGGGTGGGTGTCGCCCTTCACACGGGAGAGGTCGTAGGTTCAATCCCTACAGCGCCCACCAGCTAAGCTCTGATTTCACTTACCTTTTTCCATTTGGCGAAATTTCTCAGAATCAGCTTCGATCAGAACGGATCATGAAAACTCAGGCTAGACCTGTGTGAAATCCGTGTGATTTGATCACCATCCGTTCACGCAGAAATCGCTTGACGCCGTCTCGCCGTGCCGTGTAGGACGCGGTTTAACGCGGAAATAACCGCGTCGTAACCGTAACCCCCGCTCGACACGGAGCCATCATGAAGAAGCTGACTGTAGCAGCCACAGCGCTGCTGGCAATGCTCACGGTGACGCCTGCCCTGGCGCAGACCGGAATTGCCTCGATCTATGACCGTGGCCCAACGGCATCAGGCATCCATTTCAACCCGCGGGCGTTCACCGCGGCGTCGAAGACACTGCCGCTCGGCTCCTATGCCCGCGTCACCAATCTGCACAACGGCCGCTCTGTCGTCGTGCGGATTATCGATCGCGGCCCTTATATGCGGGGTCGGATCATCGATCTGACGCCGGCCGCGGCGCGCGCCATCGGCAACAGCGGCCTCGCCCATGTCAGCGTGGAGGCGCTGTAATGAAGCGTCTCGCCCTCGCCTTGGCGGCGTCTGTCGCGTTCTATGCGTCACCCGCCCTCGCCCATCCGCATTACCATTCCCACCATCACCGCTACGAGCACGTCTGGCGACACAGAGCCGCGCGCTGGCGCGGTTTCAGCCGACCCTGGGGTAACGACGACGGCAAAGTCTGGGGCCGCCACGACGCGGCTGGCTGGGGCGGCCGACGCGGGTATATCGGAGGGGGCAACGACGCCCGCGCTCGCGCGCAAGGTTTGCCGGACTGCGGCGCCTACATGGCCGACCTGTTCGGCTTTGTCGGCAAGGTGGGCCGGGAACTGTGGGTCGCCGCCAACTGGGCGCACATGGGCCACGCCACCGAGCCGCATCCGGGCGCAGTCGCGGTCTGGCGGCATCACGTCGTCAAGATCGTCGGCGGACAGGACGGCCATGACCGCTGGCTGGTGCAGGACAATCACGGCCGCGGCGGCAGCCACACCTATTACCGCTCGCTGCATGGCGTCATCGCCATCCGCGACATCGGCGGCACGGGCTGAACAAATGAAGCGGTTCGGCATGACCGTCGTTCAGCTCGTCTCGCATCTGATCGAGCACGGCTATCCCGCCGACTTTGCCAGAACCTACGCGCGCAACTGGCACGAGTCTTTCATCAACACGCGTCTGCCGGCGCCAGGGCTCCTCAAGAGACTCCCATGAACCGCAAACCAATCTATCACGAGACCAACCCGCGTTTCCGAGTCATCTCTGTGCCAAACGGTCAATGGCAGGCGCAACGTCGCCTCGACGTTCCGTCATCGAATACGGTGGACCCGTGGGCCAACATCGGCGGCCCTGATCCGATCGATGTCGCGCAGGCGCGGATGCAGGCTGCGGCCGAGACGAAGAAAAAATGACCCGCCGCACGACCGAACGTCTGATCGATCTCCTGGAGACCGTCAACGCCACGGCGATCGACAACGACGGCGGCAAGCCCGGTGAATTTCTCGCCGCGCTCTGCCGCGAGGCAGCGCAGCGTCTGCGCGATCTGCAAAAAGGGCAACGTTTCACGACGGCGCAAGACCGGCACGTTGCCGAACTTGCTGCTCACGTCGAGGAATTGGGTCCGCCGCTGCGTAGCTTCGACGACACATTCAGCGCGACGACCGTCATCATGGACAAATTCTTCCCGCGCCGCAACGACGATGGCATGCCGATCATCAACGAAGGCGATCACGGCTGTTGATCTACGGAAGGTAGCATAGACCAGGTTTTAATGCAGGTGCAGTGTATTCCAGTAGGCGAGTGTTTGCCGTCAGCATAGCGGGCATTCTGTAAAGCGGGACGCCGCGAGCCGAAAAGTAAGCTGCACGTCGAAGAATGGTTCAAGCCCATTCCCTTCCACCGAACAAAAAAGAGCCGCCCCAGGGAATCCCCGAGGCGGCTTTTTTGTCAGATTGTCGCACCCGAAAAGCGCGATGAATTGCGAACTTGTTGCCGCCGACTTTATTTGCTCGACCAGAGAAACACGCATGACATCGTGTCAAGGTTTTGCGATCTGATAACGGTTGCTGCGATGTCACGCGGACTTGCGCGCCGAAAACCGACCCGTTTCGCCAATTCCAGATAGTGCGATGATTATATTAGCAGCATCAACCCCTATCAAAGGAGCAAACAAACAAGATGCTGCACGATCCTATCGTCGACGTGACTCACACGGTCTATTGCGGGCCGAAAGCGATTGCAATTCTGACCGGCGTTCCGGTGTCACGCATAGAGAAGATGTTGCGGCGCTGCCGTTCCGACAAGGGACGCGATAGCCGCGGCAGAAAGATACCGATCCGCGGCACATATAGTAGCCAAGTAGTCAAGGTCTTGCGCCGGCTCGGATGCAAGGTGGAGGAGATAAGTCACTGCGAGCCGACGTTGGGCCGCTTCATCACCGACACCAATACATTCAAGGCGCCATGTCTGGTGATGACGCGGAATCATTTCACGGTGACATTCGATGGCAAGTGTTACGATCACTACGCCGGCAAGCCGACGGTGCGCGTGGTGAGAGGATGGCGAGTAGAAGCCCCGGCGACGCCGAAATTCACCTGCGGAGCACCGGCACCAGCGAGGAAGCCTAAGCCCGCGCGTGATCTGCGGGCCGAGCGCCACGCCAAGGTGATGGCCAGGATCAAGAGACTGGAGACCAAGATTAAGCGCGCCACCACGGCGCTGAAAAAGGCCCAACGACAGGCGCGCTACTATCAGCGCGTCAGTCGCAGCCCCGACCAATCAGACCGTAGTCAACCTCGCTCGGATCGGAATACACCTCCCAGTGCCGCCATCCTTTCGGGCACCAGAATCCCCAGTCACGAGTCTTCGGTCCCAGCATGAACAGCGTGAGCGCTGTCGGCGTCACCAGCTCGATGCGATGCGAGAATTTGGCCGATCGGAAGACGACATCACCGGCGCGGATCATCCGCACGCTGTGTTGCTCCTTGTCGCGCGGATCGAAGCCGTTCTGCGCATAGACCTCGCGGTAGACGCCGTCGAGAATCAGCGACATCGAGGCTCGCGGATGATCGTGCAAGGCGCGATCATCGTCGTCATTCTTGAACAGATGGATATAGGCGTTGGGCAATAGCTTCGCCCGCGGCATCGTGATCCAACGCAGCATGTAGGGAGCTTCGCGTGGCCCGATGATGTTGTCAGGCTCACGCGATTCGATGACACGCATGGCGCGCTTGCGGATTGGATCGAACACCGCCTTCGGCAGATGAACGATCGGCATCAGGCGGCCTCCAGATAGTCGGCCGCAACACGTAGGATAGACGGATCGTCCTTGGCGTGACCGAGAATGGCATTACAGTTATGGCAAAGCAAACCGCGCACAGCCTTTGTCTTGTGGCAGTGATCAACGAAAAGACTGATGTGCTTTGAATTACCGATAGGCGATGGACAGATGGCGCAGTGGCCGCCCTGCTTTTTCAAAAGCGCCTGATAGTCTTCGATGGTGAGGCCGTATCTCGCCAAATTACCCGACCGGACAAGCGCCGGATTGGCGGCATACCGCTTGCGCATGTATGAGGCATGCTGAGCCAGTTGTTCTGGCGTTCGCTTCGCCTTCTTCACCGCAGGATTGCGCTCGACGTATGAACGTCGACACTCGCGCGAACATTCGACGCACTGGCGACTTTGAACGAAGCGAGCTGCAAGATGGCCTTGTAGGCATGGCCGCCCCGTGCAGTATTGCTTCAAGCCGCGTGACAATGCGTCCTTGCGGGACACAACATTCATCCTACGCTGCCTCTTTGAACTCGGTGGCTTTGCGGGCCGCCGACGGGATGTTGATGCGGAGACGGCCAATCTCCCCTTCCTCGCGGTGAATTGTGATCGATGAAAGCGATTTTCCAGATGTGTAGCCAGACGCCTCGTGATGCGCGTCATTGGCCGCGAGCGTCTGGAACGACTCGACCCGCACGTCACCGATCTCCTTTACGGACTCGTGGTGAATGTGCCCGAAATAGAAATAGTGATAGGCAGTGGAGCCCCAATCTTCGCGAGCACGCACCGCCATCGCCATCGCCATATCCTGCGGTTTGCAGCGGTAGCCATGCGTGGCGCCGATCAGTGTGTTGCCGAACCGATGGAAAAAGAATTCGGACGGCGAGCCCCACACCTTGACGCGCGGATTGTTGGCGTAGGCTTCGATCAGCGCGACATCGAGGGCGATGCTGGAATGCGGGTCGTGGTTGCCGGGAATGTTCACGACCAGCACGTCATGATGCTTCTGGAGCGCCAGATCGACGATGTTCTTCATCAACTGGACGCCGGCCACCAAAATCTTTCGATAGCGGCTATCGACATCGAGCTTATTCTTGTGGCCTGGAGTGAGGTTGGTGCTGTCGTCTGTGTGCTGCCAGTCGCCGAGGTTGAGAACGATGGCCTGACGGCTATGTGGAGCCTGGGAGACCATACGGCTGGCGCACGCCATGAGGCGCTGTTTGCCGATCTCCAGGTCGTAGGGTTCGCCAGTTTCCTTGCCCCAAGCGAGCAAGCCATTGTGCTGGTCGGCAATCGGGTACACCGAGAGCAGGTCAACATCAGTCAGGTGTGGCGGATGGATTAATGGAACCGGGGCGATTTCGTCCTTAAAGACCTCCTTGATGGCCTCTACCAGGAAACGATTCTCATCGTCCTTGGTCCGAATCCAGGCCTGTTTGAGAATGCCCTCCGGCGTGATGTGGTAGGTGCCCTTGCCGAGCACCTTGCCCTTGGGCATCTCGAAGACAACGCCCTCGCCTTCGTCCGGCGAATTGATCTGGGATACCGTTTGCGCCGTGACGTTGCCGCTGCCGTCGGTCGTGGTCGAGGTCTTGTTGATGACGAAGCCGGGCAGCACCGGTTTGAAGCCAAGCAGTCCGCGTTCGGCCGCGGCGTACAGTCGGCGCCGGAAGCTGGTCTTGGCCATGTTGTTGAGGGAGCGGGCAGCCGCGGCCTTGTTCTGGCCGTTTGCCTCGTAAGCGGCGGCGACGGCTTTAAGGTCGTCGTCGGAAAAGGATTCACCTTGCAATGGCTTAACTCCGTGGGGGCAGATAGGGGTCGCGGGTATTTTCTGTTTGACCCGCACATAACCGCATGATAGCCGTTCCCGTCAAGCGATTTTAATTCAGGGTGTCATCCTTTCTGACGCGGTGGATCAGCTCGCCGAATAGCTGCTGGATCGACACCGTCATCTGGCTCATTTCCTTGCTGATCTGAGCCATGATCTGGTTGAGAGATTCGGTGAGGCGCTTCTCGACCTCCTGCACCGCTTTGATGGTGGCATAGCTTTGCGCCACCTCGATGCGGTGATCTTGAATTGAGGAACGCAGTTCGTTGATGGCGGTGGCCTGCTGGCTCTGTTGGCGGATCACATAGCCAACGATGGCGAGAGCGATCATGCCGCCAACGCCAATGAGCGAGCCGAATTCAGTCCAGGTGACGGAGGAGGGGTCAAGCATCTTGGTCATCCAAACAAATAAAAAAATTGATCGTTGGCGGCGCCCGTTGCCAGGCTGCCGCCGACGACCGTCCCCGCGGCGGATCACGCCACGCAAATTAAAAGATTACGCTGCCAGTCCGTAGCGCGGCTTGTAGGAATCAAGCCGCGGCACCAAGGTCTCGCCTCCTGATGGCGCTTCCTGTTTGGCACTGAAATTCGCCTGATAGCGACGACGCGCGCTGTAGACACAGAATCCGATTGCACCGGCTGCGACCACGCCGGCAGCAACAGCCGCAATGGGCGACACCCCGCCGTGAACCGAAATGGCGTCTGCCGTAGCGACCAGAATACCTGAGCCGATGGCACCGTCATGACCAGGAGGCGGAAGGATGCCCTTGCCGCGAGGTGCGGCCGCGGTCGGCGGCGTAAAGGCACGGAACGGCATCGTAGGCACAGGCGCATTGCGCTTGGCGGCCCCAGCCAATTCCAGCGAGAACGATCGCACCTCCTTGACGCGCGTTGTCCAACCGGCGCCGAATTCGCGCCAGGTGTTGAGACCGCGCAGGAAATGGATGCGCTCGTTGTTGATGGCGTTGACCATCTGGAACGGATCGCGCTTGGCCAGCGCATCGAGCACGTCTGGCGTAATGCGCCAGGTGTCGTCTGTCATGCCAAGGACGCGCCGCAAGGTCTTGCCAGAACGTCCGATGCCGCTGTTGAGTCCATAATCAAACACGGTGTCGTCGACACCTGCCGGCAACGCATCGCAATCGAGAATGTCCCAGTATTTGAACTTGATCACTTTCTCCGCAAACGCCATCGGCATCGCGCGCATATCATGCACGCTCGGATTGGCAACCCAGCCGAGTTCCTTACCATAGCGTCGCGCATCGGCGATCGTGATGCCGTAGTTGGTAGGGCCGCCCGGATCGCGAGGGTTGTTGGTGAAGCCGCCTTCGTGAACAAGCGCGCGGGATTCGCACGCGGCGTAATCATTCAGCATGACAAAGGTCCCTTCGACAATACGGGTATTGCGCGGTTAACGCGCGAATGGTCAAGCGGCCATTGGATAGTTCCGCTTCAACCAGTCGAGATCGGTTCGATCAGATCGCGGGGTGTACCAGCGCTTTCCGGTCTGAGCATCAGCCACGGATTGGAAATACTCCTCGTACATCGCGCCAACGCGCTCCAAGGAGAAATTCGACGCCGCCCAGTCGCGACAAGCGCGCCGATCAATCTTATGGATGTTCTGCGCCGCCCAGACGAATTGCTCGAATGTTCGACACCGATAGCCGGTCACGCCATGCAACACGTTCTCGGCGAATGCGCCCCAATCGGTGGTGATCACCGGAGTTCCAGACAGCATCGCCTCGACCGAAACGCCGCAGAACGGCTCGACGAACATCGACGGCGTCAACACGGCGCGCGCGTTCGATAGAATCTCGCGGCGCTTCTCGACGCCAACGAATCCGACCAATTGCGCCGGCGCATGGGCATTGTTCACTGTGCCAGGTCCAGCCATGACCAGTGGCAACCCGACTTCCTTGGCGATCTGCATGGCGATGTAGTCGCCCTTGCCTTCGCCGCCGATCGAACGCACGCCGAGGAACGCAAGGTATCCGCCTGGATTATCGTTGAAGGTGAAATCGGCGAGGTCGTAATAGTTCGGGATCACCGCATCGTACCACCAGGCATTCCCTTGCGCGGTGCCAACGCCCTGCGTGCCGCGATAGGCGTGCAGCAGCGCGTAGGACTCAAACACCTTGTAGGGCGCAAAGTATCCGCCCGGATAGCCGATGCCGGACTCGACCACGATCAGGCCTGGACACTCATCAGCAATCGACTTGTGCGAGGCCCAGGCGCACAACAAGAAATCGCCCGGCTGTTTTCGCGCGTTGATTGCCTCGACGGTGTTGTGGTGAAAATTGCCATAGACGGCGCTGTTCACGTCGAACTTGCCGGAGGTCTCCGGTGGCCCGATGTCGGCCGCATCAGTCACCGTGACATGCTCGGTGCAGACCACATCCGATAGCTCATTGCCATAATGGATGACCTTGTGGCCACGCTCGGTCAACATCTTGCAAAGGTTGAGAACCTTCTGGGTGAATGCGCAGCACAGATAGTCCTTGTTGGTCGCGGTGTGCGGAATTCCTGGAATGTGAAACGTAAAAGACATGACCTCGAAATTACTCCTGAAAAATAAAAGGCTGCCCGAAGGGCAGCCAGACGTTTTGCAAAAAGAAGAACGTCGTCATTATCCTCTAGTTACGCCCTGCAAGCCGGCATTGTTAAGGGTCAATGTCCCGCTGCCGCTCACAGCGCCTCCGATGGCTCCATAACTGTTGAGTCCTTCGGGAGGCTGATACCAGGCGACAATGTTCAACGGAGAAAAAGCTGCGCCTGCTGGATTGGTTCCCGGACCATACACGTAGTTTGATCCGCTCAGAGAAGTCGTGCCATCCACGCCTATAGCGTAGTAAGCATAACTTCCCGTAGTCTCACCTTGACCATTCAAGCTGACATCAACTGTTTCATCCCCCCAACACAATATGTAGATCAAGTTGGAGCTAAGCGATACAATGCTGGGGCTGGTTGTGTTGACGTTTCCGATGCCTTGAACGCAGATTTTCTTCCGTCGATTAAACCAAGACAGAAGACCAATCATATTTGCGCCACTGTCAACAAACGCGTTGCCGCTAACATAGACCATGCCGACCACAGTGTCGTTTGGTTGCGGCACGGTCCCACCGGAGTTCCAAATAACCTCGGTGCCAATATTGCCAGTCGTTGTGTCAGGCCCGTGACTGTACCATCCAGCGGCAATGGCTTCCCAATATTTCAAGATGCCGGCAGACGACACGCTAACCAGATACGTTGTGTTGTTGGCTAGAGTCTGTCCTGCTGTGCCGTTCACGGTCACACCAGAAATGCCGGCAGAAATTCCTGCCGCTGGTATCTGATAGACAGAGCCGTTAATTCTCACGACGTTGCCATTGTAAGGAATAAATCTGATGGTCGTTGAATTAACGTAGATCAATCTTCCGCAAGCAAAGGACGGACCTGCTGCGCCAGTAGCGCCGACCGCGCCGGTCAAACCTGTTGCGCCAGTTGCACCAAGAGTTCCGGTTGGACCCGTTGCGCCCTGTGATCCAGTGGCGCCAGTCGCACCCTGTCCTCCTGTGACTCCTGTTGATCCGGTCGCACCTTGGCCACCTGTGACGCCAGTGGCTCCGGTCGAACCCTGTGCGCCAGATAAACCGGTCGCACCTGTCGCGCCAGGAAAGATAAAGGAGAAAAGACATAGGTCGTTATTCTGGAATCCTCCACTCAATGCATCCGAGTGGAAAACGACAGGAACAGAAACCCATCCTGAGTTACCGGTTGGCGATCCAGAAACGCTAAATGTAGCCGCATTTGTGGATTGGGTAAGGTCTCCGATTTCAATCGCCGTTCCTGTTGTGAGAAGCAATAGTGCGCTTGCCCACAACGTGCCCCCATAAAGTGCGGAGCTGAAAGCAATTTCTGTGACGGAACTTAGGTCCGTGTTGTTGAGGCGAAAAAATCCGCTCGCCGGCATCGACATAGTTGTTGATGTGTCGTACTGCCATTGGACAGCTTGTCCAGCCGCCCCTGTAGCGCCAGTCGAACCAACTCCTGTAGCGCCAGTCGCGCCTTGCGCACCGGGGGCGCCAGTCGCCCCGACAACACCAGTTGCACCTTGCGGCCCCTGCGTGCCAGTCGCCCCTTGAGTCCCTTGCGGGCCTTGCGAACCAGTCGCACCTTGGATGCCAGTAACACCTGTCGCGCCGGTAGCTCCTTGAGCACCGTCGCTTCCGGTTGCGCCAGTGGCGCCGAGCATTTCAAAAGAAAATAGGCAGGATGCACCAGCGCCAGGAGGCGTGGAGCTTCCAAACTTATTGGTGACCGGAATGCCGACAAAACCGGTCTGGCTTGTATCGAGCGGGTTATCGACCAGAAAGGTCCAGGCGCCACCGCCGACCGGATCGATAATAGCAATCAAGCTGCCGACAGTGCATAGAGTCGTTAAGGCAGGACGGCCGCCGCACGTATTGATGCCGGTGTTGTGGATGTAGATGTTGGATGCAGAGACTGGATCGACGTTATCGAACGCAAAGCTGGCTACACCTGGATCGACATCGGTCGTTCCAGATGCAAAGAGCCAGGACAGCGGAGCAATGCCGGTGGCGCCCTGAGTGCCAGTCGCACCTTGAATTCCCTGCGAGCCTGTTGCCCCTTGGATTCCGGTGGCCCCTGTCGAACCCACGCCAGTCGCGCCTTGCGTGCCAGTAGCGCCTTGCGGGCCTGCTGGACCAGTGGCGCCAATGGTTCCGGTCGCGCCGGTTGCGCCCTGAGTGCCCTGGATTCCCTGAATGCCGGTTGCGCCAGTTGAGCCCTGGGCGCCGGTAAGACCAGTGTTGCCCTGAATGCCTTGAACGCCTGTTGCTCCGGTCGCACCTTGGGCTCCCGTCGTGCCGGTATCGCCTTGGATGCCCTGGATGCCGGTAGCGCCAGTCGCGCCTTGCGCTCCAGTCGATCCGGTTTCACCTTGGATACCGGTTGCCCCTTGCGCTCCAGTCGGGCCTTGAACGCCGGTCGCGCCCTGTGGCGAAATCAAAACAGTCAAATAATCAGAATCAGAGAACGCGCCAAAGCCAGCCACGTAAGTGACGGGAACGGAATACCACGTTGTATTATTTGTTGGAGCCCCAGAAACGAAACCACAAAAGAAACTGCCGGTCGACTGATCGGTGATGGTTATCAGCGTGCCAATAGGCAGCCACGCCAACACGCTGGCAAAGCCAGTGCCCGGCAAAGCAGTCGTTGAAATCCCGATCGTCGTAACAGATGACAGCGTCGGATGATCAAAATAGAGATAACCCGTGTCCGCGGCGCCGGAATTTTGCGAAGCAAATCGAAACTGAAATTCCGGCGTCCACCCGGATGCGCCGACCGCGCCAGTCGCGCCAGTCGCACCTGTGGCGCCCACGCCGGTCGCGCCTTGGATTCCGGTCGCACCTGTGGAGCCCTGCGGGCCTGTCAGTCCCGTTGCACCAGTGGCGCCGGCAGGTCCGGTGTCGCCGGTAACGCCTTGAATTCCGGTTGCGCCCTGGCCACCAGCGACACCAGTGGCGCCTGTCGAGCCCTGAACACCAGATGTACCGGTCGCACCTGTAGCGCCGACCACGGATGCAAATTGGATGCTGCAATTATCGTTATTGGTGAACGTCCCGGTGCCGGCAATAAACGCAACTGGGATTTCGGCCCACGACAGATTGTCTGAGACAGAGCCATCGACCTGGAAGAACGCAACGGCACCAGACGCAACATCCAAAATCTGGATCGTTGTGCGCAGCGGAAGTCCTGGGATGTAGCTATCGAGATTCGATCCGGCATTAGGTCCATAAGAGAGAGCGATATTGGTGGCGCCGGAAAGCGTCGCGTTGTTCGCTCGCCAAAACCCAGGAGTAGGATTGGCCATCGTGATCGTGGACGAATACGTCCAGGTGAACGGCGCGAACTGGCCGGTAGCTCCGGTCGATCCTTGACCTCCAGTCGAGCCAGTGGCACCGGCAACGCCTGTTGCACCAACGGTGCCCTGAATACCTTGCAATCCAGTCGCACCAGTCGCACCTTGGCCGCCTGTCGGGCCGGCGTTGCCAGTAGCGCCCTGAACGCCAGTCGCACCTGTGGCGCCTTCACCTCCAGTCGGCCCAGTGACGCCTGTGGCGCCCTGAACTCCAGTGGCGCCGGCAGGACCGGTATCACCAGTGACACCCTGGATTCCGGTCGCCCCTGTGGCGCCGACACCGGTCGCGCCTTGAATTCCGGTCGCACCGGTGGCGCCGTCTGGTCCGGTCGCACCAGAGAAGAAGAATGCGAAGAAACAATTGTCGTTGCCGTAGAGAGTATCCGACGATCGGATGAACGCCACCGGAACTAACACCCATCCCCCGTTAATGGTCGGGGCTCCGGTCACACGAAAACTTGCAGTCCCACCAGGAGTCGTCAGATCAGAAATTTCAATGATGGCCCCGGCAGCAAGAGCGGCCAATCCTCCAGCAAAATCGATGCCGCCAGTCATAAACCAACTGAAAGCCATCTCAGTTGCAGATGAGACCGTGTAGGAGTTAAATCGGAAAAACCCGCTCGCCGGGTCCGACATGGTGATCGTTACGTTGTCATACTGCCATTGAATGGATTGGCCGGCAGGACCAACGGCGCCAGTCGCGCCAGTCGCGCCCTTTTGTCCGGTCGAACCGGTCGCGCCCTGAAACGCGAAGCAAACAACAACGGTATCGCCGTTGCCGAATGTACCGGACCCTGCGACATGCGAGACCGGCACTGAATACCATGTCGTATTGTTGATCGCAGTCCCGATGACCGTTGCGGTGAAATAGGCGCCGCTGACAGTGTCCGTAATAGCAATCATCGTCCCTTGCGGGAGCGCAGCAAGAAAGCTCGATACGCTGGCGCCAGCGCCTGTCAGATTTGAGAACGCAATAGCGGTGACGGAATTGAGCGTCGCGTTATTCAGATAAACTCCGGCACTCGACGGAGTCCCGCTGGTCTGCGTGGAGAACGACCATTGGAATTCCGAAGCCGGGCCGGTCGCACCTGTCGCACCTTGAGTGCCGGTTGCACCGACAGCGCCCGTCAAGCCGGTAGCGCCAGTCGAGCCCACGCTTCCAGTGGCGCCGACTGCACCGCCAACACCCGTTGCACCTTGAATGCCAGACGCGCCTGTGGCGCCGACAGCGCCGGTCGATCCGGTGGCGCCTGCCTCGCCTTGATCGCCGGTCGCACCTGTTGCGCCCTGGCTCGCGGCCGGTCCAGGAGGACCTGGTTGTCCTGGAAATCCGGTGGCGCCTGGAGGACCCTGCAAGCCAGACGCACCTGTGGCGCCAGGCGGCCCGACTGGTCCAACGATCAGTGCCGATCCTGGAGCTGGATTCTGCACAGCGCCAGGCGCAACCGTCGATGCGGGCGCCAAGACTTTCAGGTTATCGCCGTTGGCAAGCACGCTCGCGCCACCACTGGCGCCAGCGCTCGCGCCCGCAACCGGAGTCGGCGACGGCAACGTGACAACATTCACATCGGCGCTTTTCAGCGGAGTGAGATTCGCAGCCATAAAATTTGGATCGCTTTGAAAAAATCAGGTTCTGAAAATCAGAGGTGCAAACGAACGATAAGATCAGGGGGTGGTTACACCTCCCAGAACAGTCAACGTTGCAGGCCCTTGCGGGAATAGATTGATCGTGTGGCCGTCGGCCTCGGCCACGATGTCCATGACGTATATGCCTGGTGTGAGCGCGGAATTCTTCAACGTCGATTGCGTCACATTGAACGCCAGAACGCCAGTCGCACCGCCATTGGTGAAAGACTGATCGGCGGTCTGCGCGGAGATGAACACCTGCGTTCCAATGACTCCGTTGGTCGATTGGCGCACCTGACAGATGAAATCGATCCCGGTGATGTCGAGGGGCGGTGGCGAGAAAGTCAAGGTCGCCTCGGCATCGGTCTCGGTCGCATTGAGCGCGGAGCCGGATGCGTTCACCATGTTGAATTGCGTTGCAGAGGTAATGGCGCCGACAAACGCACCGGAAGGAATCCCGGCCGCGCCGGCTATCGTCTGTCCAGGCACGAGGCCTGCCGTCGAGGATACGGCGACAGCATTCTGCCCTGACGTGATCGAGCAACCCGACAACGTGACCGGCACATTGGGATAGCCGGACTGGGTAAACTCGATTGTGTCGAGCCAATCGCTATTCAGCACAATCGTGAATGTGCTGGTTGCCGAGAATTTCGGCAGCAACAGGATATTGGTGGTCATGAATTCACCGGCCAAGCGGGAATGGGAGACGGCGGCGTGTCGACCTGCGCTTGAGTCGCAATGGTCTTGGCGTCGATCGCCTTGTTGACCGCGGCAAATGTTGCGGTGGCGCCCTGCACGAAGGTGAACAGGCCCGCGAACAACACAACGACCTGGGCCGAGGTCAGAGCAAGGCTATCGCCCTGACCATCCACCCATGAATAGCTGCCGTTCGGCGTGCCCTGCGCCATCATCGCCATCGCCATCAGATGAACGAGATTCTGCGTGTCGGTCTTGACCTTAACGAAAATCGGGGCTTGCGCCGTGCCCACATTCACGGACACCCCGCCATCGACCAGCATCTTATGCTTGATCGCCGCGTAGGCTTTCAAATCGCCCGCTTCGGTCAGCACCGGCGCCGCATAGCGACGATGGTCGCGCTTGCCTTTGGCAGGAGCATCGCCATGACGCGACAGATGCGACATGGATTTGATCGGCACGACGCTGACGTTTGCGCCATAGGCCGATGCCGGAATGTTCTGGCTAGAGTCGTGCGTGGCCACCACCACGCCGTTGGCGCAGTATGCAAGCATGGTCATTGCTGAAAACCTTAGTTGATGATGATGGCGTTGTTGTTGCCGACGGTATTCACGCCGGGGCTGGAGTAGCCGGACACGTTGGAAACGCCGGTGAGGTTTACGGTAGAACCGTTCTCAGACAAAACGTTGCCGTCGCCGTTGTTGGTGCTGAGCTGAACATTCGTTCCGCCGTTGACGCCGGCTGTGTCGAAGGCGGCAATACCCCAGTGTGAGTTTCCGGCGATCGTGACCGCGTTGTCCAAAAGCGCCAACTGCGAATTCTGAACGTAGAAACCGGCGTCGTCGTTGTAGGAGAATGAGCCGCCGATGATTGCGGCATTGGACCCGTTCTCGACCAGCATTCCACTGCCGCCATTATACATCGAGTAGATGTTGACAGTTCCAACGTCACCGCCAAAGCCGGCCTGCTGAACGATGATTCCGTTGTCATCATTGCTGTACGAACAAATTTCGATGTTCTGTCCGACCAGCCCCTGAACGATGAACGATCCCCACGCGGCACCGATACCGGGACCAATGCACCCTGTCGCGCTGACGAAACCCTGGAATGCCATCAGGCCGCCGTTGGTGGCGATGCCATATCCGCCGCAGCCATGCGCAGAGACGTTGCTCAATGTGATATTTTCAAGAGCAAAGCACAGCGCAACGTATTCTTCGTTGGCGCCACGGTCTCCGACCAGCAAGATATTATAAAGACCCCAGCCTGGTGACTGAAAATTGAGTCCGCCGCTTGCCGTGAAATCAAGTTCAGTGTCGTAACAGTTGCGCAATGCCGTCAGGTCGGCGGTACGATCTGTTGCTTTGTTGCCGGTCGTTGAAAAGATCGAGTGGCTTGGGCTCGATTTCATGCCAGCGCCGAAGATGCCGATGCGATCGGAGTTCGGATGCGACAGAGCGATCTGCGACGATCCTGCTGAAATTTGACCGGAAGCGAGGTTCAAGCTCACGTATCCATTCGGCGTGATGCGGAACTTGCCGAGATATTCCATTGCCACAGCAAGGCTGGAAAAGTTCGCGCCCTCACCGTACACCGAATATGAGACGCTGGAGTCGATAACAAATCCGTTGAACAACTGGAATGCGGAACCGTTGTATACCAGGAATGCGATCTGTCCGGCCGACAACATTCCGGCGGCCAGCGGCAAGCCGCTGCAATCAACGATTGGAACCGCAGCCAACGAATTTACGGCAATCGTCGAAGCACCGGTGTTGTTAGCGGCGATCTTGACCTCAACCGTAGTGCCGGCTGGCAGCGACGTGATTGCTGGCGTAAATGAAGCGACGACGGTATTGGCCGTGCCAGTGTCCTGCGCATACGGGATGTCGATCGTGTAGGTGTTGTTGTTGGTCGTTGACGAGGTAAAGCCCTCGAAGTTCTCAACCTGGAACGCCGAGCCGTCATAGACCAGCGACACAACCATGCCGGCGTTGATGTCGCCCGAGGAAAGCTGAGCGCCGTTGGCGCGATGCACGGCGACGGTGCCGAGGTTGTTGACGTTTATCGTGGTGACATCGGTGTTGGTGTGGTTCACCTTCACCGAGAGCCGCATGCCCGGCTCGTATTGCGCCGGTGTCGGCGCAACCGTAACAACCATGTTGTTGACGGTTCCGGTGTCGACCGCATACGTCCAGGTCTGATTCTGAACACCAGTCGGGATCAGCGGCAGCTTGCCGTTGGTGGCGAGAAACGGCGCCAAATAGTAGGGCAAGATATTGCCGGCCGTGATCGAGGTCGCGCCGTTGGCCACCGTGATCGTGAACAGACCGGTCCAGCCCGCATCCGGCGACGGCGCCAATTGCGTGCCGGTCGTGGCCGCGATACCGGCCTTGATCTGATAGGCGACGCCGCCATAGCGCACGGTGTTCTGTGCGGTGCCGGCATTGGCGGGGCCGGAGAAGGGATCGGATGGATCGGCCGCATCGAAATACGGCAGCACTGTCGCGCCGCCGTCCATGTCCTGATACTGGACCTCGACAAGGAAGACCTGGCTGTAACCGGTCGTGCCTGGAGGCGTGATGCCCATCGTGACCGACTGGCCGACGCCTGCCGCGGTGCCGTTGGCGACGAACTGGATGCCCTGTTTCAGAATCGAGGTCGCAGTATTCGCCGGAAGCGAAGACCAGATCGATTGCTCCAGGTTTTCCAACTGATAGATGTTGCCGGGCGTCAGGATGATGTTGAGCGATCCCGGTACGGTCGGAGTCACCGTGAAACCGTCGACAAGCGTCGGCGTGCCCAGGATCGTTTGCGACAGCTCGGCAAGAGCCACCATCGCGTTTTGCTGGGCTTGCAGCAGGTCTGTTTCGAGCGGAGTCTGACCCGCGTAAATGGTTTTGCGATCCATCGCGTCCTCGGAAAATAAAAAAGGCGCCACGCGGCGCCGGAAAATTCAGGCTGGAATCTGAAACTTGGATTAGACGATCAGACTGGCGCCGATCGACGCGCTGAATGACGGCGATGTGCCGCCGATCACTATCGAAATGCGCCAGGTGCGCGGCAGCGGCGCATTGGCAGAGATGTTGGCAGTGGCAGGCGCGCCCGGATAAACCGTCAGCAGCGTGAAGCCAGCGGTGGTCAATTCCGCGCTTTGCAGCAGCGTGTAGTAAGTGCCGGATGCCGGGTCCTTACCCTGGATCGTCACCTGAAACGTCGGCGACGTGCCTGTCGCGGCCGAGATGTTGATGCCGAGTTGCAGACCGCGGTGATTGTAGTTGGTTTGATCCGGCGAATTTGCGTTGCCGGAAGCATTCGTCACTGTCAGGACCGCCGGCAGATCGACATTGCCGCGCTTACGATCGAATGTGGTGCCGTTGAACACCATCTCGATAGCTGCCGCGATTGCCGCATTGACGGCGGATAGTGAGTTGGCGTCTGCCGTTTGTGGCTGCGCGACGGATTGCTTGAGCCCAGATGCCGGATCAGTAACGCAAGTCGAACCGACGCGGTTGCCTTCCGCGTCCAGTGTGGTGCTAAAAGGCACCAGCGTCCCCTTGCCGTCTTGCGTGTTGTAGGGAGTATCAGCCATGAAACAAATCCATGCTTAAAAGAAGAAGGGCAACACCGCCAAGATTTGCGTATTCTCGACGTTGCCGAATGATGCGGTGGGAATATCGACGGTGTCAGGCTGACTCTGAATGCAGGTCCATGCCGTAATACCAGCGGCAACCGTCTTGGCGATCGTCGCGTAGATCGTGGCGTCCGGCACTGCGGCGTCGACCTCGTTCATGTCGCCGTATTGACCATAGCCGCCGGAGCCGTAACCGGACTGCGGATTACCGTAGCCGGGAGCGTTGGGAATGCCGCCGCCTGGAGGACGATAGGCCGTGACGAAAATCTGATTGTTGAATTTTAGGCTGCCGTACATGCCGGCGACGCCATACCCTTGCTGTCCTGATGTACCGTAAGCGCCGGTGTCTCCTGGATTCCACAGCTCGATCAGCTTGGGCGCGGCGCCCGTCAACGCCTCGACGGCCTGAATGATCGCAGCGCGCGTTTGCTTAGGCGCCAAGATGGCGTCCATGATGCGTGCGCGATAAGCATCGTCCTGCTCATTCACAAGACGCGGCAGATCGTTGCCGAGAAAATCGTATGAGATGCGATCGAGCCAGACTCCGGTGGCGCTGGCGATGCGCGACTGGGTCAGCGCATACTTATAGAGCACATAAATCCAGGATAGATTGTAGCCGGTGCCAGACAATGGAATGTTGAGAAGCGGCGCGCCAGGTTGCGCCATCACCTCGTCTACCTCGGTAGCCCCGGTGCCGAACCATGACGGCGGAATAAGGCCTGCCAGGCGATGGACGAATTCCGTCTGATCGGCATCCAGCAAGCCGGACAGAACCTGGACGGCAAGTGACGGCGACAGCTCCCCGGCGGTCTCAATATTGTTTGCCGTCATGTTAGCCGCCCAGGTTTACGGTCGACGATGTGACTTTGATTGTCTGGCCCATGGCCGGCACCAGATCGGCCGCGCCGCTGTTGAGCAATAAGCTGGTGACATTGCTCACGCCCGGACTCGCGCCATAAGCAATTGCAGCGAGTTGCGAGTAATGCAGCGGATTTTCCAGACCGAGAGAATTAACATAGGCACCTATGGCGTTCGCCACCGCGGCAACAACGGCCGAAGTGTTGTAGGCAGATGCTACCGTCACTGTCAGGCTGATCGCGGCACCCAGCTTAGACGCACTCACGACCTGCGGCCGCACGCCAGCGGCACGACCCCGCAAGCCATTCACCGCCGCAAGGGCATTGAGTACAGTCTGTGTCGGTGGAGCACCGGAGCCATCATCAACGAAGATAGTGAAGGCGCCGTAGTCTGTTGCGCCGTTTGGATCGACATTCTCATGCACCACGCATTGCAGGCCTTGCTGCAACGACAGGATCGCATATTCCAGGGCGCCGACCGTGCCGGCTGCCAGCGACGCGATGTAAAGTTTGAAGCGCGCCTTCAACGCGTCGTCGCTTTCCTCGTCGAATCCTGTCGTTATCGGAGCCGGATTTGTCACCGTATCGACGCCGACCGCGGAAGACTGAATTCGCGTGATGGTGTTAGCGAGAACGTTGCCGCCGGTTCCAGGATTGAGCGCCTGCACATTGACGGACAGCGAGGTTTGTCCGGCCGGAATGATGAATCCGCCGCCAGGTACGATGTCTGCCGAATAGGCGTTGTTGGTGGGATCGGCGTAGACCTGATAGACCTGACTGCCGTCAAAGGTGGAGACCAGCGAGCCGACAGGTACGACGCGCTGATTTTGCGGCGCGAAGCTACTGAATTGAACCACTCCGCTTGCCGGAGTGGCCGGAAGGCGAGGACTGTTTGTGCCATCCACAGCCGGCATGAAGTCGGCGACGAAGGTATCGACCCACTCGCCTTTCGAGGTTTGCAGGCGCTGGACAATCAACGAAAACAGATAGAGTTTTTGCAGCCAATCGGCGTTGCCGGCAGTCGCCTCGGCGAGCGCCAAGAACACCGAGCCATCGCTGAAATCTAGCGGATTTTTCGACGCCGCTTGCGCTGCCGCCGCAAAATCAGCGACGATCTGAGAAAATGGTTTGGTGTACGGGACCGGCGGCAGAGGCAAGCCCGTGCTGTTGGAAGAAGCCATAAATGCCGACGCACGGCGCAAGCGCCGCGTCCCAAAAATGAATTTGTTGAAAAGCGACGACTGTTTACTTGTCGCCTGGCACGTCGAGAACGATCAACGGCGACTGGTTGCCGTCGACATCGGTGTATTTGATCTTTGCGCTGAACGTTCCGTTCGGATTGGTCGTCACCGTAATGGACGGCTCCGGCGTCTGTGAGACCGACGCCTCGTGATACATCTGGGTGCGAATGAGTCCCGACATCGCATTGTTGCGAGCAAGACGGCCGACATACCATGGCAACGATCCGCCATAAGTCGGGTGGAAAAGATATTCGGCCTTTTTGGCGCCGGTATATTTGCCGTTGGTGCAGAGCCGGCGAAAGATTCGTTGATTGCTCTTGGCTATGCCGATAACCAAAGGCAGATCGCCAGATGGCGTGAGAGGCGAAATATCGTCGCCCCACCAGTGATCGATGTCGTAGGGCACAGCAATTCTTTCCTGGGAAATCAGAACGGCCAACCGGCCGTAGCGTCAAACGAAACGACCTGTGAAACCGTGGTCTTTGCGGCAAGCGACGCCAGCAAAGTCTGTCTTGATTGATTGAGTGAGGCACGTCGCGATACGATCGCAGCTACCAGAGCAGAGTATTCTTCCCCGGTCATGGTCACAGGCGCGCTCTGTCCGATCGGTATCCATTGAACGGAACCGAGAACCGACGACGACTCGTTGTCCAGAGAGACGCCTTCAATCGACGGAGCAGAGACACCGACGCCAGAAGAACTGATTCCTGGCGAACCGATCTCCCATCCAGAATTTCCTGTGTTGGCGCTGCCGTTTAGCGTGACCCCGGCAACTGGCACCGACACCTCGTCAGTGATGTTTGGGATGGTGACGACAAACTGAGGATTTCCACTGCTAATCTGTTCTACGTTGTAATTGATCGTCCCTTGCAAGGCGCCACCATTGGGGCTGCCGATCGCACTGTTTATCTGGCTGAACGATTGCGAAAATCCACTTGAAAGCGCAGAGTTGATTTCTGACACAAGCGACGAGAAGGCATCGTTGATCGCATTGGCGAGATTTGGAAAGGCTTCTGCGAGACTGCCGATAGTGGACTGCATCCCACTATTTAATTCGTTATCGAACTCTTGTAAGGCGTTGGCAGCATTATTCAGCAATGATCCGAGAGCGTTGTTGATGCCGGTTGCAAGAGATGAAAGTGCGGTATTGATCTGACCTTTTAGGGTCGACAGCGCACCATTGATCGCGTCGACCAGCGAAGAATTCAGGCCAGTGACCGTCGAATTAGTGCCAGACAGGATCGCCGACGCCAGAGCCATGGACATCGCGTTCAGCGACTCATCTGAGCAATCCCAGTTATAGACGCCGCCTGGACTTGCCGCGACCACGCCGGCATCGTAACCGGCGTCACCTGACGAGACGGCGAATTGGATTGCGCTCTGTCGCTTGGAATCGTAGATCGCCTCGATCAGTTCGGCCTTGATCTGCTGCGCTTGCGCCAGGGTTAGAAGCGGGATGGACGCCGTTGCTTGCAGTGCCGGAGTCAACGCCAGTCCTGCCGCAGACGACATCCACGCATTGATGGAAGGCTGATACGGCGACGGATCGGAGAACGGCTGAAAGGTTGGAGCCTCGCCATTGTAGACGATCAGACCGAGTGCGGCTTCCTCCCATTGCACATACTTGACGTTGGTCGCGAGACCGGAAACTGTGAGCGGCTGAATCTGATAGCCGTCGACGGAAACGACGCTGTCACCTGGGTTGATGTAAAAACGCATCGTTATCCCAAATCAGGTTCGGCGCAGAGCGTCTTGGCTACGCCGCCGTCTGCGAGCGCCACAGGCACGGCCGCGGCGCCCTTCTGCGTGACGCAGTGCGTCTTTTTCGGCTGCGAGATGATGTAGACGATATTGTTGTCAGATTGCAGGATCACGTCGCCATTCGGCGCCTCAATCGTCATGCTGCCGTCTGGCGCCATCTTTATAATCTGCTTGCCATTCGGCTGCTGCTGCTGTTGTTGCTGTTGCTGTTGACCGGTGCCGCCGTTTGATTCAGTCGTCGTGTTCCCTGACTGCGACGTGTTCTGCCCGGTTTTGGTGTAGCCAGGGCCTCCGATCAGGAGCGTGCCGTCTTGCTGCGCATGAATGGTCGCGCCGTTCTGATGAATGATGGCATGCTCGCCCGCCTGCAATTCAGGCGGCTTGTTTTGATGCGACCAATGGCGCGTCATAACGCGCGCTGACAGATGATTGCTTTCCTGGTTATGCACCTCGACCGGATCACCGATGTTCGGCGCCGAAGCGATGCCGTAACCATTGCCGACGGCAAGACCTGTCAAGGGAATCCACGCCGACTCGGTGCCTTCGGGCTGGTATTGAATCTTAACCGAGTGCGTTTTGGAGTCGTAGCTCGACACCAGGCCGACACGCGGCGGATTGTGATACTTACGCATGGTGCGCGCGACCTCGCGGCGCATCACGGAGACGAAGGAATCAAGGTACATTTGATCACACAACGCTGCCGGTCAGCATCGTGAAGCCTTGCACCGGCGTCTGCTGGAAAGGATTGGTCGGCTGTTTCGGTTGATTCGGATCAGGATTCGGAAGGTCTGGATTTGGCGAATAGCCAAACGACCATTGCGGAGAATTGTAGCCCGTAATCTCCATGTCGTAGCCGTCGTCATCGTTCATGCGATGCACGACCTCGTACATATAGTAGGTCATGTCGAACGAGGTCTGCGTTCCAGACAGTGCGATCATCATCGTCGGCTGCACGACCACGTCGCCGCGCATTTGCACCTCGATGGTGTATTCGTGCATCTGCGCGTAGCGCTGGCCTGCGTTAGCCAGTTGCTGAACTTGTTGCTGGGTCTTATTCGGGATGCGCGCGGCGCCCTGATACTTGCCGGCGCCAGCCATGGCAGTGTAGGCTTGGTTGTCCGATTGCTTCCAACTCATGACGCCGTACTGGACGCCTTGCCCCAGATCAAAGTTGTGGATGCAGTTCAGTTTTTCCATGTTGCCGGCATCATAGTCATCGGTGCCGATGCCTGCCTCTGTTTGAGACGAGACCTCTCTGCCGATTTGCGGCGGCCGATAATGAATGGCGTATGTTGAACTGACAGCCGTTCCTGGCGCCACGTAATAGAGCGTATTGCCGACAACGAAGGCGACGTAACCATCTTGATGCGCAAGCGTCTGAATGACATCCCACGGCGTTTCCAGATCGGAATTGAAAACGGTGTTGCCTTGGGCGTCGACATCGCCAGCCATAGAGCCCGGACCTGCGACGACCTGGAGGCCGGCTTGCGACGCCAATTGAGTCACGATCTGGCTGGTGGTCTGATTTGTCCACGACGCGTCGCTGCGAGTATCGAGCAGCGGGCGGCCTTTGTCGCTCATTTGAGCGGTGACAGTTCGCGTGCCGAAATCCACCGTGGCGTAATCGATGTAGCCGGTGAGGATCGTCGCCGTGGTCTTCTGCGCGTCGCCGTTGGTGGCGATAAGGGATGCCGGAATGAGTCCGCCCTGCGACCAGAATTGAGCGCCCGGATTGGTTGGATCATCGACCGCCATCGTAATCTCTGCGGTCGATTGCTGGCCGGCGCTCTGAATCAGGCGCGCCTCGAAGGCCATGATATTGATGGTGTCGTTACCAATGAGCAGCCACGCGCGCGGCTGGCGCGCGATCCCATTCTCTGCCATCGCGCCCTCCTCTGTTATGGCCAGGCCGCGCTTGGATCGACGGCCGGAATTTGCAATGTGCCAGCGAGACGTTGAGCATCGTCGATGGACAGAATGAAATCGGGCGGCTGGCCCGGAAAACCGTTGAGAGCGGCAATGCGCCACCATTGCGTCGCGTCGTTGAGATACAACTCGGCAATGCGCATGAGATTTTCACCGCCGATCACTTGGATCGTGGTGACGCCGGCAGGTGTACCGGCTGGAACTGGTGCCATCGTCAGCCTCCAGTGTCGGTGAGATTGGCTATGATGCGACCGAGATAGGCAGTTGCCGTCTCCATGTCGCTTTCGGCGGCGACGGCGTTGGCTTCTGTTACGAAGGTGGCCACGCCATCGAGCGTTGAGGCTCCAGTGATGGCGTCGAGATTGATGCCGATCGGAGTTCCAGAGCCTGCGCCGAACGCCGCATATGCGTTTTGGAATGCCGCGATGATAGGTTGCAATTGCGTGAGCGATAGATCGTCCAGCGTGCCTGCACCGACGATGCTGGCCATCGTCGATTGCGCCCCAACGAGAGCGGCCGTAGCAGACGATGGAATTACGGCGCCGCTGTTAGCCAGCGCCATGATCGCTGCAATGTCTTCGTTGACGACGCTGTTTAGAGACGGCGCTAGATTGGACGCGTTGAATGGTTGCACACCATTGTCAGCAACAACCTTACAGACAATGCGATAGCTGATTTGCCATTCGTGCTTGTAGACCGCCTCAAAGTCGGCAACGATGACCTGATATGAGAACGATCCCCATGTCAGAGTTACCTCGGTGCCGGACTGACGCAACGTATCGACAGCGCGAGCGCGCTCTGCCGCGGTTCCTGGGATGCCGGCGATCGTATAGAAATGTCCGGCCCAGTGAATGTCGGCCGGGTCTGGACCCATGGCGTCGATTGTACGAAAGCCGCCCAGATTTTTGTGAACGGCCATCATCTGCTTGCCACCAAAATTAATGGTGTCGGGGATTTCGCGCTGGAGAAAGGAGATGTCTCCCAGCGTGAGAATGGCCGGTTGCGCCATAGCGAATCCCTGAAATGAAAAAGGGCGCCGCGTGGCGCCCTTTGCTGAGATGATGACGACGACTGTTAGACCGGCAGCGTCGGCGTATGGGCGTATGGATCGGGCATGCGCGCCCCGCGCGTCGGCTGGTTACCCATTCTCGCCGTATGGCGATGCACCGACTTGGTGATCGTGCGGCCGTCGAGTTTCGTCGTGTGATGAATGGTCACGTCGTGTCCGGCAGGCTGCGCGATGGCATCCGACGGCGTGTCGCCTGATTCTCCGGCGTGGGCTTCAAAATCGTGCCGCCACTGCGCAGTACCGCGGCCCGCATTCCAATCGCCGTAGATATTGCCGTGGCCTTTTCCCCAGACGTGGAAATGATTAAGGATGTAGCGACCGTTTGGATCGCTTACCATTCCCTGGTCGGTGGCGCCCTTGATCGTATCCGAGCCTGCGAGCGCAGCGTCGATGGCGGCATTCATCTTCGCCATCAGCTTCGGATTATTCCGAAGACGACGCATGAATGCCGGCAACTGTCCGCGATTGATCGGCCCATAGAAGCCGCTGTGCAATGCCTGCATCAGCGACTTGTGCTGAAATGACGATCGGTTCATTGCCGATTCGGCAGTCTGCGTCGGGTTGCCTTCCGACAAAAGCATTGCGGCAAACTGTAGCCGCTTCTGAGGATCAGACAATTCCTTGCCGAAACCGGATCGAGCAGCCCTGATGTAAGCGTTGCCGTGAAGACCGGCGAGGCTTGCATCGGTGGCGGCTCCTTGCGCCGCAGCAGCGGCCGCGGCCGTGCTGGCAGGCAGATGACCGCTCCACTCGAAATGACCAAAGTCAGGATTGCGCCAATCGCCGCCCGAGATCATCCCCCACTTGTTCAATATCGAGCGGAACTGTGTGGGATGTGATTGAGCCCAGGCACGCAAGCCGGGATCAACGATATTGCGAGCGTGCTGATCGATGTCGATCGCATTGCCATAGGCGTGCTGCGACTTTCGTGACGAGCCGGCGATATTGCGGTTATTGAAGCCGCCGATGGAATTAATCGGCGCCCCAGCCGCAGCCAGATCGTTGACGAACCCGGTGATAGCTCCTGCGGAGTATTTGTTGACTTTGAAATTCTTTCCGCCGGCAGTCACTCCGATGATGTTCGATCCAGGAGCGCCGAACTGACCGTGCATGAAATTGACGTGGCCAGCGCCGTAACTCTGCATCGGAATGACAGAGCCCATCGGGTTGGCGCCTGGATTTGTCGTGCCGGCGCGCACGCCAGGATTCGTCGTGACCGGGCCAGTTGGATTGCCGCCGCGACCACCGAATGGTCCTACGGCTGCGCCGCCACCAGCACCACCAGGTCCATAATAGATGCCGTTGCCGAGCGGGTTGCCACCACCACCTTCATACATGGTCGGCGACAGCAACGACGGCGCCACATAAGGAATTGGCTGGAGGTCTCGTAGGCCTTCCTTGATGCCGTCTTTGGCGCCTTGTTTGGCGCCTTTTTCGCTTCCCTCTTTCGCACCTTCCTTGGTGGCTTTCTGATCGTCTTTTCCTTTGCCGTCCCACCAATATTTGAGGGCGCCCCAGGCTCCAGAAGCAAGGCCGGTGATCGGATTGCCTGATGCAATTCCCTGACCGTAAGCCTTGCCGACGAATTTGCCGAAGCCGCTATCGCCGCCTGGAAGAACCTTCCCAAGCATCTTCAACATTTCGTCGAAGCGTTCAAGCGTTCCAATCAAGGGTGGCAACACCACGGTAGCGATGTCCATCAGGACATTTCGCAGGTTGGCCCACGATTGATCAAACTGCTGGACCGGCGAGTTGGTGGCGTAGTTTTTGAACAGCGCGCTGCCGCTGCGGAATTTGTTCATGTCCGCTTGCAGATCAGGCAGCATTTTCAGGATTTTCGGATCGCTCAGGAACGCCATGGCGCCGGAGCCCTGAGAGCCGAACAACTGTTGCATGATGCCGGCGCGTTGCGCCAGCGGCATGGCCTGCAAATGCGAACTGGCCATTTCCAACAGCTTCACCATGTCTGGTGCGCCGTTGGTGAACCAAGTCGGATTGTTGTTCTTGTCGACAAGGCCGAGCGCGGCCAACGCCGACTCGTGCTTCATGAAGGCCTGACGAGACATTACGCTCGTGCCAGGAAGCGCGCGCGTGCCCAACTGGCGCAGCCACGTTCCAGATTTTGTATTCAAGATGCCGCCGCGCATCATCGCGGTTTGCAACATCATGACCTGGAACGGATCGAAGCCAAGTTCGCCGAGAATCGGAACGGCGTAACCGGACGCGCGCTCCATCTGTTGCAGCTTCGCCGGGTTGACCGTCGACAGATAAGCGAACTTGTCGGCCAATTGCGCGATCTTCTGCGGATCATAGACCTTGAGCATGTGCGCAAGTCCGATGATCGAATCGACGCCTTCCTTGGTCGAGGTGCCTTTCAACTTGCCTTCGGCCGCGCCATAGGTCAGGAGTGGACCCAGCACATTCATCTTCTGTTGCCAGGACAGCCCGGTGCCGCCAAGCTGCCGAATTTCGTCGAGCGTGGCCTCGCCGAGATCATCAATGCTGCCGCCAGTCTTGGAGGCAATGCGCTTGATGATGTCCTGAATGTCCTTCATGTGCGAGGAAGAAACCCCGCCGGTGAAGACGCCCCGATAGGCGTAGTCTTCGAGCTTGCTTTGTTCGTAGATGCCAACGCCGAGAGCGGCCAGCAGCCCCTGGCCCACCATGGAATGCGTGTGCGCGTGGAAGCCGCCACCAATGTGGGTGCCGCCAGGACCGCGAAGGCTGATGCCGCCGTAGCCGCCATTGCCACGCCAACCACGGCCACCACCACCGCCAGTTCCACCACCAACTGGCAACGTCGGGCCGAAGCCGCCGCGACGCGCGCCAGCCAGGATCGAGGCTCTGGTGGCCTTGTCAGTCGCAATTGCGGCAGAGGTTGCCGCGGCGTTCACGTCGCGCCACTGTCGCGCAAGATTCTGCACGCTGGCGCCTGCCGCGCGTGTCGCGCCGGCCTGGACCCTGATGCTGGCTTCGATTTCATCGTCCAGAGCGACGAACTGATCCTGAACCTTTTTTAGGTTGGCATTCAGCTTGTCGAACTGGACGTTGCCCAGCTTTGACAGATTGAGCTGCGCCCATTCGATCTTGTCGTTGAGAGCATCGACCGACTTGTTGATGCGGTTGAGGACCGCAGTGGCCTTGTCGATGATCTGAAAGACCGTGGCGACCTCGAAGGATGTCACGGGCATGGCTCAATCAATCCTTTTTCGTAAAAATTTCGGTCACCGTGCGGGTAATCGTCTTTTCGGCAAACGGCATGACCTCGATCGCCGACATGGCGAGGAAAGGCCGAGGCGGAATGAGCGCCGTTCCCATTTCCTGATAGAGGGCAACCTTGTCTTTGGAACCGACCTCCAACTGCACGCCGCCCGGCGTCGTGGTGACGCGGGCCTCGATCGTGTCGCGCATCTCGCCGGTGCGCAGCAGCGGATCGGTCTCTGAGACCTGGCCGGTGTAGCCAAGCCGCTCCTTCTCCTCGATCGTGCGTTCGGCAAGCGGCGGCCACTCGGGCATTTCCTGCCCGATCATCTTGTAGGCAATGCTGTGTTGCTCGACCCCGATTTCGGTGGCGTCCTTGACCAATTCAGGCCTGACGTTCCTCGCCGCCCGCGCCAGCATCGCGGAGAACTCGGCGAGCGACATCGCGGCCATGGGACACCTGTGACCGCCTGCCGCACCGTCCTTGACGGGCGCAGCGCAACGGCTATGTGGGGGAGTTACAAGGGGGTGGGAAGGAGATCGCTATGGCTCGAATTGCCAGGATCATGGGCGCGCTATGTATAATGTGCGCCGCGATCGCCCCATGCCACGCGGCAACGTTGGGCGATTCTGTGCTCGTCTGTCGGTCGCGAACCGTCATGGAGAAGCTGCGCGCCTATGCGGTTGCCCAGGACAACGTCGATTTTTTCCGCCTGCTCGGCGCCAGCAACGACATCTGCCAGACGCTCAATCGAGGTGACGATGCAGCCGCGGATGCCGAACAATCATCCGGCGGCTTGATCTGCGTGCGCACGCCAGACCATCCAGAATGTCGATGGGCAGACGAAAGACAGGCCGGCCAGTCTGGATTATGATCTTGTGTCCGGGTCCTCAAATTTCATTTTCTGAAAGTTGAATTTGGCACCGTCGAATCGTTGAAGGATCACGCACCAGGCAAAGCGATCCTGCCAAGTCAGCGAGAACGCAACATCAAACGGGACCCCGTATTTCACGAGCAACAGGCACTCGTTCAATTCGGGGTCCAGAATCAGATTGCGGAGCAGAGATTTCTGGCGCGCGCTGAGTTCACGCTTTTTCGCCTTTGCCATCATCCGACTCGTCGTCTTCGTCGCCAGCATTGGCAGTGCCGAAGTCATCGATCCATGCCGAGGCAACGGCAGCGAGGCCTGCATCATCCAACTCGGCAATCAACGTATCGAGCTGCCGCTCGGTGTTGACGATCTGTGGCCGGCCGTCGATTTCCTTTACCGACATCGCCAGCATCAGTTCGTTCACCAGACGCTGATTGAGTGAGGACTCCGGCCCGATCATCTTGAACAGACGAATGCGCATCAGCGCGTTCGGCCGCACAACTCCGATCTTGCGTTTCATGGAATCCGTTTTGTAGACGATGGCATTGGCGGAATTGACGACGCTTTCGGTCGGCGTTTCAGCAACGCGCATGGCTGCTCGTTGAGCCATTATAGTACCTCCTAATTTTCAGTAATTGGATTACGCGGCGCTCGACTGCGTAATTTTTCGCTCGCCTGCCGAGAACTCGACACGCTGAACGATATTGCCGTCAGCCTTGTACGAGCCGGGGTCTTCAACCCAAAACATGCAACCGTTGTACTGGATGACAGTCTGGTTGCCGTTCTCCTCGGTGATCGTTTCTGTCACGATGCCAGACGCCGTATTGGTGCCCTGCCAGAAATTTCCTTCGATCGTGGCCTGATAGGTGTCGAGCGTCGCATCCATGCGGTCCACCTCGATCGTGCCTTTCCAGCCGTCAGGCATGTAGATCGGCTGCGGTGGCGAATTAAGCGGACGCGCCCAAACCTCTTTCTTCATCGGCTTGGCGTCGAAGCTCGTGATTTGGTCGGGCGGAATGACCGTGCCGCCAACCCCGTTGCCGGTGGGGCTGTTCATCACGATCTGAACGTCACGACCTACGGTATACCCATTGACCGGCATACAACTTCTCCTAACAATAGATTGAAAACCGGCCGAGCAATCCCAAAATACGGGTATATGCGGGCGGTCGAAATGATTGGGCGAAAATTCGGAAGGCTAACCGTATTCTCGGAAGCCATGAAAAGGCGCGATCAGAATACAGGGCGGTCGCGCCGATTTTTCTTCTGTGAATGCGAATGTGGCACGGTAATAACCGCGCGCGGCTCAGATTTAAGTTCGGCAAACACTACTAGCTGCGGATGCGCTCAGATTGAGAGTGTCATCAAAAAGAACACCAAGCACGGTTTAACACCACGCCGTAAAATCAATGCCAAGAAATGGCCTGCGCCTTACCAACTTTGGGCCAACATGAAAGATCGTTGCAATAATCCCAACCACAAATCCTACAAGGATTACGGCGGGCGCGGCATCAAAGTCTGCGAACGCTGGTCAAATGGCGAAGACGGATTGAGCGGCTACGAGTGCTTTATCCTCGATGTCGGCAAGCGACCATCGAACAAACATTCGATTGACCGCTATCCAGACAACGATGGCGATTATGGCCCGCACAATTTCCGATGGGCTACACGCTTTCAACAAAACACGAACCAGCGACGGAAGACTCCGAAGCTGGTTCATGCAGGTGTCAGAGTTTTGCCTTAGCCGGTGATGACGCCGTTGTTGTTGCTGAACCCAGGCGAGGTGGCGCCGGTTGGCAACTGCGACGTGATGGTGACGGTCTGGCCGCCTTCCAGGTCGACGATGAAATAACGAATCACCGACAGATAGATCACCTTGCAGTATGCGATCTGGTAACCAAGGGCCACCAGCGTCTGCGGATTGTCGGAGTCGTTCAACACGACCTGATAGCAGGGCGAGCCGTCGGCGGTGCCGATCAGACCCAGCGCTTCCATGTTGGCGAAGAATGCCGCCAGCGTGGTCATGGCCTGCAAACGCTCGGTCGGCGTTTGCAATTGGCCAACGTAGCTGCCGCAACCCTGGGCGATCGAACGCGCGATGAAATAAGTCATGCGCGTGTAATTGTCGCCATTGACCGCGAGATTGCTCGACGTATTAATGCCAAGCCGCAGCGCGAAATACGTACCGCCCGGATTCGGATTGCAGATCACGTCGATGCCGGCCGCAGACAACGCCTGGAGATCGGCGTTGGTGTATTGGATTCCGGTCTTCGATTTCTGCGTGCCGACGATGCCGTTCATCGGCTTGTTCATCGGCGTCTGCGACGGGTCCTGGTTGCCCATGAAGCCAGCCACGAAGCCCTGCGGCGAGATCATGCGCTGGGCACCGGTGACCGGATCATTGATGTAGCACCAGTCTCCAAACATCAGCTTGAAGGTGAAGTTGTCGATGCCGAACGAGGCCTTGGAGCCCTCAGTGCTGGTCTCGGTGGTCAGATTTGCGGCATTCGGCAAAGTGCCGATCATGTAGATGCCTTCCGAGGAACCGAACGCGACCTGTGCAGACCACGTCGTGGCATCGTCGCAATCGACCAGCGCGGCAATCGAGATCAAAGCCGACCGCATCGCATACATGCCGGTGCGCGGCAGCGCGTCCTGGCCAACCAGGGCCGGCGTGCCACTCTGCCCGATCGAGGCCGGATTGGCGCCATCGGTGCCGCCGGACAGCGTGTAACCGGTTGCCGTAGGCGTCGATGTGCCGCCACCCGCGGTCGCGGAAACGAACTGCGACGGACCACGAAGACCAGACTGGCCATTGTTGATGGCATTGGCGATGTTAGTCCAATACGCGGTGGACGCGGTGATCGTACCAGCGCTGCCCGTGCCGCCGACGATCGTCACGTTTGGCGCGTCGCCGAAATAGCCGGAGCCGCCAGTGACCAGGATAGGCTGACCCAGTCCCCAGCCAGTCGGCGTGAGCTTTGCGCCAGTGCCGGCGCCAGTCGTCGAGGTCTGCGACATCGCGCCGGTCGGCGCAGTCTCGCCCGCCGGCACAGAGCCGGCATTGGTGACACTATAGGTGGCGATGGCGCCGGTGGTGACCGTCTCGACGGCAATTTCGACGCCGTTGGCAAACACGACATGGTCGCCAACCGCATAGCCCGTCATCGTGCCGCTGATAGTGCCGATGCCGGTCATTGTCAGTTGCGGATACGCGACAGCCTGCACGCCATTCGGCAGCGTCGGCGCGTCGATCGTGAGCAGATCGGGGCACGCCGTGTAGTTACCGGCGGTGACCGAGAAACCGACAACGCCTTCGGAGATGCTGTCGAACACCTCCGGCACCTGGCCGGGCATTGCCACGACCGCGCGCATGGTGTTTAGCTGCGAACCGGCGCCGAGCGAGAAATTGATGTTGTTGCCGCGCGTGCCGCTGTAGAGACCATTGACCGTCAGACAATTGGTCTGGATCACAACGGACGCGGCCGTGTCGGTGCCGTCGGTGACGCGCACCAGCCGGAACGCCTGCGCGCCCTGGAGCGTCGCCGCCCAAGTTGCCGTCATCAGGTCATACTTGCGCGGATTCGGCAGACCGAACTGCACGACGCCGCCCTGATAACCACCGACAACCTGCGGGACGTTGGTCGGACCCCAGCTTGCGGTGCCGACGAAGCCGACGATGTTGCTCGGGACCCCGTTGATCAAAAGCTGCGGCGGGATGATCTGGACGATCAGATCAGGCACATTCAGCGCAGCGAGATTGATCTGGCCCTCTTGGACAATCTGAGGCATTGAAAAATTTCCCTCGGAAAATGAAAAAGGCGCCGAAACGGCGCCAGTAATTGAAAAATCAGGAACGAGACTCGTTATTCAGCGACGCGGATCACGTCGAAGCGAAGATCGGGCGGCTTGCTCACCAAGTCTTCTTTGTTGGTGCTCGGAATGAACTTGAAACCGGCGTCCTTGGCCATGTCGTAGATGTCTGGGCAATGGCGATCGACCAGGTCTTTCAGTGTGTCGCTGTAATAGACATTCTGACCGACCGTCGCGAATTGCAGCCGCGTCGACAGCTTTGTCAGTAACTCCATATCGCACTGAATAATCGCCGGGCGCTTTGCCTCCACCATGGCGTTTACTCCTGGCCAGCCAAGGCGCCAGACAGCTTGCGCTTATCTGCCAGTTCGGCATCGCTGCGGAAAAAATCGCCGCTGGCGTGCTCGGGCTTCTCAATGACGCGCACAACGCTGTGGCGATGCGGGCCGCGGCGCAGCTTTGCGACCAACGCCTGATCGGTGATGATCTGGCCCTTGGCGTATGACTCGAATGGCTGGGAGACAACAAGATGGATTTTCACGGGCGTGATCCTTGTTAGGAATTGGTTGTCAGCGTCGGCGCATTGGACGGCACCGGAAGTTTTCCGGTGGGCGACACGGCGGCCTGGACTTGCTGTTGAGCAGCGCCAATCTCGTGAGCCGTCATGGCTACGGTCTCGGCAAATTCGATCTGGAAAAACAGGTCGCGCCGATAAAGACCTTGGGATTGCGCCGTATCGAGAGTGACTGTCCGCTCATAGCGGATCATGGCCCAGACGCCATCAATCATTGAGATGCGGTTGAGATTGCGTAGTGGCGGGCTGATGATCTTGGAAACGGCAGTGCGCCAGGTGTCGGCGTCTTGATCGGCCACGTTGCACGGAGGTGACCAGATCGTGATCTGGAATTCCTTGCATTGCTGGCCGACGATTTGAATGGCGGTTCCTGCGGCCGTAACACGCGCTTCAACCGGAAGCGTGCTGTTGACGGTAATGACGGCGCCGCTTGATGTCGTGCCTGCGAATGATCCCGCAATGAGCGCAGCGAGTCCGCTGGCGATGGAATTGACTGTGTCGGCCGGCTGCACGGCATAGGAAAAGGCCTGCACATCCGCAGACCCGCCGACCAGCGCAATGACGTTCTGCGGTGTCGCTGTCGTGCCGGCGATAGTGATCTGATTTTTCTGCGAACCGCCAACCGTCGCCGTCAACGTATGGACAGGCGCCACGGATGGAATCCAGGAAAGCGGCTTGCGCGTGGTGTTGCGTTCAACGCCAATGCGCGTGCAGACTGAAACGATGACCAATCCTGGCATCCCGGATGCGGACTGGCTGTTAGCGAGAGTGAAATCTGCCGTCGTTGGCCAGCCGCGAGCGACCTGGCACGGCACGCCGGCCGCGCACGACTGACCGGTGCCGTTCGGATACAGATAGCCGATGATCATCGATTTGAGCGTATTCTCGACATCAGTTTCGTCGCACATTGAGCAACCTCAGATGTCGAGCAATTCGACCTGCAATTCGTATCCCAGCAATTGAAAGTCTGGAGCGGCGACGCGATAGCGCAGACCGACATCGTCAGTGACGATGTCGCCATAGGTGATTGATCCGCACGGAGCATTCGCGGCAGGAATCGTGATCAGATAACGTGAGCCGCGAGCATCGGTCGGCAAATCCGCTGGATTGCGCAGATTTGAGCCTCTGTAGGAAACATTGGCCGGGACGTTGGCGATGATGACGGTTTCGCCTGTCACCGGCGCGTCGCCACGAAAGCCGACATCGCCGACCTGCGGGGTATTACCGCTGGCGGCCGTCTTCATACGGCTGACAGAAACGGTGCGCGGATAGAGCAAATTCACCATCCGCGCACCTGTCTTGATTTATTTATGGAAGTAGCCGAGCAGCCAAGAAAGGCCAGGAACATGCCACGTCGTGGCGGTATCGTTCGGTGCGATCTGCGGGACGATGACCGAGTCTGTCGCATCTGCTGGGATTGCGAACGGCACGAAATCGCCGAAATCGCCGTTGGCGACGTGGGTGGTGTCTGGATCGACATCGAGGCCGGCGACCTCGCGATCGGTCAACTGCCGCAGCTCGTAATTGCCGTTGGAGAGCGCATCCTTGCTACCGCGGAAGCCGCTCGACATGGTCAGCCAGCGATACTTGATCAGGCCGCGAGAAAAGAGCGTCGAGCACACATAACCAGACGCATATGCGCCGAGCGTGTAATAGCCACCGAGCGCTTCGCCGAACGCGCGGAAATAGTCGACGATGGCGAGGATGTCGGCTGGACCGGCGTCAAAGTCGACCGTGAGATAGATCGCGGCGCCCTTTGGCGCGCCTAGCGTCTTGGCATAAGCCAGCGCCCACAGACCATTTTCGCGGCCACGCGCGGCGCCGAGCGTCGCCTCTTTCGCGCCACCCTCGTAGATCAGAAAGACGCGCTTATTGACAGCGGCAATGGCTTTCGCCTCTGCCGGCTTGATCACCTTGGCCTCACCTTCAAGGCCGCGGGCGATGTATCGGCCGAACGATTCCGTCCCGGCCGCCACGAAACGTGACAGCCGGGGCGTGACATCGTAGTTGGTGTCGATGATCGAGAACATTACGCAGCCTTGGCCGGAGCCGCTGCGGTGGCAGCGACCGCAGCGGCCGTCGAGGCGGCAGCAGCCGCTTGTTTGGCAGCGACATAGCCGGCGACGACCGCCTGCGCGTTGGAATTGCCGGCCTTCACGTTGGCGGCGAACACGTTGAGGGCAGCGACCGCGACGTTGGCGGCGTTGATGGAGGCCTGCACCGACGGCGTCAGAATGCCGGCCTGCTCGACCAGCGACACGACGGTCTGGATGTCGGCCGTAATGCTCGGCGCGTTGGCGGCGATCCATTTCAGCGCAGCGGCTATTTCCGCCTCTGCGACCGCAGCGCCCTGTTTGACCTTGGCGATGATGGCGACAACATCGGCCTCGGTGGTCTCGAAAATCGCTTCGACGCTGGAAAGAAAGCTCATTGGATAACTCCTCCTGGAAAATAAAAAAGCCGCCCGTCGGGGCGGCTTCGAGAATGGAAATCTGATCTGCGATCAGATGAACTGTAGACAACGGAAATTGTCGATCATGCGTTTTGTGTCGGCGTCAATCGCCGTCGGGGCGAAACGGGTGATTTCCGTGGTGCCGGTCTTGACCGTCTTCAACTGGCCTTGCAGCACCGTATTGGATGCTATCGAGTTGACCACGTTAGCCGTGGCCATTTTGATCATTGACGGCAACGCAGCCTGCGAATATCCGCAGACGTAATAGAGGCGCACCGAAGAAAAGTATTGCAGCAATTCGCCAGCCGGGACCCAAATCTCGCGAGCGGTGGTTGTCACCAATGTGTTCTTGGTGTCGAACGGAATCCACATCGGCGGCCCGCCGAATTCCTGAATCACCGCCAACAGATTGATGTCGGTATAGAGCCCCTGATCCTGACTGGTGCGACGGCCATAGCCGTATCGGCCGAGGCCGGACATCAATCGCACGATCGGACGCGACACGCGTGCCAACGAACGTTCGTCCGGGAGCTGTCGTTCCTCGAAAACGGTCATGCCGAAATCGATCGTGCAATTCGCGGCGTGCGTGTTGGCGACGCTTGTCAGAATGATGACGCCACCAGGCGCAATCGCTTGAACGGTGCAGGCTTCGGCAAGGTTGGCCGTGCCAATGTCGAGGATGACGACGCTGCCGATTACGTCGTCATTGAGCAATTGCGCTGGCGCCAGTTGGACACTGACTGCGTTGCCGGGATTGATGCCGGCGGGAGCCTTCAAGGTCGCGCGCGGCACGCCAGGCGGCTGCGGACAGTCGCCAAGCATGTAGGCCGGCTGGCCCAGATAATCGACGCCGTAGACCAGTCCTTCGGGCCGGTTGAGATATGAGTCGATCACCAGTGATGCCTGGATGATCTGCGCGGTGGTCGTGCTCGATGGCAGACCGTATGTCGTAAGATCATCTGGAGGTGTCAGATACTGTGAGGGCATCAGCGCACCAGATTAAGATGCAGCCGCAGCCGAGATTGTCCCCTCGGGATCAACGCCGAAATACTCGCCGTGCAGATTCGATCCGAGATAAGCGACGACAATCGGACTGCCGCCAGGCGGCGTATAACTGATGGTGCAGGTCGCATCGGCGACTACGCGAATGAACTGGGTCGTCTTCTGGAAAGCGGAAGACGCCGAACCGCCGATCGTGACGGTCTGCAATTTGGTATTGGCGTCGAGTTTCCCGAACGGCGGCACGCCGTTCTCGGAAATCACCAGTTCATCGAATTCGGTGACGAAGACAGAGGACATTGCCGTTCCTGAAAATGGATTGTTAAGATGGCTCCGGGGGCAGGACTCGAACCTGCGACCATCCGATTAACAGTCGGACGCTCTACCACTGAGCTACCCCGAATCGACTCCGCGGCAAGATCACTTGCCGAGCAGGAGTCGGACTGTCCGTTGTTTGATGGAGAAGGTCTGGCCCGCGTAGATAGCGACCTCGCCGTCGGTCGGCTTGTCGAGGCTGTAGAGATTGCGCTCGCGATTGAGCAGCGCCTCGTATCGCTTGGCTTCGTCTTGCGTACCTCGCCCGTATAACGTCCTGGCGCCATGGGCTCGAAAGGCGTGAACGGGAGAGATAGCAGGCATATTAGCGGACGCGGCCAGAAATCAATGAGGCGAGACCGCCCAGCAGAGCATTGCCGCTGGCACGCACAAGCGGAGTGCGCTGCGCATGGCCGGTCTTGACCAGCCATTCGCCGAGGCGTTCATCGACACTGGCGCGGCCATGCGTAAAGACCACCTCGAACTGGCGCGGCACCGTCGTCGTGCCATCGGCCGATGGCTGTTTCCACTCGTCAGGAACATCGTTGGCGGACACGCCACCACCGAGACCTGGGACGCCAGGAGTGACATAGAGAACGTGACGGGGATTGGCGCGTTCTTTTGCGCCAGCGAGGAAAACAAACACTTTAGACCTCCGAGTTGACCGTATGGATTTGAGTTGATGACGCCATTCGCCGAAGCCGGCGAAGGCTCTCTCGCGCCCGGTCCAGCGCGATGAATCAATTCCACTGGAATGCTGGGTTTCAGCGGATGCTGAAATCGGCTGACCCAGTAGAGTGGCTTTCAGTCGGTCTGTGCCCGAGACCTGTCGTGGCTTCTCTGACAGCGGCCGATAACGCCGCTGCGGCAACAGATCGAATGCAAAGCGCCAGATGTGGCGCCACTGCAATTCACCGACCGGCGCGTAATGGCGCCGTCGCCAACACAGTGTGATAGCGGCATCGTATTGACCGTCAGGCCCGATGCGGCTCGGCTTGCCGACATTCAACATGCCGAGCCAGAACTTGAAAACCATGCGCGTGCCTCCACGCGGTGTGAATTGAAATGCAGGGCTTGTCCACCTGCTCCAGCGCACGGAGTCGCCTACCGGACGCAAACAGACGCCACTACCGGTGCTGCACTACTCCCGTCCGGGGGGAGCCTCGCCCATGGGCGAGCAATTGCGACATCGCGAGATGCGTTACACCTTGTGCCAGTGTTCCGCCGCTTCGGCGAACCGCGCGCGCTCGGCGAGTTTCACGTTGGGAGAGTGTGCGGCCTTCTCGATCTTGGCTTCGGGAATTTTCTTCCCTTGGGCGACGCCAAGGTCTTTATGCAGCAGACCCTTGTGCGACGGCTTGATCGGGCCGCCGGGACCCCAGGCTTGCGCCTGTTCAATACGTTCGGCCATCACGGAAATCCTTCCAAAATAAATAACAGGGAATCTGCACGGCAACAGCAACGCCGTTACCGTGCAGCCGCTTGTTAGGAATTACGGACGGACGACCGCGACGATCGAGTGGGCGTAGGTCGGACCCTTCGCCAGCACCGCGTTGAAATGCACGGCGACGTACTGGCCCTGCAAGCCGCCCAGCAAGCCGAGCTGGAAGATGCGGGGCTTGGGGTTGCCCTGACCGCCATCGATGTACGGCATCTCAACCATTCGCTCGGTCATGATGACGGCGAAATAGTTGTTGAAGCCGGACGGAGGAGCCGAGAAGCCGAACGCCGCAGCGTTGGTGTAGGGCAGCCAGCGCTCGCTGATCAGAGGCAGGAGGCCCGCCTCGGTCTGGATCGCGCTCACCTTCACGCCGGCCTTCACTTCCACAGTGTCGAGCACGAGGCCCATGGCCTTGCACTCTTGGGCGATGTAGTTGGCGAGCTTCGGGTTGACGTAGATCGCCGTCGGGTCCGAGTCGAAATCGGTGCGGGCGATCATCGAGGCGACCTGTGCTTTCAGCCCGTCAACGATCGAGGAACCGTTGCCGATGGTGGCCGTCTGCATGATCTGGTTGAGCAGGCCCATGTACTGCTGCGTGGTCGGGTTCGACAGCGACGTGTCGTTGCCGTTCCACACCGCAGCCGCCTCAAGGCGCAGGATCGCGTTGACGGCGTCCTGAATGTCCTTGGCCTCCAGGTAGGAGAACTGGCCTTGCTGTTTGGTCACGTCCACGTCGAACAGCGAGAGGTTCGTCTGGACCGTGATGGCCTTGATGAAGGCCGTGCGCTCGACGCGCTGCGGGCCGGTGGCGGCTGGCGTCAGATTGCGCGGGTCGTTGAACGCGGCGGTGCCGATGTTCAACTGTTCAAAGTAGCGATGCGGATGGCCGGTAGCCGGCTTGGCAGAAACGCGATTGAGGAAAACGCTCGACCGCACAACCTCGTCGACGATCTCGGGCTCGTAGCGGTTGATTTCAATCGCGCCGTTGCCAAGAAAGTCCGCGGCCGCGCTCACGGATTCAAAGCGCGCCTGAAACTTATCAGTCATTGGGGAAAAATCCTTCACGCGGCGCGGCGAGAAACGACGCACCGATCAAATGGATGGGGTGGAAAAAAGCGGGGGCCGAAAAGGCCCCCTTGATCAAACAAACCGAATTGTCAGATCGGATTAGTCGATCGCGCCGACGTGGGCGAGAACCGTTTTCAGACGGAAACGATCCTCGGTCGCGAGACCGGCTTTCGCCATCGCGTCGTTGAGCGTGTTGAGCGGAATCTTGCTGCCGTCCTTGGGCAGTTCGATGCCGGCCTTGGCGATCAGCTTCTCCTCACCGGCGCTGAGTGCGTAGGCGAGAGTCTGGCGCGCCGGGCGCACGCCCTCGGCCGAAGCCGACAGCGTCTCGATCTTCTTTTCGGCGTCGGCCAGCTTGGTCTTGAGCGAAGCGACCTCGTCCTTGTGCGCGACTTCCGCCTTTTCGGCAGCAGCCTTCACCTCGGCGATCTGTTTGTCGGCCTCGACCTTCGCCTTCGCCGCAGCGTCTTCGCCGGCCTTCACCGCGGCCGCGTCGCTCGCCATAAAGCGATCGAACACATGGGACACTTTGCCCACGGCGCCGTCGGCACGAATGCCGTCAGCCATCTTGCGGAGAATCTGGACGTGGCCGGCGCTGGCATGCAGACCAATGCCTGCATCTTCCAACTTGTTGGCGGCATCCTCCAGTCGCTTCGCGTGCGGCTCGACTTTTTCGAGCACGTTCGCGGCCTGAACGTTCGCCATCTTCTCCGGCAGCTTCTGCAACTCTGCGATCTGAGTGGCCTGCGCAGTCACTGCGTCAGCGATCTGTTTGACAGACGCAGCGAGAGCGTCGAAATTCTTTTGGGCTTCTGCATCCATCTTGAAATCTCCTTGATCTGAAAGATGGGCCACTACGTCGGCAGCACGTTCGGCTGCTTCCTGTGCGGCGTTAATTGACGTTGATTTGTAGGCAGCCTTATTCTTGAAAAGAATTGCTGCACCAGTGAAGACAAGTTCGGTAACAGAAACAGGATTCAGCTTGGGATCGTTAGTCCACAAGTTGCGTGCCTCGAAACTCATTCCGAGGTCGTCCTTGTTGGCCTTGATCTCTTTTGCCAACTCCGGGAAATCGGCAGCGAAGATGTAGCCGTCGACGACGATGGCGTTACGCCCATTCACTTGTTTGATGTCGGCGGCGCTGATCACGCCAATCTTGTTGCGCGGCGCGTGCGCGGTCAGATCGGCCATGCAGCCGATGCCCATGCCGATCAGAGAGTCGAGCGCGTCGCGCGCGGCGCCCGCTGTCACGAGGATGCGCTTGCCGCCGGTGCCTTCCGGCGCGGCGTCAGACGGTTCATCGATGTACGTAAGCACACCTGAGAACGGCATCTTGTTTGGATGCGTCTTGATGTCGAAGGCCGCGGCTTGCAGCGCGACAGTCGAGAGCATCACGGCGCGCTTGTCGTCGCCGTGGCCGGAATCAACCGGAACGTGGTCAGTCATCGCAGTATGCAACCTGTGCTATATGTGCTGGCCGGTTACACGCGACCGGCTTAACCTATTGATTTTGCGAGGATAAAAGCCAGGAAGAATGCCATACCCGCACTTGCGCCCCGCATTTACCCGCATATATAACAACATGACGAGAGGAGCGTGCTTTTGAAACAGCTCGATCTATTCGGCGAGCCCGTCGCGTCATCCGCGCCGGATGAACCGCCGATCGACGATGTCGAATTCAGGTTCGGCAATCGCGGCCTGCGCGTCGTGCGCGTTTACGGCGACGATGATGCAGCGCCCGTAATCGTCGAGGAGCTAAGCAATCGCGTCACTCTGCCAGGGCAACTCGCGCTCTGGAGCCGACAGGGCGTCAAGAGAGAACTGGAGAAACGATGAGCAAAAAGTTAGTGCAACCAAAAGAGCGCAAGCGCGGACTGCCGCCTGATCCTGACGGGCGAGGTCTCCACTATGGCAACGCCGACCGCGCCAAGTGGGCGCTTGCCGCCGTGCAAGAGTTTCAACGGCAGACGGGCAGCGATAATGACACCGCAGTTGGCGATCTGATCGCCGACCTGATTCATATGTGCGACCGTTATCCAGAGTTCGGACCATTCGGCGCGCAATACGAAAACGGCTGTCGACACTATGACGCCGAGACACGGCCAGAACGATGAGTCGCACAATGACGACAAAAAGGACTGTCTACGAAACGGTGCCGTCGAAGAATTGGAACGGAACGCCAGACGGCGGCACGTTTCAGAAACCCGTGACAGAGGTCAAATGCTGCGGCCGGTGGCTGCGCTGCGACCGCTTCACCAACACCTGCGACACCTGCAACGCCGACTACAATATGAGCGGTCAGCGACTGGCGCCGCGCGAGCAGTGGGGCGAGGAAACCGGAGAACACTGGACGGAGTGCATATGACGCAAAGCAATCAAGAGAAGATTGCGCACCTGCGCAAGCGAGCCGCACGGCTGCGCGCCAGTCTGCGCCATATCACAGACCCATTTTGGAAGCGCCGCGGCAACGAACATATAGCTGCGGTGGAACGCGAAATAGAGAGACTGGAGAAGCAATGACGATGACTGAGCGAGAACCACGTTTCGCGATCGGAACGCGATTCAACTACAAAACGCGCGTCTGCACCGTCACGGACATTCTGCGCACATACAATAGCGCTGGCGATCTTGTGAAAATTCGCTACGTCGCCGAGCACAAGTTTCTTGGGCAAATCGTCACTGACAGTGACGTTTGCGAAACCTCGATTGCGCGCGGCAGACCAGTAACCAGGACGGTGCAGCAATGAGAACTTGCACCATAATGACATTCACCGACGGCAAGGCATCGCGCTATTGCGTCATGCGCGGCCCGATGTCTGGCAAGGCATTCAACGCTGGCGCGGCCGACATCGTCGCCACAGTCACGCTGCAAAAGCCAGCAGACGATCAATTCTATTTGGACACGACGGCACGCTACGCAACGCCGGAAGCGCCGCCCGTGTATTGGCAGCGATCATGAGCGCAGTCCCGAAACTCGAACCGCACTGCAACAATAGCTGGATCGCCGTATCTCGCGAGACCGGCAAGCCGGTGTTTGAGACGTATCGGCGAAAACTGCCGAGCACATCAATCAAGAGCGCTACGAGGTCGTAACCGCGCACCAATGGCTTGCGCGCATCACAGAAAGGAAGGGAGCATGATCGATTTGACAATGAAGGCTTACAAGGAAGGCGATCGTATCGTGCTGGCGGACGACCTTGGCCCGACCGCACTATCTGCATTGCTCGGCGGCAAGCATGGAGTCGTGTATCGCGTCGTCAAAGCGCGTCGCGTATTCACCGTGAAACTAGAGGACGGCAGATTCTATGACGCGCCACCGTGCGCTCTGCGCCCGGAGACGCAGCAATGAGTATCCGCATCCCCATCGTCAAAATCGATCGCGATTCTGCGCAGCCGCGCAAAGCGTTCGATAACACGCACATCCAGTCACTGGCGGCATCGATCCGCAAGCGCGGCCTATTGCAGCCCATTACCGTGCGACCGCGTGACGACGGCCGCTACCAAATCGTGGCCGGCGAATGTCGTTGGCGCGCGCATAAACTCTTGGTCGAGCGCGGCTACAAGCAATTCGCGGAAATCTCATGCAACGTCGTCGCGATGACTGATCGCGAGAAGAAAATCGCAGCGATCATCGAAAACGTGCAGCGCGCCGACATGAATCCGATCGAGGAGGCCGAGGGCTATCAATCGCTGATGGACGACGGCATGACGCTCGATCAGGTCGTCGAGGAGACCGGCAAGGGCCGCGATCACGTCCGGCACCGGCTCGAACTACTGTCACTTGACGAAGGCATTCGCGGCCTCGTTAAGTCCGGGCAATTGCCGCCGACGATGGGCGTCGTCATTACCTGGGCGCCGAAGCATCATCACGCCAATCTGGTGCGCCAGATTGCGGCCGGCAAACTGAAGACGACGGAACACGTCCGCCACGCCGCGATGGCGTTACGTGACGCGGAAGCGCAAGCCGACGCGTTTGCGTCTGCACCGCCCGCATCAAAAGAGGATCGGCGCAAGCTCGCGTCACTGGAAAACAGGATCGAGCAAGTCGCCAAGCTGGTGCGGTTCGGCTTCAAAGACGGCGAGTGCGTTGCCGCGAAACGAGTCGATCCGCAACGTATCAAGAAAGCCGCAGACCAGCTCGCGCTGATCCGCAAGCACATACAGCAAATGGAACATGCACTGCGCTGCGCCGCAGCCCAGGGCGAAATCTTGAAGGAGGCCGCATGAAATATCGCGTCGGACTGACACAACGCGTCATCGAGGAAGCAACTGTCGAGGTCGAGGCTAATTCCGCGCAAGAGGCCGAGGATAAAGCCTTGGCGAAAGCGCTATCAGGTGACATCGAGTGGCGCTTTCTCGAAGCCAACGAGACCCCGGAGATTTCCGCAGAGCCTGAGGAGATAAAGCCGTGAAGGCGATCAGTCTATGGCAGCCATGGGCATCCCTGTGGCTGTCACCTGCAAAGATTCACGAGACCAGAAGCTGGCCGACGAAACATCGCGGCTGGACGCTTGTGCATGCCGCCAAGCGCTCGCCTGATGACTTTCAGGGACAAGACGAACTGGACGAGGTCTGCAAGCGCGTGCTTGGGGCCGACGCGCCGCTTGGCCCGCGCGGCGCACTGATCGGCATGGTTAATATTGTCGACTGTCAGCGCACCGAGGCCATTCTCAACGGCTATCAGGAGCCCGACGATTTTGTCTGTGGCGACTATCGTCCTGGCCGTTACGGCTGGCGTCGCAGCGATTACGTGATCTTCAAAAAGCCGATCCCGTATCGCGGAATGCAGATGCTTTTCAGCGTGCCGGAATCCGTTCTGCCGCCCGAGGCGAAGGCGCTGATACCGCAGCGCGAACTATTCACGCCGTAATGAGTCGTCTGGCCTTGTCGGCATCTTCCGCCGCGGGTCCGATGTAACGAAACACCGCGCACGGCCGCCCGCCGATGCGCGCGCCAAGCGTCGAGGTCGCACCGTTGACGTGCGAGAATTTGCCAGGCTTGGCCTCAAGCTGCCAGCATTTCGACTTGTCGAATGACCGGATCAGCGCCGGATGCGCCGGGTATGTGTGCAGCCGCCGCTTGATGGCGCGATACTGCGCGCCGAGCGTGTCAACCAGGACCATCGCCAAGCCCATGCCCTGATAGTCGGGCAGCGTGACAAGACGCGATACGCCATAGATGTCGCTCACGGTCGGATGCGGGCGATACAGCACGCCGGCAAAAGCGGCTGGCTGGCCATCCGCGAACAGCACGTAACACCGGGCCGCGCGATGCAGATCGGCGGTCAGATAGTGGAACGGAGCGAACAGCTTCCAAGCCGAATGATCGACGCGCGCGATCTCGACGGCGAGTTCTGGTCGTCGTTGAACCGCCCTCCACTGGAAAGTCATCGTGGCCGGTTCCAACATCCAATCGGGCTGGAGCCAGTCGATCACGTCATAATGACAGGTGACCGCGACGAATTTCCGCGCATTGCGCCGAACGTATTTTTGAACCGCGTGCGAACCAATATGGGCGACTTGACGATCAATCACCGAGGTGAATTCGTCGATGACGATCGGGTCGTCGTCTTCCATCAGATGCCGCGCCAGGTCGACGCGGAATTTCTCTCCCGTGGAGAGCACCGCGTAGGGCTTCATCCATGACGGGATCGTATTGAAACCGACAGCGGAGCATATCGCCGAGATGTCGGCGATCGAGTGCTTGCCATCAAAATCGTCAATGACCGAACCGGCCTTCCAGTCGAAGGTCTTCGGCTCGCCGAACATCTGGCGCATCACCGAGGACTTGCCGGCGCCGGACGGCCCAACGATCAGGCCGACATTCCAGTCCTTGGTATCGATCGGAACATCGCCCGACCATTCGCGCTCCAGCTTCTCGGTCAACGGCACGTCGAACATGCCGGAGAGTTGCTTGACGCGAGGCGTCAACTTGATTTCCGATTTGACTACGAAATCAACGCGCGACATTCGATGCCCTCCTCCTCGAATTTGGTCAGGAGTCGGGTCTGTTCTTCCTCAGTCTCGCACTCGATGACGATCGAGAACTTGTTTTCGCCGAGTTTGGAGGAGCCGTCTTCCTCCTCGCGGCCCATCAGCTTGTCGAGTTGCGCGGTCGAGAAGCCGAGGAGATCGAGGTCGAAATTCATCTCCAGCGCGGCACATTCCATGCCGAGCAATTCCTTGTCCCAGCCGCCGTTCTCGGTCAGCCGATTGTCGGCGATGATGTAGGCGCGCTTCTGCGCATCACTCCAGCCGCGAGCAACGAGGCATGGCGCCTTGGTGTAGCCATTCTTCTTGGCGGCGCGGATACGGGCATGACCGGCGAGGATGAAATCATCCTCATCGATCAGGACCGGCATCGTCCAACCCCACTGCCGCATCGCTTTGCAGATCAGCTTGATCTGCTCGGCGCTATGCGTGCGCGAGTTCTGCGGATGCGGCTTGAGAGCCGCGATGTCGCGCAGCTCGATTTTGGTTGCCGGCCAATTCACAGGGTTGGCCGAGCCGTTGACGCCTTCCATAATTGCCTCTCAGAGAATAATCAGGTGGCAGGCACGATCAGCCGGCCGTTCTTGCCAAGCTCCATCAGGGCTTTGAACGGTGCGTTGATCATCGAGACGATTTCAGCAAGCGGTAGCGTGCATGTTGCTACGTCGCCGCAGGACTCGTCTGACTTTTTCGGCCCGCGTACCGTGATCTGGAATTTGCCGTCGACGACATTCATCGACACGAATTCTGGATAGGTTGGGTCCTTGGGATTGTTCGCCGTGTAAGCGAAAATGTTGACAGGGTTGACAGGCATGGTCATCAATCGTTCCATTGAAAATTGCTGCCGACCTGCCGACAGACGCGATCGAGCGCGTCCATTGATTTTTTGTATTCGAGAGCGGTCTTGACCAACGCTGGAACTTGCAGCGGATCGGTCACCACTGACCAGATCACGGCCTCCAGATTGTCGGTGCCGTTGGCGTTCAATGCGTCAACAACGGCCGGCGGCAGGTTGTCATGCTCGCCATCGGATACCGAGCGCAATGCGGCGAGCGCCAACTTGCGCTCTTTCGCGAATTGCGCCACGGCGAAGGTTTCGTCGTCGATGACTTGGCAACGCGTCTTGGCGAACAGCGCGTCACGCTCGATCTTGTTATTGGCGGTATTGAAATCGCCCGATGACCACCAGCGCACGCCCAGAGCGCCGGTGCATTCGTAAAGCCGCTGCGTCCAGCCGCGGTCTGTCTCGTATTCGCCGTCTGGCGTGTCGACAATGCCGGCAAGCACCACATCGCCAACGGCGATCGAGGGCGCCAGGCCGCCGCACAGGCCAAGTGAAATGATGGCTCTGGCATTGGACGGCACCGACTTGCGCAGCGCGTCCACGGTCAGAATACCGGTCAATACCAGAACATCGGCCGCGGCGTATTTCTTGGCGACGCGAAATTCGCTCGCCATGCCGGTCTTGATAACAAGCATCTGGATGGTCGCTTTACGCTGCAACCGCTTCGGCGATGGCCTGGCGCAATCGCGTCGACATGCCGGTTTCAAGCTGATCGACGGTGTGGCGCACCTCGCCGCAGAGCAGTTCGAGGCGGCTCATGAAAGCGTGCAACTCGACTTCGCCAGCGACATTCGTGAGATGCTTGCGCAGCGCCTCGCCGAGGATGCCGGCGTCATTGTACCAGCGGCCGACAGCCATCAGGGCCGCGGACACGGTGGCGTTGGGATCAGTCGGGGCAGTGGCGGCAATCGGCAACTCCTCGACGGTCTCGCCGATGTAGGGCTGCTCGCCATCCTCTGCCATGCCGTTGGCGGCAAGGAAGGCGGCTTCGTCGTCATTGACTGCGCCGGCATCGACGGCATCGAGCGGGTCCTGATCGAGCGGATTCTCCAGCGGCTCCTGCCGCAATTCGGCTTCCGCCATGGCCGCCTGTTTGAGCTGCGAAAGCACGCTATTCTGCGGCTGCGTCACGACCAGGCCGGCCGCGTCTGGAATGCGTTGATCTTCGGCCACGGTTGCCTCCTGTGGATTGAATGGGCAAGGGCGCGGCTGACTAGCCGCTCTTTTGCTGCCGCCTCACACGGCCAACAACTTGAAGAAATCGGTTACGCGATCACCAGCACGTCGAGCGTACCTGCGGAGAGTGCAGAGCCGGCTTCGAGGTTGACGGTGAACCCGGTCGCCGTCTTGTTGGTGACGTACACCGTCGTACCGGCCGGCTGCGCGCCGCCGAGCGTGACAAACACGCCGTACTTGCCGTTGCCATTGGCATCGGTCGGCAGGTCAACGAATGACACGGCCACGGCCTTGGTGTCGGCGCCGCCAGTGAAGGCGATGTTGTTCTGGATGCCGAGGATAACCCGATCGCTCCACAGCGGAGCCGAACCGTCGGCAATCTCGGAAATATGATATTGAACGGGCATGGAATTATTTCCCTGATTTCAGTGTGCGCGAACGCGAAAAGAATGTGCGCTTGGACGGCCGGGCAATTGACTCGTACATGGCGCTGATCGCGCCATCGATGCCGGCCTCGGCAGCCGAAACTTTCTTCGGTCCCTTCTTGGGTCCGGCAGGCGGCTGCGGCGGTTGCGGTTCGATCATCGTCGGCAATCGCGGATCGATGACCTCTTTGGCGCCGCGCGCCGCGTCCATAGCGACCTGCACGTCGGCGTTTGTCAGATCGGCCCACGGCGAGTCATCCATCGGCACTTCACCGAAGCGGTCGCGGATTTCGTTGGGCGTGATCGAATTGGTCTGGTAGCGCTTCTCCAGGATTTGCATCGTCGCCAGCTCGTCCTCACGGTCGAGACCAACGAAACGAATCATCAATTGCGAGAAGCCCAGCCGCTTCTGGATGCAGTGTCTGGTCAGAGCCCGCGCGATCTCGATCGCAGCCGGCTTGATGGCCTGATCCCAGTCGCGGTCTTCCGACACCTCTGCGGTGTTGCGATTGACATCGCGCTCCAGGCCGAAATTCTGCGGCGACAGGCCGAATGCCGCGGCAAGCTCGCGGATCAGAAATTCCTGATACTCCAGGAACAACGCCTTGTCGCCTTCCGGGTAGAGCCGTTGCACGGCGACCTTTTCAGGCTTGCCGTCGGCGCCGGACTTGCTCGAAATGATGGGCACCATGCCCTGGCCTTCGATGTCATTGCGCCACCAGTGGCGAATGGCTTCGAGTTCTCCTGCCGGGTAGCCGGGGAAATCCATCAGCACTGAGGAGCGCTGATTTCCAGCGACCTTGGCGGCAAACTTGCCGGTAGAAATCTGGCTGGCGACCGATTGAAATGCCATCTCCAGCGGGCCAAAACCGAACGGCGTTGCCGTGTTCTGGTTCGGCGCGAGATAAAGCATCTCCTCGTCAAACAGCACCTTGAACTGGCCGCCGCCGAGCTGCGAGCCGTAGCCTACGGTCTGCGCATAGTGCGGCTTCTTGGGGTTGCCATCCCAGTTCGGGTAAATCTGGATCGAGAATCCGTCGGTCGGCCAAATCCACAACGGACGCTGCGGATCACTGCCTACCTGGGTCTCCAGCGCGCCGCAGCCGCACAGATAGTCCTCGATGAACCGCTCCAGCATCGAGGCCCAGTCATCGGTCTCGTTCGGATGCTCGAAGCAATTGGCGACGACTTTAGCCTGGCGCTTTAGCTCGCTATTCCAATCGACATCGCCGATCGGCACGATCTCCCACTCCATCATCTTGATGGGGTCCTTGATCGCGTTGATGGCGCGGCGTGCCCACGGCGTGCGCGAGAAATAGCGCAGATTGCGCGGGCTCGGCTTGTAGACCAGGCCCTCGGTCTGATTGACGCGGCCGATCTGGATCAGGTTGGGATACTGAATCGTATCCCGCACTGGCGCCAGCCGGCGACGGCCGAGGCGCGGCAACTTCAAGCCATCGAAGATGCCCACAGCGCGCCTCAAATTGTTGGTTCAAAAGGTCCGATAGCGCCTCGTTAAAGCGCAGAAATAGCTACGTTCGGGCGCCGCAATTGGCGTCACACCCGCCGGCGTGGTAATTCAGGCCAGCACGCCGACGCGATCAAATTCCTTCCAGCACTTTTCGGCCCAGGTCTTGAGCAGCCCCTTGATGGTGCGCGATTGAGCCGGGTCGTTCATGAAATCGAGGAACGACTCGCCAGCCTTTTCCGGGCCGGACTTCTCCAAGGTCTCGCGGATGCGATCTTCCATGAACGGAATATCGATCATCATCGGCGCCATGCTCGCCAGGATATCCTTGGTGTCAGACGTGTCCCAGTCGAAATATGAAGCGTCCGGCGAAATGTGGTTCTTGACCAGCAGATGTCGCACGTTGCCGATGCGCGATGCCGCGGCGCTGATCTCTCCGATCGAGCGCACGGTGGGGCCGAGCACATGCAACAACGTCATTTTCATAACGCCGCGCTTCACGTCTTCCAGGAGCCGCGCGTCATCGAGCGTCTGAATTGCGCTCATGAGTCGGCCGGCCGGAAGATCGACAACCGTAACCGCGTCGTCATTGACGCCATCGAAGACCTTCATCTGATCGTCGATGGAGTCGATGTTGACAATCGAGGCATAGCCGGCAAAGCGAGACAGATCGCCGCCGGGATAATCGGCATCGAACGCGCGCAGCTTCATGTTGCGGACCTTCATCAGGTCGAGCAGAAGCCGTGCCGTCATCGTCTTGCCGACGCCGCCCTTGTCGGCACCGACGAAGATCATCGTGGCGGTCATCTTGTTGCCTCACAAGAAAAGGAAAGAGCGCGGGCCGGGGCGTAACTCCCGGCGTTGACTCCCCGTGGGCGAACCACCGTCGGCCGCGCTTTGAAAGAATTACAGCGCGCCGAGCGCCGAATTCAGGATGGCGTGCGTCACCGAATCCTCGGAGTTGGTCACGACGTTGTTGAGCAGATAGTTCAGGAGCGCCCGGCTTTCGTTCATCTTGGTCTGAACGAGCTGAACCAGGCCGCGCACGTCGGTGGAATTCGGCGTAGCGAAGCCGGCAGCGATGTCGGCAGGCTCGAACCCGAATTGGAGAACGTCGCCAGAGGTGATGGCGTTGGCAGCATCGGCCGCCAGCGTCACGTCGACGCCGCTGATTGAAGCGACCGCGCCGACATACGCGCCAGCCGTCACGTCATACACCGGCATGCCGGCAACGATCCAAGACGGGGCAGCAATCCCGAGCACAACCGTTTCCGAATTGGTGGCAGTGGCGCCGCCGGCAGCGATCTGGCCAAGGGGCAGACCAGTGACCTGACTCGTGGCCAGCATGCCGTCGGCATTGTAGAGTTCATTGAGGTAAGCGCTAACGCCCATGGAAAAATTCCTTCTCGAAAGAAATTAACGTTGGTCGCAGCGGCTCTTGCCGGCGACAAAAATGATTTGAAGACGAATTCAGCAGCGAGGACCGCTGCCATATCGCACGCACATGCAAAGGCCGGAGTGCGCGCAAGCCGGACAGCCGGTGCCAAGCGGGATAGCATCGCCCGTGCGTGGCCATCCAAACGGATCGCCGTAAGGTCGATCCGTCCATGGATCGACTGTGGGCGACGGCATATGCGGCACCACGACAGGGCCGGTCGCCATCGGCGTAACGTGATCGCACGTCGCGACACCTGGCGCGACACCGCGATTACAGACTGGGCATTGCCAGCCTTTGTTGTCGTTCACGATAGGATCAGCCGCCATGTTTGATCTCGCCTTCGTGGCGCTTGATCACGCCGTTGGCTTCGCGAATGGCGAGGCCTTCGTTACCGGTGCGTCGCAGGATGCCGTCGGCGATGTCCGCCCACTGGCGTTCTTTTTTGGGATCACCGGCGACCTTGCTGTCGTGTCGCGCTGCATCTCCGGGTTGCCAGGGCATGGTCTTTCACCTTCGCAACAATGGGCAAATCCGCAACCGCCGCATTCAGGGCAAAGCAAGTTGCAACCGAAACACGACGGACAGATCACTGAGTATCCAAAAAATTGTCGACAACGCGCGTCACACCGTAAGGTTCCAGTTATTCCACAACCCTCCGCGTGTAACCTTGTCACGTTGCTTTTGATTATGGGTTGCACTACCAAGGAGAAGCACTTGCAACTCAAGCAAGCATTTATAGGCCAAGGAAGGAGGACGCCCTTATGGCGAGTAAACGCACAAACGAATTTGACAATATCGTCGCCAAGCGTATCCGCGCACGAAGGCTGTCGTTGGGCATGAGCCAGGAGACTCTAGCCAATCATCTCGGGATCACGTTTCAGCAGGTACAAAAATACGAACGCGCCGCCAACCGCATCTCGGTCGGACGGCTGATCGAAATCGGCAAGGCGCTGGAAATCGCGCCCGAATCACTTCTTAAAGGCCTGACACACGCCGGCCACCTCGCCCATAGCGAGAACCGCGGTCTGGCCTTCCTGCAAACACGCGATGGCATCGGTCTGACCAATGCCATGGAACGAGCGAAGCCAAGGCAGCGAAAAGCTGTACTGCGCTTCCTTCAAGACATGATGATGGCTGCTTAACGCAGCTTGACAACGGTCACCTTGCCGCCGGTGTTGCCATCGAAATCCATCGCGATTTTGATGGCCTCACGCGCGGTCTTGCCGCAACTCATCGCCACCAGCGCCGGTATCTTGCCGGAGCCGATCGCGAAATATTTTGCCTTGGTCTCTGTCCAGCCGCCGTCGTCGAGCACCTTAACGACGCCGTCTGGATAGACGACAATTGCATTGACGCCCTTGGTGATGGCATGGATGCCGTCAGGGTCCTTGCGTATCTTGCGCAGAGACTCCTGAATGTGTCCGAGTGGGCCAGCAAAGCCGATCAGCATGCCGTTTTTCAGACGGAAAACCTTGCGGACCTCGCCTGGATCAATCAGGTCATCGTCGACCACTCGCGTATCGCCCGCAAGGATTCCTTCCTTGTAGGCGATCGTTGTCATGATGATCGACCTTACGTTTTATGGACCGATGTTTCCGCTCGGGAGACCTGCAAGCTGCGCCGGCTCGGGCGCCGGTGGCGTCCATTTCGGCGGGTTCTTCAAGTCCTGGAGAACGACCGTCGACGGCACGACAAAATGAACCGTGCCAGGAAAGATGTTCTGCCCTTGGATGTTCAGATGTTCGCCGACGACGATGCCGACGACCTCGTCGGTGCCGGCCAGATAAACCGGGCCGCCAGAGTTGCCGTTGGTGAATTCGACATCGAGCGGCAGCACCCAGTGCCAGGCGATGCCCTGGGATGGATCATTGCCTGCGCTTGCATCGCGCGGCACGCCGGCAACGTGACCCCAGGTATGAATGAAGGTCTCGCCAAGCGGGTTGCCGACGACCTCGATCTTGGCGCCGATTTCCGGCAGCGCTGGACCGAGGGTGGCAGTGCCGAGCCCCACAGGCACCTTGTCGAGTTTCAGGGCCGCCAGATCGTGATCCTTGTCGGCCCACAGCACAGTGGCATGGACCTTGTCGCCAGGCTTGCCATTGGCATCGACGATGACCTGATACGAATTCAGGTCTGGCGTGCCTTCAAGCACCATGTGCCCGGCGGTGATGACGATGCCGTTGCCGATGTAGACGCCGGAGCCGAGCGACGAGCCGCCGCCCTGCTCTTGCACGGTGATCTCGACATCGGAATTCAGGCGCGCGCGCGGCGCAGTGTAGTTTGCGGCGCCGACGGCGACGGATGCCACGACGGCAACAGCGCCAGCGGCAGATGCAACCTTATGCAGAGCCGACATCACAAGACCTCTCAGGTTTCGGGGCTGTAGTCAGTCCCGAAGCCTTCCAGGTTCGGGTACGAATAGGTGCGGCGGGGAGCCGGTGCGCATGGGCGTCCACGAAGGGACACAGCCGTTTGCCGGTCGCGGTACTCACGCTGGGCTTGGAGCAATTGCCCTTCCACACGCCGCGCAGTGACGGGAGGCAACGTCACTGCATTGCGCAGGTCTCTTGGCGAGACCGCGCGGGGAGCTGAGTTCAGTTTGGATTCTCCGGCGCGATTTTTTCCGTGTCGAAGAAAACATCGGCCGCGTTGAATTGCACGGTCACGATGGAATTGGTGCCGTCATCCATGACGGCGACGCCAGAGACGCCAGCGACCGGTACGTCGCCAAGATACAGACCGAAGCCGCCACCGCGCATACGGCGCACGGTCATCGGAACCTCCGGCATGGTGAGCAACGCCGGAGCGTCTGTCATCTGTCAGCCCCCAAACAGCTTTTTCAGCTTGTCGATATGCTCGTCCTGCAAGCCGACGAACGTGTCGGTCTGGACGAAGCGCGGCAGTTGTTCGGACAGCATGTCAGAGTTGTCGTCGAGGATCGCGTAGCGATCGACCAGATCAGGGTGGTCGTCGATCCACTTTTTGATCTCGTAGCCGCGCTCGGTGGTGAGCCGCGGCGTCTTATCGAGCCAGCGAATGCCGGCCTGATGCAGGTGTTCCCACATATCGGGATGATTGCGCCAGGTCGACGACAGCACGATCTGAATGTCGGTCGTTTTCAGCCAGTCGAGCAGCCGCTTGGACAACTCGCGATCGACACCAAGGAAGCCGTTGCAGCGCTCCTTGGTTTTGTGATGATTGAGGACACCATCGATGTCCAGAAACAGAATGTCGGCCCTGTCACGCCGCCATCGCCAGCTTTGCCGGCTCTGGAGAACCAGACACAGGCGCCGGATCGCCTTCCGGCGGCACGGCCTTCAACGCCGCGGACGCATGCGCCCAGGCGCAATTCAATTCGATCATGCGCTCGGTGGTCGGGTCTGCGGCAAGTTGTTTGATGCAGAAGGCGACACTGTCGGCGCACTGCCGCAGTTGCGCGGCGTATTCGGGTTTGCTGCACGCCTTGGCGGCGTTGCGCAGCTCCAGGAGGAACGTCATTGCGCGCCCTCCCCGGTTTCGTCGACAATATCGACGTTGAGCACCAGCCGTTCGAATTCATCGGCCATGCTTTCGTCCCACGGCGCTTCGCTGCCGCGGATCATCGCGACAAAGCCGTTGACGACATGACGCCACGCGAAATCATCGTCGGTGCGGGTCGGGCGCGTGGCGCCGAGCACGCCGGCAATCTGCGCCAGCGTGAGGTTGACATCAGCAAGCCGTCTCATAGCGGGATACTCGCCATGCAGGTCGGCGTTGCTTCCATGGCCTCGATCTGGCTGCGGCTTTCGCGCACCGCCTGATCCTTGCCGGATGTCTCGCTGATGATCGCGTGCGCCGAATACGGGTAGAACGAATCCCGCGGCCGCAATTCCGTCACCGAGACGATCTGCGCAATGGCGATCGTCACATGCCGGCCGTCAGGCGCGGTCAATGTGATGTGCGTCGGCAACTCGCAGGTCTGTCGGACCTCATGATCGCTGGTGAAGCGCTCGGTCGAGATGCCGGGATACTCCACCCAGTCGAATGGCGATGCGATCACTGCGCAGACGACGAAGGCGCCGATGACGCCAAGCGCATCCCACACGTAGTCGATAAACGACTTTTTCATTGCCTCTTGCTCCAAGGGGTATTTCGCCGGCCTTGCCTAAGAGCCGGCGTCGTCCAGTTATTTGCTGGCGCGGCCAACGTGACCGGCAGCAAACCAGGTCAGCGCGAACTCGAACGCCGTCGACGGATCAACCGTCACACCTGGAATCGAAACGCCGAGATAGGCCAGGCCTGCATCGAGCAGCGCCAGCGCGGCGATGCCGTAATGGGCAATCGCAGCCAGAGTTGTCTTGTTCATTGTTGCTGTCCTTGAAAGGAAGGGTCAGCGTGGTCGCCTATCGATCCACGCTTCGATGTATAGAGCGCCACGGCGCGTGTAGACCCACAGCCGTTTGCCTTGGCTAAGCGTGAAAGGATCGTTGCCAAGGCGACAGAACAAAAAGCCGATGTGCTTCCACCACGGCCAATGCTGAGATGCAGGGCCGTGGCAGCATGAGCCGCCTGGCTTGCCGTTCCAGTGCGACGCGCTGGCATGAATGACCAGCGGCCAAGTCCATGGCGTGCGAACGATCATGGTTTGATCACCAGAAGCCGCGGCATGATCAGAACCAGCCGAGCAGCGCGCCGAGCGGGAAGGCAAAGATGCCGAGGATGCGCACGGCAAACATCGTCGTCACCGGCGAATTCGCCACGGCGAGATGCACCACGTCGATCAGATTCATGATCCAGCCGGCGACACCGGCGACAACCACGGCCATGTAGACGATAGCGAAAGAACCAAACAGCTTACCCACGAATGCCTCCATTCGGTTGGTGGGATTGGACGAACGCGGCGACTCAAGGAGCGCCGCGCGGTAGAGAATTCTGGACATCGTCACGCGCAGCGCTGCATTGGCGCGGCCGCTTCGCTGCGACGAGTCAATAAGAGGCGGCGCCGCGTGATGAAATTCAGCGGTCGCCGCCGGAAATGGGCAGGTCTTAAAATTAGTTGCGCAGGCGCTGATACCGCCTCGCTCAAAAAGAAACTGCGTGGCGGCCAAAGCCTCTGTCAGGGCTGGCGCGCCACGATGTTTCGCCGATGCAACTCGGCGGGGTATTAATCGGCCGGAGATCAGCCCGGCCGGCCTGGGAGCGACCCAGGACTTATAGCCGCCAGAACACGGTGTCGACGTGCGGTCGCTTGTTGCGGCCGCGCCGTGCTGGCGGAATTGGTCTGCGTGGCAGGACTCGAACCTGCGACAACTCCGCTCCGAACGGAGGACTCTACCAAGCTGAGCTACACGCAGATATTTGCGTGCGCCGCGAGGCGAGCGAAAAGGATTTACGCCCAGCCTTCGCGGCTGGCGCTTGGGTAGCCATTCACAGGCTTCATCGGAATGTAAAGGGTCGTGCCGCCATCAATGATGGTCTCGGTGGAAGCCATGACACGATCCCTTCAAAATTCGGTGCCGAAGACGCGATCCCACAAGCTCGTAACGACACCGTAGTTGGTGTCATCCACGGCATGGTGGATGGCGTGACGCCGTTTCAGACGCCACAGCGGATGACCGCGGCGAATGTCGGCGTAATGGAACAAGGTATGCAACGCGGCATAGACCACGTAGCCGATCGAGAAGCCGATCATGGCGGCGCTCGACTGCAAGCCGAAGGCCAGCCAGGAGCCGGCATACATCAACGTGGTGAGCAGCGGATGCAGCGCGATGTAGTCGCGCGGCTCGTCATGGTGCATTGCGTGAAAGCGACGCAGCAACAGCGGCGCCTCGTGTAGCACCCAGCGATGCACCACGTATTCGTAGAGGCTCCAGACGAACAGGCCGATGCCTGCCTCGCCGAACCATTTCAATGACACGCCGTGGATGACAGAAAGGATCAGCAAGCCCAGCGTGGCCGGTGCCGTGATCAGAAAGTCGGCGTAATATTCCCACTTGGTCAGCTTGACCAGCCGCTGAAATTTGATCATCCAACGGCTTCCATCTTGGGGCTAAGCACCTGTGAATATTGCGTTTCCACACTTTCGCGCAAAATAGCGCCGAACTGTGGAAAACCGAAATTGTTGCTCCGTCATCGGGGCCAGAGGCGCGCGCGTCCGCCCGTTTATCCCGACTTTCTCAATGCACCAGGGCCATTGTCCTGCTGGCTGGTACGGATTTCATGTCTAAGCGTAGTTCATGAACTACGCTCGATCACCATTTTCTCTTACGCTGCATCAATCCAGTCATCGATGCGCCAGATGGCGGCGTTGATCTTGCGCGCGAGCCAGCGATCCCTGATCGCCCAGGCCAGCACCTTATCGAGCAGATATGCCGCGCCGCGCAATAGCGCAATCGGTGCATACGCCAGCAACACCGGCAGGGATACAATCACCTGCGCGGCGAAACCCAACCACTGACGCGTTTTGCGGCTCATGGCACTGCACCAAGAAGAATGCACTCGGTGCCGAAATGCAGCTTGTTCATCACCTCGATGATCAGGCCTGATTGCTCGGTGCCGAGATCGAAGCGGCGCCATGTCTCCAGGAGATCGGCGTCATTGTGAAGCCGGTGCGCTGCCAGCTTGAAGACGGCGCGCTCGCGGCGGGTCATTCGCCACACGAAAAAACGAAAGCCCAACCCATACAGGCAGCAAATCCGAGCCCAAAGGCACCACACAATCCGAAGGCGGAAAACCATGCCCGCCAATAGTCGACGGCAAGCCAGTAACCGACATGATGCGGATCGATGGCTCCGGCGGCGATATACGACAGCCACAGCAAGCCAGCAGCGAGCCCGCTATAGAGAATGGCCAGCGCCAGATTGGTCAACTTTCTGCACATTCGGTTGCCTCCGAAAGCGTTATACGGCCGGCGTCGGAATGCGCCCGATCTGGCCAAGCAAGATGGACAGGAATTGATTGTCGGCGATCGAGACATCCCAGTTCGGGTCGTTGCAAAGCTGCTCGACCACGTCGACGTTGAGCCATTCGCCCGGCTTGAACCGAGTCGAGTTGGTGATGGTCTTGACCTCGTATTGGCGAACGCCCCACACCAGACCGATCTTGACTTCCTTCGCTGCCACCTTGGCGTCTCTCAGTAACCGGATTTCAGATCAGGCTTTGTGCGCGGGTCATACGGAAAATAGACCCGACATTCAGGTCCGTTCTCGCCGTCGAGATAGGTCTCGTAGACCCATCCCATCCACACGTATCGCCCTTGCGCGTATTCCGGCATCCAAGCCCAGTGGCGCGTCACGTAGTACGTTCCATCGGCCGTCTTGGTGAAGACCTCTGGCATCAGGCGTTGGCCTGTTGATTGTAGCCGATCGAGCCGCCACCCGTGTTCTCCGGCAGGTACGGCTTCAACGCCGCAAGCTGGTCGGGCGAATACGCGAATTGCGAGAACAGTGCCTTGGCGACGTTGTCGAGATGTTCAAGCTCGCCGACGGCCGGCGACTTTGGAAACACCTTGGCGAGATTCTTGATAGCGTCCGACACCACCGGGAATTCCTTGTCGATCGCTTGATAGATCGAGTCGCCGGCCTTCACCGCGTTGACAGCGAGGACGACATCGCTGGCGACGGAAATAACGGCCGGCATCCGGGCGATGAACGCCGCGGCGACCGCAAACAGTGCCTCAATCGCTTCCATGTCATTACTCCGGAATCCGCATCCACTCGGAACGGTCGATCGCTTCCTGCGGAACCTGGCGCCCGAGACTGCCAACGTAACCGAGCGTGTCGTTACGACGAAACACGACGGCGGCCTGATACCCAGGAGCACGCCACAAGAATGAGTGCGGCACGTCATCCCAGTTGAAAGGATGCCATGGCGATGCCGACTTTGCTGCGACGGCATTCTCGACGTGATGGATCGCCGACTTGGTGTGCTCGATCGCAGACATCACATCACTGCCGGCCGATTTGACCAACTCAATGGCGTCGGCGACTTTTGCAGCCGCTTCGGAGATTTTCGCCAGCTTGGCCTCGGCTTCGTCCGTCTCGATGTTCAACGTGACGGTAAGAATGCCGGGTGCTGCACCAGCAACGGCTTGCAGCCGCTTGGACGCTTCCTTGATCAGGTTAGCGTGCGATGCTTTGAGCGGCACCGTCCAGAGAATGTTCTCCAGAGCGCGTGCCAATTGCACGTCGTCGGCGCGCTCTGGTGTGCGCTGGATGTCCCAGCAGTTCGGATGCGCCTCGCCCATCGCTGTCACTCCCGCACCGGAGCGCCGTGACCCTCCATGCAGGCGACGGCGAGGGCGGCAATCTTGCGAAAGCCGTGCAGCACCTCGATGTTGTTGCCGCGACTCACGCGCCAATCTTCGAACGCCTTGTTCAGGTACGTGTGGATCGCCGCCAGATAGTCGCCGACGCCGCTGAGCACGTCGGGCTTGGCATTGCCGCGCTCGGCCCGCTGATACTGGCGCTCGGCTACGATGGCGTCGAACGATTTCAGGATATTCCAAGTGAAATCGCGCGGCAGATTTTTCAGGTCTTCCGCGAAACGCGCAATCGAAAAGTCGACCGTGTCGAGCGGATTGGACGCATCACCCATGCGCACGAAATGCAGCATGGTGTACTGATCGGCGAGTGTCAGCGTGCCGTAGGCGGCGCGCAATTCGTCGGCCAGAACGTCGGACGCATTGTCGAGCGGGCGATCCTGACAGCTATGATTCTCGCTGGCGCGGCCAAGGCATTGATCGAGGCTGACCAGTTCGGCACGAATGACAATGGCCCAGCCGAACAACTGGTTGCCATCGGTATAGCGCAGTTCGAGCAGATCGCCCGGCTTCGCCTTCATCCACTTGCCACCCTTGCGGGCGGTCGACGTGGCTTTGCCGAACGGAATGTTGGCATTGGCTCGCAGATATAGAATCTCGTGAGTGGCCATGTCAGTCACTCCGATTTCAGGAGTGACACGGCGACGCCGGCCAGCGCGACGCTGCCCGCGGTGAAGCCGATGACGGCAGGCCAGCTCTGCGCATGCAGACCCCAGCCATAGATCATGGTGCCGAAGCCGCACGCAATTGCGCCCAGCCAGATGATAATCCCAGCAAGTGCTGCCACGTTTGCCTCCGTGGTTATTTGCTTTGCGCTCCAGACAAACGAGCGGGCCGTCAACCTGAAAGCGAACAGGTTGACGGCCCTACAGACAGGCTCGGTTGTGGTTATTGAATGTTGCCGTGCTTACTTTCAGTTCGGCATCGGCAGTTGTTTGTTGCCCGCTTTCGGCGTCAAGGCACGACGGCCGCGCCACGGTGGGGCTGAACCAATTATTCTTCGAGGTCGCCGTATCGGATCGGCTGAACGATCGCGCCGGCTTCCATATCGGCAACGGCATCGGTCAGAAGCCGCCGCGGATGATTCGATAGCCGCGACTCTCGCACGGCATGTTCGCCGAACACGTCGGCGATAGCATCGGCTGCACGCCAGTCGATGAAAATGTCGCCGGCTGGATCAAGATCGTTCGGCCCGGCTTTCAGTTTCTTGACCGCCCCGCCCCGCTCCAGGAATTTCGCGGTAAGCCGTTCAAGTTCCTCACGTTGCGCGGCCTTGGTATCAATCGCAGATGCCGCGCTCGCGCGGTCCTCAAACGTACTCATTTCGCATTGCTTTGCCTCTGAAATGAAAACGGCGGCCGTTGCTGGCCGCCGAGGTCATTTTGTCCATCATGAGGCGCAGAGTACCATGCGACGCGGGTATCGTCAATACTTAACCGCATTTTTTTGCGGGTATTCGGCTAAGTGGTTGATTTTGACCAAATAAATCTACATTACCGCCCACTTTGACATGCGACACGTCAGGGTTGATACAACCTGATTCCAGGTTGAAAACGATCACTTAAACAACGATTTGCTGCGGGCAAATGCTTCGATGTCCGCCTGAGTGTAGAGCGCAATACCTGCGGCGGCAGCCGCTTCAACGACACCGAGGCTGGCTTGCGTTACGTTGCGCTCGAACCATTCGCCATGCCGACGATGATGCCGTAGGCAGTGATGCGCCATCCGCTCCAACTCGCGGGCGATCTGTTCGCTTGGGACATGGAACTCCTTGAACAGGCGCAATTTGATTGGGCTTGACATCTGGAGCTGACGCAATCGCTCCTGAGATGCGTTAGTCGTATATCCGATCTTCAATGGACCGCAGGCGCGCGCACCGACGATATAGACCGAGCACCATTGCGGCTTATCAAGAGCGGCAATCGCATGCTCGCTCAACGCCGGTTCCTTATTCTGAGGCAAATGTGATTTCTGCGCCCAACGCGCCGCCGACTTATACATCCAGCTTCGACTCGAATGCAATGATGTCGCCGATGTCGGCACGTTGCTTCTCGGTGAACGTCGCGGCGAGCGCCCGTAGCGGCTCTCGATTGATCAGCTTCGGCCGCAGAAAATCCGGCATCGAATAGAGCACCTTGCCGGTCTCCATCACCTCGACGAGCAATCGCTTGGAGCGCTTGACGACAACAGCGGTGCCACAGAATGCCGTCATGCGGCCCGCCGGATAGCTTCGGCGATTTCCTTTGCTGTCGCAGCCCCATGCAGGTCTTCTGCCATTGAGGTAACGGAACTGCCGCGTTCATACGCGCGGCGATAGCGATCCGCGATCTGCGCGCATCTCTCGCGCTCTGCGGCTACGGCTGCGTGCGTCGCCCACTGACGGCGACGTTCCTCGGCGCGCTCATGCAGATAGGCGCGCTGATCGTCGGTCAATTCATCGGCCTGCGGCTTCGGCGGTATCGGCCATGGCGTTGCCGGCCGTATCCAAGGTTGCTCGCGAATGCGACTTGGGCATTCGTGATTGAAGCAAAACTGCCCCAGCATGGCCAGTGACCACTTGTGGCAGTCTGGACACTTGCCGAAGAATTTGGTGATGGCTTGCCGGAGTCGCATTCAATGGACCCCCTGCTCAATGCACCGCTCATAGAGTTGCCGCGCTTGATCTGGCGTGCATCCCTTGGCGATAAAGAAGCCGAGCGCAATGCTGCCGAAGTCTTCCTGATCGAAATCGCCCATATCGAATTTCTCGTAGAATTCTTTCCTCCAGGCGGTAATGAGTTGATCAGAGACTGCTCGTAGCCGTTCAGCATCTGCCCGCAGCCGCTTGATCTCGTTCCAGCAGCCTGTAACCAGGCCGGCAGGCACCTCGACCATTTTCTCTCGCGGCACCAACTTGTCACCCCAGCCGATCACGACATCGGCAAGGCGATCGAGGATGTCCCTGGCCTGATCTTTCTGGATTGCCGCGCGCACGGCGCAGCCTGATAGAACCTCGCTCATTCAACCTCTCTCCTTAACTAACTCCTTGGCGCGCGCAGTGCGCAGCAGATCGAGCCCAGCCGGCGTCATGGTTACGTAATCCCGGCCGACTATCAGCAGATCACGCTTGATCATCGCGGCAACAATGCCGCTGCATTTCTCTCCTGCGATGGTCCAGTAGTAATTGCCCTTGTCGTCATACCAGCGGCGCAGCGGGTAGCCGCGGTCCATCCAGCTCAGCACCTCGACCATCGTCATGGACATGGCGTCTTTCACCGGTAATGTGAGATGACGTGACAACCGATCGGCGGCAATGTCACGCCGCTCGGCATGAGGCGCGCTATCTTGAGGCGCAAATCGACAATTTCGTGCGCATCTTCTATCGTTTCTACAGGCAACGCGGGAAACGTAATCGGCTCCTCGAAACCCTGTCCGTCTTCCGTCTTGGCGATCACCTTGCCAATGGCAACGTAGGAGCCATTCATGCCGTCATAGAGAACGCAGAGCCCGTCGTGATGTTTGATGCCATCGAATGCCGAGTCCCTGTACGGTTCAAGGTGATCATAAGCATCGTCGCCGAACGTGTCCCCAGGAAGGACAACGCCGATCATCGCGTAGGTGTTGACGTGGGTGCTCACTATCTCTCCTCCATTGCCGGCGGCAGCCTGGCATAGCTCAAAACGCCCAATCGGCGCGCGCGTTTCAGTTCCTTTTCCCAGGCCGCCAGCATGGCAGTCCAGACAGCGGCATCACCGGCGGCGATCATCTGCGGCGTCGGCTTCCTTGGCGTCACGACGTACCCACCGCGCTGGAGCATCTGCAACAACCGTGTCGCATCGTTATCAGGCAGCGGCGGCAACGGTGTGCGCGGGAATTTTCGCCAATGCAGGCGGGACAACATGCCGGCGCAAAACGCCGAAACGATGTCGTGAGGTGTCATGCGGCTTGATCCTGATCAGGTACAGCGGGCGATAGTAGGCGGGCGATGTCGAGCGCAGCAGGCGCACGGCCTCGACGCTGGTAGATGTGTATTCGGTGAAGCGGCTGCCATCCTCCAGGCGCTCGCAAATCACCATCGCTTTCGGCAAGGTAATGTCGCGCAGGATCATGTCGCCTCGTCCTCGTCATCACCGCGTCGTTTCCCCAATAGGTCATGGAACGCCACGTCGTCGTCGCTGATCTTCACCCAGGCCTTGCCGCCGCGGCTCGGATAGACGCAGCCCCAGACCTGTTTACAGCGCTGGCACTCCCACACGGCACCGATGCGTTTGTCTTCCGGTCTGCAAGGCACGATCTCGCCGCAGGTGCAGACCCAGAGGTGTTCGATCGTCATGCCGCCAGCGCCATCGGTGCGGCGGTAGGTCATCGTTAGCGTGTTCCTTCGACCAGCGTATTGCGTACAATGCGGAACGCCTCAATAATTTCGCCAATTGTTAGATCGGGTCGCCGTTCGCGCTCTCTGTCGATTGCTTTCGCAATGCCGTCAATCAGCATCGGTGATGGCGGCTTTGGTATTGTTGTTCCGGTGGTGGCCATTGGTGTTGCGGTCCTGTGATGTTATCGCGATGGTCGATTGGCCGTGGCGATCATCTTTTTCCACACTCTTTCGACGCCACGCCTGTCGACACATTCCTCAGCGCAGCATCGATTGCCGGCTACGACCATTTCTTCGTCCGGTTCTCCCAACGCTTTAATGGCGGCGCGCGCCCAACAAGTGGCAATTGTTTGTCGATAGCCAACATCCTCGATGTGCGTGAACGCCGGAAGGATAGCTTCTGTAACTTTTTCGAGCGCCGTTGTCATGACGTTACCGTTCCGGTATCCGCAGCGCGGTTTCACGTCTGCATTGCCTCTCCTAAAATCGGTGACGCCGCGTCACCGTTAAGACTTCGGCGTGCATCCGCTCGTCCTGCTCTATGGTTGTGGCGTCGGTCATGGTCAGAGGTTAATCTTCGCAATGTTGGTTTGAAACTTGCGCCATGCTCGCTTAAATTCGGCCTTTGAGCACGGCGAATAGTCCTGCATGTGGTAGCTGTGCCGATCGGGCTCGACTTCCATTTTGCCGTAACGGTCAGTCTGAAAGTTGAAGGCGTACAGGAAGCCGTCATCGTTCATGCGTGTGCATTTGGCGTATAGCCACCAATAGTCGCTCGGCTTCTCCGGACACGAATAGCTATTTCGTGTTTTGAAGTAGCGCCCGACCTTTTTATTGTTTGTTTCGCGGCGGGCGGCCGTTTCAATTTCATCGATCTGTTCGCCGATACGGCGAGCTTCGGCCTTAAGTTCTTTGAGCCGGTTCATTTCGATTTTGCTCCTTCATCAATCGTGGCGTCGGTCATTGTGGTGGCATGTCTCGTCGGGCGGAGGTCAGCGCTCAGTCGCCGTCCGTTTCGAGCACCTGCTTGGTTGGATCGTCAGGAGGCCCGTAATATCCGATCCACATAGCCTCATCGACGGCCTCGCGGATGATCTCAGGCGTCGTATTGAAGGCGAGCGCAGCATCCGCAACTGTCACCTTGTCTTTGTCCTCCGCTACCATGCACGTCCAAATGACAAGGGCGCGGCCAAGGTCGCCAATGAACACGCCAGCATCATCGCCTTCTTCACCAAATTGCAAACGAGTAAACATCCCTTCCTCCCTCCTTGATTTTGCCGCAAGGTCACTGCGTTTTGGCGGCCGAGGTGCCGTCGTCGAGTTCGACGGTGAACGTGTTTCCGCTGCCGTAAGAGCCGTTGCCGGTATTGGGCTTCACATCCACAACGACGTGGCTCTCCTTGAATGTGGAATCGAGATACATTTGCAGGGCCGCGATCATCGTTGGCTTGTTCAGTTCCACTGTGGTTTTGCCTTTCAGCATAACTTCCTCCCTCCTTGATTTTGCTACAGGTCGCGGGGTGGCTACGCCGGATCGTAAGTTGCGTTGAAGATGTCCGCCTTAATCGGATATAGCTCGCCTTTTATTCCCCGGATTATCCAGTCGCCAGGCGATGCATAGATTTCGCCTTCCAGAGTTTTAATCGCCATTTTTCCATCGACAAAATTCAGTGCTCCTAACTCTCCCCGATCAATCGTCCGGGCGGCGGCATACCAGTCGGGTTCTGGTCCATCGATCTCTGTGGAAGCAGTCGCGCCAAGAAAACGCACGGCCTCAATTTCGACCGGCTTTTTTCTGAATTTAGGCATATCTTCCTCCCTCCTTGATTTTGCTACAGGTCGAACTTTTGACGGATGGCCTTAAACCAGCGCAACGTATTGGCTTGCGGGGACCACTCAGGCCAATCGTGCTTGTCCGGGTCGCCACCTTGCAGCTTGACGATCTCCGCATGCGCACTTTTAAGGTCGCTTTGGGCCTGCTCCATCACAACACGCAACGTCTCTCGCTCGGTTGCTGGGATGAACATATCTTCCTCCCTCCTTGATTTTGCTACAGGTCGCGGGGTGGGGTTGAGGGCTAATGCCTTGCGGGCTTCTTCTTTGCATCGGCAAACAAGACCGTCCTCATATTCGCCCCAACAAACAGTAAAAGTCCCGCGATCACAGCCATGCGATT
>Ga0265338_10000173_pt1 | contig 119505 bp, 111 predicted proteins | sample 42126metaG_FD_193579 | JGI IMG/M metagenome (GOLD analysis project Ga0265338, IMG submission 193579) | Rhizosphere microbial communities from Carex aquatilis grown in University of Washington, Seatle, WA, United States - 4-21-26 metaG | ecosystem: Host-associated > Plants > Roots >...
GTGTTCCGCCGGCGCCGATTGTCGTGCTGCCGGTGTAAGTGCTGATGCCGTTGAGCGTCACGGTGCCGGCGCCGATGACGACGCTGGCGAAATTGAAAATGACGCCCGCGTAGTTGAAACTGTTGCCGGTTCCGGGAATGATCGAAAGCGAACTGGTGCCCGTGCCACCGTTGACGCCGCCGTTGATGACTGCAGAACCCCCGAGGATCTGCAAGCTGCTGTTGCCGCTGCCCAAGTCGACCGCCTTGCCGCTGCTGTCGGCGGTGATCGTGCCGAAATCGGTCACGGTGGCGTTGTTGCCTCCGGTGAAGATAGCTGCCGCGGTCGGGCCGCCACCTTCGATGACGCCGCCGGCGAGGTTGGTAATGGTTACGGTGAATGCATTCGGAGCGCCGGTCACGGCGATACCCGAATCGCTCTGGCCTCTGATTAATCCGCTATTGGTGATCGTGGTGTTAGCGAAGATGCCCTCGGTCGGAATCGGATTGCCGGTCGTGGGGTCTTTGTCGAGACCGGCCAGGGTGATGCCGCGGCCGATGCCGCCGTTGATGTTGTCGCCTTCGATCGTGCCGGAATTGACGATGGTGCCGCCGCCGACCGTCACGCCTTCGCTGGTGTCGTTGAATGCCTGCAGCGATTTGATCGTGCCGGTATTGACCAGATTGACCAGGCCGTCCACGTCGACGCCGTCGCCGTCGCCCGTCACGCCGTTGCCGGTGATCGTTCCATGGTTGACGATCGTCACCAATTCGTTGCCGTTGAAGCCGTCGATGTTGATACCTGAACCGTCATCGCCCTGAATCGTGCCGCCCAAATTGTTGGTGACGTTCATCAGGAAGGCGCCGTTGGTTGTGACAACCGTGTTGCCGCCGGTGATGCCGTGCCGCGCACCTTCGATCAAGCCGGTGCCTGGCGTGGTCGCCGTGCCCATGGTGGCGTTGACGATGGTGATGCCGCTGTTGGACTGCGCATCGATGCCGTCGCTCCCGTTATCGCCTATGACGTTGTTCGTCGACTTGATGATGCCGTCATTGTTGACCACCCCGTTGACGCCGGGGCGCACCGCATCGGCCTCGTTCGCCTGGATCAAGCCGGTGGAGAAATTGTTGAGCACGTTGCTGCCGGTCGTGATCGCGTTGAAGTCGATCGCTTGCGCGCCGCCCGCCGACGTATTAGTCGAGGTCAGCGTGCCATAGTTGTTGAAGACGATATTGCTGTTGGGCTGGTTCATCTGAATGACGTCGTTGTTGACCGCCTGCATCAAGGCCCCGACATTATTGGTGACGTCCAGAGTCAGGCCGCCGGTGTTGTCGCGTATCACGCGGCCGCTGCCTGTTTGCGTGATCGACCCGCTGTTGACGATCGTCGCGCTGCTGGTGACAGTGATCGCCACCGTAGCGCCGCCTACCGTCAAGCTACCGCCCGCGTTCACCGTTCCCGTTTGGCCTGCGGTGGGCCCCAAGGTTTGTGCACCTGCGGTTTGACCATTTCCGACGGTGAACGTAGCAGCCAACGCTTGATGTTCCTCGAATGCCGCGAGTACGCCAAGAACAACGATTAATTTTTTCATTCGAATGGCCGGAGAGAAAATTACAAAAGCGGCCAGTGTCTGATTATGGTGTGACGAGTCGATGACGACTTAATTACCGTGCGTTAATCGAATCAAAGCACTTTTAGAATACAAAGCGATAGGCTGGGAAGGACACATTAAATGCAATCACAAACGCAATCACAAACGCAATCACAAATGCAATTACAAACGCGATTACAAACGCAATCACGTCGCCCTGGCGTATGGGTTGAAAAGCACGTGGACCGCTTACTTGCGGCGAACGACAAACGCAGTCGTATTGGCGCCGCTCTTTGCGCCTTTGTGGCGTTTGGCATCAAGCAAGCTTGGGTCTGTATCTTCGGCGGCCTGATGGTCGCTCTGCTGATCGGCACTCACTTTTATTATCCAATGGGTGCGGCGCTGCCGCGCTACGACGCATTGACCATTGCCGCGATCTTGATTCAGATACTGCTCGTCGCGCTGCGTCTTGAAGAATGGGACGAAGTTGCCGTCATTGTGCTTTTTCACATTGCCGGAACAGCCATGGAGCTATTCAAGACGGCCGTCGGATCGTGGATATATCCTGAGTTCGCCTACCTGCGCATTGGGGGCGTGCCGCTGTTCACTGGCTTCATGTACGCCTCGGTGGGTAGCTATATCACGCGCGCCTGCCGAGGATTCGACCTGCGGTTTTCCAATCACCCGTCTTTTGCCGTGACGGTCGCGTTATCGATAGCGATCTATGCCAATTTCTTCCTCCACCATTATTTGCCGGACGTTCGATATGGGTTGATTGGCTGCATCGTTATTGTTTTCCGCCGCTGTTCGGTGTTTTTCCTCATAGGCCGCACATATCACCGTATGCCCTTGTTGCTCGGATTCTTGCTTATTGCTGCGTTTATCTGGTTTGCAGAGAATATCGGCACCTTCAGTCATGCGTGGTTATACCCGAGCCAGATGCAGGGTTGGGCGATGGTGTCTGTCGGAAAACTGGGCTCGTGGTTTATGCTGACGATCATGAGTTATGTCATGGTCACATGGGTCAATCGGCCGCGAGAGCTGTAGACCTTGCGCGGAGTGCCCAGTCGCCGATGGCGCCACCGGAGCACTGTGAAGTTCCGTTTCTGAACTATTCAAACTAGCGGCAACTTTTCTGCGGCTACGGATACATCGCGGATCTGAAGCCCGAGGGCTCGGGCAGATTCCCCATGCCGACCAGCGTGGCCTCGACGGCCTCGTCGAGTGATGTATGCGGTTCGCGACCCAGTACCGCTACCAGTCGCGCATTGTCCAAGCGTATCGCCGTTTGCCACAGGTAGCGCATCTCGCCCATTTCGCGGAACGTTGGCACGAACGGTGTCGCCAGGGTGAGCAGCCACCACGGAAATGCCGCGACGCGCGGCGAGGTTCCGGTTCGGCGTGCGACCACGCGACGGATCGCATCGCTCATTTGCGTACCATCTGCGTCCCAGTGGCCCTCCATATGGAAACTGGCGAAAGCATCCAATGTGTCGCGGCGTGCGAGCAGTTCGACCATGGTGCGTCCGACGTCCGGCAGGTACGACCATAAATGCCCGACGCCGCCTCGCCCCGGATAGCTGATGGTCTTCACTGGCCGACCGGGCTTGACGAGGCCTTGCGAGAACCAATTGCTGCCTGCGTTCGGTCCGAAGAAGTCTCCCGCCCGCACGATCAGCACGCGGACGCCTTCGCGGCTGGCCTTCTCCAGCCGCTGCTCCAGTTCGACGCGTATGGCACCCTTGCGTGTCGTCGGCCGCTGCGGAGTATTTTCTGTGAGGACAGGGAAAGCATCGGGGCCGTAGTTGTAAAGCGTGCCGGGCAGCACGATGGTCGCGCCCTGAGCCGTGGCCGCTGCGATGGAGTTGTCGAGCATCGGTAGCACCAGTTGCGGCCATCGACGATATCCCGGCGGGTTGACCGCATGGACAATGACCGAGCAGGCCGCCGCCGCGTTCATGACATCGCCCCGGTCGAGCGCGTCGCCCCGAATCCACCGAATGCCGTCCTTGCACTCGACCGCCTGCGAGGCACCGCGCTTTAATGCCCGAACGTCCCATCCCGCGTCGCGCAACTGGCGCGCTACTTCACCGCCAACGCCACCGGTGGCGCCAAGGACCAGAACTGTATTGTTGATTGCCATGATTTCCTCACAAAGAGCGTGTCGATGGCAGCATTCTGGGGCGGTTCAGGTTAATCGGGAATTGCCAAATACTGTTGATCTGCTATACATTAATGTATGGCTCGAAATATCGGTTGGGAACTCTACCGCACCTTTCTCGGGGTCCTCAAAGAGGGCTCGCTATCTGGCGCCGCTCGGAGTCTGGGCATCACCCAGCCGACGGCGGGGCGTCATATCGCTGCATTGGAGCAGGCCTTGGGCCTTGCGTTGTTCACGCGCTCACAACTCGGCCTAATCCCGACCGAGGCGGCGTTGGGCTTGCGGACCTATGCCGAGACGATGGAGAGCACCGCGGCTGCGCTCGAACGGGTAGCCACGGCGCATGGTGAAGGTGTACGCGGCGTGGTGCGTGTGTCGGCGAGCGAGGTGATGGGCGTTGAGGTGCTGCCCCCCATCATCGAGCAATTACGGCGGCGGCACCCGGAACTGAAAGTCGAACTGGCATTGAGCAACCGCGTACAGGACCTGTTGCGGCGGGAAGCCGATATCGCCGTGCGCATGATGCGGCCCGAACAGGAGCAACTGGTCGCACGCCGCATCGGCAACATCGAAGTCGGCCTGCATGCGCGCAAGGACTACCTGGCTCGACGCGGTACGCCGCGCCGGGTCGGCGAACTGGCAGCGCATGCCCTGATCGGATACGACCAGCCGAGCGCCTTCGTTCGTAAGGCCAGCCGCTCCTTCCAAGGCTTTAACCGCGAGGCGTTCTCGATATGCACCGACAGCGACCTCGCGCAACTTGCGCTGATTCGTAGCGGTGCGGGAATAGGCGGCTGCCAGGTCGCCCTGGCCGGACGCGACGACACGCTGATACGTGTGCTACCGACCGAGTTCTCGCTGCAACTCGAGACGTGGGTGACGATGCATGAAGACCTCCGCACCAGTCCCCGGTGCCGTGCCACGTTCGATATGCTCGTCGAAGGGCTGGAACGCTATATTGCCTAGCAGCCGTTCAATGTCCGCAGCTGCCGCTGTCTACCTCACATGTGGCGGGTCACCACGGAACGGTCCTTCCAAGGTAGTCAAGGTAATGCAAGCCGGGGCGTCCTTCATAAGCCTCGATCGTATTGACCAAATTCGGAATGCTTTCTTCGATGGTCAAGCGCGCCGTAGGACCACCCATGTCTGTCCGGACCCATCCCGGCGCCATGATCAGGAGGCTGCGCGGATACTGGGCGCTGCGAGCCGCGAAGGTCCGCATAAACATATTGAGAGCAGCCTTGCTGCCCCGATAGACTTCGTAGTTCGCGTTGGTGGCATTGGTGATACTACCTTGCCCCGAAGACATGACGCCGATGGTTCCCGTCGGTGGGACAAGGTCTTGAAACGCATCGATGACTCTCATCGGACTCAGCGAGTTCGTTACCATCACCCGCACAAACTCCTCGGTCGAGACGTCCGCTATCGTTTCACCATCGTCGTTTTTGACGCCTGCGTTCACAAAAAGCACATCGATACGCCGATCTCCAAGGCGGCCACGCAGAGCTGCGACCTGCTCCGGAACGGTGATATCGACCGTTTCCACTTCGAGCGCGCCAGTGCCGCCTTGTGCGACCTGCCGAAGCTTGTCTGTGGACGCAGCTCGTCCGGTCGCGATGACGCGGTAGCCGCGCTTCAAATACTCCTCGACCATGGCAAATCCGAGGCCGCGCGAGGCGCCGATCAGGAGAACAGTTTTCTGCGAAAGCGTGTCTTGCATTGGGATCCCCGGTAAACGAAGCCGTTGTTCGAACCTGCAAGTAACGAGAGCGATCCTCTTAAGTCAATCGCGCACGCCAATATTAGGCGGAAAAACGGTTGGACAACGCTCGATGTACCGTTTAAAACGATTCGGCAACCATCTCTTCGCTCTTGCGCCAGAGCGCGTCAGCGCTTGCAGCGTCAAGCGCGTAGCGTCGAACGCCTTCGCTGATGGGGGTAATGACAGCATCGTCGGCAACGACGTCGCTCACATGGCAATTCTCGCAATATCGACCTCCAACGACTGGACCTCCTTCGCGCGCTCGTAGGCGTTTCAAATGTCGCGTCGGCTCCGGACTGGCAGCAAAGTGCAAAAAGGCTAGTGGATATCCTATTGCTCGGATCGCGCCCGGCGCAGTAGTTTGCGTAACCGACCCACAGTTGCCGTCGCTCGCAGATGCGCCGCCACGGCAGTCAAGCCGACGTGACGCCGGTGAGTTGGGGCGACGTCCGAGCGCGCAGGCGCGGCGTCACGAAGTCGAGGAAAGCACGCAACTTCAACGGCAGCGGTGCTTGTCCTTTATGCACGAGATTGACGGGCAATGGCGCGGCCTCAAAAGTATCGAGCACGACGCGAAGTGCGTTGTCACGTATAGCGTCTGCTACCTGGTAGGACAGCACGCGTATCAGTCCAACGCCGAGCATCGCGGCTGCGATCGCTGCCTCCGCCGTATTGACCGCAAGCCGTGAATGAACGGGCACGGACAGCTCTGACTTGCCGGATCCGAAAACCCAGGCACGCATGGAGGCGAGGACTTCGAAGGTAATGCACTCGTGCGCGGCGAGATCGCGTGGTCTGGCCGGCACGCCATGCTTTGCCAAATAGGCGGGGCTTGCGCATATGACCCGGCGCACCGTGCCGACTCCCGTCGCCATCAGCGTGCTGTCGGGCAATGCGCCGATTCGGATCGCGACGTCGGCGTGCTCGTCCATCAGATGCACGACGCGATCCGTGAACACGAGGTTGATGTTGATCTCCGGATAGTGCGCGAGAAAATCCGCCACCACCGGTACGACGTGCAAGCGCCCGAAGACGACGGGCGCGGTGACCGTAAGCTCCCCCGTCAAGCTGACATTTTAAAAGTAGAACCCATGGTTGCGAGCAGTCGCTCGCGGTACAGCGCTGGAGGCAGGTTTCCCAGCGCATCATGTGGTCGTTCTTCGTTGTAGCTCTTGATCCAACCGTGCGTGATTTCCCGCACCTGGTCCAGTGATTCAAACAGCCAACGGCTCAATACTTCAGATCGATACGACCGGTTAAAGCGCTCGATAAACGCGTTCTGATTCGGTTTGCCAGGCTGGATATAACGCAACTCAATCCCCTTATTGCTGCACCAATCCATCAGCGTCTGCGACGTCAGCTCGGGTCCGTTGTCCAGTCGAATTGCCTTGGGCAAACCACGCCAAGCCCTCCCGACAAAATCCTGCCTGAAAGTTCTACTTTTGTCCTGTCCGAATCACCGGTGAGCTTACGGAACGGCTCCTCCTGGCCGCACTGCGTCAGATGACCACCGGCTCGGGACGACCCGTTGCAGTCCCTCAGCTAGTTTCTGCGGATGTCGCCACTGCGCTCCAGAGTGGCCGCTCTGGCCTACTCAGGCCTGTCGGGGTCCGAAAGGCCGCCGCTCGGTGGTCGCTTCCATCCATGCTCACGAATGATGTTCTGTATGGACATGCCGGTTGCCGCTCCATCGGAGACACTTGGGGCCGTCGACGCTCACAGGTTCTTATGTCAAATACGGGAGAGATCGCGCGCGCGGACCATGGCGGGCGAAGGGGAAATGCGGGCCATTGCGTTGAATTCGGGCATGGCTCGCGTTGCAGCCGTTGGTGTTGGGTGACGGGGGGGGCCGCCAGCCATCGTCAACACATCAAGTTTGCGCATTGTGGAGAGTTCCGAGGCACTCTGCCGCTACTGGGTCGTAAGTCGCATAAGCGAATCCGCTCGCCAAACGTTTGGCTGCCGATTTCGCGCGCGTTGCAGCGTTGGCAACCTCGGTCGGCGTGGGTCTGCCCCCGTCCTCTACGTCAGGGTTTGCTCGAGAATCATGCAGCGTAGAACGAGTCGCGCGGGCGCCCCGCCGCCTCTGCCCGCTGTGGTCGCAGGCTGCACACAGACCGGAGCGTCCATATCGAGAATTTCCCCATCTGCCTGAACCTGGAACGCCACGCGCATGTGTTCGCCCACCTCGACCAACGCGTTGAGGCCCAGCGCTGACAGCGCCTTGTGCCACTTTCTAATTCGGCCGTTGAGCCAGTATCACGTCGTTGAAATAGAGGAAATCCAGAAAACTGTCAATCCGCGTTAAAAATATGTCAATGTACGGCAACATCTGAAAATTACACCAGATCTGACAAAAATAAGCATAAGCCGTCACTAGGAGTGAATCCAGTGTTTAAGCGACTATCCACCACCACTCGAATAACGGCTTTCATTACCGCCGTTTGCATCTGTCTCATCGCTACCGATAGCTGGCGTAGCTGGCATGCCCGCTCTGTTCAATTACAACAGATGACGGTCGCCACTTCGAACCGCGCCCGCTCGCTGGCGGAGCAAGCCAACGATACGATTAAAGCAGCAGATACGACGCTGGTCGGTCTGCTGGAACGCGTCGAATATGATGGGACTGGTCCTGTTGCTTTGGAACGGTTGCATAAGTTTCTGGTGAGACAAACAGTAGAACTCCCGCAACTCGATGGTCTGTTCATCTTTGACAAGAACGGCAAATTGCTCGTGAATTCTCGGCCGACGCTGCCCCAAAATCACAATAACGCGGACCGGGAATATTTCACTTTCCATCGCACCCATGCCGACCGAGGACCACACATGGGGGCTCCGGTGATCAGCCGATCCTCTGGCAAGTGGGTCATCCCCGTATCGCGACGCATTGATGATGCGCGCGGCAGTTTCGCCGGGGTGGCGCTGGCAACGATCAATATCGATTTTTTTACGAATTACTATAACAGTATCCAGATCGGTCAAGCGGGCACAATCGCGCTAACGACCGACACCGGAACTATGCTGGTTCGTCGTCCATACAGTGATAGATTCGTCGGGCAAGACGTCAGTAACACCGATTTTTTTAAGGCCTATCTCTCACGAGGCCCTATCGGAACGGCTTTCATCACATCAAGCCAGGATGGCGTAAACCGATTAAATAGCTTGCAACGATTAAAAGATTACCCGCTGTTTATATCGGCCGCCATGTCGAAGGACGAGATTCTAGCCGACTGGCAGAGCGATTCACTATTGCACTTGGGTGCCGATATTTTGATCGTTCTCGTGATTAGTTTATTTGGGTGGAGACTTATTGAACAAATCGAACTTCGAAACAAAGCAGAGGCTGAGGTCCTACGAGCTCGTGATCAGTTGGCGACATTGAATCGGACGCTCGAGAAACTCGCGATGCAAGATGGCTTGACGGGACTTGCCAACCGTCGGCAATTTGATCTTGCCTTGGATAACGAATTTAGTCGAGCGATGCGCAATGCCAGCACGCTCGCCTTGATCATGCTGGACGTGGATTGCTTCAAACAATATAACGATATTTATGGCCATCCCGGAGGAGACGGGTGTTTACAAGCAATTAGTCGCGCGATCAGGGACGTGACTGCGCAGCGCCCAGGAGACCTTGCGGCCCGCTACGGTGGCGAGGAAATTGCCATATTGCTTCCCAATACGGATGTGACTGGTGCGGTCGCGGTCGCGGAAAATATCCGAAACGTAATTCGCAATTTGAAGATTGAGCACGCGGGTAGCCCGATCCACTTTGTCACGGTAAGCGCCGGTGTTGATGCTGTGGTCCCTCGGTTGGGGGCCGATGAGTCAACGATGTTAATTCATGGTGCGGACAAGGCTTTGTATGCGGCAAAGATGCATGGACGCGATAGAGTGTGCACCCCTGGCGATGTCGTGGGCGCGCCGGCATGAGTGGCCCCGGCGGCTTGACGTTGCTCCAGATCCACGAACAAGTGCAGAAGAGCGTCGAGCGTGACCGCGACGCGCAGGCAACCCGCGACTCTCTGGCTCCGCCGCAGAGCCGGTGGCAACGTTGGGTGCGCTACGTGTGGGGCCGCAGCGGACGTCGCTAGCGGCGATTTGATAAGGCACATGCTGGTCGCCAGCAGGGTGGCCAGGAATTGAGCTGTGTCGCGACTCATAGCCGTTTCTCTCCGACCAATCTGAAATTTGAACGCCCGTAGGTCAGCAATGTTGCTAAGCGGTTAGTCGCCGATCCCAAGTCCATGAAGTGCTAGCTTACGGTGGTTTTTGGCAGACGTCAGTAGACGACTGATTTTTAAAGACTCATTTATTTCAATGGCTTATGGACATCTGTGGACGTCGATAACATCCGCTCCACATACCGCGCAATTATGTTGAGTCTAGCTATAAACGCTTGCTCAGCATGGTGACGTCGCTCAACCATGGTTAGTATACCGTCAGAAATACCGTCGCTTGTTGTTGGTTGGCCTGAGCCGTCTGTAGACGGTGAGGGATCACAGTTGCGTGAGCGAGAACGATAGGAGCATCTCTGGATGTGGGCGGTCGGCATGGCCGGTCAAATGGTCGTGTCGAAAAGCAGTTCTTGCAGTGATCGTTCTGGGGTCCATATACCCGATGCCATTCGGTCGTATGACTGGCAAAGAGCAATGATCTTGCTTCCATTGCCGATACGGAGCGGAGGGAACTCACGCCGTATCTCCGTCAGACGTGCGGCTGTTCTTTTACTTAACCCGCAACTTGATAGAAAGAGCCCGCCGTCTACCTCTTCTTTCACTATGACATTCAAAAAATTCCTTATCGGCGTTGGGCCGACAGGAGAACGCCAGTGCTTTACCTCCACATAGTAAGTATGTGCGCCGGATGCTGCTAGGCAGGTAAGTGTTATATCTTTTCCCCCGTCTCCGCTTCCGCTACCAAGGCGAACTCCAAAACCTAGCCCCTCGAAAACCTCAGCTAGCAGGCGCTCCATGTCTCGCCATTCTATTCTGTCCAGTGAGCTTGGATCGTCGACGATTGCCGCAATATATTTTTGACTGGCATCTCGCGCAATGATGCTGATTGGATCAAGCTCATGTGGTGCATCTTGATAAATTTTTTCAACCCACAAGCGGAGCCCATCGACGTCAATGGGTTCGAATGCAATAGGGTCGGTTAGTCTAAATACATCGAGAGCATGCGGTGTGAATCGTGCGTTTGTTACTAGTATTGAGCGAGGTATGCCGGCACTTAATGCTACTCGCCTAACGCTGCTGGCAGCTTGAAACCCCAAAAATTCATCGCGGAAAAATTTATATTCAACTGCAATCTCAGTTGGTTGTGCATCGCTCCCAGGTTGCCGGCGAAAAATGGATGCGACACTTGGGTAGCTTGACGTGTCGAATCCGTGAAGAACGTAGCCATCTCCTCGCAGAACGGGTTCGATTATTTGACGCATCAACTCTTCTGCATCTTCGGGCTTCGCCGTCGGTTGTTGCATAGACGTGAGCTCTTGGAATCGCTCTTTGATGTTTGTACGGTATCTGGGTCTCATATACGAGTCTGTGGGACGCGAATCGTTTCATTGCGATCTGACAACGAACACCATACCCAGCACAATGCTGGATAAATCAGAGGGCTGGCCACAAGCTCTTGCCCCCATGCTGCAGTCTGAACGGTAACTCCCGATTTCCAGCGCTCTTGGGCGATACGTTACTCCGCATCCGTCCTCACCGGGGTGCAATGCAAGATTTCCCGAGCGGCATCGAGCTGCGCTTCGCTGAGACTAATGGCCCGTGGCGAGATTTCGATCAGATAAGTAGCGATCTCGATCTCGGCACCGAGATCGACGTCTGCCTCTTTGAATGCACTGGCGAGAACAGTTTTCTCTACGCCGTTCTGCCGAGCGGCGTACGCCAAGGCCAAGAGATTCTCCGTGTCTCCTGCGAGCGCGCGGATGAATTCCGCCAAGGTTGGCCGTGTCTCGGCACTGAGGGCAATGCTGTTAGGCTCGCTCCTGTCGGAAAGCCACTTTGCCCTGCGGATTGCGAGGTGTCGAACAGCCTCCGACCAGAACTTCGCATTTAACTGGTCGATGGCGGTCATTTCCCGCACGGCTTCGTCAAGACACGGAAGTAAGCCGGTTATGGCAGACGATCGATCGTAGTTGAGCGGACGCTGTGGCATAACCAGATGGTCCATCATCATGAGGCCGACGCTGAACTGAAGCATAAGAAGGCGGCCCGCGTCTGCCCGGCTCTGCCAAGCGTTGTTGTCAGTCTCTTCAGCATCTCCAAACTCAACGATTTCCCGCAAAGGGGCGGTTGAATCCCAAAATCGTCTCCATAGATTGTCAGCAGGTTCTGCTTCGACCAGCGGGATGGCGAGGAGGCGAGCGCCATATCCGTCCGCCCTCGGCCCGGCGCCTTCGAACGGCATAGCGCGGAGCGTGAGGCCTTGGCTATACCGTAACGGCCATTCGTCGGGAGAGCTCCGCCACTCATCGAGAAATGTCGTCGGCGATGGCATCGATGTTTTTCCTGCCAGTGCCACCAATGCACCGGCCGCGAGCTGACACCAGGGTTCCCATGTTTCTGCATCCGACGCCGGCTCTGTGTTCCAACAATCCGCCGGCATCTCAGCTATGAGAGCATCAAGAAGAGCGTCATCGATAAAGCCCTGCGAATTGGCATCAGTCGGATGTGGAATTTGGTTGGCCGACACGGCCGGGACGGCGGTGCGAATCAACCAGTTACCCCACCGCGTTGTGCATCCGACCGCATCCGCACGGGGCGCAACGGTCCTTGCAACTTCGGAAGCAAGAGTTTTGATATCTTTGGTTGCTTCCGAAATTTGGTCCGATGTGGGCTCGCGACCCAGCTCGAATTGGAATTGGTTACGAGCGATCCCTAGTAGGAGCGGGAGGATCAGGGAGCCGTTCCATGTCGCTTTTTCTCCAAACGCTAGAGGAGCGGCTGAAGCCACGGCGCGCCAGCGCTCAAAACTCCAAGGTGCCCCACACCACATAAGCGCGTGTGCAACTGGGTCGGGGTAGTCATAAAGAGCAAGCAGCTTGACAAATTCGGCCGTGTCGATGTCGGCGACTGTTAAAAGAATGTGGTCATCGTCGCGACTGACTGCGCGAGAGCCACGGTCGAAGTGTCCGCGCCAGAGCGCTGAAAGCTGATGGTGCTTTTGCCAGTGCTCTCGTTGGTTCTTGCCAAGGTCCTTTTCGCCCAGGATAGATCGGCGCCCGGGGTTTTGAATGGCCTCTGTTATGACACTACGCGCCACTGCAAGAAATTGCTCCCGGAATTTCTCCCCTTTGGCTGCAACGACGACTGCTTGAGGTAAGAAGCTCGCGAGTGAGGCCGCATGCCAAGCAAGTGACCATAGATATTCCCACATTTCCCGCTTTGGCACCGTTCGTAGTGCGGAGACCCCGGCTAGAGCCAATACGACTTGGCGTACCACTTCATCGTAGTCGCCAAACGTATCTGGACTATCGATGCTTACCGAGAGTTCGGTGAGTTTTGCTTTCGGGTCGGCCTTTGCGTTGAATGCATCGACAAGCGCCTGAACGAGGGGTGCGAATGAACTGCTATTCTCCACGTCGCTGAGAAGGGCATCCGGAATGTCGGTAAGACGGTGCGAGACGCGGACTGGCTGGCTCTGCCGATTTCTGCGCTGCTGTGGCCATTCGACCAGTGTTGCGTCCTCATTTTGCATCGTCATCTCCATTCCAGGCCTCGTTAAAAAAGCGTACCGCCTCGTGGGCGATAGCATTCCAGCCACGGGTAGCAGCGTTCACGAGATTGTGAAGCCCCCCTACAGTTGCGCCGAAGTGCCAAAGCTCGTTGTCGACGATGGCGAAGCGATCATGCACATAGGGGAACTTGCTACCAAGAGAGAATTTGATTTCAATCTTCGCCTCACCGGTCCGACGCGGTGCAAGTCGATTTATGGACGTAATGCGCTCGTTGAACTGCCTTTGTATTTCGCGGTGCTCTTCAATATCTCCAAAATTATTTGTCAGAAACCGAATGTCGTTTGCTGCAAGGCCATCAGGAAGCCAGGAGAGGATTTGATCATATCGATTCTGCTGAGACTGACCGTCGCGTACCTTGAAAAGGTAGTCATCAAGTACGAGGATACGGTCCTGTGCTATGGCGGTAGCTTCAAGGAACGCGTTGAGAGCATGAGGGCAGTCTGCTGCGCGTCGGGCTTTGACCGCAGTCAAGCTCGGAAATACGGTGGAGTCCGAGCCTCCATTGTCGCCATAGCCGAGGGACGTCGGCCAAAGAATTTGCGGTTCGGGAACAGGGCGTGCGACAGGCGCAATTGCATTGACGAAAGGTGGCGGACGCAAGGGCACGAATCAATCCTCTCCTGACACTGAAGAAGGTGGCTGTTGGCGCGACGCGTAGGTTTCAAATGGTATGGCCGCGCTTGCCATTGTGCGTAGCTTCGCGAGAATCGGTTCGCTATCAGGCACGCTAAGAATGAGGGAGGCCCGCTCTCCAAGCGCGTTGAGAGAATTACCTAAGAACAGGACCTCATCATCGATCACTAGGAAACGGTCGTGAAGCGGCGGTGGCTTTGCGCCGAGAACTAAGGCCGTGACGCTTTTCATTCCCCGCTCGTTAAGCGTTGCGAGGGATCGAGCAAAGCTTGTTAGCTTTGCGGACTCCGTCGTCAAATCGATTGCGTTGACAGATTGAGACTGCGTGCTGTCTAACGTCCCGTCGATCGCATCCACATGCTTGCTCTCAAAAGCGAGCCGGGATGTGAGAATCGTGAAATCAACCTGGGTACGAGGAACCGCTTGCAGGAACTGAAAGACTTGCAGCGCCCCGAAATAGGGATCGGCAACCATCACTGATATTCGGGCTCTCGCGAGTTGCCTTCGTAGAAAGGACATAGCCTCGTCACGCTGACCGTCATCGAACCAAGTCTGCTTGTATCGGTCAGCATTAGTCCGCCGGGCGCGACGTTGCTCGGCAGTATTTACTTTGACTATTGCATCGTGCCGTTCGTCGCCCACAGCGATCGGGATCTCATGCGCGAGTTCAGTTATCTCGTAGCTATCGATTTTGCTGCGTGGCGACTCGGTTCGCGGGGATTGAATCCTAATCGTGCGGCCGGCCACCCCAAAGGAAGCTCTCACGGCGCGGATGAAGGGTACGGGCTGTTGGTAGGCAATAACCCCTTGCACATTGTGTGAAATGGCGTAACCCGTTTGATCGAATGGCAGGGAGCTCTCAACGGTAACGAGGCCATTGCTTGGTACATCGATGGTTTCGAACCGCGACAAGAGATTTGATCGGCGTTCGAGAACAGTTAATTTCAGGTCATCGAACTTTTGTCCCTGCCGTGGCACGAGCCGGTAGACAAGCCGTTCAGACCCGTCGGCGTTTTGCTCCGGTACCAGGAAGTGCTGCACGCGGCGTAGGACTGGATCGGGCACGACAAGAGCGATCCCTCCCAGATATTCGCGGTAGTCTGAAAGGTCTAGATGAAGGCGGCGCTTCAAGAAGCGGATAGCAGCAGTATCTGCGACAACAGCTTCAAAGCTTGCGTCGTCACCGAAACGGCGGTGGATGCGCGGTGCTCCAGAACCACGGAAAGGCGCTGGATCTCCCGGACCGCCAGCACTCGAGAACAAATCCGCGCCCAAAGGTACTCCGAGGGAAGGCCACGGCGGATCGTCCTCAAAGGAGGTGGGCGCGAGGGCGATGCCGTCCTTGTCTATAGCTTCTTTGGGATCTGTTGGAATAGGCGTGCTGATTCCATTTGCGCCCACACTACGATACCAAGCAATGGCGTCGCGTGCACTCAGGACCGTGCGTCTGAAAAAGACTTTGCCGCCTTTGCCTTTTCCTACTTTGTGGCCCTCCGCTTCAGTATTGCCGGTCGGGCGAGGGCGGTCTTTTGTGAGGAGGGATACCGAGCCAAAAAGCAGTCGCGCTTGGGACGCGGATGCCGGGAAGTAGGTGGCAAGGCGAATGACGGCCCAATCAAACGCGTCAGCGAATTCACTTTTCGACACGGATGCCATCCGTTCCTCCTCAAATTAGGAACCAACGAAATTAAACGATATTGATGACCAGGTCGCAGGAGCATCGCCATACGGATAAATGTACACGTCAGAGAGCGGCCATCGCGGGAGGCCTGAGAACTGAAAAAATGACTGCAGTTCTGATCGTCGCCAATTGTCCAAATGGAGACCGAATTGCGCGACGACCATGATCGCGCAAGCGGCCACCGCTTCGAAGGCATGCCTAAGCGTTGCTCGTTCAAATTCGTTCTCGCGGTTGTGCTTTACTCCGTTGTAGGCGTCATACCATAGCAATGTTCGCGTTGGACAGGCATCGTCCCAGCTCTCAAATGGTTTGATAGCGACTAACCACGGGTAGCTTGGAAAGGTTACCGCATATTCGTCCAGCCGCATCGCAGCCCGCAGTTTCACATAATCTCGCGTGCTGTAATTATTTTGGTGGACGTGATTGGCGATCAACACACCACGCCAATGATTTTCCACTTCTGTGCATGCGAGGATCAGGAAATTTCGAATATCGTGACCGAACGTATCGAAAGTCTGTTCCGTTGGATGGACGGTTTGGCAAATGCGATCTAACTGCCGTGTAAGAGCGGTTAGCTGACCGAGCGCAACGGCGATGACGTTAATTTCTGCGAGAGCTCCAGGATTCCAACCGGGAGATTCGGTTGGGTGCTGGTCAATAGGCCGCACCATTCGAGGATAAAATGTCCCGGGATGAAGAGTAGTTTGATGAAATGGGCACTCCCCATCGGGTTCAAACCATGGAGTTCGACGGCGAAGTGCCTCCCAAATCGACTCGCCAGGTTCGGCTTTGAAATAAGTCCCTGGGCTCTGCTCCGCATTCGTGACACCAATTCGGACGGCAATGTCATTTTCGATTTTCCAGACCTGCGAATTTTCTTGGTTCGAGGCTGTGAAGGTGCGGATGTAATAACTCATTAGTTGTCGTCTCTCCGGTATCGCGACGAATCCCATAGATCGCGGCCACGCGGGACTTTTCGCATGTCTTGTCGGATAACTGCCAAGTGGAGTGTACTACTGGCGACAGCAAGTCCAGATTGGTCGTTTTTTCTGCGCGATTTTGACAAAGTTAAATCGATTCAATCGATGCTTTGCGGTCTGATACGATGAAAATGTCGAATGAAAACTGTCCTTGGCGGCAGCGAAATCGACATCAATATGCGCCGCAACGCCATCTTTAGTGGATGACCGCCGGATTTCCCGGATCACACCGCGCTTTTCCAGAATCTTTTCCAAAGACTTGATCTGCTGCCCCAGGCATCGGATTGGCGTTGTCGCGTGCTTTCTATCCATTTAATAGGAGCGTTTCATGCCCACGATTCCAACCTCTGTTACCAGTACCCCGACAGAATTCCAACCCGCCTTTACGCGCGTGCAGCAGTCTGAAAATCACGACTGCGCGTTTGCTTGCATCGCCATGATTACCGGGAAAACGCTCGAAGAAATTCGTGAACTCGCAGTGAAGAAGTTCATGCACCCCATCCATGGACCTTACTGGATCACGGGTGACCTAATCGCTGGATTGCTCGCGCAAAACGGCTATGTCGCCTCGGTCTATAAAGAGGCCGAAAAGATCGAGAACTTGCCTGATCTCGCAATCGCTATGGTGGAATATCAGCCGAGTACCGAGCTCGGACGACATGTCCTATTTCATCGGGCCAAGGCCAGTCACGATCCCAAGACGACGATTACCTACATGATCGATCCTGCTTACTGGGTCGAGCCGCAGGAGCACATTCGGACGTCTTTCAAGACATTGCCCGTTGCCTGGTTTATCGGCGTGCATGCAATGAACAAGCCTGGGAAGTAACGGCAGCAGATTCTACGCAAGCAACCAGGTCGCCGGGCCGAACGTCGTCACTCGTGGACTGCCGGCGCACCCCTGGGAGGGTCCACCGCTACGAGTTCAGACATCGTTACCCCCAGCGCGACCGCTATTCGCTCAACGTTGCAAATAGAGATGTTGCTTAGACCGCGCTCGACCAAGCTGATGTAGTTAGGGTGGAGACCCGCAAATTCAGCGACTTTCTCCTGCGTTAATTTTCTTTCCGAGCGAATGCGCCGCATATTCGTAGCGAATAGGGCTTGCGCGCCACACTTTTGCGTTGGGTTGACCATTTCGGAAGTTTTTCCGAATGGCTCCTCTGTGACCACACACTATACGTTGGGTTTGCGGTAAAGTGCGATGGTTTACCCAACGCAAAATGTGTTTTCGTTCAAAAAAGCCAGAATGGTCACTGACTGTCGATCAAACGACCTAATCCGCAATTCGGATTCGGCTTTTAAGCCGAAGCACTCAGAACAGGTTAATTACAAGAATTTATGAAATTCAGAAAACATATTTTGCGACCGGAGGCATCGGCTGCGAACACGCCAAGTCTATTTGTGTCAGCCGCTCCAACTGATATTAGAGGGGGCGGCAGTTGTTCACATAATCGAGATAAATGGATATTCGGAGCCACGTATTCGACTATTTTCGTGCTTGTCCCGACCACCTTGCGGGTCGGTTGCAGTGACCATTCAAAGCCCTACTTCGCTCAGGTAAGAGAACCGGTCGCAGATCGATTCGACGCGATCGCCGAGCCGTTCGACAAACCGGTTGCTGCTGGATGTTGCGTACTTTTCCGTCCAGCCACAGACGGTGGTCAGGCGGCCCATAACAACAACTCGGGGGACAAACATCATGGCGTTCTGTGAGCAATGCGGGACTCAATTGGACTCTGGCGCAGCATTTTGCCGCGGGTGTGGCACGGCGGTGAAAGCCGCGGCTATGCCGCAGGTAGTGTCGCAGCCAGCATTTCAACCAGACCCAACACCGGCACGAGTTCCACTGCCACAAACCGATCCGGCATCCCAGGCAACACCGACCGACGATCTTTCAGGATTGTCGGAAATATGGCGGCGGCGTTTCGCTGCTATCGAGAAAGCGGGTGGTGAGGGAGTCAGATGGTGGAGATTACCCAACGCTAGGCAACTTACGGGGGAAGATAGACGGCTAATTCTTTTAAACATTTGGGGTTTCGTGTTCGGCCCGTTCTATTATCTCTTCCTCGGCATGTGGAGAAGAGCGATCACGCTGACGCTCGTTGTTCTGGTGATAGACCTCATTCTCGGCATGGCTGGCGATGAGCTGAATTTGCCAATCGACGGCTACATCTGGATCGTATCGTCCGTTTTATTCAGTCAGAGCGCCAACCGCGACTACTTTCGGAAGACGGTACTGAAACTGCGGGAGTGGTGGTGATGGCCAGGCACATTCAAGGGAACATCGCCCATATCTTCGCCGCAATCGTAATCACTCTCGCTAGCGCATCTGCGCACGCTGATCTTCAGTTCAGTTGCCCGTTGCGCTGGGACATGATCCAGAAACTGGCCGGTCCCGATCTCAATGCGGATTTTTACGGCAAGGCGGTGCGAGATTGGAGCAAGACCGACCTGGACCAGATGCTGACGTGGGAATACCAATGCGACGCAGGGCCGACAATGCCCGCGAGCATGCGGCAGGTTCAGCTTGCAAACGTTCAGAATTGGTACAACAACGGGCTGCAGGCGCTTGCGCAGAAAGACCGGTTGTTGGAGGCGGAGGCCCAGGGCAGCACGATAGCGCAGGCTGTCGGACAAAACGGCCTCACGCAGGTGACGACGCAGGGCGTGTCGCCTGGAGCAGCCGAGATCACACTTCAATATCTCCCTGATGCGCAGCCTAGTTACGACCAGACGCACTACCAGACGCGAACGTGCAGCGCTCTTACCAACAACCCGCTCGGCGCTGTCACACCTGAAACGCTTCGACAGGCACTGGGTTTTGCCAACGCCTGCGTACAGGCGCAGCAAATGACTCCTTCCACGTTTGCAGGCTTCCAGCAGAAGGTTGTACGTCAAACCGCTCTATATGCCGCAATGTCCGATTTAATCAGGCAAGTTAGTCAGCTTGCTTCAGGCCCTGCGGCTCAACAAGACGCGGGCGTGCAGGCTTTAGTAGCGAGGCATGCGCAGATCGCGAAGGAAGCGGACGCGCTCGGTATGATTGCGCAAGGTGAGTCGGTACCCGGGTTACAGCGGGCCGAAACGACCATGCAAACCATGCAAGCCACGTCAACCAAGCGAATCTGCGAAAACGTATATGACAAAGCCGGTATGCCTGCTGCGTGGCGATCTGCTCGGTTCATGACGGATGTGTACGAGATGGACAGTTTGGTTGACGTGGTCTGCCTGGCGGGGCGTAGCGGAGCCACGGTGCGCTATATACCGGCTGGTCTATTTGGGGACGAAGGTTTTTCGATCGAATCGAAGGATACGCGTCTTCAGATCTATCCAGTGGTACAGCACCCACGTGGTCAGCAACTGCTGCTGGTGCCTGCGAAGGTGAAAGTTAATGGCGAGTCCTTTCAGCTTAACGACCGCAATTCATTTCATCAGTTTGCTATGTTGCTATTGACGATGATGCAAACACATTGACTCTTCAACGGACCGCTGCGACTAAGGCCGTTGCTGTCTATAAGAAAGCGGAAATGGGAACCGATCCGCGTCGGGCTATGCTCGATTTCGTCACGACAGCGACGTGCTCATCAGCGCCAACTGGCGGTAAGCACCCTCGACCGAGAATCTGTTTTAGATGATATACGGCGTTCGTTCATGAGATAAATGGAAGCTCAAAATGACTCAATGTAGTCTGCCTTCGTCCGTCCTGCGAAATATCGTCCAAGTAACAATGGTTGCTGTCCTCGCGCTCAACGCGACGAACGCAGCGATGGCAACACCTTTATCGCAATTGGCGGGAACCGAGAGTGGCAAGATCGAATTCAATTCGTACACGCCGAAGGAGATGTTTAACTTGGTCCGCCGGACCTATGACAAGACGCCGACAGTCATCTACGGCATCCTGTCGATGCCCGTCAACCCAACGGGTAAGGTGCCGGCGGTTATCATCGCCCACGGTTCGGCTGGAATTGAATCGTCAGAATACGCGATGGCTAAAGACGCTAACGAGTGGGGCTACGCCGCGTTCATGGTCGACAGCTTTGGTCCGCGCGGCCTCACGAATGTTATGCAGACGCAGGGAGCGCTTAGTCAAGCCGCCGATGACGCGGATCAGTTGGCCGCACTGAAGCTGTTGGCGACGGATCCGAGGATCGATGCAACTAAGATTGCGCTGGTCGGCTTCTCGCGGGGTGGCGCTGCAGCGTTTGAGGATTATTTCGATATGTACCGACATGGCGTTATTGATGGTGATCTTAAATTTGCAGCCAATGTGGCGTTTTATCCGGGCGACTGCGCTATACGGTACCGCGCCGACCGGGGCAACACGAATCGCAGTCCGATGCTGATGCTGATCGGCTCAAAAGACGAATACGTTGGTGTAGACGCTTGCACGAACTACGTCGATACCATCAACAAAGAATCAGGTACCAACATTCAGTACAAGGTCTACCCAGGTGCGTATCACAGCTTTGATGGGTTGTTCAAATGGCACATCGCCGTGAATACTGAGCACGGCGCGCATTGCACTCAAGAAGTATTTCTAACCGACAAACCTGGCGGTGGATTAGGCGAAGCACGGAATTACAAGACTGGGGAGGCAATCAATGACTATAAACAGTGGTACGCGAGCATTAGAGGCTGCGTGACTCACGAGGCTATTGCCGTTGGTCCGGTCAACGACAACGCACGCAATGAATCTATCAAAGACGTACAAGCGTTCTTGAGCGCTGCCTTCGCAAAATAAAACATATGTTGCTCATGCCAAGGTGCATGTTTGCCCCTTGTTAGTCATAGGAGCGGGATAATCGTGGATATCTTGCCACTTCGATTTCCGGGAGCGCCGACATCGGCCGGCGCCTCGCGGACCGGGTAATGGTCTAACTTCCGGTGCTCAGCATATCGCGCAGACGATGCTCGGCGAGTATCGGTAAAGACGTGTCATCTGTATATAATGGGCTCGGAGCCCTATCCGACCGCTTTCAGAGGACAAAAATATGACCGAAGCCACTGATGCTCTAGAAAACCAGAAAATAGCACCAGCGCCTTTGGTATTTATCAGTCATGACACGCGAGATGGGGATCTCGCGGAGGCTTTCAGCAAACTGCTTAAAAGCGTCAGTGCAGGGATGCTAAAATCGTTTAGGTCTTCTGACAAGAAGGGCACAGAAGGTATCGAATTCGGTGACGAATGGTACAAAGCGCTCATGTTGAAACTGGACGCCGCATCAGATGTGGTTTGCCTGCTTACGGAGCGTAGTTTGGAGCGACCCTGGCTTCTTTACGAAGCGGGTGTCGCAAAAGGAAAGCTGAATACCCCAGTTCATGGATTAGCTCTCGGCGTGCCTTTGGGTCGTGTGAGTACCGGTCCGTTTTATCAATTCCAGAATAGTGACGACAGTGAGGAATCGCTCACAAAATTAACCTTGCAGCTTTGTCGTCGTATATCCGGAATTGAGCCAGACACAGACGTGGTGAAGGCGCAGGTGCAAGTCTTCAAAACAACGGTGACGACAATTCTTGGCACCATTGGCGTTGCGCAAGTGCCAGAGAAGAAAGAGACCCTTGAAGAAGGTGCGGTTGCGAAAGTGCTCGAAGAAATGAAGCTTTTGATCCGTGAATTCCCGATGCTGGTCGAACAACGGTTGATGGATGGGCCCGAACGGCTGAGACGGCGTACTCGTCGCATCCACCCGATGATGATCGAACAGATGTCCCGTATGTTCTCTCGCTCTTCTTCCGCGCCCATTGGGATTCTCATTATCGCTAGCACCGTTCGCGACGACTTTCCGTGGTTGTACGAATTGGCCGTCGACGCGTATCGAATAGCAAAAACCGGAAGCGTCGATGATGCATTCGAGGCTCTCCAAACATTTCAGCGCGCGGTCGAGATGACGATGACGGGACCGTTTCTTGAAGAGCTAGGGCCGATGGGTAAGGACATGCATATGGTGATGCGTGAGCTGCCGATGCTCATTGATCAGTACATCCACCACACGCGGGGGAAGTCGGAAAAGGACTGGTCGCGCATGGCGACGGGCAATGAGCCACAACCCTAGGCAAATAGCTGTCACTCCGGTGCATGGTCCGATGCGGGCCATCGCCCAGTTGTAGGCAGTTGCGGATCTCGCACCTCTAAACAACCCGCGATTCGAATAGAGGGCGATCGCGATCCTGCGTAAATGACAAAGTTACGGCACGCTTTATTTGTTAGGCGAGCTCTGTTTCACTGGTGGTACGGCACACATCGTGTCGCGTTGCCGCCCCGCAGTTAGACATCGCGAAAGCACATTCCTCAAAAGCCAAGGCCTCGCGTCTTGGTTTTTTGCATTTCAGAGCTGGATGTCGACGACGCGGACGCAGTTACCAGGGATCCTCATCATGACCACTTCGCAGACCAACCACCGAAGCACGAACAGCCACAAACTGGATACGGTAAAACCGCTGTTTTCCCTCGGGATGATCGTCGCGACCCGCGGCGTTCTTGCCCACCTCGATCGACACGCAATCAATGCACAGGGTTACCTTAAACGCCATGTGACCGGGGACTGGGGTGATACTCCTCAAGAAGATGCCGAGTCGAATCGGGATGCGGTGAAGTACGGAGCTCGGATTCTCTCTGCATATGACATGGCCGGCGAGCGGGTGTGGATTATTACCGAGGCGGATAGGTCCTCGACCACGCTGCTTTTTCCGTCGGAGTATTGATATGGCCAACGTTGGGATTGTTGAAAGCCGTGATCTACCCCAGTCTTAATGACGTGACAGGTACGCATGCGCCTGACGCGCACCCCAGCTCGAAGTTCACCCATTCTGAATTTCGGGCGTTCGCTGAGTCTAAAAACAAAACCAATCGCGCTGAACAAACGGCTTGCTCAAGTTGGCGTTTTAGATCTAGCCTCAAATTCAGTCGTTCGTAGTCTATCCAAACGTCGTGGCCCGATAGCATCAGGCGAGAATGAACAATGCGCGCAAAAGCGGACGCATCGGCCCAAGAATACGATATAAAAATCATCTGTTCTCTCAGAGCTGGGTAATAAAGCGCCCCGATCCACCGGATTCCTCACGGACGACAACGCCAGGGACGTAGGTAAGCGCCTCCGCTACATTCCATGTTCCTTGATCATCCATTACCTGCGTCGAAACCTGAACCAAACACCCCCCCGGTACTTCCATTGCTTTGGTGCTTCTGCTCCAGGTTTCAGCACTTGCTTTGCAAAGGAGAGCAAAGCGGTCTGGGTTCCCGAATACCCGGATCTTCTCCGCGATATCGGCAGTCTTGGTTGTGGTCGTTGGATGATTACCTCTTAGTGCGTCAACGAAGTCCTTAATCTTCGTCTGCCCGTATGCGCTAGGTGGATAAAAAGCGTATGGCTTGCACCACAAGACCGAAAAGAATGCTATGGCGACAAGAATCGGAAAGCCAATTACGAAACAGGTCAGCGCAATCTGCACCGAGCCAAGGGTCTTGGTCGCGACTACGCCCAATGTCATCTCCGTAAGGGAAAGAAACAATGAGATAACCCATAGGGGCGTCAATTGACTAGGAGTGGGGTTTTTAGTCGAAGATCCCGCCATTATATTTTTTCCTGATCGTATAAAACTTGCGGATACTCCAAGAGTTCAACGTCGTCTCGATACTCTTTCTGACTCATGATGCGCGGGAGTCAATTCCGATCCGCGGATATGAGCCCGACTATATATCATCGCCTCATCTGAATATTCTACCTTCAAGGCAATCTGCGCATCGCTTTCATGACAAGATTTTCTATATCGTCTGGCTGCAGGCTGGCGCATCAAGAGCAAGGTCACCGGAAGACCGCGGCGGGAGGCCCGCATAATCGCGGACTCGAAGCCACCATTGACGTCGCGCTAGCTCCAAGGGCCGCAGAGTGGTTAACTCGGTGAGTTGGCTCTTCGATCGCGACATTCGCCGATGGTCGATGCGAATGGTCCGTGGTCGGCGAGCATGTTGGACCCAGCCTTACACGCGATAGCGAACACAGGCCCATAGCGCGCGGGGGCCGTTGCGCTGATGCCCGGTCAGCACCGGCCTGATGGTCATGGGGCACCGAAATTGCGGCCGGTGGCCGCAAGCGCCCGCACTACATCCATAAACCGCTACAGGCGTACTCACATGAGTATCCACCTCCTCCGAGCACATTCGATGACGAATTCTGAAATGCAGATAGACGCGGCCATGAAGCAAGCGGTCCGATGGTAATCCCCCCGCAGAACCAAAGCATTCAGAAGTAGAATTTCCAGCGAAAGGAGTTCTACGAGATGAAGAAGTCGAGATTCACGGATAGCCAGATCATGGACGCGCTCAAGCGCGCTGAATCCGGGCTCGCCGTACCGGAGCTTTGCCGTGAGCTTGGGATTAGCTCGGCGACGTTCTACAAATGGCGTTCGAAGTACGGCGGCATGGACACGTCGCTGATCGCACGGATGAAGGAACTCGAGGCTGAGAACGCGCGACTGCGCAAGATGTACGTCGAGGAAAAGATCAAGGCCGAGATCGTTGCGGAGGCGCTCGCAAAAAAAGACTGAGGCCATCTTGCCGACGCGAGATGGCCACACGTGCGGTCGCCCAGCGAGGAATATCGATTCGGCTGGCGTGGGAGGCATTCGGCATTAGCCAGAGTTGCTACCGGTACGAATCTCGTCGCGATGCACAGAACGACGAAATCGCAAACTGGCTGCTGCGATTGACCGACAATCAGCGGAACTGGGGATTCGGCCTGTGCTTCCTGTACCTGCGCAACGTCAAAGGCTTCGGCTGGAATCACAAGCGCGTCTACCGGATCTATCGCGAGCTCGAATTGAACCTGCGAATCAAGCCCCGCAAGAGGCTTGTGCGGCAGGCGCCGCAGCCGCTAGCGGTGCCGAATGCGGTCAATGAAGTGTGGTCAATGGACTTCATGCATGATCAGTTGGCAGATGGCCGCAGCATCCGCCTGTTCAACGTGATCGACGACTTTAATCGAGAGGCGCTGGGCATCGAAATTGATTTCTCGCTGCCCTCCGAGCGCGTGATTCGCACGCTGCGACAGATCATCGGATGGCGAGGGCGGCCGCTGGCCATTCGCTGTGACAACGGCCCAGAGTACCTGAGTGCCGCACTCACCGAATGGGCCCGCAAGAACGGTATCAGGATAGATTACATTCAGCCGGGAAAGCCACAGCAAAACGCTTATGTCGAACGTTTCAACAGAACCGTGCGTTACGAGTGGCTGTCGCAGTACCACTGGGAAGACCTAGATCACATTCAGGGTTTCGCGACCGATTGGATGTGGACTTACAATCACGACCGTCCTCACATGGCCCTGGGCGGCTTTACACCAAAACAGCGGCTGGCCATGGCCGCATAGCTTCTACTTCTGAACCTCGTGCAAAACGGGGGGATTACCATGGACATTTCTCCAAAGCAGGTTTCGCGGACAACAGGATTGCCGAGTGCCATGGATCGATACACCGTCTTCAGTGCATCGACAGGTGCACCGAAAAGTTATGGCCAGCAGACGCGGTGCAGCCGAAAATAGATAAAGAGCACTGCCGGTTGCTGTCTGCGGTGCCTACCTGTCCCAACTGTGGTGCCATCGCTCGGCCCAACATCTTGATGTTTGGCGACTGGGATTGGGTGGATTCGCATTCCAGTCGGCAGCAAGCCCGACTTGAACGCTGGCTGTCCGGCGTACAGAAGCTGGTCGTTGTGGAGTTGGGCGCCGGTCGAGCCATTCCAACTGTGCGTAACTTGAGCGTCCGCAACGGACCGCGCGTTATCCGCACCAACCCGCGTGAGTTCAGCATTGATCCGAGCAAGGGCGTGGGGATTGCGCTTGCCGCTCTAGACGCACTCACGCGGTTCGACACCCTGTTGTCGGTGGTCTAAGCCGAAACGGCACTCTTCGACCCAGTTTGTCCAGAGTCGTGCAATTTGATAGCCATTGTGTATCAGTGCGCCATGCGCAGGACATCATGCCAACAAAACTCAATAAGTGGGGGAACAGCCTAGGTTTGAGGCTCCCGCAGTACGTCATTGACCGTCTCACGTTACGGCCGGGTGACCACATGTATATCAACGTAACAGATGCCGGCGAGATCGTTATCCGCGCAGTTAGGCCGCGAGAGGGTTCCGAGCCCTGTGGCCCAAGTGAAAGTCCGCCGGCTACGCGATCGCCAGAGCCGCCGATGGAGTGGTGACCGCTATCGAGAGAAGCGAACGCTCACTGTCGACCATATATAGATGGTCGGCCGTCACCGCGCGCTTTCGATGTCCCTTTTCTAGATACACCGGCCGTTCATATTCCCTGCGCGAAATGTCGGCAGCCCCAAACGGTCTCCGGCTCTTCTCTAAAGCGAACGTAGCCCTTGCTCCAGGCCGACGTCGCCACTCCCGCTCTACGTAAGTAGCAACAGGTTTGCCCCGGCAAGCTGTTTCAGTTCTTCTCGGACAGCGTGAAATAATTCGATGAATTCGTGAGGGCTAAGCTGCTCACCTGAGGACACCTTCACCGCATCCTTGGTGACCGTCAATTCGGTCGATGAGCCGACTAGACGCACTGTGCATCGACTTGCGTTTGTTGGATAGTCAACGCTAATTTGCTCCGAATCGAGAGCCTCTATCGCATCAATTAAATACGTTACATCGATCCTTTTTGCAGGATGCAAGAGCATCTGATCGAACGAACTCGAAAACAAGTCTTCAAACTCAGGTCGGCTGAGGGCGGCGGCCGAAACATTCGAGAGTTCTTCGTAAAAAATTGCTTCACTCGGGTTCGAAGGATTCTGTTCGCACCAAATCGATAACTCAAAGTCGTCGGTGATGATTCGATCATCTTCAACGCGAAGTCCTGTACGTTTCAAGCGAAGTTTCGTCCGTATTTGTTGAGTCCACCCCTCAACACGTTCATGAATATCGTTAGCAGCAATTCTCCGAATGAAACTCTCGGCATAATCCGCGACTTGGTCTGGAACTGTGTGCCTTCGTTCAAAACCGCTTAACTTTCTTACAGCCACTTTTTCTTCCGCTTTGAAATTGGCCGACGCGTATGATCCGTCACCATGTTCGGCAACTTCTTTTTTTTCGAGAAGCGGCCTAAGATCAGCAATGTGAAATTCGCCGGTCTGTGAACCATATATAATCGGCGTCTGCTTAGGACCATCCGTTCGAGCTGCTTTTGCGGCCAGCGGGACTTGCGCTTGCAGATAATCTTGGAGTTTCATAGCGGTAAGAAACCTACCAGCCTGCAACGCTGTCTTTGCCTCTCCGCGAAGGGCTTTCAGCAGATAGTAGGTCCATACACCGTGCTTCAGCTTCCCTGAGGAGATTGATTTCTGATTGAATTTGCACGCCGCAAAGCACACCTTGTGTTCAGCCTTGGCGAAATAATCCTTAAGTTCGCTTTCGGACATCGTGTCGAGGACACTTCGCTCACTCTTTAGATTCACCGCGCCAGCGTGACAAGCATCGAGAAAGAGCATCGCTCGGTCACATTCAGATGCGTCAATTTGTTCAAGAATCCACGACATTCTTACGCCCGTGTCGCCGATTTTCTTGAGGACTGAATCACTGCAACTTAGAATTGTATTCCCGACCTCTGCGAAACCATGACCCGCGTAATACAGCAAAAAGCGATCATCCTTACTCAAGCTCTCCAGAAGCTCAGAAATCCGGTGCTCGATGGTGTTCTTGGTCGCCTGCTGACTCACTAGCACGCAATCAACGTCATAGCCCAATTCCTTGAGCGCATCCGCCATGCCCTTTGCGTCCGCCTCGGCGTATTGAACTGTCGGGAAACCAGCCGTCATATACTGTTCAATACCGATGATTAGAGCGAAATCTGCCATCTTTGCCTCGTGGAACCGGTGACTGGACTGGGACTGAGCTTGGGTACGGTTGCACCGATTATATCGGGTACTTACTCATAGCTCTGCGCTTCGCAACTCCTGGCCCCCCGCCAAGCACATCGGGGCAGGCTACCGCCGAGCCGGCCCCCGCGTATATCCGTAGATTGGTCGCGCAAACTTATCGATTCTTCGCAGAGAAGCCTTTATCTTGCCCACGCCGACGTTCGAATGTCTGTCTTGGAACGTGGCCGAAGGGTCAGTGGTAGCTAGCTACCGCTGGACATGGTTGACCGGAGTCGCCCCGTTGCCGACCATATGTAGCTCGCGCCGTATATCGGCGCGCGCGTCGCAGTCATGGGCACGATCGTCTGCCCGATGTCCGGTATCATCTGCTGGATCCTAACCCCAGGTCTGTGATTCGCATTTGCCAAGCCATTCAGGCGTCGATCATTTCTCAATTGCCCGTCTGATCGCGGATACTTAATTCGCTTAGGCGCTAGCCGGAGATATTTGTGCCAACTCTCAACACCTTGCGACTAGACCCGCCTCTGGATTCTGCGGAATTCGAAAAGATGGTCAACGCTGCAGCCCAAATCAGATGGCGAGGAACTTCCTTCCAACGTTACGGGCGGCCCGGTCAGCAGCAGCATGGGGTAGACACTTATGGTCAAACCGGTGTAGGTGCGGGCGTAGCAATTCAATGTAAGAACACATGTCACGCACTCCCATTTTCAACGGTTGTATCGGAAGTAACGAATGCCACGCATTTCCCCCATCCGATTAATTTTCTATTTATTGCAACGACTCAAGCAAACGATAAGTTGTTGCAAGATGACACGTGGAAGCTGTCCGCTCGCCGGGGCGAACAGAGTCTGCACCCGGTATCGCTACTCTTTTGGGAAGACGTAGTAGCTGAGCTCGCGAAAGACTGGCCGACAATCGTTAGCTTTTACCCACATCTCACTTTGATATCGAACGACGATGCAGTTCTGCATGAGGTGAAACGCATACTTCCACACAAAGGAAGCATCGAGTTTGTAAAAGAATATAAATTCTGCGGTGCCACGTTTAACCCTCGATATCTTGACGATCTATACGTATTCTGGAACCGCTGCGAGGATCCTTCTTTTGCGTTTAATAATCAGCGCCTAGAGGCCTTGAAATTGGCTCTAATACGAAATATCAGAGATTTTACTGGCTTGATTGGTGCTCATTACACGCGTGTGGCTGGGCAAGAAGTGCTCGCGTTCCATGATTACGAAGACAGAACGTACATAGATAATCTCCAAGATCAGATGGAGAAGGCGGCTGACGTTTTAGTGAATACATATCGAATGCTATTGACTCCGCTCAGGACGTGAGAATTGATGAAATGGTAGGTTCGTCCCAAATATATTCGATGACAAAAAAAGAGAATTTTAACGAGCCGTTAAGACGTGCAATCGTCTGATACCGACCGTACCGCCCTATCTCGGCAATCAGCGGGGCATCAGGCCGTCAATACGGCGCTGACTCTGGTCGGTCGAATGACCGTTTGCTGAGTGGACCGGCCGTCTGAGTGTCTTGGCAACGCATCGGACGAAGGTCTCTTCCTGGCCGGTTAGCCGAGTTGACATAGCCTGATGCTGTGCAACCGAAAGCCAATCCCAGTCTGTCTGCGGAGAAACGCCGCCAAGAAACGGCCCGCTTTCCTTTTTGAAGCGCTCAAGCATTTCTTGCTGGACACCCGCATCGAAGTCCCGCTGACGCGCAGTTTTCGGCTTCAGGGGTTTATCGGTGTTTTGGCCACGAAATAGCAACCGTGCTTCGTTGATTTCACTCGCGCGTTTCGCCAAACCTGCTACCGACTTGATCTCGTTCGGTTTCTCAAAAGTGACGGGCATAGCGCTCCCCTATATGGCGACCGTACGGATCAATCCGGCTCTCGGCCCCGTTTGTATTTCGGGCGAGTCTTTCCTAGATTGCAAGATCGGGCCTAATCACGTCAGCAACGAAGGTGGGAATGGTCGCCTGGACACGTTCCATGAACGCCTCAATCAAAGCGAGCATGGCGTCGTCCGCCGCGCGTCCGTTATTCGCCGAACGTGACAAAGCGTGCATCCAGGTAGCCGGGCGGTATCTTACCAAGCTACTTAGTAGATGCAATGCGAGAAACTGAAGGGACTGAAAAGCGATGTATTGGTCATTAATCGGTTGCATGTAGTAGCCGCCGCCTGCCATTCCCGGTGCAGCCATCAAGTGGCCTAGTGATGACTCGATATCGCGAAAATATCTAGAGAAGGCTGGATACTGTCCCGTAAAACCCCATGTCTGAGTCTCGATCTCATTCGGATCAAGTTCGTTTGCCAGGGGCTCCGCGTTTCGAAACATTAAAGAGCTACCGGACAGAGCGTTTGCTTCTTGAAATGTCCATCGACGAAGAAATGGCATGCGGCTTCTAGCATCTTCAATGCTAGTCACGAAGTTACCGAAGCTGCTGTTCCACGGTATGGAACTCACGCTTACGCACCAACCGAAACCCTCTTCGGGACCATTGATTTGTACATAGTCGATATTTTCTCGCTCATCAAACGTGGCGCGATACAGCGCCTCAAGGCCCGGAAGTCTGCCAAAAATGTCTTTAAAGGAAAGTTTCAGGCCAGCAACGCTTGCGGAATCAGCGGCGGGGAAAGCAAATTCTCGATGAGAGCCGTCTACCGCGATCGGGCGGATTCGGTTCAATGTTCGCACACAGTCGTTAAATTCTTGGAATGTACCGCGCTCGTTTACCACTATGGATAATTGTTCGAGGCGCGCGTTATGCGAAGACTTGTCCGACACTCCGTGCGCTTGTTGTAGATTGTCGATTCTACGGTTTCGATCTGTTGCGAGTACCAGTGCCTTCGCGTATGCCGACGTACCGTAATAGAGTTCAAGCGGCCTAATCTCAAGAGGCGCACGTTTTGCTGCCTCAAAGAATAGACGGCCTTGACGGAGGCACGCGGCAATCGCTTCAGCCTGTCCGCTACTTGGCGTCCACCTCTGGCTCGCCAAGATGTTCTTTTTTAGATTCTCGGTACTTTCGAGGTACTGGATTTCGATCATTCGGTGAGCTTTTGGCCTAGTATCCAAAATGGCTGATGCAGCGTTCTGTAACGTCTGAAATTGCTAGCCTACCATGCCCGACGATGTGACCTTTATCGTGGGCGGGCAAAGCATCGCCGCCGGCTCAAGCGTCCGCCCGCGTTAGCTGCCCTTGAATGCGCAACCGATCGACGGGCTGCAACGGGGCGAGAAGGCGAGCTCGCCAGTGCAGAAAGCTGATGTCAGACTACTCGACGCAGCCACTGTCAGCAATCTGCCGCGTTGCTGACGTAGAACCCGGCGCGCCCAGTGTCGGCTAACACCGAATCGCGCGCGTTGAGAGTCCGACGAGTTTCAGAGTGGAGCGCCGTTCGAGTGACCGCGCTATGACTCGGGCGAGTGGCAGAAACTGGCCGCCCGCGGTTCGACGTATGCGCAACTGCTTAGCGGACAATTGCCATGTGATACTCACAACCGACCATTCCTCGATTACTCGATAGCGGGGCACACATGCTAGTCGAAATCGTAGCTACTACGTACCAACTGTCCGATGGCTCGCAGGAAGTGGAGGTGACGCATGGCGGGCAGACGAAGCGCTTCACCGCAGAAGGGCTGTCCGAATACATCGAGGCGCTTGCTGCAGTACGAGCAAATCTACTGCCTCCGGTGCGCCTCGATGTTCCGATCGGACGGTCGGTCCCAACACAACTCGATCCGAATTTTTCCACCGCGGCTAACGAGATGGTGAACGGCACTTCGCTCTATTTTCGGCACTCTGGATTTGGGTGGCTGGGCACCATCATCCCGTTTGACAAGCTGGTGGTGCTTCACCAAGCGCTCGGCGCGCAGATCGAGGAAGCCAAAATCTCCCGAGCTCGGCCATTAAACTAAGGTCGCGCATGCCTGACCCAGCTTAACGACGGCCGGGCGGCGCCTGCCCACGTTTCAAAAATGAACCGTTTCTCGCGAGGTCCGGTGCATAATTCTTGAGTTATCCACCGCCGGTGCGGATAACCTGTGGGTAACTGAAAGGGAGTTCGACCGGGTCCATGTTTCGCACGGATCAGTAGGAGTATCCAGCCGACCGGAAGCGACAGCCGGACATATTATTTTTTGGGGCGAGAGGATGGCTGACGAGTTCGAGCGGGGACCTTGTTCGTGGTGTGGAACGCTGACGGCACACCGGCCGGTCGAGAGAAACTATGTTCGAAGAAATGTTTATCGCTGCGGTGGTTGCGGTGAAAAGACGGTCCAGTGCAGATACTGCAAAAACATGGCACGAACCGGCAAAAAATGGGACGACGAACTTTGTTCGGAGCACGACGGCTCCATCGCCTCGTTCAAAAACCTAAATTTGAAGATCGACGACCTCGCGGACTTTAAAAAGTTGTTTGAGCGCGACTCGTACAATCTACTACGCGTCGGGAAGATCGCGGCAGGCACGGTCGCAGGCGTCGCGGTGTTTGCGCCGCTCGCAGTCCTGGCTGCGCCGGCCCTGGCTGCATCGCTAGGCGGGCTGGGCGTGCTCGGCGCAGCCGGCACGGGAACCGCGATCAGCTCGTTGAGCGGGGCGGCCCTGACTAGCGCATCGCTGGCGGCCGTCGGTGGAGGAACTATGGTGGGCGGCGGCGTCATCGTGACGGCTGCGGGCGCTGCACTTGGGGCGTACCAAGGTGGCATGATAAGCAACAGCTATTTCGGCGAAGTTGATCACTTTGATATTCATAAGGTGCATCACGGGAGAAAAGCCAACAAACACGCGATCATCTTCGTGAATGGCTTTCTCTCACAGAAGAACCGGGACGTCGAAGACTGGACCCAGCATCTGAGTGATCATTTCGACGAGGACACTTGGTATCACGTCGATTGGGAATCTCATAACCTGCTTAAGCTGGGGAAGCTGCTCATCAAGGCGCCGGAAAAAGTCGCGACGGAGATGGCTAAGGAAATTGCCAAAAAGGCTATGAAATCGGCCACGAAAAAGATGAGCCCTTTTACGATCGTCAGCAACATCGCCGACCTGATGGGCAACCCATGGCATACCGCGATGGTCAAGGCAGGCATGACCGGTATTATGATGGCGGATGCCATCGCGCGAACCTCGGGCTGGACTTTCACGCTGGCGGGACATTCGCTCGGGGCGCGTGCGATTTATTACGCGCTTGAGGCACTATCGACCCGAACAGCTGCGCCCCTGATCGAGAACGTGTATCTGCTAGGTGGCGCGGTCGGGGGCGGAAAGAAGGACAGCGACGGCTGGAAGGCGGCCACCGGCGCGGTCAAGGGCAAGATTTTCAACTGCTTCTCGGAGCAAGACCAAGTGCTTAAGTATCTGTATACAGGCGCGAATGTCGGCGCGAGCGCGCCTGTCGGCTATCACGGAATCTCGCTCAGACATCGGCAGATCGAGAACCTCGATTGCAGTCGTCTGGTCAGCGGCCACTCTCGTTGGAAGGATGCATTCGGGTCGATTCTTGCACAAGTGAATGGGTGACCATCAAACGCCGCGTGCACGCGTGTCGATACTTAGGCGCTGGTACAGCAAAATCCGAATTTCCCGATTGACGTTCAACACCTTATTGAAATCAACGACTGCTTGTCGTGACGACAGTTGGTCGGCTAGACCGTCCAACGTGCCTCGATACTTGCCGATCGTCGACCCACAACGGTGAGCGGCAGTACTGCGCCAACAAAAGTACGGTAAGTCCAGTGGCGCGCGGCTAGGTGTCGCCATGCGCAGGTCCCCAAATGGGCGAATTGAATATCTGCAGTAACTTTCATTAGCCGGCGCTCACCAACGCGCGTTGGTCGAAGCGCCCTTTTAACAACATTCGGGGAAGAACGCTCATGTCGTATGTAGGTATTTCTGTTCGCGAAGCGCTGGACAAGTTGAATGCACCAAACAGTGGATGGTTCCTGCCACAAGTACAACGGCAATATGTATGGGGGGCACGCCATGAGTCGGAAGACTATGTTTGTCTGTTGCTCGACTCGCTCCTCAAGCGCTACCCAATCGGCGGCGTGGTGTTATGGGAAACAGACCAGGAGGTGCCTTATCGCCGCTTTGTAGGGGATTACGCTCCGGGACAGTTTGCCCACCAGGTCGACAAAGGACTGTGGGGCGCATCGAAGGCACTTGTCTACGACGGCCAGCAGCGATTACAGACTCTGTACTCGGTGCTACGGCATCGCTTCAACGGTCGGGTACTCCACTACGATCTGTTGTTTGACACCTCTACCGCTGAATCGGACGAAACTGGTTTTCTATTTCGTGACGAAAATTCTGTACCGGACAGTCGCTACTTGCGTATGACGGCATTGGCCAGCATGCGACGCAACGCAGACGAACAGATACGTCTCGAAGACCGTGCTCTTGCTGCAGCAGGCGATAACACCGATGCGAAATTTCGGATTCGCCGAAACCTAACCGAACTGTGGCAGATCTTTGTAGATGTCAATATCAAGTCAATTGCCTACTTCTTGGTGAAAGCCGATACGTCCAAAGAGGTAAACGAAGTGTTCCGGCGATTGAATACAGGCGGCATTGCACTAACTCAATTGGAGCTTGTGCTTGGAAAGATCAAGGCCGTTCAGTCGGACTATGAGGAAAAACTCTGGCTACTTTCCGAAAAGATTGCCAAACAAAGCGGAGGCATTGCATTTTCATCTGCTGGGATATTGCAGTTCTTCCATTTGCTGGCCAAGAACACCATCCGTATTGACGAAGACCGTTTTGGGAACGACGATATCCAAGCTTTTCAGGACGTGTTGCAGAACGACACGGAGCCGCTAATCGAACTGTTTTCTGGCTATCTAAATGGGCTGCTGAATGTTAACCACTCCTCCATCGTGCCACGCTGGCTGGCGGTGCTTCCCATCGCCGCTTACCTAACCGAGCGTAAGCGTAATCGATACGAGTGGCGTATTCGCGGGTTGAAAGCGGCGGAGTTGCAGCAGATCCATCAATATTTTTTGCTATCGCAGTTCTGTGACTGGAACACCCAGACCATGGTCAATGCTTTTGCGCGCGAGGCTGTCGAATATGGCAAAGCGGGCGAGGCGTTTCCCTTGCAGCGGATCCGTCAGATCGCTATCGGAAAAAACCGCACGGCGGAGTTGCACGAGTATCAGTTACTAGGTCAGCCTTGGCTGGCTACTAAGGTGCTCATGCCGAGTCGCAGCTACGTTTTTCATGACAACAAGCCGCAGGTGGATCATATATTTCCTCTCAGTCTGGCTGGCCAAGGCGAGGCTTATCGTGAAACTGTGGACGTGCTGTGGAATTTTCAGCCTTTGCCGGCCGAGGTAAATAACTACAAACGAGCGCGCCATCCCAAGGAGTTTTTCAAGAGTGCAGATGGAAGGAAATATTGGGCGTCCTATGACTTCATCCCCGATGCCGATTCGTTCCTTTGGAATGACTATCTTGCCTTCGTGAATAACCGAAAAGATAAGATGCTGGGCGCATTGAACGATTTGTACGGGCTAACACTTGCAGCTCCAGTCGCAGAATAAAAAAGTGCGACAACGCGTTACCGATCTTATTTTCAAAATAGCCCGCTATGTTTCGATGCGAGCTTGAGAAAACTCAGCAATGCACCTTTTGCAATCCAAGTTAGACCAGCAAAATTGCCCTGCTCGTTCATTCCATCAATATAGCCCATCACATATCGGCGTAATTCCTCTACGACCAGATGTGGCTCTTGTGTCTCAGCATCTATGTGGTGGCAATCAATGTCCTCAATTCTCTCCCCATTCGCGCGAAAGAACACAATGCAAGGTGGGGAAACTTGCCGATCCACCCCAAGGGCTTGCAGAAACTGTCGATTGAATTTTTTGGCATAAGAGTCGAGACCCTCAGAGTGAAGATAGAAAAGGGTTAAGTCCTTTCCAGATGTGGTGTTCAAGATGTCAAATCCGTGTGCGCTTTTCAAAGCGTTTCGAACGGGCCCATGGGTCATATCGTAAAAAATGAATGCGAAAGCCCGTGCTCTACCGTTTCGCACATGATTCTCACAAATGCTTTCGAACTCCGCGACAAAGTGCTCATAGCCCATCCCGATGCCTCGATCGGCGCCTTGAAGAAATACGGTGAACAAGTTCCTCTCCTTGAGCGCATGTCGCGCGATATCAAATCCCCACAAACAGCCGCTCTCGTCGTTTTGTTTCCAACAATGTGCCGTGGTAACGTGATCCGGTTTCGCTACACGGCGGTTATCTTGGCATTCCCCCCGAACATATTGGCCTATTACTGTGCATTATGGGCAGTGACGGATCGGCCGGGTGAAAAGATAAAATACCGCTAACTGTCCACTTATCCCTCAGTAGATTATCTTGAATGTCGGTGAGTCTTCCGGTCGGCTTTTACGTCGATCATAGAGACGGGTTGTAGCGATGTTTGCGTGCCCCAGCCATTCCTGAACTTTCGCGATGTCGGCTTTGTGGTCGAGCGCGTTCGTGGCGGCGGTTGCGCGCAAACTGTGAACGCCAAAGCCACAGATTGTGATCTTTGCCTGCGTCGCATACGCGAGCACGCATTTATAGACACCATCCGCTGTGATTGCTGCCCCGGTTTTGCGAACGGGTTGGAACATTGCAGCATCTTGCATAGCGCCATGGCCGGCAAGTTCAAGATAGGCGTGTATGCGCGCCGCGCTCGCTGGGTGTAGCGGCAAGTGGCGGAGCTTGCTACCTTTGCCGTGCACGCGCAGATGCGGCACGCCCTGCCGATCGTGAATATCTTTCACTTTCAGCAAACACAGTTCTTCGCGGCGCAGTCCGTGATACAACAACACGGCGAGCAGTGCACGGTCACGGATACCTTTAAGGGTCGTCTCATCGGGCGCATCGAGGAGCGCGCGTGCCTGGTGATTGCCCAGGGCCGGCGTCTTGCCTTCATTGCTCTCGATCTTAGGACGTTTGGCTCCCTTGACCGGATTGAAGTCGACTGCATTCTTTTCGCACAGGTATTGGTAGAGCGACGACAACGCCGCGAGCTTGCGTCGGATGGTGGCGCCCGACAGCCGCCGGTCTTCGAGGGTTTTGCGCCAAGCCAGCACGTGGGCGCGGGTAACGATACGAAATGCGTCGGGGCGCTGGATGCCCGAGAAGCCCATGAAGTCGCGGATATCACCTTGGTAAGCGCGGCGTGTTCGCGGATTGTCGAGGTTCGCAAACCACTCGGCCTCGGGCGGGACGGCGGCGAGCTGGCGGAACTGCGTCGGGGTAAGTGCTTGCTTCGGCTTAGGGAGCGACGGGAGCGTCGACATGGCTTTCTCCCGGCAACTCGGCGCCGTGGGCGCGGATCAAGGCGATCAACTCGCCCGTCGTGATCTCGTAGCGGTGTTCCCGTTGGATGCCGACTTTGCGCGCATCGATCTCGGTCAAGACTACGCTTTTGCCGTCGGCGGAAGCACTGAGGTTCACCGAGCGCACCAAGCGCTGGTTTTCATCGTGCTGACCGAGTAACGCCATTTCACCCGCTGCCCCATTGACTTCTAAATCACTCATTTTCGACCTCAAATCGGCGCGATTTTGGCGCGCGTTAGCTATTGATAACGTATTTTATCAATAGCTAGTGATTGACGGTTATCGCAATAACTTTGGCGCGAGGACGCCGGATTTGTGTAACTCAGCATAGTTGGCGACATCTGTGTGGATCATGCCAAATATGCTCCCCGAAAACACCGGAGCAAAACAAGCAGTTCGCGTAGGCGCAGACCACGAAAGAGATGCAGGTTGCGACCTCCGATAAGCACTTACCGAGCGAATGGTGACCGACCTTTTAGTCGGCTACTTCCTCCTGCCTCTTCGAGTTCGAAGCTTGGTCCAGTTTCTCTGCCCTTGGGCTAACAGTCGTTGCTCTGAACGGATATTCACAGGCACACGCCGAACAGCGTAGATGGATCCGTTACATCGGATGACGCAATCCATATAATGTCTGCCAAGATAAGCGGTTCTTTCCCAATTAGTGACCATGCCGATGCCGTGGTTGAAATGACCGAGATCCCCTATATAGTCAGCTTCCTCCCCGTCGTTGCGAACGGTCCAGGCTATGTCCGCGAATCCCGGTACTATCTGCATGTTCGCGATGCTGAACTTAAGCCATCGGCCTTTTGGAACGCTCGGAACCTCGTTTGTATAGGTAGCCAACGCTATTCCATCGAATTTCTCGCATACTTCGATACGGATATCGGGCACCTGCATCAACGCGCGGCCGACCTCGCCTTCTACCTCTACCTCGTCTGCGTTATCTGGTAGCGGCATAAGGAATGAGAGCGCCCCTTCCCAAGCGAGTGCGGCAGACGCTTCGTCTTCCGCCTCAACCGCTGCCTGAGAAGCCTCGTACAGAACCGTCATCCGTGTCACAAATGCATTCCAAGATGCCTCTGGAATTCGGTTCAAATCCTCATTTTTATCTACCGGGTTTAGCACCTTTCGGTTGTCGGTTAACCGCCCGTAGATGACCTCGATGATTGATGCGAGGGCCGTATCGTCGGCATTGGCCGCTGACACGTTGCCCCAGAGACCGAGAAACGCTTCTGAGGCAAGAACTGTCAATAGAATCGAAGATGGACGCGCTTCTGCTGTGTCCACGAACGCGACGGCGGCCCAACCCTTCAGATAGCGAATCAGTCGCCGTAGTTGCTCGCGACTTTCGGGACCGACGACGTCTTTGAACCACTTATATAACGCCTTCGGGTCGCTCGGCTCCCAGTTTCCGGAGAGGCATGCGAGCCGGCGAATGTCAGTGATGGGGTCGAGGTGATATGTTGGTGTATCAATGTGGAACTGCTGCTCATACACCGCTCTCGAGCATCGCTCTTTGGGAGGCTCGGTTATTTCTTTCACGTCGTCGTTCAGCTTCTTATATGCAAGCAAATCGCTCTGTACCCAATCCCGAAGCTGTTCTGCGGTAGGCGAAACATTCGTATCTTGCGCGCTCCAAGAGAAGTAAATACCCACGTCTACGTCGTATTCCTCACCAGCATGGACCGGCCTAATCAACGTTCCGTACTTGTAGGAGCCTTGAAGCCACGTAGAGACAGGGTAACCCCATCCGGCGAGCTTTTCCTTGAGATGGTCCGCCAGGTCATTCCATTGTTTCCGAAGAAACTCTCGTTGCACCTCTGTCGGCGTAACCCTCCGGTAAAGCGTCTGCTCGGCATTTCCATTGAAGAGTCTGGCGGCGTAGCCCATTAGGATGCTTCCTGCACGAGTTGAAGTTGCGGGATATGGCGCAAATAAGGTTGAAGCCGCGTGCCAAGGATGTCGGTAACCGCCTTTTCAGCAAGGCCGAGCAGGGTCTTCCGTGCGGCGTAAGACGCAACATCAAGCCCCAAGTCCTGAGCCTGTTCGTTTGATGGCACCTGGTCAACACGAAGATAGTTATCGCCAAGGCGATGTTTGACGAGCTGATCGATGAATTGTTGTTGGGACGAAATGATGACGTTGAACAGGCGCTGCTCGCTCATCCAATCCTGGATGCCAAAGTCTCTACCCGCCGCGTAAGAGACTGAGTACTTTTGCGTCGTCGTTCCGATGCTAAGTAGTCGAAACGCGGTTGGTGCGACATTGAAGAAATGTTCCGCTTCGTGCAGCGCCACGAGGTCTGGCGCGTTTGCGAATAGTCCACCATCGGCATATAGGTTATTACCGATCTCGGCCAGTGGGAAAAACGTAGGCGCTGCGGCTGTCGCGAGCGCGATGTCCACCACCTTGAGCTTCCAATCGCGGTTCCACTCAGCCAAATGACGTGTCTTGAAAATCTGCGGTCGGCCTTCGGTCAGGTTGACCGCAGGAATTGCCACCGGATGCTTTGCGTCAGCTAGTGTCGCCGCAGCGGGAATCAGCTTTGTGATTACATAACGCAGCGATTCGTCGTTGTATCTCGGTTTGGCGCGGAACCGAAGTAAGTCTTGGAGCTTGCCAAAAGTCGTGGTCGGCTTTTGGTGCGGTGGAAAAATTTCGGTGCCGTGAGCTTCAAAGACCTCCACGACCTGATCCATTGGCACTTCGAATGCGGCGGCAAGAGCAATGATGCCGCCAATCGACGTTCCACTGATTAAATCGAAATTCTGGCCGATGGGGTGCTTCGTTGCGTTCTCGATAACTGCGAGTGCTTTAGCTGTGAATAGACCCCTGTATCCGCCGCCGGTCAACGCAAGAGCTTGGAAGGGATTTTCCGTGGTCCATGACACGACGTTTCTCCTATTTAATAGATACTTAGGCTCGACATAATTTCGGGCTCGAATAGGCCGGTGATAGGGGCAAAACTATCATTCGCGCACCCTATGGAATGGAAGGGTCGGCGTCGCGCCATGCGACACTCTAGATATCGTGCCCTAAAATTCGATGCTTAAGCATTTTGCAATAGAGTATTTTTATAAAAATGCGGCGTTTCGAGTATTTGCGCAACACTATCGCAATACCTTTTAACCTGAAGTTGACGTGGCAGAGAGTAAAGCCAAATGCAAATCGGTCGCAGGCAGCTTTCGGTATGACGTGAGGCGATCATCATGCCCCGAATCTGATGTAGCATTAAACCCAACTAGGTCTGAGAGGCGTCCAAGCACGCAACCCAGCAGGTACGTGAGCGTTTCGAGACAGGCGCAAGCTGGTAGCTCGAACGCTTGATGGCGATCCTCCCGTCGGAAGAAGTTCGTTTTTTTAACTTAAGGTTCCAAAATGGCTCGCTCTAAGCGATTTAATTTCTCTGAATTCGGAAAAAAGAAGCTGGCTTTTCCTCGCAGTTTCGAATTCTTAGAGGGTTTTCGTTTTTACTCCATCGTCGAGCATACGGTGGATGGTCGAATTCAACGGCGGATAGAAGTGCTGCCGACGATTTTGCGGAGAACGATTGAGCATGCCGCAATGGCAGACGGGTTCGAAGCAGAATGCAAAAAACTAAAACGGGAGTTGACAGGGATAAAAAGGGAGCACGGAAAAAAACTACGCAACCTAAAAAGCGAGCTGAACTCGAATAAAGAAGATGAAGTGAATAGATTGCTTGATGAGCGGCAGAACTTGGAAAGAGATCTTAAGAAGTTAAAAAATCAATACGATGAGCTTGGCAAAGAGTATAAAAATCTTGAAAGAACGAATGAAATATTAATGTCACGTTCGAGTGAGGATGAGAGGACATATTCTGGCCAGCGAAGCCCGAAGAGCATCTTTGACAAAGCGGACGAGGGAACTAAGTTTCGTGGCCCTGGGTTGCCTGGTGGTTTGCCAGGCCTCGGTAAAAATTCTAGATAGCCAATTGCTGATCGCGGTGTTCTTTGGTGTAAGGCTATTGCCTTATCCATGTCGTCGGATCGTCGCAGGCCCGCTGCAGATGGTATCGAGATTTTGGCACGCTGCGGAACCTTGACACTGCCCCAGCCGAGTCCAAAGGCTGTTGATCGAATGGTTAGAGGACAAGCGTACCCCAACTGCTGGCGATCCTGCCAAAGAAGAGGGGCTAGGCCAAAGCTGCTTTGGGGGTGAAATATGGGTTTCTTCGATAAAAATGCGTTTGCTGGTAGATTCACAAATTCCGCCGTCCCGCAGCAAAATCTGTACGGATTTTCGAACATTTGGAGCGCATTAACGAGCGGCGACAAGCTGAAGGGCGCGTTCTTCTTTGCAGTAAATGTCGATGCCAGTGATCCTCGGCTCGCTGTCTGGATCGATTATTACGATACCCCGCAAACCCACTCCTATCTGGTGATCGATGGTCCATTTCTAAGCACGGCCAACATCGAACAAATTAGAGGGCTACTCGATTTAACGGAAGAATTTCAGCGCGAGTTGCTGGCCTCTGGGAGCCCGCCGATAGCAGGCGCCGGACGAAAGGTTTTTTTACTGTAAATATCTTGCTCCCGATACCGCCCATTTGCTGGACGAGCTTGAGGCTGCGCAGAAGCTATCCGATACGTGGCTGAAAACAAACTGGCAAAGCATCAGCGCAGAAGAGTTTTTGCGCCTGTTTGAGCTCGCGTGAGCAGCGAGATATTCATGGACGACGCTTATCGTGTAGCTGAGGGCCAGAGCCGCTTACCGCTACAACGCTACAAGGGTCGCCCTACAGGTCACAGTCTACGTTGGCACAGGCGGCATCAGCTGCTCAATGGAAAATCGCTACGCCGCTACAACGCTACAAGGGAGTGAAGCGGCGTCTCTCCGAAACAGCCTTACGTTTGGGTAGCGTTGTAGCGGCGTAGCGTGCGACGCAATCGTCCGATCTGCACCATCGCCAAGATGAGCCGCTACAGCCGCTACAGTTCGAGCCAGAGAGGCGTAGCAGACCGTTATAACCGCTACGCCGCTACAGATCAGTCGCCGACCTCGTGTGGAAGATAGGGTTCTTCGTATGGGTCGACATACGCGCGGGAGATTCCACCGGGCAAGTTCAGCCGGTCGCAGATGTTGCGCCATTCGCCCTGCACGTCAAAGGTGTGGAACAAGTGCGGGTCGCGCCGAATCGCATCCGGTACTGGCACGAAGTTCTCGGCGCGGAGGATTTCGCCGATCTGCACGGACACCTCGATTTGCCCCGGCGGCATCTGGCGGATATCGATCGAATAGTGCTTCTTCAGCATGCCCCAGTGGTAGGCCAGCGCGCGGCGATCCCCATCAAAATAACTGAGCATATCGTGCCCGCGCTGCCAGAGAGCAACCGTCGCGCGATACGGGCGCGGAATCGCAAAAAGCTCGTCAGTGTTCAGAGATGCACGCAGACTCCCTCGCAGATCATATTTTTCGAGCAGCTCTTCGAACATATTGGCAAGTAACTTGGGGCTCAGGTCAGCGGGCGTCGGGGGCATGTCTTCGAACTGCAGTTGCGCCTTGAAGTATTTCTGGCGATACACGGGTTCGAGCCGCACTGTTGACCCGGCCAGTTCGAGTAGGGCGGCGGCATTTTCGCTCTCTGGCAGCTTTGCTTTCTTCCTCTGTCGCTCCATTTCAACGTCCTTTAGATATCCTTTCAACGCCACGGTTTGCGAGTTCTGGTCGAAGTAGAAACTTTCGTTCTGATATAGCGCCATATTGATCCCGCAGCGCAACCCGGCGAGCGCAAGACCGTTGACAACAGCCGCAGGGGAGAGTCCCGGTGGCACGCGTAGCATCGCTGGCGTATCTACCCGCGTGATGGCAACCCCCTGTCCGCGCACGAGTTCGTAAGCGTCCCGCAGTGGGATACCAACCTTATGCTGATCTTTGACCGCGACGAGTGTCGACAGAACCGTCATGCGAAGGTCGTTGGAGGCAACGATATTGTGGCCCTGGAAATAAGCGGCTGCACTGCCTTCAACGAGAAGTCGACGGTGCTTCTTGACGTACTTAACCTTGAAAGACCGTTTTCCTGACAGGGAGCTCATATGGCCGGTGGACCAGCTCGGATCACCATCAACATCGATATTCTTGGGTAGCTTCGCGTCGATTCCATTGACACTGAAGCCGACCGTGTCAAGCATGATGCATTCTTCCATGTGCGTTGACTTCATATCTACTCCATAAAGGATAGTCTAGTAGCGTAGGACTACAGACGTACTATCATTAAATTACCTATACGATTACATGACCATATAGCTGTTCCATACCGTGATCACATAGGCTCATATAGCGGGTCTACATGGCCATATTGCTATAACAATTACTAGCTTAGTTACGGTATTACTTCACATGGCGATTGCCAGTTTTTCGGACTGATTTCGCGGTGCCGAAGAGCCGCCCACCAGGAGCTACACCGCCATATGAGACCGGAATGCCTGCCGGGCTCCGCTGTTGCGGCGATGTAGCGGTGTAGCGGCTTACGCCGGTTCGCCGGTTTCGTTGGGCTCGCTCAGCTCCCGAGGGATGTACTGCCGGAATGCCTTGGAAAAATACGCACGGTGGTACCCCTTGCGCGTTGGCGACGGGTCCTGTTGACCGGGTGCCCGTTGCTCACGCAGGTTCTTGCTTTTGATGCCCAGTGGTTTCAGCATCCTCGCAAGGTCGTTTGCCGTAATCGCTCTGCCGCGCGAAAACGTAGCCCACGGCTTTTCCGGGTCGGCCGACAGGAGGTCGATCAAACGCTCCGTCGAAAGCTGCGATGCACCGCACGCGTCGAAGGCCAGCTTGAAGTCCCTCAGAAGTTCTTCGAGCCCGGCGTCAGACTGGCGACCATCGTGCGTCGAGAGCAACTTTGCCGCGTGCCGCGCATACTCCACCCAGTTACCGCCGAGGATGCTGGCGACGGCCAGCAGCGTTTCCCAGTTATCGCCGGCTCGGTCGTTGCCGAGCTTGATCGGGTTCCGACTCGCATGCCGTACCTTTTCTACGTACAGGTGGGCCAATTGCGCAAAGCAGGCGCGCACCGGTGCAAACACATCATTTTCTGAAACGAGGTGTTTTTCAACAATCTCGTCCTCTTCTTTGCGTTCGAGGAGAATCGGGATTGAGCGATCCGCCAGTGTTTCCGGGAGAAGGCCGATGCCGAAAAATGCCTTCATGAAGAACGTGTCGAAAGACACGGTGTAGCGTTTTTCCACGCGGAGAATAGACGCCGCGTCTCGGGTGTGTCCGGAGTTGACGATGCCGATAAGTTCGCGGGAGCGCAGGAACGTGTCGATCTCGTCAATCAGCAGCGTCGGCTTGCGGCGCGGCATCCGATAAAGCGCGGCCGGTGACACGTTGGAGGCTGCATACGGTCGGCAAACGATGCTTTTGAGAAGGCCGAGAGCAGTCGTTTTCCCGCACCGTTTAGTCGGCGACAGGAACGCGAGCAGCGGCGCGACGCGGATGGCGTCAAGGAAATAGGTCGCCAGCGCCCAAAGCACGATCGTGATGGCAACGTGGACATCAACGATCAGATATCGTCTGATGAGCATCACTGCATATTGGGCCATGAGGTTGCCGTTCACGCGTCCGGGCCAGCGGGTCGGTACAGGTGGATCGAGAGGGTCGATGCTTTCGGGCTGCCCTCCGGAACTGTCCTGAATCTCAGCCGCTTCGAGACTACGGAGGATGCCTTCGGCACCTACAGCGTTGTAGCAACCGATGAACGTGCCGCCTTTCTCTGCAACTGCCAGTTTCGCGCCGACGCGAGCGGCCGCTCGGGCGGCAAAACGCCGGCTGGGACCTTCGCTGGTACCGGCGCAGATGACGATGTCCATGTCCGGATAATTGATGCGGAGAGCGCCGGCAACGTCATCGACGTTATCTGTGAAAATCGCACAGGCGACCGGTGCTTGGGTGGTCTGCGCGATTGCCAACGCGCTGGGCAGATCGATGGCGATGTAAACTTTATCGCCCCTCATCGCACCCATACGGATGAAGCCACCGTTGATCGCCGCGCCGGGAATGATCGTGTCTTCGATACAACCGTTACCTGTATCTGATGCAAGGAAAACGTTTAGGACGTTCCCGGCGGCGTCGTGGATAGGGAAAGCCAGCGCATCGGAGAAATCGATGTCGCTGATGCTCATGTCGACGGTGAAGCCCGCCGCCTCCGTGAGCCCCAGCGTCGCGACTACGGGGTGTACGGTCGTGCAGGGCTTGAGATTCTGATAAGCCTCGGCGACCTTCGACATGATGTCGACCTGAAGTCGCGGCCATTCGGGCGGGGCCGAGGAAAAGAGAGAGATCGCACTCATGCGCTTATCTCCGCCGAGGCACCGACGGGGCGGCTCAATGCCGCGACGAACGCCTTCATGTTGAGCATGAAGCCATGCTGGGCGGCAAGTGCTAGGGCTGCCAGAGTCATGTCCAGATCGATTACGCGGTAAGCGGTGACGCGTGAGTTGCAGTAAACGGGCTGAGGCAGCTCGCGGGCCTTCACTTTCTTCGCAAACGTGGATTTACCAATTGCGAAACGCGGGTAAGCCGCGCACTTGCGGACGAGGGGACTATTGATGCATTTCTGTGCATGCTCCACTAAGGCAAGGATTTGTGCGTCGACATTGCTGGTGTCGGACGAGTTACCGAGCTGATTAGCGTTATAGAGGTTTGTGCTTACTGCGTGAGGACATTCGAGCAGGAAGCGGGATAAGGACTTGTTCGTCATCGTAGTGATCTCCTGTGGCATTCGATGCTGTTCAATGGGTTGAACAGTACGATTTTGCGGCGATCAATCTAGATTCCTGGGACCCTCAAGGTGCTTTTGAAGCACGCTCGATGAATGAAAGTACGGCCTTGTGATTTGAAAAAATCGTTATAACGTGATAGGAGATTGTTCGTCGCTGGAGAGCCAGAAAAAGAAAAACCGGCTAGTGGCTGACCAGTCGGTTCGATTGAGGCGGGATGTGGAATGAAAAGCGGAGGTGGCCGTGCCGAATGTTGTCGGGATCAGCCAATCACTCAGTGCCGTATGTTATTTCCGCATGCACGAGCCATTTATATAGGCCATTCTTGAGCCGTTGGGCTAGCGGCAGATGCAAGGTCTGCATTTGTTCGTGGAAATACTTACTCCATTCCGGTCGGGCGGTTCCCTCGGGGTACAGATCTATTTTTTTTGCGATGTTGTTAACGAGATGAGGGTCACGCTCGTAGTCCTCGGAACCAACTTCCTGCGCTAGCCTGATCAGAGCCTTCAGCATGCTACTGTCCTTGGGCGCTTTACCATGCTTGGGTGCGGGTGGAATTTGATGAAGAAAGCGTTCGGGCCAAGAATCCTCGAAAATATTGTTTTCCCGATTCTCACGGTAGGCGGCTTGAAGTTCCGTTCGGCATTTACTGATCTGCTTGCCAATTGCGCCCAGGGTGTCAATACATACCACTCGCCATAGATGCGCCGTATCGGTCTTGGTCACTCCCAGGACATGTGCCCGCCTGAACTTCATACGTGAGAACATAGTATCGCTATCTACATCAGCGACGACCACATCAACTGCATGGGTGGTTTGTATTCCATCACCAGTCCAGTACTCGCGGTGCTTATACGCTAGCACCTCCAAGGTTGATATTTGGGCATTAGGAGGAACGCTGCAATCGATAGCAACGCAGATGGCACGGGAAGCATAACGCGCGTCTGGGCCCGAGCGTCGGATGCGCCTATAGCCGAACGGGGTTTCTTCAACAAGTAGCAGTGGGTAGCTAACCGGCACGGGTCCAACGATTTCTTCAGGAGGTTCGACACCCACATCTTTACGTCGGAAATCTTCCTGTACGGGACGCTTCAGCGGGAAGAACCACGAATCACCATCATGCAGTTCCGGAAGTAGTTCATGATCAGGGTCGAGCCATGCGGCAATTCCGAATTTCTGCCAGCAGGTAGTATCTTGAGCTGACGCAATACGTACGGAGAGTGGCGAATCTAAGCAATTCAGAATTGTCTCAAGAGCGTCCTGATGGTTGGGCATCTTGCTCACCAAACGAAACGCCTTGCGGTATTCGTCGGAAATGCGCAGGAATTGCCAAGTGGTGTCATCGATGCCGAAAGCCTTTTCCGTATCAGAAAGGGCAAAGGGTTGAGCGGTAATGGTCGTCATGTGCATCTCCAGTTTGTTAGTGTTCGACTTCTTCGTGCAGATGAGGTAGTGGCACGAACAACGTGCTGCCAGCCGGCGTTCGGTTAGGCAATACAAGATCAGCCCACATCTGCATCATTGCGACGCGCTCAGGCATGTAATCGGCACGGTTATAGGCGGCGCGTATACGATTGCGTTCAGCGTGTGCCAGTTGTCGTTCGATTACGTCAGCGCGCACGCTGCGATTGTTGTTCAGCCATGTACTCGCCGTCGCTCGGATGCCGTGCGGGGTGAAGCGCCCTCCGTAACCCATGCGCTCGAATACGACATTGGGCGTCGAGAGGCCCATCGGCTTCGCCGTGCTGCTGTTGCTCGGGAACAGGTAGTCGGACCCGAACGAAAGCGGCTTCAACTGTTCCAGCGCCACCAGCGCCTGTCGGCTGAGCGGAACCACATGGGCGTCGCGCATTTTCATGCGTTCGGCCGGAATGACCCATACTGCGTTGTCGATATCGAACTCGTCCCACCGGGCATGCGCGATTTCGACCTTGCGAACGAAGGTGAGCAACATGAGCAGAATGCAAAGCTTCGTTGCCGCAGACCCCGTGTCGGCGTCAAGCAGTTCAACGAACTCGGGGATTTCATGCTCGCGCAGAGGCTGGCGGTTGATCTGTGGCGGCAGATCGGCCCAGCCTTGCAGGATGCGCGCCGGGTTGGCATGAATTTTCAGCTTGCGCATACCATGATCGAACACCTGAACGGCCGTCTGCCTGACCCGTTCGGCGGTGCGGACGCCGCGCTTGTCGCGAGCCTTCTCTAGCACGTTCAGTAGGGTGCGCGCATCGATCTGCTTGAGAGGAACGTTGCCGATGTACGGGTTCAGGTCGCGGCGCAAATATAGGCTGTGGGTTTCTCGCCAGACCTTTGAGCGAAGAGGCTCCTTCGCGTGATACCAGTGCTTTGCGGTGGCCTCGAAAGAGTCGCCGAAGGATGCGCTTCGTGCCAGCTTATCGAGCCGCTTCTGCGTTGCGGGATTGATGCCTGCAGCGAGTAATCGTCGCGCTTCCCTGTTCAGCTCCCGCGCTTTTGCGAGGGATATGTCGGGGTGCTTCCCATGGACGATAGTGCCTCTTTTGCCGCCGCACAGATAGTCGGTTCGGTACGATTTGGTCTTCTTGGTTACGTACACATACAGGCCATTGCCATCGGGCAGCTTCTGTGGCTTGCCATCGGTCTTAGCGCGAGCGATTTCCAAAACCGTCAGAGTCATTTGAGTCGCTCAACATAAAAGTTTTCAATGTTGAAACGATACCGATTGGCTTCGAAGTTGCGTAAACTAAAAAACTTTGGCAGATACGCGCAAAGACATTAATAAGTGACAATATATTATCCTTAGTTAATTAGATATAGAAACTGGGTCCTACTATGGCGGGCGAGAAAACGAAGGAGTTTGAGGAGCGTCGGCGAAAAGGTATAGGAATGCTCAAGTGCGGAATATCGCAGGCCCAGGTGGCGTCCGCACTTGGGTTTAGTCGGCAGACGACTTCGAGATGGGCCAAGATGCTTGCTGAGAATCCTGATTCATGGATCGAGAAAAAACGGGGTCGACCAAATGGCCTAGATCAACAGCAACTACGGCAACTGGAGAATTTGATTCTGCGTGGCCCACACGCCAGTGGGATTCCCACTCGCTGTTGGACCGTTGTTTTGGTAACCGAATTAATCGCGCGGGAATTTGGCGTGCAATACAAGGCTGCGAATGTACGACGAATTCTCCGCGGGATCGGGCTGTACAAGAGTCGGACGATATACCCAATAAAGTCGCTCGAATTGTGACATAGACCGGTGTGTAGTCGTCGACAGGCAGCATGGACTTGGAGGCGTGAGTCGAAAGATGACATGGTGCCGCATGCTGACTTTCCCTATGGAGCGAGTTGGATGAGTGCCTTCGACCCACAGCCGCCGTTTGTACGAGCGGGATCTCGACGGCAGCTTTCAAGTACGGATCGGTCGTTCATGCAGTCACGCTCTTGGGTGAGTTCTTTATCCGAGGGCTTGTTTCCGTAAGTAACGTAAGGCACTCTGATATTCATGCTTTTTTGTACGAGGTCGGATATAAAATAGCAGCAAAGGAGTTCCCATTGTGGCCAGTCCGTGACTACCAGATTCTGCATTTTATTAGGCTATGGGTGTAAGTAAGCTATTTCACGATCAAGCAAGCTTCGATGATGATTTCCGAGGCGAAAGAGACACCTCGACGCCATATTGTTCCCTTTATTAATTTCTCACAGACCGCTCGGTCCGAAGGCATTAGCTTTGAATAATAATCAAACCAAGACGCTACGGATCGACTATAACAATCAATGGCCTGCTACCTTCAAATTTCCAATCGAACAAAGGCTTCTTGAACATCTGAAAGCGTTGAACAGAGCATCCCCTTTTGTTCCAGCACAACTCAGGCACTCTGCCGATGGGGATTTCCATCTGATGCTGTCCTCTTTCCTGGATGCACTCGATATGCTGCCCCTAAGGCCCGACCGGGCCTTTGAATCCATTTGGACCGCCCTCGACGCTGAGATGTTCGACCTAGTCGATCGCTTGCAACCCCCAAACTCTCCGTCTCGATTCCAAGTCCTCATGCAGTATATCGAACAGAAATCTGCCGGGTACGCGAGCCTCGCCTCCATGATTACATTCATGGGCCTAGTTCCCATGCAAAGCTGCGAGTACGTTGCGGCGCGCATCCTCGAGGCAATGCACCAGCCGGGCGGCCACTCGGAATTTTTTCTGAAGAAGGTTAGGCCAGCCATGGGCTCCCCGCTGCTAGACGCGTTCGACAGCAAGTACGGATCACAATGGCTGGCTGCCAATGGCCAAGCGAGGGCTACCATTCAGCGTAAAGCGGGCGCGTTTCTGAAGTTAGTGTTGACCGGTGCCGTAGTCGATATCGGTTCCTTGACAAGTCATGTCTTGCAGCCGGTGGAACGGCTCCGATTCTTCGTGTATGCGGTCCTTCCCAACGTGAGAAACGAACGATTTCACGGGCTTAACTTCTCTTCCTACAGAAGCAGCGCAGCAAAAATGAAAACCTATGCTGCAGGTTACTTTTTGCTACTGATCGCATACTTTCTGCTACTGCACGTCTTCCTATATAGAGGTTTCGACGTGATTGAACCCGCCGAGGTCAACGCGTCAGTCCTCGCTAACTCGCAACTCTACGCAGAGGTTTTCGGAAAATTCTCCGGAGCCTGAGCACGTTTTTCGCGCCGTAGAATGAACCGAGCGGGCGCTACAGTACCTCTTTGGCATATCCTCTCCAAAGGAGATCGTGCCGGTGTCCCAAAACAGGGTTCTGGACCGCACACTGCTCTTTACCGCCATCACGCATGCGTGAAAGCAGGTCCTGTTGGCGGGGAATAAAGCTAGCGCCCAGACTACCGGTGAGGCACAGTCACGGAGTTAGGAGTGAGACGTTTCCATAAATCAACACCTTATGAGCTACTTGTCCTTTCAGGCTGAAAATGATTGACGACCCCTACCCATCGGACTGGAAAGAACTGCAGGTCGGCGTTTGCCGACTATTTAATGAGATCGGCCTGACCGCAGTCGTTGAGAGGAAGCTAGAAACCCCCAGGGGCACCGTCGAGGTTGATGTTTATGCTGTCGATGAGGCCAGCCTCGACAAGATTCGATACATCGTCGAGTGCAAGAACTGGCAGGGAGCGATTCCTAAGACTGTTGTCCATTCTTTCACCACGGTGATGCGTGAGACGGGCGCGAATCTCGGGTTTATCGTGTCTCAGAAGGGGCTGCAGTCCGGCGCCGCCGCGTACACGGACAATACAAACATCGTTGGACTTACATACCTTGAATTGCAGCAGCGATATATGCCAGTTTGGTGGGAGCGCTATTTCTGCCCACATCTCGGCGATGCAGCCGATGTGCTGATGGACTACGTTGAGCCATTCAATATCACGCGGTCAGAGAAGCTGAACACGATGACCGATGAGGATGTTGACCGGTGGCGTGACTTGGTCGCGGAGTATGGCGAGTTCGGTGCCACCCTCAGCTTTTTCAACATGGGGCGCTACCAGAACCTGCGCGAGAACCCGAATTCGATGGGCTCCCTGCTCGACGTGCCCGCGAGCGTCGAGGAGTTTCGATCGCGATTGCTTCGTGTGATTTGCCGACACCACGAATTCAAGTCAGAGACGTTTCGAGAACTTCTCGACGAGCTCCGGAACGTTTTGGCGGCCGCAGTTCAAGAGTTCCTTGATCTTTTTGGCGAAGACATATTCCACGATAGGCGGACTCCGATCTCAGTAAACGACAGTCAGAAAAGCGCGTGAAGTGTTGGTACTGACGCATCGCGATTTGTATTATGGACGGGAGTGCCTCGATATCGGAGGTCGGACACCACATCACAACATAAGAGCGTCAAATGAGAGTCGCCACCCTGAAGATTGAGAACTTTCGCGGAGTCCGCGCTGGTTTTATTCGTTTTGGAAAACATCCGGTTCTTGTCGGAGACAACAACACTGGTAAGACGACACTGATCGAAGCTCTTACCCTTCTCTTGGGGCGAGACCGATTGGTTCGGGAACTAACCGAACATGACTTTTACGGATCGTGCCCACAGGCGGCCGATCGCGTCAAGCTCGTTGCCACCATCGCCGATTTTCCGAATGACGACCCTGAACAAAGTAGTCAATGGTTTCGGGAGGGCAGAGCGGTCATCAAATGGCTGGACGAAACCACGGGCGCAGTACATCCGCTTCGAAACAACCAAGCCTGGAAGTTGTGCTGCCAGATCGCTGTCCAAGCCAGATTTGACCATGAATCACTCGCCGTGGAGATGCTCCGGTACTTTCACGACCACGACGGTCCTGTCGACCCATTCGCAGAGGACACGCCAGCGGTCGTTCCGGGAAAGCTCATTCAAGAGCTCGGTTTTTACCTCGTTCGAGCAAGCCGCACGTGGGACAAAGTCTTCTCGTGGGGCAATGAGTTGTTCAAGCGTACTGTTCTTGCGGCGGCCGCACAACCTGCCGCTGCGCTCTTGGCCGAACGCGATCGCCTGCGAGCGCCAGACCAGCCAATCGATGCCGATCCCGGTATCGAACCGTTGATTCGCAACCTCAATCAAGAACTGGCCCTTTCCTTCCCAAACGCGCCGCAAGTCCAACTGCGGCTGACTGGGACTGACAGCCGCTCTGTCATGGAAGCCGTGTCGGCCCATTTCACGGAGGCAGACGGGCTTAGCATTCCCGCCTCGAGGCAGGGCAGTGGGCTGGTTTCGATGCAAGGCCTGCTTCTGCTACTTGAACTGGGGCGCGCACGCGCAGCAGGAGGCGGCGAGTTTCTGATGGCTTTAGAAGAGCCAGAAATTCATCTGCCTCCATCGGCTCAGCAGCGGTTGGTCCAACGTGTGCAGGCGCTTTCGACCCAGACGTTCGTGACGACGCATTCGCCGCTGGTCGCAAGCATGGCGGCCCCCACCTCCGTGCTTATCTTGAAGAAGCACGACGGGATTTTATCCGCTGAACCGTTTCTTGAAGCGGCTCTCCCGGCCGCAGCTCAAAACTGGCAGCGTAAATTCTTCCAACATAGCCGGATTGATGTACTTAGCGCGCTGATGCAGCCGTCGCTGCTCATCCCCGAAGGAAGAGCCGACTTTCAGTTGCTTCGATGTATCTTGAGCCCGCTGATGATGACCGCTGGCTGGGTCGATTCCATGAGCCGGCCCTTCGGCATTGAGGTGGGGGTTGTTCCAACCGAAGACGCCAAGGTGGTAGAGACCTATCAACTGATGGCCAGACTGCACCGGCATGTTTGCTGCTTGATTGATGGCGACGGAGAAGGGCAGTCCTACGGAGTGCGTCTGATGGCCATTCCAACCCCACCAGCAGCGGTCATTCGTTGGAACGATGGGGCCATGATTGAGGATGCAGTCGGCTGGATTTTGGTCGCGGACGAGGCTGCAGCCATCGCCAAGCTCACTGAGCTATCCCCGGTTCCACCCACTTCCGCTGCGGACGTCGTGGCCTACCTCAAGGCGAAGAAGATGGACATCATTGCCTACGAGGTTGTTGCGGAGGCAATCGCCACTACACCAGCCTGTCGAGAGAGGGCTGCTGACCTACTCAGCGGGCTCGCGTGTGCTTGCGCTGGCTCCGCTGCGACACAGCGCTTCATTCGGGGCGCCAATGACGTTTGGGTGTTTCAGCCTTGACGGTTCGGGCGTTCACCGGAGGTGCCGGCTGTGGCAAGACGCATCAATTGATGCAGTCGCTGATCGACCATTTGGAGGCAACGCCTCTGAAGGACGGGCAGAAGGTCTTGGCGTTGACGTTCATGCATGGGTCCCGCCGGCGCCTGGAGGAGCGGCTGGGGCAACTGCAAGCCCTGAGGGGACGAACAGATTGCTCGACGATCGACAGCTTTGCTTGGCGCTTGGTTCGGAGGTGGCTGGCTCTTGCTGCCACGCTCGGATTTGCCGATATTGAACCGGACCAGTACGAACGGGTGTGCGATGCGGCTGGCGCGCTTTTGCAGATCAAAGAGGTTTGCGGTTGGGTGGCAGCCACCTTCCCCGTCCTCTTGGTGGATGAGGCGCAAGACATGACCACACACCGCCTTCGTCTTGTAGAAGGCTTGGCAAGCAGACTAGAGGTCTTTGCTGCCGCCGATGAATTTCAATGCCTCAACGAGGACCTGCACCCAAATCCCGCTTGCGCATGGCTCGCTCAGGTGTGTTATGCGGAGGAGCTCACTCAACCGCGACGCACAAACCGAGCAGAGCTACTTGATGCTGCCACTGCGATTCGCAAGGGTGAGCCCCCCAAGTCGGGGAAGGTTTTCATGATCACATTGACTTCGAAACCGCCACTCGCGGGTGCATGGCTCAATGGGAATCTGTGCTGGTACGGCGGAGGCAAGAGCGTCGCCGTGATCACACCTACCTTGGGCGCGTTTGCGCAGGCGACGCTGACATGGGCCGCGCAGAACAAAACGAAAAACGGATCGGGTCCGTATTCAATTATGTGGGAGCAGTCGGAGGCAAAGGTTGCCACCGGCTTCCTTGACCAGATCGCTCTTAATGACATGAACGACATTCCTTCGGCAATCGCTCTTCTTACCGCCGCTGGTGACCGCCGAGCCACACAAGACCTTGCTGACTGGATGGACACGCAAAGACGAACTCGCGCCAAGACCCAATTTTCCAAAGCCGAGATTGAAAGGGCGATCATGCAAGGTTTTGCTCAGCGACGTCGAGCACGGATAGGTGAGGGAAGCGGTTGGAAGGGCATGACGGTTCATGGAGCAAAGAACCGCGAGTTCGACAACGTGATTGTGCTATGGCCAGCGGCTATTGGAGGTAGCGACGATCAAAAGCGTCGGCTCCTCTATAACGCGGTCACCCGCGCGAAAGAACGCTGCCTCGTACTCGTACAGGCTAAGGCCAACCTTAGCCAAGCTCCCTTTGCATGAACTTTTGACCATCGAATGTGACAGCCTGCCCTGGCTGGCATCCGGCACTTTGGACGAGAACAATAGTTCGGAGGCGGACATGAATCAGCGGTGGACCAAGTTGGCCGGACACGGTCCGGCGGCGAGCCCTTGAGGACAACCGAGGGTATGGCTTCAATCAATAGCGATGGAACGTGAAGGACGAATCCTTTCGACCGCTTCGGAGCCTATGCTTGCTCTCCGAAAATCGCCGCCAATCTCAATAACGGCGTGGCAGACAGCCGATTCGGGTGCTGGAGAAGCCGTTTTTCTGAAGCGATGACGGTATACTTGGCGCGGAAAACGGCAGTATACCGTCAAGTATACCGTCACCAAGTGCTAGCTTCTGGTGGTTTTTGGTAGACGTCAGTAGCCGTCGTTTTTTGAAAAATCAAACTATTTCAATGGCTTATAGCCGTCCTGAGACGCACTGAGCATACGCTCCACATACCGCGCAATCAAATCGATTTCCAGATTCACCTTCACGCCCGCACGCAGATGATGCAGCGTGGTGACTTCCACTGTATGCGGAATCAGGTTGATCGAAAACTCACATCCTTCGGGCAGGTCGTTCACCGTATTCACCGTCAAGCTGACGCCGTTGACCGTGATCGACCCTTTGTACGCCAGATAGCGACCGATTTCCCGGGGCGCCAGAATCCGCAATTCATGCGATTCACCCACCGGTGCGAAGTGCGAGACCGTGCCCAGCCCGTCGACATGGCCCGAGACGATATGACCGCCCAGCCTGTCGTGCGCGCGCAGCGCTTTCTCCAGATTGACATCGCCCGGCTGGTCGAGCCCGGCGGTTTTACTGAGGCTTTCGCGCGACACATCGACTGCAAACCGGTCGTCGGTTTTCTCGACCACCGTCATGCATGCGCCTTGAATGGCGATGCTGTCGCCCAGCCCGACATCGTCTAGCCCGAGATGTGCTGCTTCGATCGTAAGACGCACGCCCGCTTCAGGTTCGGAGCCCAGTGCCGTGATAGTTTCGATACGGCCAACTGCCGCCACGATGCCAGTAAACATATTCGTTTTCCTTCGCTACAAAAAGATACACCGCATGAGCGCCGCAAGTGCGGTGGTTACGCGAGATCCGCCGCGGTCGCCGCGCACTTAACTACTGCGGAGGAACCGCTTCAACCAACGGCGGCGCGGCCCCGAAGCGCGCCAGAATGCGCAAGTCGTCGCCGATCCGGTCCACGGCGTGGAAATTCAACTGCGTGCTTTCGGCCAGGCTTGCGGGAGCCGGCAACCCAAACATGCCCGGTCCGGCGAGCGGGCCGTCGCCGAGCAGCATCGGCGCGATATACATCAACACTTCATCGACGCAGCCTTCGCGGATCAGCGAGCCGTTGAGCTTGTAGCCCGCTTCGACATGCAACTCATTGATGCCGCGCTGGCCAAGCAACTGCATCAGCGCGGGCAGATCGACCTTGCCGTCGGGGTTAGGCAGCGCGAGCACTTCGGCGCCGCGCGCGCGTAAGATCTCGGCCTTTTCTTCGAGCTCGGGATCGAGCGTGGCACACACGATCAAGATCGGTTCGCCTTCCAGCAGGCGCGCGTCCGGTGACACCCCCAGCCGGCTGTCGACCAGCACGCGCAGCGGCTGACGCGGCGTGTCGACGTCGCGCACGGTCATGCGCGGGTTGTCTTCGCGCACGGTGCCGATGCCGGTCAGGATCGCGCAAGCGCGGGCACGCCACGCGTGGCCGTCGGCGCGCGCGGCGGGGCCGGTGATCCATTGACTCTCGCCGCTGGGCAGCGCAGTGCGGCTATCGAGGCTCGCGGCGATTTTCATCCGCACCCAGGGCCGCGCGCGCGTCATGCGGGAGACAAAGCCGATGTTGAGTTCGTACGCTTCTTTTTCCAGCAAGCCGCAACGCACGTCGATGCCGGCATTGCGCAACATGGTCAGGCCACGGCCCGATACGCTCGGGTTCGGGTCTTCCATGGCCGCAATCACGCGGCTCATGCCCGCTTCGATCAGCGCGTTGGCGCAGGGGGGCGTGCGCCCGAAGTGGCTGCACGGCTCCAGCGAAACATAGGCGGTGGCGCCGCGCGGATCATGCCCGCGCGTGCGCGCGTCCTTGAGCGCCCGCACTTCGGCGTGATCTTGGCCGGCCGGTTGCGTATAGCCTTCACCGATCACTTGCTCATCCTTGACTAGGACGCAACCCACTCGCGGGTTCGGCGTGGTCGTGTACAGACCGAGCGCGGCGAGCTCGAGGGCGCGCTGCATGTGGGTGAAATCGGTGTCTGAAAACATCGTTATCCGTTGGAGCTGTGCAGCAGCGTCATGCTGCTGCTGGGTAAGACGCGTCATGCCGCTGCTTGATAAGACAATAGCGCGCTCAATTAGTGCTCCAATGCGCCGAATGCCTGTCGCGCCGCAGCAAGCGTCGCAGCGATGACCGCTTCGTCATGTGCGCTGGAGACAAAACCGGCTTCATAGGCGGACGGCGCGAAGTAAACGCCAGCGTCCAGCATCGCATGAAAAAATGCGTTGAATTGACCGATATTGCAGGCCGAGACTTCACTGAAGCGACGCGGCACCCGTTCGCTGAAATAAAGGCCGAACATGCCACCAATACTGTCCGCGCAAAACGGCACGCCGGCAGCCTCGGCCGCATGCGTCAGGCCTTGGGCCAGTTGCGCGGTGCGCTCGCCCAGCCGTCGATGAAAGCCTTCTTCCTGTATCACCTTAAGGGTGGCGAGGCCAGCGGCCACCGCGACGGGGTTCCCCGACAGTGTGCCCGCCTGATATACGCCACCCAGCGGCGCCAGATGCGCCATGATGTCGCGCCGGCCGCCGAACGCCGCCGCCGGCATGCCGCCGCCGATGATTTTGCCCAGGCACGTGAGGTCTGGCTGGATTTCATACAACGCCTGTGCGCCGCCCAGCGCAACCCTGAAGCCGCACATCACTTCGTCGAAAATCAGTACTGCGCCGTGCTTGGTGCAGAGTGTGCGCATCGCGTGCAAAAACGCCGGGTCCGGTTTGATCAGGTTCATGTTGCCGGCAACCGGCTCGACGATCACGGCGGCGATTTCATTGCCCAGCGCAGCGAACGCCGCGTGCAGCGCCTCCACGTTGTTGTATTCGAGCACCGTGGTGAATTGTGCGATCTCGGGCGGCACGCCAGCCGAGGTCGGGTTACCGAAGGTCAGCAGCCCCGAGCCGGCTTTCACCAGCAGACTGTCGGCATGGCCGTGGTAACAGCCCTCGAACTTGACGATGCGGCTGCGTCCGGTATAGCCACGCGCTAACCGCAGCGCGCTCATGGTGGCTTCGGTGCCGCTGGAAACCATCCGTACCTGCTCGATCGACGGCATGAGCCGGCAGATCTCTTCAGCGAGTTCGATTTCGCCTTCGGTCGGTGCGCCAAAGCTGAAGCCGTTGGCGAGCACGTTTTGCACGGCCCGCAGGACGTCAGGATGGACGTGCCCGGCGATCATGGGCCCCCATGAACCGATGTAGTCGATGTAACGCTGGCCGTCGGCGTCCCAGAAGTACGGGCCTTCGGCGCGCGTGATGAAGCGCGGCGTGCCTCCGACCGAACGGAAGGCACGTACGGGCGAGTTGACGCCGCCAGGGATGGTCCGCTGGGCGCGTTCGAATAAAGTCTGATTCCGGGACATCGAAGTTTCCACAAAGTATGAAGCGCGAGCGGCCGGCAGCGTGAGCGCTTGGCGCTAGCCCGCAGGTGGTTGAATTGTACCGGAGTGCATGCTGCGGCGCGCTGTGAACCTCGCCGTCAGCCTCATAGCGTGGGCGTCGCGCTCGCCGGGACGGGTGGCCCCCGGCGAGCGCCGGTGCGCTGCGCCCACAATTTTTCGAGCGGACCTTCGACCATCGGCTTGATCAGGTTCCCGGAGCTTTGTGCGTCCCATGTCTGCACCGAAAACGGGTGGCTGCGCAATTCTTCCCGAGTGATGACCACTTCGTGATGCGCGTCCACCAGCCAGTCATAGGTGAAGTCTATAACCAATCGATAGCCGCGCTTGCGCTGTGCATCCGGCACTTCGTAAGGCGCACGGCTCACCCAGCCGGAGGCGAACAGGCCTTTGGGTTCCTGGGCGACGCGGTGTATAAAGACCCGGTCGCCAGGCACCAGGCCGCGCGAGAAACCGCAGCCCCAAATATCCGCCACAGGCATAGGCAAACTCAGCGCTTGACGACGCGCCACCTCCGCGCAGACATCCGGCAGTTCAGGCCAAGGCCATTTGCGTGGACTCCAGATCAGCAGGAAGGCGGTCATCGTTGCTCAGTCATGGGGGAACCGGTGGGTGTCGGTGGGTAGTCGGCCGCTGGCCTGTTACGGCGGTCGAGCACGCTGGCGTTATTTTGGCGTAAAACCCGCGTGAGGGCTGCGGTAGGCCCGATTCTTGTCCGCATCGCCATCGATTTAATTGCGTGCGCACGCGCTTGCTCCGCTAAAATGCACCCTTATCCGCACTGACCTGCCAGGTCAAAATTACCGATGCTTTCCTCTACACGCGCGAGTGCGCGGCCCGCATCGACAGGCGCGCATGGCGCGCCGTCCGGGCAATCCGATTGGCGTCTTATCTTGCTGCTCGGCGCGCTGGCCGCATGCGGGCCGATTTCGATCGATATGTATCTGCCGAGCTTGCCCGCGATCACGCTCGCCTTCCATGTGACGGCAGGCGTCGCGCAAGGCACGCTGACCAGTTTCATGATCGGTTTTTCGCTGGGTATGTTGCTCTACGGCCCGCTCTCGGATGCATATGGCCGCCGTCCCATATTGCTGGGCGGGGTCGGTCTATACGTGGCCGCTACCCTGGCTTGCGCATTGGCGCCCGGGGTCGGCATGCTGGTGGCTGTCCGCTTTATCCAGGCCTTGGGCGCTGGAGCGGCTTCGGTGCTGGCGCGTGCAATCGCACGCGATACCCACGCGCCGCACGAGGCCGCCAAGGTGCTGTCGCTGTTGGCGATCGTGACATCGTGCGGGCCGCTCGTGGCCCCGCTGATCGGCGGCCAATTGCTGCTGTTGGGCAGTTGGCGCTTTGTCTTCGCGGTGTTGACGCTTTACGGGCTAGTCAGTCTCGTGACCATCATCTATCGGGTCAACGAGAGCTGGCCTGCGGAAAAGCGCGCCAAATCGGCGCTGCGCAAGTCGTTCAACGCTTACCGCCATATGCTCGCCGATCCGGTGGTGTGGGGCCATACGTTGTGCGGCGGCATGGCGTTCGCTGCCATGTTTGCCTATATCACCGCGACGCCTTTCGTGTATATCAACTACTTTCACGTGGCACCGCAGCACTACGGCTTCCTGTTCGGTATCAACATCGTCGGCATCATGCTCGGCAATCTCGCCAATAGCCGCTTGGTGCACCGGCTGGGGCCGCTCAACATGATTTCGGCCGCCGCCACGGTTTCGATGCTCGCCGGGCTGGCCGTCGCGATAGTCGGCTGGACGGGTTGGGGCGGACTGGCTGCGCTTGCCGCGGCGCTGTTTCTCGTGGTTGCGGTGGTGGGAATATTGTCGGCCGACTGCACCACCGAAATGATGCACCGTTATCCCAACAACGCCGGTGCGGCGGCGGCTTTATTCGGCGCAACGCAGTTCGCCTTGGGGGCGCTATCGAGCCTCGCGGTGGGCGCGCTGCAAGATGCCGCGGGTTCGCCTCGCGCGATGGCGACGGTGATAGTCGCTTGCGGCCTGATCTGCTATGCGGCGCGCGCGGCCATCATGCACTGGCATACATTGCCTGCGCGCGCCTGAGGTGGGGCCGCTCGCTCTAGAGCGAGTGCCCACTGCGCAGGAAGCGGCGACCGCGTGCGCTTGAAGACATGATGCAAAGGCCCGAAACGAGGCATCGCGGCCTGGGGTGCCTAACGCCTCACGTCAATCGCATATGGTGAAGCGTATCGAACAGCACCGCTTTGGAGACGTCGAACAGCAAAGGCATGGTTTCCAGCGGGCGCGGCTCGGCTGCAGGATGGACCCGGCTGATGACCCGTTGCCCGTTCACCTTCGTGTACACCAGCGTATCAGGCCCGGTCGGCTCCACGACATCGACATGCGCCAGGATCTCCTGCGGCGGCATCGGACCGCTGCTTTGCGCATGCCGCATGTCGGTGATGCGTTCCGCGCGCAAGCCGAGAATCACGGTGCGATTCAGATGCTCATGCAAGCTGTGCGCAAGGAAGGGCAGCTTCAGGACTGTGCAGGCCTCGCCCGTGTCCAGCACCATGCCGACATGCTGGCCTACGGTGACCAGCTCGCCGCGGATGAAGTTCATCGGCGGAGCACCGATGAAGCCGGCTACGAACAGATTGGCGGGATTGTCGTAGATCTCCTGAGGGGCACCGAACTGTTGCACCACGCCGTCCTTCATTACCGCGATGCGGTCACCCAAGGTCATCGCCTCGATCTGGTCGTGCGTCACATAGACGATCGTCGTGCCCAGCCGCTGGTGCATCAATTTGATTTCGGCTCGCACTTCGATGCGCAACTTGGCGTCGAGGTTCGAAAGCGGCTCGTCGAACAGGAACATCGCCGGATCGCGCGCCAGTGCGCGACCCATCGCGACCCGTTGGCGCTGGCCGCCGGATAGCTGGCCCGGCTTGCGGTCGAGCAGATGCGAGATCTGCAGCGTTTGCGCCACGCGCTCGACAATGGCGGTTCGCTCTGGCTTCGGTGTCTTGCGTATTTTCAGGCCGAACGAAATATTGTCGCGTACCGTCATCGACGGATACAGTGCGTAGGATTGAAACACCATCGCAATGTCGCGATCTTTCGGCGGCAAATGGTTGACGGCTTTCCGGTCGATCAGAATTTCGCCTTGCGTGACAGGCTCAAGCCCCGCAATCATGTTGAGCAGCGTGGATTTGCCGCATCCGGAGCCGCCGACCAGAATCAGAAACTGGCCATCTTCGATATCGATGTTGACGCCCTTGAGTATCGGTACGCCGTTTGCGTAGGTCTTATATACGTCGCGAATGGAAAGACTAGCCATGCGTAAAATCCTCAATCAAGTTCATGAATGTGCAATCGGCGACCGATCGCCGTGAGCGACCTATGTTGCGATGCCAGACGCCGTGCGCTTATCCCGCGGCTTGCCCCGCGGCTTGCCCCGCGGCTTATCCCGTGGTTTATCCCGCGGTTTACCCTTTAACGGCACCGGCTGTCAGGCCACGGACGAAGTAGCGTCCGGCCACCACATACACCAGCAGCGTCGGTAACGCCGCGATCAAAGCGCCGGCCATGTTCACGTTGTATTCCTTCACGCCGGTGGAGGTGTTCACCAGGTTGTTCAGCGCGACCGTAATCGGCATGGAATCGACGCCTGAAAAGACGATGCCGAACAGGAAGTCGTTCCAGATCTGCGTGAATTGCCAGATCAGGCAAACCATGAAGATAGGCAGAGACACCGGGAGCATGACGCGCGTAAAAATCAGGAAAAATCCCGCTCCATCGATGCGCGCCGCCTTGACCAATTCACTTGGAACGCCCACGTAGAAATTGCGAAAAAACATGGTCGTGAACGCCAGACCGTAAATGACGTGCACGATGATCAGGCCTACTGTCGTGTTAGCGAGCCCCAGCATGCCTTCCAGTCGGGCCATGGGCAGCAGGATCGCCTGAAACGGAATGAAGCAGCCGACCAGCAGCAGCGTGAACAGCGTGTCGGCGCCGCGAAAGCGCCAATGCGTCAGTACATAGCCATTGAGGGCACCGACGATCGAGGAGATCAGCACCGCTGGAATCGCCATGCGCAGCGAATTCAGGAAGAACGGTTGCATGCCATCGCAGCGCACCCCCGTGCAGGCCCCGCTCCATGCCTTCTGCCAAGCGGCGAAGCCAGGGTGAAGGGGCATGCTTAACATGTTGCCGGCACGCAGGTCGTCGAGGTTCTTGAGCGAATTCGAAATCATGACGTACAGCGGCACGAGGAAATACAGCGCAAATAGCAGCAGCACCGCGTAGATGCAAATCCGGTTGACCGGAACGCGGCGGCGGTGGGTCGGCGCAGTGTGTTCAACGTTCATGACGGCTGCTCCTCGATTCCAGGTACATCAGCGGCACCAGCACCGCGACCACCGTGGCCAGCATCATGACCGAGGACGCCGCGCCGACTCCGAGTTGCCCGCGGTTGAACGAAAAGGTGTACATGAACATCGCGGGCAACGACGATGCATTGCCCGGGCCACCGGCCGTCAGCGCGACCACGAGGTCGAAGGTCTTGATCGTCAGGTGCGAGAGGATCAGAGCCACCGAGAAAAAGACAGGCCGCATGCTGGGGATCACGATTTTGCGATACACGGTGGGCAGCGTCGCTCCATCGACCTGGGCTGCCTTGAAGATGTCGGCGTCGACCCCTCGCAAGCCAGCAAGAAACAACGCCATCACAAAGCCAGTCGATTGCCAGACGGCGGCAATGACCACGCAAAAGATCGCTTTGTGCGGGTTCTCGAGCCAGTCGAAACCGAACTGCGTCCAGCCCCAGTCGCGGAACACTTTTTGCACTCCGAAGTCGGGATTAAGTATCCATTGCCATGTGGTGCCTGTCACGATGAACGAGAGCGCCATCGGGTAAAGGAAAACGGCGCGCAAGGCGCCTTCGCAACGGATCTGCTGGTCGAGCAGGATTGCGAGAAACAAGCCCAGCGCGATGCACAGGGCCATGAAGGGGATACCGAACCAGGCCAGGTTGGCGGCCGAGGTCCACCACACCGCGTTGGCAAAAAGATCGGTGTAGCGGCCCAGGCCGTCGAAGGTGAAGTTCGGCATGAGGCGCGATGGCGTTAGTGACAGATAGCCGGTCACTGCCATGAAGCCATACACAAATACGAGACTGAGAACCAGACTCGGCGCGAGTACCAGGCGCGGTATCCACGTGTCGGCCAGGATGGACCTGCGCCGAGGCGCACGTTGCGATACGCGCGCGGGCTTGGTTGGGGCGTCGGTGAGGGTAGCGGTCACGGCTTGACTCCTGAAAAAGACCCGCGGCAATGTTGCCGGCGGTCGTCGCAGTGGGCTGTCCGCGCGGGGCGGCGCATCATTGCGGCGGGTCGGCGTCATAACGGCGGGTCGGGGCGTCATTACGGCGGGTCGTTGAGGATTTAGCGGGTTTTAGCGGCCTGGGCGAGATTCTGGAGCGCCGTTTGAACGCTTTCGTTCGAGTTCATGAACTGGGTGACCGCATCGGTCATCGCGCCCGAGATCGCCTCACCTTGCGCCATGCCGTGGGCCAGCGAGGGCACGTAGCTGCCGTTTTTCAGCGCCACCTGTTCGTCGGCGTAAGACTTTTTCGCGCATGCGTCGAAATGCTCCATCGGCACGTCGAGTCGCGCGGGCACCGATCCTTTGTTAAGCGCGAACTGCATCTGGAAATCGGGGCTCATGATGGTGCGGGCCAATGCCAACTGGCCGGGCGTGGGACCGGTTTGAGTCTTCTTCTGGAAGAATGCGAACGAATCCACGTTGTAGATGAAGGACTCCGCGGTCCCAGGCACGGGCGCGCAAATATAGTCTTTGCCCGCGCTCTGGTGCGCTCCGGAAAATTCGCCTTTGGCCCAGTCGCCCATGAATTGCATGCCGGCCCGGCCATTGATGACCATTGCGGTGGCGAGATTCCAGTCTCGCCCCGAACGAGCGTTATCGAAATAGCCCTGGATACGGCGCACCGTCTCGAAGACCTGGGCCATCTGTGGCGAAGCGAGCGTTGCGGGGTCGAGATCGACGATCGCCTTTTTATAGAAATCGGCCCCTTGCGACAGCACGACGGTCTCCCAGATCGTCAGGTCCTGCCATGGCTGGCCGCCATCGGCAATGGGAATGTAACCGGCCGCCTTGAGTTTGTCGGCCAGGGCAAAAAATTCCGGCCAGGTCGTCGGCGGCTGTGCGCCGACTTTCTTCAGCGCCGCCACGTTGAACCATATCCAGTTGACCCGATGCACGGAAAAAGGGACCGCGACGTAGTGACCGTGATCTTGCATCAAGGTATTGATTTGACTGGGTAAAAGAGCATTCCAGCCTTGCGTGGCGGGATCGATCTCGGTCAGCACGCCTTCATCGGCCCACGCCTTGATCAGCGGCCCCTTGATTTGGGCGGCGCTGGGCGCGTTTCCGGAAATAACTTGGGTTTTCAGCGTTGTCATCGCGGCCGCGCCGTCGCCGCCCGCTATGGCGAAGTCCTTCCAGCGATAGCCTTGCTTTTCCATATCGGCTTTCAGGACTGCGGCCGCCTTGGATTCGCCGCCCGAGGTCCACCAGTGCAGAACTTCCAGCGATTCGTTGGCGTGCGCGGCGGGAATAGCCACAAACATGCCTGCGGCGCACAACGCCGCGATTGCTCGGGATAGTTTCAATGTCTTCTCCTCCAGGTTGATGAACGCGAGATTCTCTCCTTATTTCCCTTTTAAAATTGAGATAAATACGGTCTACTGAATAATAAAATCGCATCATGTTGTTCCGGCGCGTTCCCGAAATGTTGGATCCCTCACGCCGCATCGCGCTCGCTGACCGCGAGCAGCCGATTCGCAGCGTTAGGTCTAAAATCGATAGACACGGCCGATGTCCAAGTTTTCAGTCTGGCCCCTATCTTCGATGCCTGATCGTAGGTAAACTGCGCGTAGTTAAACTACAATTTCGGTCTGGCTGCAATTTCAGCCGAGGTGCATTTCGCCAGGCTACTTATTGAGACTGTCCACAGGGAGGCCTATGCAAGCGGAGCCCAGTTTTACTTTCGTGTTGTTCGGTGGAACGGGCGATCTTTCGATGCGCAAGATCCTGCCGGCGCTGTTTGCCGCGCATCAGGGCGGCACCTTGTCGCCACAGGGCAAGATCGTGGCGGTTGCGCGTGACGAACATGACACCGGCAGCTACCGCGAATGGGTCGACCGGCATGTGATCGAGCATGTCCGGCGCCGAGTGGCCATGGCCACCTGGGATGCGGTGCTGTGGGAAAGCTTCAAGGCGCGCCTCTCCTATGTGCGCCTCGATCTCGGGCGGCGCGAGGATTTCGGCGCATTGCGGGAGAATCTCGACACCCTTGACGCCTGCACGGGCACGCGAATTTTCTATGTTGCCACGGGGCCGTCGCTATTCGTGCCGGTGTGCCGCGCACTGGCCGACGTCGGCCTGAACCGCGGCGCGCGTATCGTGCTCGAAAAGCCGCTTGGCCACGACTTGAAATCGTCCACCGCGATCAACGACGCGGTGGGGGAAATATTCGAAGAACAGCAGATTTACCGCATCGATCATTATCTCGGCAAGGAGCCGGTACAGAATTTGCTGGCGCTGCGGTTTGGCAATACCTTGTTCGAACCTTTGTGGCGGCGCGAATGGGTCGAAAGCATACAACTGACAATCGCCGAGGAGCTGGGGGTCGAGGGTCGCGGCGATTTCTACGACCAGACCGGTGCGATGCGCGACATGGTGCAGAATCATCTGCTGCAACTATTGTCCATCGTGGCGATGGATCCGCCGCATTCGATGGATGCCGACAGCGTTCGCGATGAAAAGCTTCGGGTGCTACGTGCGCTCAAGCCGGTCGAGCCACGCGATATCGGCAAGATGGCCGTGCGGGGTCAGTATCAGGCCGGCACGATACGCGGTGTACCGGTTTCGGCATATCAGGCGGAGTCCGGGGTGAAGGATGGCAGCAGTACCGAAACCTTCGTCGCACTCAGGGTCGAAATCGATAACTGGCGTTGGGCCGGCGTACCGTTTTTTCTGCGCACCGGCAAGCGCCTGGCTAATCGTGTGGCGGAGATCGTCGTCAATTTCCGCGCGGTGCCGCATTCGGCATTGGGTCCGAGCGCGTTGCGGCCTGGCGCCAACCGGCTCGTGATCCGGCTGCAACCCGACGAGTCGATCCGGCTTTATTGCCTGGCCAAGCAACCGGGCGAGGGCATGCAGTTGCAAAGCGTGCATCTCGATCTGGCGTTCGACCAGTTTTTCAAGGACGAGCGGATGGAAGCTTATCACCGCTTGCTGCTCGACGTCATCCACGGCCGGCTTGCGCTGTTCGTGCGGCGCGACGAGCAAGAGGCGGCGTGGCGCTGGGTCGAACCTATTCTGAACGAGTGGAACGCCCAGCGGTCTATCCCTAAGCCCTATGGAGCGGGCACCTGGGGGCCGGCGGCGTCGAGCGCCATGCTGGCGCAACATGGCACATGCTGGCTGGAAGAAGAGAACTGAAGCCGCGAACTGACCCGAGGAACTGAAGCAGCCGGTCCGGCAATCACCGAGACGAGGGGGCAATGTGATCGAATTAAATAATTTTGATACGCCTGCGCTGCAGGCCAATGCGCTGGCTGACGCGGTGGCGGGCGAGCTGTCAGTTCTCCTGGCGAAATCGGCCGAACGACCGGTGCTCGCCGTTTCGGGGGGAGCCAGCCCGCGTGCATTGTTCGCCGCGTTGTCGACGCGGCCGCTCGAATGGGCACGAGTCGACGTAACGTTGGTCGACGACCGCTGGGTGCCTGAAGACGACGCTGCCAGCAACGCGGCGTTGGTCAGGACGACGCTGCTGCAAAATGCGGCCGCCGCGTGCCGCTTCTGGCCCTTGGTCGATACTGCGGTCGAGCCCGCGCAGCAGGTCGCGCGGCTGAACGCCGACCGACAGCGGCGTGTGCCCGATGTGGCGGTGCTCGGCATGGGCGACGATGGACACACTGCGTCGCTGTTCGCCGATGCGCCCGAATGGGACTTGGCGACGGCTACGGCAGCGCACTTTGCGCTGACGAACCCGGTCACCGCGCCGCATGCTCGGGTCACCTGGTCGCTGCAGGCATTGAAGGCCGTACCCAAGCTGTTTTTGCTGATTTCCGGTCAGCACAAATTGGACGTGCTACAGCAAGCGGCGGCAAACGAAACAAAAAACGCCATATCCAAGTTGGCGCATGACAAGAGGATACATATCGATGTCTACTGGAGCGCTGGATAAGGCTGTCCGGTCGCGGCGAGGCCCGCATACCGATGGACCTCGGCTGCTCGCCGACATTGGCGGCACGAATGCACGATTTGCGCTGGAATGGGAGCAGGGTGACATCCGCTCGGTCCGGGTTTATCCGTGCGCCAACTTTCCCGGCATCGTCGACGTCATTCGGAAATATCTCGCTGACGAACAGGTTGCTGGCGTGCAGCATGCCGCGATTGCAATCGCGAACCCGGTCGACGGCGATCAGGTGCAGATGACCAATCACGACTGGCGCTTTTCGATCGAGGCGACGCGGCGCGCGGTGGGCTTCGACACGCTGTTGGTGGTCAATGATTTCACCGCGCTGGCCATGGCGTTGCCGGTGCTCACCGATGCCCAGTGTGTGCAGGTTGGCGTCGGCACGCGGCGTCCGAATACGGTCATCGGCGTGGTGGGCCCTGGAACGGGCCTCGGTGTTTCAGGCCTGGTTCCAATGGGTGAGCGATGGTTCGCGCTGCACTCGGAAGGCGGCCACGCCAGCTTCTCGCCCACCGATGAGCGCGAGGACTACGTGCTCCTGTACGCGCGCAAACATTGGCCGCATGTCTCGTTCGAGCGAGTCGTGTCCGGCCCCGGCATTGCGCTGATTTATCGTGCGTTGGCGCAGCGCAATCAAGAGCGCCAAGAGCACCCGGAGCACGATCGGGTCGAGCGCGATACCCCCGCCGTGGTCGAGCGAGCGCTGGCGGGCGACCCGCTTGCGCGCGAGACGCTCGACTGTTTTTGCGCAATGCTGGGAACGTTTGCCGGCAACGTCGCCGTGACGCTAGGCGCGATGGGTGGGGTATATATCGGTGGCGGCGTGGTACCGCGACTCGGCGATTTCTTCGCGCTGTCGTCGTTTCGGCGCTGCTTCGAAGCCAAAGGGCGGTTCGAAGACTATTTGAAACAGGTCCCGACGTATGTGATTACGGCCGAGTATCCCGCCTTCCTGGGCGTCGCCGCGATTCTTGCCGATCAGATCGACTGACAGATTCGCCGAGCTGGGCCGTGGCGTGCACGTGGCCATCGCGACCCATCGGTGCCCGGAACGTCATCGTTCGAAATATCAACGTGAAAGGTGAAGACAGACGGCGCGCCACTGAATGTGGCACGCCGTATCGCATTACTTTAGCCAGGTGCTTAAATCGCTGCCTGTCGCTTAGAAGGCGTGATTGATGCCGGCGTATAAACCGGACTGACTATGCCCGGGCAACGGGTTTTCCGGGTTGGCGGCGCCTGGCGTATTTTGCGCGGTGGCCTCCAACGAGAAATTTCCCTTGGCGCTGTTGCGAACCAAGGCGCCGGTCAGGTAAAGCAGCGTTCGCTTGGAAAGCGCGTAAGTGCCGCCGGCTTCGTACATGGTCGCATTGCCGGCACCGTTGTTGGCATTGATATGAAACCCACCGACCGTGACAGCGGCGAACGGGTTGACCTGATAGGTCAACCCGAGCCACTCGTGGTCGGCTTGAGTGGGCGCGCCCGCAACCGCGGCCGGTGCGCTCATGTGCGTGTAGGCGGCCTGGATCTTGAACGCGCCCAGATTGACCCGGCCGCCGACAAACACTTCGCGAGAGTAGTTATACAAATCGTCAAATTTGCCGTTTTGACCATCGCGCAATTCGTCGTAGATGACGCGTGCCATGAAGTTCGGCGCGGTATAGGTCAGTTGCAAGCCGTCCGAGCGTCCAAACGGCGCGGAGCTAGCCGTCCCCTGGTTGAAATTCGGGTTGTTGGTCAGTGCATATTGCCCCGCGAGATCGAAGCCGTTGATGGTCGGGGTTTTGTAGTTGAGCGTGTTGCTGGCTTGAAACCAGCTGCGACCCCGCACCAGCGACGCCGAGGACCACGCTTGCTGCACGAACGGATCGAAATCCCATACGCCATTGGAAATGAACAGCGAACGGCCCGCCTGGAACGTACCGTAGTTGTCGTTGGTCAGCCCAAGCAGCGCATACCGTTGGAAATACTGCCCGGTAGCGGGATTGCCGGCGGTGCCTAGCATGGTGTTCAAGCCCGACTCCAGCTTGAAGATGGCACGTGTGCCACCGCCCAGGTCCTCGGTGCCTTCCAGGCCCAACATTGCGGTGCCCCAGTCGCCGGATTGGCCGCGCACGCGAGAGGTGCTTTGTCCTTGTGCATTGCTCACGCCATGCATATATTCGACGCCGTTATCGAGCCGCCCATAAAGGGTGACACTGCTTTGGGCGTGGGCAGAAATAGCGATACCGCTTAACATCGTTGCAAAAATTGTTGCGACAGGCTTTTTTTTCAATTTCTTATGCATCAACAACTCCATAGTACAACTAAACATAAAATCTCGCGTTCGACCAACTCGCTGCACACGCGCGAGCGGACGTGTGCATGGGCAATGACCGTGAGGTCAAATTACTTCGAACGCGTATGTTTAGGTATTTCTGCTACTGAGCGGTGATGTGGCAAAAAAATAGGGCAAAGCGCAGTCTTTACAGGATGCAGAGGGATGCGCGCAATGCTTCAAAGAAGGGCGCGCGCGGTGGACTCGCAGGGCAAGTCCGACCGTTTCAGTTTATTTCAAGCTGCCCGACAAAAATCGCTTGAGACGTTCGCTGCGAGTCTGCCCAAACACTTCGTCCGGGGTGCCGTGCTCTTCGACCAACCCTTGATGCAGAAACATGACCTGATTGGATACGTTGCGTGCAAAACTCATCTCGTGTGTCACCACGATCATGGTGCGACCTTCTTCTGCCAGCGTCTGCATCACTTTCAAGACTTCGCCGACCAGTTCCGGATCGAGCGCTGAAGTCGGTTCGTCGAACAGCATCACGTCCGGGTGCATCGCCAGTGCGCGCGCGATGGCGACCCGCTGTTGCTGGCCGCCGGACAAATGCGACGGGTACTTGCCCTCGACTTCGCGGCCCAGCCCTACCTTGTCGAGATACGTGCGTGCGCGCTCTTCGGCCTCGGCTCGCGAAAGCCCGAGCACGAAACGCGGTGCCTCGATGATGTTTTCGAGCACGGTCAGGTGCGCCCACAAGTTGAAATGCTGGAACACCATCGCGAGCCGAGTGCGTACCCGTTGCAGTTGCTTGGGGTCGGCGACGCGCAGCGCGCCGCGACGGTCATGCACGGTGCGCACTTCTTCGCCGTCGACAATGATGCGACCGGCGTTCGGTTGTTCGAGAAAATTGATACAGCGCAGGAACGTGCTTTTTCCCGAGCCGGAGGAGCCGATGATGCTGATGACGTCGCCGGCCTTGGCTTTTAGCGAAACGCCCTTGAGGACCTCATGATCTCCATACTGCTTATGAAGATCGTCGACGAGCAGTTTATACATGGGGGTTTCCTGGGTCATGACTGTGCCTTGGTTTGACGCGCGCGGCTTTGCGGTTGGAGGTAGGCCAGCCAGCGGCGTTCAGCTCGGCGAAACAGCCAGACGAGGGTGAAAGAAATGATCAGATAGAGCAACGCCGCCAGCCCGAACGCCTGGAACGACAAATAGGTGGCCGAATTGGCGTCGCGCGCCACTTTCAGGATATCGGGCACGGTCGCGGTGAAAGCAACTGTCGTTGCGTGCAGCATCAGAATCACTTCGTTCGAATAAAACGGCAGCGCGCGCCGCAGCGATGACGGCAGGATGATGCGCCGGTACTGAGTAAAACGCGACATGCCGAACGCCCGCGCAGCCTCGATCTCTCCGTAGGCCATCGCTTTGATCGAGCCGGCGAAGATTTCCGTGGTGTACGCGCAAGTGTTGAGCGTGAAGGCCAGCAACGTGCAGTTGTACCCTTCGCGGAAAAATTCGCCCAGCAGCGGTTGGCCGCGCACCCAAGCCAGACTGTAGAGGCCGGTATAGCAAATCAGCAACTGTACATAGAGCGGGGTGCCGCGAAAGAGGTAGGTGTAGAACCAGACCGATCCGGACAGCAAACGGTTTTGCGATACCCGCGCCACCGCGAGCGGAATCGACAGGCAAAAGCCCAGCCCGATCGAGACAGCCAGCAGCCAGAGCGTCACGGCTACGCCGCTGAAGTGGTAGCCGTCGGTATAGAGGTAGGCGCGCCAGTAGGTGTTGATCAGTTCGATCATAGTTCGGCCTTTCGCACGCCGATCGAGTAGCGGCGTTCCAGCCAGATCAGGACGAGGTTCGAGATGGTCGTGATAGCGAGATAAATGGCAGCCGCGATCAGCGTGAATTGGAAGAAGTGCAAGGTGCCCTTGCCGGCGTCCTGGGCGGCCTTGACCACGTCGGCCAGTCCGATGATCGAGACCAGGGCCGTGGCTTTGACCAGCACTTGCCAGTTATTGCCGATGCCGGGTAGCGCGAAGCGCATCATTTGCGGAAACAGGATGCGGCGGAAAATCTGTGGCCGCGTCATGCCATAGGCGACGCCGGCTTCGATCTGGCCGCGTGGCACGGAGAGAAAGGCGCCGCGGAACGTCTCGGTAAAATAGGCACCGTAGATGAAGCCGATCGTGAGCACACCGGCAAAAAACGGATCGATATCGATCGTGTCGAGACCGAGCCAGTCGGTCAATTGATTGAGCCAGATCTGCAGGCTGAAAAACAGCAGCAGCATCAGCACCAGGTCGGGCACGCCCCGAATCAAGGTCGTATAGCCGGTGGCGATGCCGACGGCAAAGCGGTTGCCCGAGAGTTTCGCGCCGGCGCCGATCAGCCCGAGCACGAACGAGACCAGCAGCGACAGCAGCGATAATTGTATCGTTTGCACAGTACCCGCGAGCAGCACGGGGCCGTAACCTTCCAGAAACATCTTGTATCCTTCGCGGCGCAACCCGGTCCAAGCGCGGCCTGCGTTTGGCGGGAGGGTGGCCCGGGTAAACTCACTGCGCTGACTGCACAAGCGGCCCGGGTGGTCCATGCGAGCCGGCATCGCGCAACGTCAAGTTGCGCCAAATCACTGGATTCGATGCTAAAAGAGCCCCGCCTGTCGGCGAGGCCCCTTCAGGGACTTAAACGCAGACTCGTTTGCGGCTTCGACTGAACGTAGCCAAAGCCGGCCGAGTCTGGCGCGTGCTTACTTGCCAGCGTAGATGCTGAACGAGAAGTACTTCTTCTCGAGCTTGTCGAACTGACCGGTCTTGTGCAGGTCGGCCAAAGCGGCGTTGAATTTCGCTTTCAGATCGGTGTCTTCTTTACGCAGGCCGATCGCGGTACCGTCGCCGACCGTCTTCTGGTCGTTGATTTCCGGGCCGGCAAACGCAAATCCAGCGCCACGCGGGGTTTTCAGGAAGCCGACGTCAGCTTGAACTTCGTCTTGCAACACGCTGTCGAGGCGGCCGGCCAGCAAGTCCGCATAGACCTGGTCCTGGTTTTGATAAGGCACGATGGTGACGCCCTTGGCTTGCCAGTAAGCCTTGGCATACGCTTCGGCCGTGGTGCCTTGCTCGACGCCGACGTGCTTGCCTTGCAGCGATGCCGGCGTGGGCAGCAGCGGCGAACCGGCTTTGGCGATCATGCGTATCGGTGCGTCAAACAGCTTGTCCGAGAAGTCGATCTGCTCGCGACGCTGGTCGGTCACCGACATCGACGAAATGATGGCGTCGAACTTCTTGGCCTTCAGCGCGGGGATCATGCCGTCGAAATCTTGCTCGACCCAAATGCATTTGGCGTGGATTTTCGCGCACAAAGCGTTGCCGAGGTCCACGTCGAAACCGACGACCTTGCCGTCAGGCGCCTTCGATTCGAACGGCGGATAGCTCGCATCGACCCCGATCTTGACGGTTTGCCAATCTTTTGCGAAAGCGCCGGTGGCAACGGCGGCGAGAGCGATACACAGTGCGATTTTTTTCATAGGTCTCCGATACCAGTGATGTAAGTCCCAGCCCCGCTTCCGGGCGCGGGCAGGATGCCATTTTAGGCCCGTCAAAAAGCGCAGCAAGCTCTAAACAGCTCAAGCTGAATAATGTCTCTATTTTCATAATACGAAAATAAATGCTGGCGATAACAAATATAACCGATTAGCACGCTCGTTCGAAATAAGTCGCGGAACGAAGTTCGATCAGACCGTTCCGACCGGCATAAAGCGGGCGCATTTTATCTCAAACGGCGGAACTGTTGTGAGACGGGCCGGGAAGCCGCTTACGGTAATAGCGAGATGAGGTATAGGGCCGGAACTGACGAGAAGGAGAGCGGGCGAAAGTCGGAAAGCCGATACAGGGGGAAAGCCGATCCGCGAGGAAAGCGAGGAAAGCGAGGAAAGCGAGGAAAGCGAGGAAAGCGAGGAAAGCGAGGAAAGCGAGGAAAGCGAGGAAAGCGAGGAAAGCGCGCGGCAAAGCGGTGATAAATAGCAGTCGTACAAAGAACCATCGCGCTTGTCGCCCGAAACGGGCGCCACTAGGTGGCGGCGCCGCTCGGGACAGGCGTGTCTTACGACTTACTGCGCCGCAGGAGCCGAACCGCCATGATGCTCCCATTGGGCGTGACGTTTCGCCATACGCTGCCATTGCGCCTTCAGAGCACTGCTTACGGTCGCTTTTTGCGTCGGGTCCAGTGCGTCATATACATTCAGCCACGCGGCTTGAGTATGGGCGCGCAACTGCTGCGACTGGCTCTGGGTTTGCTCGTGCTGGGCTTGCAGTGCGTGCATGTCGAGCACCGGCGCCTGCATCAAGCTCTCCATTTGCTGTTTCGCCTGCTTGTGCAGCGCACGTTCCTGCTGGCGATCGGCTTTCATCGTGCTCAACGCCGTCTGCCACAGCTGTTCCTGGCTGGCGTTCAGGTTTAACTGGCTGTGGATTTTGTCGAGGTTGTGCTGCATCATCGAGCCGCCATGATGAGCATGGCCGCCCGGGGGCAGTGCATCGCCGGCCGCGGCATAAGCCGTGGAGACGCTGAGCAGCGTTGCCGCAATAGCGCTCAAAGATAAGTTGCGAGTGAGGCGTGACATACGGACTCCTAGATTCATGCCGGGATTGGCTGATTGAAAGCTTAGGGCACGACCATGGGCCACCGGGTTACGAAACAGTACGGTTGTTTACCGGCAGTTACGGCACCGCGCGTGCGTAATACCTGGTAACGCCGCTTGCATTGTCTAACCCGCTTAGGAACTGACTGAAGCAACGGTACAAGATAAACTGCGTGCTATGGCTACCCAAATACTGATCATTGACGACGACCCCGAGCTGCGCGACCTGTTGCGCGACTACCTGACCCGCCAGGGCATCGAGGTTTCAGTGCTGCACGGCGCGGCGACCCTTGAGCGCCGCCTTGAACTCGAGCGCCCCGACCTGATCGTGCTGGACCTGATGATGCCCGGCGTGGACGGCTTGACCGCGCTGCGTCACCTACGCGCGACCGGCGACGATATCCCGGTGATCATGCTGACCGCGCGCGCGGACGATGTCGATCGCATCGTCGGTCTCGAGCTCGGCGCGGACGATTATCTAGGCAAGCCCTTCAATCCGCGCGAACTGCTGGCGCGCATCCAGGCCGTCTTGCGCCGGCGCCGCACCGTGCCCAGTGCCGCTCCCGAGCAGCGCGAACCCTACGCGTTCGGCCGCTTCGTGCTCGATTTCCAGACCCGTTCGCTGCTGCAGGAAGGCGAGCCGGTCCAGCTCTCGGGCAGCGAATTCGCGCTTCTGAAGATTTTTGTCAACTACGCACTGCGCACGTTGACCCGCGAGCGCTTGCTCGAATTGCTGCACGGCCCGGAATACGATGGCACGGACCGTGGCATCGACGTGCAAGTGTGGCGTTTGCGCCGGATCCTGGAAATCGACCCGTCAGTGCCGCGTTTTATCCAGACCGTAAGGGGTCGCGGTTACGTGTTCGTCCCCGACGGTAGCCATGAAACTTCGGCCGGTTGATTCGCTTTTTGGGCGTTTGGCGTTGCTGGTGGTATGTGTACTGCTGGTGGCTCACTTTGCCTGGTATGAGCTGGTGCGTTTCGAACGCAGCCAGACGCAGACACGCTATGCGACCGAGGAGGTGGTCTTCCTGGTCGATGCGATCGAACAACATCAGGCCGTCAATCCCAATCAGCCGCTGCCCTCGCGCGTGAGGCTCGTCAGTGTCGATTCGCCGCTGGTGCCTCATGCGGAAAACCTCAATGAGCACCGTGGGCTCCAGCGTTTCGCAAGCGATCTACGCGATCGGCTGCCGGCCGGTAGCGACATCCGTTTCTCCAGCATGGACTCGCCGCCGCCGCGCATCTGGGTGCTGCGCCCGGGTAGCGACCACTGGATCGTGTTGCCGATGCAGCCGATGCCGCCGGCCCGCTCGGTCGACCGAATGGTCATCTGGCTGGTGTTGATTTTTGTCACGGCGGTGCTTTCGGCGTTGTTTGCGGCCTGGCAACTCCAGCGGCCGTTGCAGACCCTGGTGGCCGCAGTCGCGCGGCTGGGCCGCGGAGAACAGGTGCCCCCGGTGCCGGAGCGTGGGCCGCACGAACTGCGTCAACTGACGCGCGGCTTCAACCAGATGGTGAACGATATTTCTCAGGCCGAGAGCTACCGTCAGATCATGCTCGCAGGCGTTGCGCACGACCTCAAGACGCCGCTGGCGCGCTTGCGGTTGCGCGCGGAAATGATGGACGAGGTCAAGCTGCGCGACGGCGTGGTGCGCGACGTCGATTCGCTGTCGCACATCGTCGACCAGTTCCTGGTGTTTGCGCACGATCGTGGCGACGAGAGCATGCCGGTGGGCGTGGACGAGCGTTGCGAATGGCTATCGCGCAACTACCGCCAGGAACACGGCGGCGCCGACCAAATCGTGCTCGATTTGCGGGCCGGCCCTGACTTCCTGCTGCCGATTGCGACGTTGGACCGTTTGCTGTCCAACCTGCTGGACAACGCCACGGTCTACGGGGCGCCACCCGTCACGATCGCGACTGCAAGAATCGGCGGTGGGCGCCACGACAAGCGCTGGCAACTCACGGTGAGCGATCACGGCCCCGGCATATCGCCGGACGACCTGCGCAACGCGACGCGGCCGTTTGTCCGGCTCGATCCTGCGCGCGGGGGCAATGGCCATAGCGGCCTCGGACTTGCAATTGTCGATCGATTGGCACGTCGTGTCGGCGGCGACTGCACCATCGAGAACCGCGCCGCGGGTGGCCTCAACGTGCTGCTGACCTTCCCCGATTGATTCTGCATCGTTGACCTGCGTCGAGTCGTGCAAAGGCCGTGACTGCCGAGCGCCGTCAGCACGATAGACGGCGGGAGTCAGCCTGCACGGCGGCGTTACACCTCTGTGCTGCGCTGCGGGCTGCGCCTCAAAATCGAAATCAAACCGAAAATAGCGAATTCAGCGCGGTCGCGGCGTCGGCATCGACGGTATTGAACGTAACCGAGCCGGCTTCGAAGATGTAATGCGTGGTGTATCGGCCCAAGCGCGCCAAAATCTCTTCCTGGATCAGTTCCGGCGTCACGTCCAGCTTCAGATACCAGGTGGTCGACGAAAGTTTGATCTGGAATGCTCCGTATTCGGCCATGATGCTGTCGAAGGCGTCTGCGTCCGGATCGCGGCAAACGATAACGAGGTTGCCCTTCATGAGACCTCCTGTGGCATGCAGTCTAGGAAACTGCATGATACCTGTAGTGCTTGCTGTGTGCGCAATGTAGTACCCGCGGTAGTACCCGCGGAAGTACCCGCGCGTACTCAATGTTGCATGTAAGCCAAGCTATCGCGAATTCGGCGAGATTTGACGCCCCGATTGTGTCGGGAAGGTTGTGTCTGTCATGTAGGTTGTAGTAGTGTCGGGACGTCGCAAAAATGTCTTATTGGCATTTTTCTCGAGCAGCGCCATTGTTTATCGGTGAACCGGACAAATGCCATGGACGCGCGTCCTGGACATCATTCGTTTACCCGTTTTCTTTTTACCCTGCTGCCCGTGTCGGAGTCGCTTCATGCGTCTGAATATCCTCAGCCCCTCTTTCAATGCCTCTGCATGGCGGCTTTTGCCCAATCGCTGGGATTTCATCGCATTTCCTCTGATTATTTGCCTGATCGCGATGGCGGCGGTCGGTTACCACGAAACCATGGCGCCGATTTCGGTGCTGAAAACCCAGGCCATTTCGCTTTCGCCGTCGATGCTGCCCGAGTACGCGCTGCGCACGACGTTGCGCATGCTGGCCGCGATGGTCGCTTCGCTGATCTTCACGCTCGGGTATGGCACGCTGGCCGCCAAAAGCCGACGGGCCGAGAAAGTGCTGGTGCCGATACTGGATATTTTGCAGTCGGTGCCGGTGCTCGGCTACATCTCGTTTACGGTCACATTCTTTATCGCCTTGTTCCCGGGCCGGGTCGCCGGGGCCGAATGTGCGGCCATTTTCGCGATTTTTACCAGCCAGGCGTGGAACATGACGTTCAGCTTCTACCAGTCGCTGCGCACCGTGCCGCGCGATTTGCAGGAAGTCTCGCGCAGCTTTCACCTGACCGGCTGGCAGCGTTTCTGGAAGCTTGAGGTACCGTTTTCGCTGCCCGGGCTGATCTGGAACATGATGATGTCGATGTCGGGCGGCTGGTTTTTCGTGGTGGCGTCCGAAGCCATCACGGTCGGCAACAATACGATCACCTTGCCCGGTATCGGTTCTTATCTGGCAGCGGCGATCGAACAGCGCAACCTCGGTGCGGTGGGCTATGTGATCCTGGTCATGTCGCTGGTGATCCTGGCGTACGACCAGTTGCTGTTTCGCCCGCTGGTCGCATGGGCCGATAAATTCCGGATGGAGAACACGGCATCGGCGAGCGCGCCCGAATCGTGGCTGCTCGATCTGATCCGGCGCACCCGGCTGATCAACCAATTGCTCAAGCCCATGGGCTGGATACTGGCGACCACGGCGCGTGTTCCGGTGCGCATGCCGACCATCGCAAGCGCCACGAGTGGTGCTGTGCGACCCGCTCGGGCTCGGCGCAAACCGTCCAAAGTGGCCGACGCGGTCTGGGCGCTGCTGATCTTGCTGATGACCCTGTATGTGGTGTTTCGCGTCATTTCCTACGTGCGCACCGGGGTGAATCTGCCCGAAGTCGGTCATGTGCTTTTGCTCGGCGTATTTACGCTCATACGCGTGTTGTTGCTGATCGCGGTGGCATCGATCATCTGGGTGCCGCTGGGGGTGATGATCGGCCTGCGGCCCGCATTGGCCCAGAAAATCCAGCCCATCGCGCAGTTCCTCGCCGCGTTTCCGGCTAATTTGCTGTTCCCGGTCTTTGTCGTGGTCATCGTCAAATTCCACCTGAATGCCGATATCTGGCTGTCGCCGTTGATCGTGCTGGGCACCCAGTGGTACATCCTGTTTAACGTGATCGCCGGCGCATCCGCGTTCCCCAACGACTTCAAGGAAGCGGCCGCCAACTTCCGGATTCGCGGCTGGCAGTGGTGGCGCAAGATCATCTTGCCGGGCATTTTCCCGTATTACGTCACCGGCGCCATTACGGCCTCGGGCGGCGCGTGGAACGCCAGTATCGTTTCGGAGGCGGTGTCCTGGGGTAACGACAAAGTGGTGGCCCATGGGCTGGGCGCCTATATTGCGCAGACCACGGCGGCGGGCGATTTCCCGAAAATCATCCTGGGGATCGCGGTGATGTCGCTCTTTGTCACCTTGTTCAACAGGCTGTTGTGGCGTCCGATGTACGCTTATGCCGACGCCAAGCTGCGTATGGACTGAGGGCCCTGGCGGCGCTGCTTCATTCATCACCCCGCAGTCACCCGCTATCCATTTAAGTTTGAACCGTAACTGCAAGCACACAGAAAGCACATCATGCAAAATCCTGAAGCGATCGCAAGCACTGAAATCATGCGTGTCGAACACGTCCGGCGCGGCTTCAATAAGTCGCAGGGCGAATTGCTGGTGCTCGACGATGCCAACCTGGTCCTGAAAGAAGGCGAAATCGTCGGCCTGCTGGGACGTTCGGGCTCGGGCAAATCGACGCTGCTGCGCATCATTGCCGGCCTGATCCAGCCTACCGGCGGCTCCGTGACGTATAAGGGCGAACCGCTGGACGGCCCGGCCGAAGGGGTGGCGATGGTGTTCCAGACCTTCGCCTTGTTTCCCTGGCTGACGGTGCTGCAAAACGTCGAGGCCGGCCTCGAAGCGCTCGGTGTCAACCCGCGCGAACGGCGTGAGCGCTCGCTCGCCGCGATCGACTTGATCGGGCTCGACGGCTTCGAAAACGCTTATCCGCGCGAGTTGTCGGGCGGGATGCGCCAGCGCGTGGGTTTTGCCCGCGCCCTGGTGGTCGATCCGACGTTGCTGCTGATGGACGAGCCGTTCTCCGCGCTCGACGTGCTGACCGCCGAGACGCTGCGTACCGACTTGCTCGACCTGTGGAACGAACGGCGCCTGAAGATCAAATCGGTGCTGATCGTCACGCACAACATCGAAGAAGCGGTGTTCATGTGCGATCGGATTCTGGTGCTGTCGTCCAATCCAGGGCGGGTGATCGCCGAGATCCAGGTACCGTTCGCGCACCCGCGCAACAGGCTGGACCCGGCGTTTCGCCGGCTGGTCGACGACATTTACGCGCGCATGACGGCGCGCGCCACCACGGGCGGAGTGCGTAAGGAATTGGAGCTGGGCACCTGGTTGCCCGCCGTGTCGACCAACCTGATGGCAGGCTTGATCGAAACGCTCGCCATGGCGCCCTACAACGGCAAGGCCGATTTGCCCGAGATTGCCCGAACCCTGCATCTGGAGGTCGACGATCTGTTTCCGGTCGCGGAAATGCTCCAGCACCTGGGCTTTGCCGACGTGCAGGAAGGCGATATCTTGCTGACCCAGCCCGGCAAGGTGTTCGCCGAATACGGCACCCAGGAGCGCAAGCTGATGTTTGCCGAGCATCTGGTGCGCTCGGTGCCGCTGGCCGCACGGATACGCCGCGTCCTCAACGAGCGGCCCGGGCATCGGGCGCCGCGGGTGCGCTTCGAGCAGGAACTCGAGGATTTTCTGTCGGACAACGCTGCCGAGGAGACATTGGACGCCGTCATCAACTGGGGGCGGTATGCGGAAATCTTCTCATATAACGACCAGGCCGAGACCTTCAGCCTGGAAGACGTGGAATCCTGAAGCTGCTAGAGCCGCTCAGGACGCGCTGCGGCAAGTCTTGAGCAAAGCTTATGGACGGCTTGTATTGCGTGCTGTGTTCGTGAGCCGGCTTTTGCCGGCTTTTTTTCGCCCCCGCTTTTCGCGATCCTTTCGCTGTAACGAATAGAAATGCAATGCGAGGGAATTAAATGACCGGTCCCGGCGTTTACCCGTCTAACTGGCTCGATCTCATTGTCGGGTTCATAGGGCTCATCGGGTAAAGGGGAGGCGCAATGAACACAGAATTTGAAGATACTCAGGTCTACCGGGTACTACGCGGTCCGGACGGCCGCTGGCAAGTCACCCAGCGCGACCGCAAAAAGCCGCTGGCCAAATTCGATCGGATGGAAGACGCGATGCAATACGCTCGCGATTTCCTGGCCGAACAGCGGCTGTGTCGCCACCTCGGGCTGCGTCAGTACGTTTGAGCAGCTCTGGGTGGCGCGGAGGCGATGCAGCGAAGCGCCCCCCCGGTCAGTGAGTGGGATGCGGTCTAGGCACGGTGCCCAACCGTGTCAAGCTGATCGCTGCAGCCAGCGCTGAAAAACCCGCCGCTACGACCAGCGTGATGACCGTACCGCGCAACGGTGCGATATTGAAGATCAAGGCGACGAATGCCGCGCCCAGACTTTGTCCCACCAGGCGGGCGGTACTGAGCATGCCACTGGCGCCGCCGCTGCGCTCGCGCGGCGCAGAGGACAGCAAGGTGCGGTTGTTGGGTGACTGAAACATGCCGAAACCGAAGCCACATAAGGCCATGCGCCAGACAATGGCCGCTTGCGCCGGATGCGGCGGCAGCGTCGCCAGCAGCGCCAAGCCGACGCTCAGCGCAACCAAGCCGATACCGCCCAGCACACCTGCCGAGTAGCGATCCGAGAGATAGCCCGAGAGCGGCGCGATCACCACGATCACGAGGGGCCAGGGCGTCATCAGCAGGCCGGTCTGGACCTGGCTGAACCCGAGCGTATCCTGCATGTAGAACGGCAGCGAGACAAACGCGATCATTTGCGCGATGAACGAGCAGACTGACGTCCCGATCGAAAGCGAAAAAATCGGTATCCGTAGCAAGTCGACCGGCAATAGTGGTACCGCTTGCGTGAGCTGTCGCCTGACGAACAAGAATCCGATCACGATCATCGCCGTCACTTCCAGATACACGAGCGGATGGATTTGTCCGTGGCCCAGGCCATCCACGCTGACGATCAGCAAGCCGAAGGTGAACGCGTTCATGATCGCGCTTGGCACGTCGAAGCGGCGCGGCTGGGTTTTCTGGCGGGGCAGGCAGCGCAGGCCGACGAGCGTCGCGGCGATGCCCAGCGGCACGTTCACCGCGAACAGCCAAGGCCAGGTCCCAACCGAGAGGATCGCCGAGGCGATGCTCGGCCCGATCGCCGTCGAGATCGCCACCACCGAGGCATTCACGCTGACGCCGCGTCCCAGCAGCCGGTACGGGTAGATCACGCGGACCAGCGCGGTGTTGACGCTCATGATGCCGGCGGCGCCGAACCCCTGGATGACGCGCGCAGCAGTCAGCGTCAGCAGCGAATCCGAGAGCGCACAGGCCAGCGAGGCCACGGTGAAAAGGGCGAGCCCTCCCAGGTAGATGCGTCGATAGCCGATGATGTCGCCCAGCGAGGAAAGCGGCAGTAGCGAAATGACGATTGCCAATTGATAGGCGTTGATGATCCAGATCGACGTCGCCGGGTCGGCGTGCAGCGTGCGCGCGATGGTCGGCAAGGCCACGTTGGAAATGGAGCTATCGAGCACGGCCAGCGTAATGCCCATCATCAGGACCAGCACTGCCCAATAGCGCTGCGGCGAGGGCAGGCCGTCGGGGGGCTCGCTGTGCGCGATGCCATGGGGCTGGACGGGTGGCCGGGCGGGGGGCTCGGTGGCAGGGTCGGCCGATGAATTGGCGGTGGGCTCGATAAGGGGCTCACCGGCCGCGGCGGAATTGGCCGCAGATTCGGTCACAGATTCGCTCGCAAGCGCGGAAGCGGACGTCGCGGTCAAAGGAGCTGTCACTGGCACACTAAAGAAAAAGAGATGGGCAAGATAAGTAAACGCTGAATTCGCGTGGAATCCGAATTTTACGCCAGCTGCCGGTTTCCGGTAGCCGCGTGCTTGTTTTTGTTGTGCGGCTATGGCACGGTTGCGGCAGCGCCGTTTGAGCGGCGCACCCATTTCACCGCGTTTGATCTCAATAGACCCGTGCTCGCCTTCCTGCTCCGATTAAGAACCCAGGCTCAATCCTTATTCCGTTTCTCGGAGATCCACGCGACCTTGCTGTGGGCCGCGGCAATCGGTTTTATCGGCGCAGGCGCCACCGTCGTTTTCCGAGAGGGTATCGACCTCGTGCAGCACGCGCTGAGCGGCCGTGGTGGCGATCTGGCCGAGACCGGCAGCTCGCTTTCGATTGCCATGCGCGTGCTGATGCCCACTTGCGGCGGCGTAGCGGCCGGGCTGTTGTTGCTGTGGAGCCGGCGTTACGCTCGGCCCGGCACCCATCAGGACTACATGGATTCGATCGCAAGTGGCGATGGCTATGTGCCCGTGCGCCATACGCTCACGCGCAGCCTGTCGTCGCTCGCGACCATTGCCAGCGGCGGCTCGATCGGTCGCGAAGGCTCGATGATCCAGTTGGCGGCGATGTGCGCGTCGGTGGCGGGCAGGCTGCTGCACTTCGAGCCGGCGCGTTTGCGCGTGCTGGTCGCATGCGGCGCGGCGGCCGGGATTACCGCAGCCTATAGCGCCCCGATCGCGGGCGCGCTATTCGTCACCGAGATTGTGCTCGGTTCGATTGCGATGGAGAGTTTCGGGCCCATCATCATTGCGTCGGTGGTATCCAACATCACGATGCGCCGCTTCGCCGGCTATCAGCCACCTTACGTGATGCCGGTGTTCCCGACGATTTCAGGCCGCGAGATCGTCCTGTTCGCGGTGCTGGGCATCGTCGCCGGCTTGATGGCGCCGCAGTTTTTGCGCCTGGTCAATATCTCCAAGCGCCAGTTCGGCCGTATGCCGTGGCCGCTGCCGCTCAGGCTGGGCGTGGGGGGGCTGGGCGTGGGCATATTGTCGATCTGGGTGCCGCAGGTCTATGGCAACGGCTACAGCGTGGTGAACTCGATCCTGCATCAACCCTGGGTCTGGTCGACTTTGCTCTTGGTGCTGGGGTTCAAGATACTTGCGACGACCCTGACGGTGGGCTCGGGCGCAATCGGCGGGATTTTTACGCCGCTGCTGTTCGTCGGCGCGGCGGTGGGCTGCCTGTTCGGGCAGGCCGTGCACCTGCTGTGGCCGGCGGCGACGTCCGCGCCGTTTGCCTACGCGATCGTCGGGATGGGCGCCTTCCTGGCCGCTGCCAGCAATGCGCCGTTGATGGCGATCCTGATGATCTTCGAAATGACGCTCAGCTATGAGGTCGTGCTGCCCTTGATGTTGGCCTGCGTGATCGCATTTTTCATTGCTCGCGCAGGCGATGGCCTCTCGATGTACGACGTCACCCAGCGCCGCATGCGCGAGGCGCAGGCACGGCTGCGCTTGCGCGGCACCCGGATGGTCGAACTGATCCGGCCGGCCGATACGGTCTTGCCGCTTACCGCGAGCTTCAAGGAATTGACGCGGATGTTCCTGGAATATCCGTTCAAGTACATCTACATCACCGACGAAGCCGGTGCTTTCTGCGGCGTCGTGGCGTTGCAGCGCCTGACTTCGGCGATGCTGACCAAGGAAGAAATGGATACCAAGACGGCGGCCGATTTCGTGCAGCCGGAGTTTCAATGCATCACGCCGGACATGCCGTTGGCCGACGCGCTGCAGTGCTTTATGACGCATAACGGAGAGCGCTTGCCGGCAATCCGTAGCGAGCGCGATCGCACCTTGCTCGGCGCCGTGTTCAAAACATCGTTACTCGATGCCTATTTCAAGATGAGTGCGCCACCGAGTTGAGCGGCGCCTGGCTCGCTTCCTATGACCCGGTATGCGGCTGTATGGGTCTGGATGTCGCCGCGCGACCCCCGCGCGACCCCCGCGTGAACGCCGCGCGCATTATTATTGCGTCATCCCATTGACTTCCTTTACTCGGTACACTGGAGGTTTTTCGCGTAGCGAGCCCTTTTTCTCATGAACGACAGAATGCATAGCGAAGCTACGACAGAAACCCTGCCAGACTTGACCGAATTGCTGAAGACGTTACGCGACAGCGCGGCGGAGCGCGATCGCCTTGGCGGCCACGCCGTCTTCGAAAAGAACATGCTGGCCGAGGCGGGCTTGCTGATCCTTGCGGTGCCGCGTGCGTATGGTGGCGCCGGCACGAGCTGGCCCGCTATTTACAACCTGCTGCGGCAGATCGCACAGGTCGACAGCGCGCTGGCGCATTTGCTGGGCTTCCAATACCTGCAGATCGCGAGCGTGTTGGTGTGGGGCGATGAGGCTCAGCGCGAGCGCTATTTGCGCGGTACCGTCGAAGGCAACTGGTGGTGGGGCAACGCCGTTAACCCAGTCGATACGCGGCTTGTCGCGACCGAGCATGAAGACGGCTACCTGCTAGACGGTACCAAGGGATTTTGCTCGGGCACGCTCGGCTCGCATCAGATGGTCATATCGGCGCATCACGCCGTCAGCGGCAAGCCGGTGGTCGCCGTGGTTCCGACCGATCGCGCGGGCATCACGGTTCGCGACGACTGGGATCCGATCGGACAGCGCCAGACCGACAGCGGTAGCGTGAGGTTCGAACAGGTCGTCGTGCACGGCGACGAGGTGCTGCAGCGTTCTTCCACATTCACGACCAACGCGCACACCAGCTTGCGCACGCTGGTATCGCAATTGCTGCTGGTGAACCTGTACGTCGGGATTGCCGAAGGCGCATTTGCCGAAGGGCGCGAATACGCGCTGAACTTCACGCGTCCGTGGGTGGCATCGGGCGTTGCGCGTAGCGCGGACGACCCCTATGTGATCCAGCGCTTCGCCGAGATGCACCTGAAGATCGTGCCGGCGCGCGTGTTGGCCGACAATGCCGCCCGGGCGCTTGAAGCCGCGTGGCAGAAGGGCGCTGCGCTGGATGCGCAGGAGCGTGCTTACCTGGCGTTATCGATTGCCGAGGCCAAGGTGCTCGCGCATCGCGCGGCGCTCGATGTCAGCGAAGGGATTTTCGATGTCTGCGGTGCGCGCGCCACGCATGCCGTGCTGGGGCTCGATCGTTTCTGGCGCAACGCGCGCACCCACACGCTGCACGATCCGATCGACTACAAGATCAAGGCGATCGGGCAGTTTGCGCTGGAAGGCACGCTGCCCGAAGTCGGTCTATATACGTGAACGTGCCTCATTGCTTGGGCAGGAATCCGATCGACAGCCATGGGATAAACGCCACCAGCAACAGCGCGACCAGCAGCGCGCCCATATAGCCCCAGACTCGGCCGACCACGCGATCGGGCGAGACCTTGCCGATCGCGCAGGCGGCGTAAAAGCCCACGCCCATCGGTGGCGCGAACAATCCCATGCCCATCGCCAGAATCACCACCATCGCGTAATGCACGTCATGGATGCCCAGCGTGCGGGCGACCGGGAACAGCAATGGACCGAACAGCACGATCGCGGGTATCCCTTCGAGCACGCTGCCCAGAATTGCAAACGTCACTAGCGATACCACAATGAAACTCGGCGCGCCTCCCGGAATGCTTTGCATTGCCCGCACCAGGGCCGCGGAAAATCCCGATTGCGTGAGCGCCCAGGCCATCGCGGTCGCCAGGCCGATAATCAGCAGGATCGCCCCGGAGAGCGCGGCGGCATCGACCAGCATCGGATAGATCCGGCGCGGGTCGATGCGCTGGCCGCACAGGTGTGTGATCAAAGCGACCACCACGGTGTAGGCCACGCCGATCGTCGACACCTCGGTGGCCGTGGCGGCGCCGTTGATCACCGCCGTTCGAATCAAGATCGGCAACGCCAGCGCTGGCAACGCGATAATCAAGGTGCGCAGCACCGTCTTCAACGGCGCTCGCTTGGCATCGATACTCGGTTCGCGGCGGGCACGCCGCCAGCAAACGAAGCCGATCGCAATCGTGGCCACCACGGCGGGCATCAGACCGCCGACGAACAAGGCCGAAATCGATACGCTGCAGACTGCGCCAATGGTGATGAGCACCAGGCTAGGCGGGATGGTTTCCGTCATCGCCCCGGTCGACGAAAGCAAGGCGACCAGTTCCTCGGGCTTGGAGCCGCGCTTTTGCATTTCGGGAAACAGCGCGGGAGCGATGGCTGCCATATCGGCCGCTTTCGAGCCGGAGATCCCCGACACCAGGAACATCGCCCCAAGCAGCACATACTGCAATCCACCGCGCACGTGGCCCAGCAGCGCCGCCATGAAATTGATCAGGCTGCGCGCGAGACCGCTCAACTCGATCAATGCGCCGAGCAGCACGAACAGCGGCACGGCGAGCAGGATCATATTGGACATGCCTTCGTCCATCCGGCTCACGACGATGCCCAGCGGCGCGCTGGTGGTCAGGGCCAGGTACGAGAGCGTGGCGGTGCCGAACGCAAAGGCGATAGGCACGCCGCCCGCAACGCATACGCCCACGATAAAAACAAAGAAGATCAGCAGGTTGTAATTGCCCAGCGTCATCAGCAGCGGTTGCGCGAGCCATAGCGCCGCGGCCAGCACCGCGACCACGCCCAGTGCGCTCGCGACTTGACCGACGCTCGAATGTCTCGCCATGCGGGCGAGCGCCGCGAACAGCATCAGGATGGTGCCGACGACCAGCGACATGCAGCGCAGGCCGTCCGGAATTTCCAGGGCCGGCGTGGTGATATCCATTTGGCCACTGGCATGTTGGACGGCAGGCATGATGACGAGCGCCACGAACACGCAGACCACCAGCGCGCCGAGCGTTTCGAACCATACCCGCCAGCGCTGCGGCAAGCGGTTCACCAGCGCGGTGAGCCGCATGTGCTCGCCGCGGTCCAGCGCGATCACGGCGCCCAGCATCGCCAGCCAGCTGAACAGGATAGAGGCGAGTTCGTCCGACCAGGTCAGCGGATTGTCGAGCACATAGCGCGAGACGACACCGGCCAGCAAGATCGCCGTCTCGGCCACCATCAGCGCTGCTGCGGCGGCCTCGACGATACGCATCAGGATACGCACCAGCATATCGAACCAGCGGCCCAGCCGATGAGCGGAAGCGGTGCCAGGCGTACCGCTGCGAGTCGTAGACGCCGTCATTTAGGCCAATTTCCCCGAGTATTTTTCGAGTAGCGCCCATGCTTCGTCGCCGAACTTCTTGTGCCAGTCGGCGTAGAAGCCCGCCGCTCTCAGCTTGTCACGGAACGGGTCCTGATCGACGTCGTTGAACTGCAAGCCCTTGGACTGCAAGTCGGCTTTCAGCGAGTTGTTCAGTGCGAACACATCGGCGCGCTCCTTGACGGCCGCGTCATTGACCGCGTTGCGCACGATGGTCTGCAACTCCGGCGGCAAACGCTCGAACGATTGCTTGTTGGCAAGGAACCAGAAGCCGTCCCACATGTGGTTGGTCATCGCGCAATATTTCTGCACTTCGTAGAGCTTGCCGGTCGCGATCACGGCGAGCGGGTTCTCCTGACCTTCGACGATGTGCGTTTGCAGTGCCGAGTACACTTCGGCAAAGTTCACGCTGGTGGCCGAGGCGCCCAGCGCGTTGAACATCGACGTCCACAGCGGGCTGATCGGCACGCGCATTTTGACGCCCTTGAGATCGTCCGGCTTGACGATGGGATGCGTGCTGGTGGTGGTTTCGCGATAACCGTTGTCCCAAATCTTGTCGAACGCAAACAGCGAGGTCTTGGCAATCTCGCTGCGCACATGTGCGCCGAGGTCGCCGTCCATCGCACTCCATACCTGGCCGTAATTGCCGAACGCAAAACCGATGCCGCTGATTTGCGCCGCCGGCACCAGCGTGCCCAGGATCAACGGCGACAACGTAAAGTAGTCGATCGCGCCGGAGCGCACCTGCGACAGCATGTCGGTGTCGCTGCCGAGCTGATTGCTCGGGTAGACCTGAAAATCGATACGACCCTTCGATTCCTTGCCGATGCGCGCGGCCATTTCGCGCGCGCGCGTGTTCATCGGGTGAGTGGCGGGCAGGTTGTTCGCGTACTTCAGCGTGAATTCCGCGGCATGCGCGCTGGCGAACGGCGCGAGTCCGGTAGCGCAAGCAGCGGCCGCCGACGCCGTCTTCAAAAAAGTGCGGCGCGACAAATGGCCGATTTTGTCGCTAGCGACCGGGGTAATCTTCTTGTTATCGATGAAACGGCTCATCAGTGTGTCTCCTGAGGGGAATTATTTTTATATGCCCGCACCAGCGCTTGAGCCTGGGGACGTTGGCTCGTACTGCGCTTTTTGTTTGGGCTTTATTGTCGCCGTTTTTTTTTGGTAAAAGCAAGCTCAATGCCTTGCGCATGAACTTTTTGTGCGTGGTGTACGGGCTAACCCGGGGGCTTGGGTCGGCGCTTGGGTCGGCGCTTGGGTCGGCGCTTGGATCGGCGCTTGAGTCGGCACTTACCCGGACCTTACCCCAGGGCTTACCCGAAGCGCGTGCGTGCCCCAATGCGTGTATAGCGTGGGCAGCTTGCTGACTGGATCGTGGATAGAAAGGTGTTCGAAATTATCGGCTAAAACTCGACATCGAGTTCGTCGATGTCTTCGGTCTCCTCTCGCGCTGCCGCGATCCATTCGCGCATTTCGGGCAAGTCGAGAATACGGCGGCAATAGGCGACGATGTCCGGATCGAGATGCACGTCGTAGGTCATGAAGCGCGTGACCACCGGGGCGTACATCGCATCAGCCGCGCTGAGCTTGCCGAAGAGATAGGGGCCGCCATAAGTGGCGAGACATTCGCGCCATATCGCCACGATGCGTTCGATATCGCCCTGGGCGCGCGACCAGACCTTGAAGTTGGGGAAATGCCCGCGCAGATTCATCGGTAGTGCAGAGCGCAAGGAACTGAAGCCCGAGTGCATTTCGCCGCAAATCGAACGGCAATGCGTGCGCGCCGGATTGGTGGCCGGCAACAAGCCGGCTTTCGGATACAACTCGTTGAGATATTCGGTGATGGCGAGGGTGTCCCATACCTTGATGTCCCCGTGGTTCAGGCAGGGCACCAGGATCGAGGGCGAAAGCAGCAGGATCTCGGCGCGCGCGGCCGCGTCGTCGGGAGGCACGACTATGGTTTCGAATTCGATGCCGCTGAATTTGGCCACGAGCCAGCCGCGTAGCGACCATGACGAATAGTTCTTGCTGCTGATGGTCAGCGTGGTGGCGGTGGTGCTGGTGGTGCTGGTCGTGGCGGCAGATGCGCGTGCGCGTGCGGATTTGGGCGCGCCTGTGGTCGCTGCGGTTCTCGCCATGATGTGTCTCCTAGCTCTGGCTGATGGTGATCAAACAGCCACGCGTGCCTGCTGTCGTCGTGGATGGGGGCCGTCAAGTGCAGCGATTCGTCCCGATCGAGCACCGTTGCAGTGCGGTGTTGCACCGGGATATCGCGCTGCGCGGTCGTGCACCGGCATCGACACTGAGTGCCGGCCGCGGGCGAGCCGTTGCGTGGCTTGCCCGGGCAGGCAGAGCGAAGCGGGCGCGCGGCTGCGGTCACGACTGCATCAACGCCGTGCGTGAAAGTTGTGCATGAAAGTGGTGTCGCAATATTTATGCCCATCGCCGCCGCACAGCAGCGACGTACTGCGCGGCCGGAGCTGGCACGTGAGCTACCGCCGGGCGAGTGCGCAGCTATCGTCCAAAGCGCACGCTGCACGGATGCGGGCTTGCGCGCCTGTATGCATCTCTGGCATGCCTATTGCGTTCTTCTAACTAAATTCCATTTCGGCGGCCGGCTATGAACCTCCTCGCTTATCCGTCTTATCAAGCAGTGGCCGACATGATGCGGCCGTTGCGTTCGCTCGCCGATCTCTCGCGTCTCTCGTTGAACACATGGCCGGAGCTGGCCGATAGCCCGTTTGGGCGCAACACTCAGGCGCTGTGCGAACTGATCGCGCTGTCGGGCCTGACGCATCATCGTCCGGAATTCGGCATCGACATGTCCACCGACACCACCTACGGCCCGGTTGCCGTAAGCGAGGAGGTCGTCTATCAAACACCGTTCTGCTCGCTGCTTCATTTCAAGAAAGACGTGCCCGTCGAACAACCGAGGGTGCTGATGATCGCGCCGATGTCGGGTCACTTCGCGACGCTGCTGCGCGGCACGGTGCGCACCATGCTGGCCGACCACGATGTGTACATCACCGACTGGCATAATCCGCGCAATATTTCGCTGGCGCATGGGCGCTTCGGCTTCGATGAATATGTCGCGCATGTCATCGCGTGCCTCGAAACCATCGGGCCCGGCGCACACGTGATGGCGATCTGCCAGCCGACGGTGGCGGCGTTGGCCGCGGTGTCGCTGATGGCCGCCGACGATCATCCGGCCCAGCCGGCCAGCATGACGTTGATGGCGGGCCCGCTCGACACCCGGGTGAACCCGACCAGCGTGAATCATCTGGCGAAAAGCAAGCCGATCGAATGGTTCGAGGAAAAATTGATCAGCATAGTGCCGGCCGGGTTCGAGGGTGCGCATCGGCGCGTGTATCCGGGCTTCGTTCAACTCAGCGCATTCATGGCGATGAACCTGCAGCGCCACCGCGATTCGCTGGGCGATATGTATCGTGAGCGCGTCAAAGGAGATCCGGAGAAGGCCAAAGCGGTGCGCGTGTTTTACGAGGAATACTTCGCCACGATGGATCTGGCGGCGGAGTTCTACTTGGAAACGGTCGAAACGATTTTCCAGAAGCATGCGCTGCCGCTGGGCGAACTCACGGTGTTCGGGCGCAAGGTCGACCCCTCGCTGATACGCCGTACCGCCCTGTTGACGGTCGAGGGCGAAAAGGACGATATCTGTGCGGTGGGTCAGACACTTGCGGCGCAGGACATGTGTAGCCGTCTGCGCCCGTACATGAAAAGCCATCATGTGCAAACGGGCGTGGGCCACTATGGCGTGTTCAACGGGCGGCGCTGGGAGAACCAGATCTATCCGCGAGTGCGCGCGGTGATCCACGAGTACGACGCCAGTGCGGTGCCTGCGCAGGTGCGTGCACGTCCGGCCTCCGGTTTGCATGAATACATGCTGGCGACGACGCGCTGAACGCCGCGAGCAGGGCCACCGCGGCGGTGCCCGCCGGCTAGTGGGACTTAAGGGGCTTTAACCCAGGGCTTTAACCCAGGGCTTTAACCCAGGGCTTTAACCCAGGGCTCTAACCCAGGGCTCTAACCCAGGGCTTTAGCCCCGCGGCTTCAAGCCAACGCCTTGCTCGGCCATGGTGTGGGAGCCGGAATCTCGCAAGGACCCTCCACCTCGATCGAGGTGAAATCGGCGGGCGAAACAATCTCCAAGTACTCCATATCGGGCGAGTAATCGAACAGGTAATGCACGATGCCTGGCCGCTGATGCACGCAATCGCCTGCTGAAACCAGGGTTTCCTTGTCCTCGTACATGAAACGCGCCCACCCCTTGAGCATGATGACGATGTGAAAATCCGCCTCATGGCGGTGCCAGCCGGTGCCTTGCTCTGGTGCAATGTTGGCCTTGACGAGTTGCGCGACGACCTTCCCGCCCGTGGCTGCGGCAATGCCGAGGTCGCGGTAGAGGAAGAAATCGCGCAAGCCATTCTCTTCAAACACAGTATCGCCGGGGCGGACGTGGGAAAAGGCAGTGTCGACGGTCGCAGTCATGGCAGAACTCCTGGTCGGTTGGACGCATAAACCCCAAGCATTAACTATTCCAACGAAAAAGCGCTGCCATGCAGCCGTGCGATTTGGCTCCAAGCCCAGCCCCGGGAAAAATCGTTGTTTTGACGCGCGCATTATTGGTAATTAGGGTTTTCCCTTATAATCACCTCTATTCGCATGTCTACTCGCGCCTCGTCGGTGCGTTCCTTAGTGAGACTGGTTCCAACTCTTATGCACGTTGCGAGAAGCCTCCTACCGCGTTCCTCCGAGCGCCGGCTCGAAACTTTCGGGCATGTCGTCGACACGGCCATGCGCAAACGGCCGGCGTGGATGACTTCGTTTTCGATCGGCAATACCAGCCTCTCGGAAGGGCTGCGCGCGGCCTGGGCGGCGACCGCGATGCTGATGATTGCGCATCTGCTGCATCGGCCGGAATTCGCATGGGCGGCGATCGGCGCGTTCTGGACATGTCTGGCCGACGCGGCGGGCTCGAATCGGATGCGGCTCGCATCGATGGGCGGTTTTGCGCTTTTGTCTACGCTCTGGGGCGGTGTCGCCGTTTATGCGGCCGCGCACGGTGCCTGGGTAGCCGCCGCTGCCGTGCTGCTGTTCGCGACGCTGGGGGCGTTCGGCCGGATCTGGGGCGCGGCGGTCGCGCAAGTGGCGATCTTATCGGCGACGGCTTGCGTAGTCATGGTCGATCAACCGTTGCAGCGGCCTGGCGCGGCGCTCACGCTGCTGGCGGTCTATTTGTTCGGTTGCCTATGGGCGACCGTGTTGAGCCTGGCCTTGTGGCGTATCCATCCGTTCGCGCCCAGCCGTACCGCGCTTGAGCGCAGTTACGCGAGCCTCGCGCAGACCTGCCGCGACACCGCGCGTCTGCTGGCGCAACCGCGCTTTAGCCGCGCCGAGTGGTCGCAGCATGCGCTGGCTTCACGCAGCCAGGTGCGGGTGGCGCTCGAGAGCGCACGCACATGCTTGACCAAGCTGCCACGCGCTCACGCGGCGCGTCGCGAACTGTACGACAGCCTGCTGATCGCGTTGTCGGAGGCCGAGCGCATTTTCGGCTACCTGATTGCCATGAGCGATGCCTGCGAGCGTCGCCGCTCGCAGGTCCCCGATCCGCGTCGCGCTGTGCGCGCGCTCAACGCGTTGGCCGAAGTCCTGCGCCGCCATGGGCGCATGCTCGCAAACTCGTCGCGGGAAAGTCACGCTGATATACAGCCTCATTTCCTGTCCCTCGCCGACAAGCTCGACCGTGCGCTGGGAGAATCGCTGCACGTGGCGCTCGATGTGCCCGAAGTGAAAGCGCGGACAGCGCAGGCCGCGCGGGCGCAAAAAACGACGCCCCCGATTTCGGGCGATGGTGTACTGCAGAGCGGCTGGGCTACGTTGCGGCAGAACCTGACGTGGCGCTCGATCGGTTTGCGTCATGCGGCACGCTGCGGCGTGACGACGATGCTAGGCTATGTGCTCGTGCATGCGTTGCACCTGCCGGTCGGCTATTGGGCCACGATGGCCATTCTGCTGATTCTGCAGCCGTCGGTTGCAACCTCCTGGTCGCGTGGCCTCGAACGGGCAGCGGGCAGCCTTGTAGGTGGCGTGATCGCCGCGCTGATCGGCTCGCTGGTGCACGCGCCGCTCGCGATGGCGTTGCTGGTATTCCCGCTGGTAGCGGCCACGATGGCGTTTCGCTCCGTCAGCTATAGCTTGTTCGTCATGTTCCTTACGCCGACGTTCGTGCTGGTCGCCGATTTTACGAGACCCGGCAGCGGTGATTTGAGCTTCGCGTTGGCACGCGTTGAAGACAACGTGCTCGGCTGTGCGCTCGCGCTCGCCGCGACCTTCCTGTTATGGCCGAGCCGCGAGCCTGTCAAATTCATCGATCGGTTCGCCGACGCGGTCGCAGCCAATCTGCGTTACTTGGCCAATGCATTGAGTTGCCTTGAAGCGCCTGCGCGCGCCAGCGACGTTCCGGTGCTGGAAAGCTTGCGCCGCGAAGCGGGCCTGGCCAGCAATAACGCCGAGGAGTCGCTGCAACGCGCGCAACTGGAAAGCCTGCATCGGCGTTCGACCTATCAGTTGGCGCCCACGGCTTTGGCATTGCTGCGCCGGTTGGCAGGGATCTCGACGCGCGCCTGGATGAGTGGGCAAGCGAGTGCCGCCACACGCGAGGTGGTGCAATGGCTAGAGGCGGGACATGATGTGTTGCTCAACGAACTGAAAGCCAATGCGCGGAAATCAGGGCAGGCAGCAGGCCGGCTGCCGCCGTTGCCCCAAGGCGAATATTCGGCAGTCGAGCGCGACGCGATTGAGTGCGTCACGCTGCTCGGTGCGGTGATCGACGAGCTTTCCTGATCGGCTCGACCGCCGTTGCGGCACGGAAAACAGGCGCCAGCTAGACTGGCGCCTGATGTCATAGGCGCGTGCCGATCACAGACAGGTGCTGATATCTGCCGGCGGCGGCATCGTCGACCCCACCGAGCGATAGCCCACCCATGAACCGGTTCCGGTTTGCGCGGGTCGCACCATAGCTGCCGAGCCGCCCGGCGCTTGACCTGGTATCAGTACATCGACCGCTACGTCGCCGGCAATAACGGTTTGCGACGTAACAGGCTGCTGGGTCTTGTCTGCCCACGCCTTGCTGATGCACTGGGCTACGTCGGCCGGGGCCCGAGCACTTTGTCCAATTGGAGTGACGGTAACGGGCGGCTGGGTTGCGCAGGCGGCGAAAATCAGCGGGACGGCTGCGATCGGTAAAATTTTCACTATTTTCACATTAGCTCCTTCGGTAATGGCTCGCGCCGACAGTACTATCGACGACGAAGGCCGCCAGGGCGGTGGCACAGGAAAAATTGCTTGCCCGATTATGGGGACAGCAAATACCGTTCCCGTAGGCGCTCGACGTGCAATGCGAACGTGTCGAGGCGAGGTGCGTGATGCACCGAAGGTCTGTAGCAAGGGGAGGGGATTAAGCGATGCAGTCGATGCGTCGCCGCTGCGGGTGAGAATCGACTGAACGGCGGGGCGGGCGGCGTTTTCCACCGGAAGCGCGAACGCTCCCGGTGACCGATGCTTAGTGGCTGATTTTTTCCAGCGTAAGACCCTTGGTGGACGGTCCGAGCAGAATCATGCAGATCCCGACGACCATCGACACGGCGATAAAGGCCGCGACGCCAGGCACGCCATAGTTGTGAAGCAGCACGCCGATCGCCAGCCCGGCAAAGGCGGCAGCGAGGCGGCTCCAGGAATACACGAAGCCAATCGCTCGCGCACGCACGCGCGTCGGATACACCTCGGCCTGATAGCTGTGATACGCGTACGACATGATGTTAGCCGACAGCGTGAACAGCACACCGAGCACGATCAATATCCAGGGTTCGGAGGCTTGCGAGAAGAGCGCGATCACGACGCCCATGGTCACCAGACCGCCCACCACCTGCGTCTTGCGTTCCAGTTTGTCCGCAAACCACGTACCGAGCAGAGGCCCGAACGGATTCGCAATGGCGATGATGAACGCGTACTGCAAGCTCGCTGTGACGTGAATGCCGCGATGGATCAACAGCGTGGGCACCCAGGCGGCAAAGCCGTAGAAGCCGATCACCTGCGCCATGTTGAAAATCGACAGGCTGACGGTGCGGCGCAGATACAGCGGTCCAAAAATTTCCCGCAGCGAGCCGTTCCCTTCTTTTTCGGCTTGCACCTGTTGCGGCACGGGCAGGGGCACGCCCGTTTCCGCGAGAACCTTGCCCTCGATTTCCGCAACGATAGCCTCGGCTTCCTCGATTCGGCCGTGGCGAGCCAGCCAACGTGGACTTTCCGGAATCTTCCGGCGCACGAACCACACGGCGATGGCGCCGACTGAACCGATCAACACCACCACACGCCAGTATTCCAGCCCCAGCGGGTGCGTGCCCTCAAGTATGAACGCGAGGAACGCAATGATAGGGACTACCGCAAAGGTGATGAACTGGTTGACCGCGTAGGCGCGACCGCGCTCACCGCTCGGAATCAGTTCGGAGATGTACGTATCGATTGTCACAAGCTCGATGCCGATCCCGATGCCCGAAATGAAACGCCAGATGTCGAGTGCAGCACCCGAGGTCTGGAACGCCATGATCGCGCTGCACACCATGTACCAGATCAGCGACCACGTGAAGATGAAACGCCGGCCAAACTTGTCGGCGACGGAACCGAATACCAGCGTGCCCACCCACAGACCCGCGAAGGTGGCGAACACGAACGTCCCAACCCCGGCTACCGCCAGCGTCTGTAGTGACGCAAAGAAACCCAAGGATTCGGGCGTGAACAGCCCCGACTTCACCATGCCAGGCGCGATGTAGCCGGTAAAAAACAGATCGTAGAACTCGAAGACACCGCCCAGCGAGATCAGAATCACCATCTTCCAGATGGTGCGAGATGGAGGTAGTCGGTCTAGTCGCGCCGCGATCTCAGCCGATTTCTGAGTAGACATATAAACGCCTCTTATCTTTTTTGAAAGACTTGTAAAAATCAGGGGGTTGAATGGAATTGCGCCATGCGGCAACGCTTTGGAAGCTCAGAGTGGCAGGCTTAATTGAAGCGGGTACATTGTTATCCGATGGCGCGATCGTTGTCGATAGGGGTAATGCAGGGTAGTTCCACCTATCGGCTCGCGTGTGCGGCAACGATTGCTGTAGTAAGGTGCTGCCGTGAAGTCTCGCGCGCTAAAGTTTCGGGAAGTTGAGCCGTAACCTAGAGTGAGCCACATCATAAAAACTATCGATTCACACAGTGGATCCCAGGAGAACAAATGGCTGTCTCGATCAAGATGCGTGTCGCCATCACAATGGCCTTGCTCGCGTCGCTGCTTTTGCTTATCGGTGTACTAGGCCTGACCGGGATGGGTGACAGCAATGACGCCAACCGCGACACGTACAGCAACAAGTTACCGAGCGCGACCTACATCGGCAACGCCGAAATCATACTGGCGCGCCAACGAGCCGCGTTGATGCGAGCCGCTCTCGACCCGAGCGCACCCGGAATCGCCGGGATCATTGAAAAATCGAAAGGCTTTGCCGCCCAGTCGCATGCGCAATGGGGCAAATACATGGCGCTTGCGCGAGGCGCTGAAGAGGACCGTCTGGCGCAGGTTGTCGTGAAAGATCGCGCTGCCATGGATCAAGCGCTGGAGGTGTTTTCCAAGGCTGTTCTGTCGGGGGACCCTAAAGAGATCATGCGCATGGCGCTGGTGAACAATGATGTTTACGCCACCTTTTCCGATAGCAGCGAGGCGCTCAAGCGTTATCAGTTTTCCGCAGCCAAGGCTGACTACGAAGCGCAGGAGCATTCGTTCCAGTTGTTTCGAATCGTGACGTGGGTGTCCATCTGCCTGGGGTTGGCGGTCGCGGCCTACAGTTGGTACAGTTTGCGCCGCGCCATCGGTCGACCGCTGAGCGCTGCGCTCGAGCACTTCGATCGTATTGCCGCGGGCGACTTGACCCATGCCGTAGAGGTGACTTCGCGCGATGAAATGGGACAACTTCTGCATGGCGTGGCGAGAATGCAAAAAGGCTTGATCAAGACCGTGCGTACGGTGCGAGCCGGGAGCGAGGCGATCGCGACGGCTACGCGTCAGGTGGCAAGCGGCAATGTCGATCTTTCGGCGCGCACGGAAGAACAAGCTGCGTCGCTCGAAGAAACGGCGGCGAGCATGGAGGAATTGACCAGCACCGTCCGGCAGAACGCCGATAACGCGCGTCAGGCCACGAATTTGTCGGCTACCGCGTCGGCTACTGCCGACAAGGGCAGCGCGGTGGTCAAGGACGTCATCACGACGATGGGGCAGATCAACGAAAGTGCGGGCCGCATAGGCGACATTATCAGCATCATCGAGGGGATTGCCTTCCAGACCAATATTCTTGCCCTGAATGCCGCGGTGGAAGCGGCGCGCGCGGGCGAAACGGGGCGGGGCTTCGCGGTCGTGGCGAGCGAGGTGCGCAGCCTCGCGCAACGGTCGTCGAGCGCCGCCAAAGAGATCAAGGAACTGATCGAGCAATCGGTCGCACGCGTCAATACCGGCTCCGCGCTGGTCGGGCAAGCCGGCGACACGATGGCGGAGATCCTGAGCTCGGTGAAACGGGTCACCGACATCATGGAGGAAATCTCCGCGGCCTCGGTGGAACAAAGCGCCGGTATCGATCAGGTCGCCAAGGCAGTGACGCAGATGGATGAGGTCACTCAGCAAAACGCAGCGCTGGTGGAAGAAGCGACCGCTGCCGCGCAGTCGCTGGAGGATCAGGCCGTGGCGTTGCGCGACGCTGTCGCGGTGTTCAAGCTTGAGGACGAACGACACGGGCAGTCTGAAACGCGCCGTCTTGCGTAGTGGACATGTCGGGGCAATTGCACGGGCTCCGAAACGCCCGCGCACTCGCTATGCCACGAATTATGGCTGTCGCGGGTAAACGTTAGGTGTGGCCAGGCTAATTGCGCCGATTTCTCGTCATCCTTTTGGGAGCGGGGAACGTTAAAGAGAAATGCACGTAATTTCGTGTCTCTATCGAGGTCTGCCATGAAAAACTCGTTCCTGATGTTCGCAATCGGCGCTGCTTTGGTAACTTCCTCTGCATTTGCGCAAACTCCCGCGCCTGCCGCGGCTGCGCCTTCTGTGAGCGCCGTTTGTAAAGATGGAACGCCGTTTTCAGGCACAACGCTCAAGGGTGCGTGTAAAGGACATGGCGGCGTCAACAAGAAAGCCGCGGGCGCGAGCGCTGTCCAGGCCCCCGCTGCGGGCGGTGCGGCTCCCGTGGCTGCGACCGGCGGCATGAGCCAACCCGCTGCGGGTGGCGGCGCGGGCAAGGTATGGGTCAACACCAAGACCAAGGTTTATCACTGCCCGTCCGATCCGTATTACGGCAAGACCAAAAGCGGCTCGTACATGTCCGAAGCCGATGCCAAGAGCAAAGGATTTAGAGCCGATCACGGAAAAGCTTGCCAATAAAGCAAGCGGCGCGAATCGGTTCCATAAGCCGATTGAATCAGCAAGCTCAATAACAAGCGGCATGACAATGTAATTGCTGTCGAATAGCGAGTGCGTGACACGTGTGTGAAAGTTGCACTAACAAGCGCAATGGCGCGCACACCAACAAGCAAAATGACAGACGGGGGGCGGCGGCGAGTCTAAAAAAGAGACTCGTCGCCCTTTTTTTATTCTAGGTTCGGTCGATAACGCGCTCCACTCGTGAATCTGATTATTGCGTTTTGCAGAAGAGTTTGATGCGGGTTAACACCTATGTCCGGTGGGGGTTGTGAATTAACATGACTATATCGGCTGCTTCATAAGCGAAGTGAGCCACTCCAAAATAAAACTGAGAGATCGTCATGAAAAATTCATACAAAACGCTCGTAGTCGTCGCCGCGTTGCTTTCCGCACCGGTTATGTCGTATGCCCAAGCCGTGGACAGCCAGCAGCCCGTGACACGTGCCCAAGTCAAGCACGAACTCGCCGAACTCGAAGCCGCTGGATACAATCCGAACGACTGGCTCGACTATCCGCAAAACGTGCAAGCTGCGGAAGCTAAAGTAGCCGCTCAGCACCAAGCGCGCGCGCTCGCCGAGCAAGCAACTGCGGGCCAGGGGGCAACTCCGGCGCAAGGTTCGTAATTGCCAGGTGAACTAGCCCGCGCTGCACGGCAGCGCGGGCTAGTTAGCGTAGAGTCCTCGCTGTCTTTACGCTGAACTCACCCACTCTGTTTATCGTGGCTGTGTTCGCTAGCCAGTCTGTCGCCTTCGATGTCGCGCGAAATCAGCGAGTACTCGATTTGTAAATCGCTGATCGGATGTACCTTGACGGCTCTTCGTATTGTTTCGGAGCCGACCTCGGACAAGCCGATATGGCGCACATATCCCGCTTTGACCATATAGGCGATCGCGCCGACGGTATCTTCGATCGGCACATTCGGATCCAACTGCGCCGGACAATAAATGTCGATGTGGTCGAGACCTAGCCGCTGCAGCGTATAAGCGAGAAAATTCTTCACCGCTGCAGATCGCGCATCATAGAGCAACCAGTTGCCTGAGCGGCGTGTATTGTGGCAATGCTCTCGGTGCGGTCGGCAGGACCGTACATCGTTGACATGCCCATGCAGCCGAGACCGATCGCCGAGACATCCAGCCCCTTGTTACCGAGTCGACGCTATTTCATCGCCATAGTATTTGCCTCGTAGTTTCGTGAATTAAGTGTTCGTGCATCAAGTATTCGTTAACTGAGCGCTTTCGGTTGGGACGCCGTGCGCGATGCCGGCGTTCGTTACGACGAGCGTATCGAACGCGACATGATCATCGTGCCGAACGGGCCGCTGATCGCTTCGGTGGTCGACCTGGAAGTCAGTGCGGCCGTCGCGGGCCTGGGCTTGATCTACTCGTTCGAAGAGTTTCTGCACGCCGCGCTCGAAAGCGGCGCAATGGTGCCTGTGCTTAGCGACTGGTGGCAGAGCTTTCCGGGGCCGTTTCTTTACTATCCGAGCCGCGCGCATATGCCAGGGCCGTTACGGGCGCTTGTCGATTTCTTGAAGACCGCGCGCGTTTGAGAAAAACGCTGGGAAGACCAGATCGAGAAGGGGTGCATCGAGATCGATCCCGATCTTCTTACGAAACCTGGTCTTAAAGATAGCAATATTTCTTTTGGCGGCGTCCTGTCGCTAAAAAACAAAACCGATTAAATTTATTTCTCCAGAGTTGGCCCGCTAATATAAATTGGGTCGCGCTAGAAGATTTTCCACCATTTTGAATAAAAGATGACCTCGCCGAGAAATCGTTTTTAACAATTGGCTTTCTTTATCCTTTCATAATCGTGAACATAATAAAAAATTCGGTTTTTATCGTCATAGCGGCTTTGGCGGGTTCGGCGTTTGCGCAAGATGCGGCTACCGCTGCAACCGATCGATCGAGCGACGCAGGTCCCCTATCGCTGGGCACCACGACTGGCGCACAAATTGGTCTCGGCGCGGGATATTATTATTATCGCGAACCCAATCTCGGCGTTACGTCACACGCAATCAAAGGTTCCGTTGATGCAGCAGGGACCTACCATTTTTCGAACGGGATGTTCGTTCGTGGCGAGGCGGATTACTCCAATGGCCCGGCTAGTTATTCGAGCGCGTCGGGCAATAAAACGACCCCCAATTTCTATTATGAGATTCGCGCGCTTTTCGGAACGGACATCGCGGTAGCAGGATCGGATTTCTCTCCGTTCACCGGTATAGGCTACCGATATCTGGAAGATAAATTTGCCGGCCTTATATCGCCAGGAGTATTTGGATACAACCGCCAAAGCCAGTACATCTATGTACCGCTTGGTGTAACGCAGCGGATGCATATCGGATCTGCGTCCAATCGGCTGGCCACTACCTTCGAGTTCGACTATCTGCTGTTCGGGCACGAGAAGTCCAGCTTAAGCACGAGCGGCTTAGTGGGGTTTGATGGGATTACCGAGTACGACGACTCCAACAATAATCAGCGTCATGGTTATGCGCTGCGACTGAGTTCCATGTACGAGACGCGGAGTTGGTCGATCGGACCGTATCTGACCTATTGGAATATCGGCCGCTCCACCGTCTCGCAAGTTACTGTCAAGCAATTTCGGACTACCACTATCCTTGGGTTCATCGAACCCAAAAACAACACTACCGAAGTGGGCGTGAAAGTCGCTTACCGGTTTTAGCTTGTAGCAATAAGACCTAAAGCGCTGGCGCGAAAGCCTGCTCCTTCAATCCGCTCAAGCACGTTGCATTTCCGGCCGCTTATTTCGAATACTATTTTTCGAATGATTTGGCCCATGGGAACGCGTGATGAACGCGCAACTTCGTATCGAAGGTGCCGGTTTGCTCACTTTCGTGTCCGAGAGGGCACCTGCTTGCGAAACGAGTGACTGCGCTCGATGTCATCCGCCAATTCCTGGAGCGCAACGGCAGTGCGTTGAACCGCAGTTTCATCTTCCGACACCTTGCGGCGTAGCGCGGCATTCAGCGCCCGACGATCGAGAACATCGGCGATGGCCTGCGCGGGAAGCATGCCTTCCTCGTGAAGCGCTCGAATCAGCGCCATCAACACGAGCATCGTGGGATCTTTGGTTCGTGAAAGTATAGGCATCAATTCGCTCCGTTGATGCTTCGAAGAATGCGGCGCGACGCCGCGATGCGGACAGCGCAACGACGGTGAGTCGATCGCTTCATGCGTCGGGCGGCTCGTATTCGTAGCTTGAGCATCGGCTTCAACAGAGGGGCCGCGCTGTTCGCTCGCGAACACAGTTACAGAAAAGAAGGCCGAAAGGCGCTCGGATGCTATGCCGGATGTTGTCACGGCACCACGGCGCGCGAGAGCGCGCACGCCACATCCCCGCCACGTGCCGATTCGCGGCGCAAACCACTAGCGCTGCCGCGCAACGGCCACGATGCGGTGTGCCGCGAAAACGTTCGCATGATCCGAATGGCTGGCGGGACCTCTGGTTTGCCGGCCTCAAGTACTTACCACGGCCCTATGAACGCGCACCCCATTTTTTATTAATGCTTGACGGTTAAATTTTTAATAAATATTCTGAATTCAGAATGACCTTTTTGGGTGGGAATGCCCGGCCTCGATTCGAGGCTTGACGGAAACGCATGAACTGTAGCGCGCCGTGGATCGAAAGCTGCACACGGCGGCGTGCTTCAGTTCGTCAAGCGCAGACGCGGCTGGCAGTGTCGGGCCGAATGGCGCGAGCCCTTCGGCGGGGTAGGGGTAGGCATGCCGGGCTCCAGGACGGCATGTTGAATCGGGGCATCGCCGGTCGCCAATTGTGCGCAGGCGGTAACGGGTAATTTTGTAAGCTCAACGACTAAGATCGAGGTGCACGTGAAAAATATTCTCGCAGTATTTTTAGGAGTACTAGGCGTTAGCGGCGGCGCTTACGCCCAGAGCAGTGTGACGCTGTACGGCATTATCGATGATGGCCTGACCTATTCCAATAACCAGGGCGGCCATAGCGCCTTCCAGATGTCAGGCAGCATCTCCCAGGGCAACCGCTGGGGCATCCAGGGAATCGAGGACCTTGGCGGCGGCAACTCGGCGATCTTCAAGTTGGAAAACGGCTTCAACGTCAACAACGGCGCGTTTAGCCAGGGTGGCCGCGAATTCGGCCGGCCGGCCTATATCGGCCTGAGCAGCAAGCAGTACGGTACGGTGACCTTCGGGCGCCAGGATGAGGAAATCGGCGATTACGTCGGCGCGCTCTCGGCGAACGCGCAACTACCGGGCGGCATCTTGTTCCCGCACCCGGGCGATCTGGACAACAACGGCATCGATTTCCGTCTGAACAATGCGGTCAAGTATGTGTCGCCAGTCATTGGCGGCTTCACCGCTGTCGGCACCTACAGTTTCGGCGGCACCCCGGGCGCCTTCGCTCTGCAAAGCGCCAAGTCGTTTGCCCTGCAGTACCAGCAAGGCTCATTGACACTGGCCAGCGCCTATACGGATATCGATCATCCTGCCGCGGCTGTGACCGAAGGCGTGTGGACGCCGACCAACACGGTCGACGGCAACTACGGTATTGCCGCGGGTAACTACCGGGTGTTCGGCGCGGGCGCTCTCTACAAGTTCGGTAAGCTGACGCTCAGTGGCGACTGGACGCATACGCAGTTCTCCAATCTCGATCCGACGCTGGGCGCCAAGATCGGCGGGCACGTCACCTTTAATATCGGTGAAGTTGTCGCGAGCTACATGGTCACGCCGGCGTTGCAGCTCGGTACGGCTTATAGCTATACGGAAGGCAGTGTCTCGGCAACCGGACAGAAACCGAAGTATCAGGAAGTGGACGCCAGCGTCGATTACTTCTTGTCCAAGCGTACCGACGTCTACACGATCGCGACTTACATGCACGCCGGTGGCGGCGCGGTTGCCGACCTCGCACCGGTACTATTGCCATCGAGCAACGCCAACCAAGTGGAAGTGCGCGTGGGCATGCGTGTGAAGTTCTAACCGGTAGCCCGCCAGCCCTGACCGGATCGCGCGTCTAGACGCGCGCTCCGGTATCGGGCTTTGCGAGCTTTGCGGACGTTGGCGATGTTACGTTGCGCACGCTTGCGCATGCCACGAGCGGCTGACCATCGGGAAGTGAAAGTTCTCGCCGGTGAACGGCGGGAACTGCTTGAAGTCGTCTCGCATCGCGTGCCTTGCCGGCGACGCCAAGGCAGCGTCAAGTGCATCGGGTGAATCGAACACCACCTTGTTACGCTGCATCGCCACCGAGCGCACTGCGGGCAAGTCGCTGCGGTAGTCGACACGCGTATAGATTTCGATCTGGCGTATGCCCGGAAACTGCGCCATGAGCTGCGGGTGGTGATCGACGTAATGCCCGAGCCACGCATTGAAATCGTCAGCCTGGCCTTCATAGCTGACAAGGTAGGTGCAACGCGTGTCACCCGACTGTTGAGCTCGCGGCTGCGGCACCGGAAAGCGCCGCACCGCCATGACCTGTTGTGAAAGTTGACACTCGTCCAATGACGCAAAACGCGGCATAGCCGACGACGCATCCCGTTGCTTAGGCGACGCTTCCCGCTGCACAGCAGACGACGCATCCCGCTGCGAGTCGAACAACGCATGCAGCGCGCCCCCATGAACGAGCGTCGCCTCCAGTGCATCGAGTTCGTCGAAATAGAATTGCATCGCGCAGCGCGGTGCGGACTCGTCCTTCAGATACGGATCGTGTGCGCCGCCGGGGACAGGCGTGTGCAGCACGAGCTGTTTCAGGCCGGGCATAACCGGCGCCAGCGCCGTGAGTGCCTGCAGGAGATCGGCCGCGTCGTCGCGGGCAGGTGAGGTCCCGCCCGAGCGAGGCATCGCGGTGATGAAGAGACACACTTCCATGAAAATCTCCTGAAAAAGGCGGGCTGATATTACTCTAGTGAAAAATTCGCGCAGGCCGGAGTGTCGAATCGAGCTTCAACACGGGTCCGGCTCGCGCGTCACGTTGCAGTGCAAAAGATGTTTTTATACTTGACGCCGAATTTTTACGCAAATAATCTGAATTCAGAATCGCTAAATGCGAGCTTAGCGCACTTTCCGATCGTGGTATCGAGTCCGTCGTAAGTTTTAAAGCCGGCGCAGTTAGCCCTTTTTCCCCTACTGGAACCCTCCATGAATAGTTTCGAGTTCGATCCCAAGCGTCGTCACATTGTGCTGGGCGCGCTAGCCACCGTCGGCGGCACGATCCTCCCCTGGGAATTCGCCGCTGCGCAGGCCGCTGCGGGAACCAGCGCCTTGAACATCGCCTATATCACCGACGTTCCGACTTGGGATCCGGGCGCGATCACCGTGCCGCAGGCGCAGTCGATCTATGAAACGGTGTTCGATTCGCCGCTGCGGTATTCGCCGACGCTGCAATTGCAGGCCCGGCAGATCACGGCCTGGGAATGGCAGGACAAGAATGCACAGCGCCTCGCGGTGACATTGCGCAACGACATTTTCTTTCACGACGGCTCGAAGCTCACCACCGCGGACTTGAAGTGGAGCCTGCTCGAGAGGCCGGTCTCGGATAAAAAACTGGCCGTGGGCGGCATGTTCAATACGCTCAAGGACATCGAGATCGTGTCGCCGACCAAGGCGGTACTGGTATACGCGAAGCCGACGCCGGCCGCCGCGATCTATCTCGGCTTTCTGGCCGGTTATATCGTGCCCAAGGACTACATGCAGAAAGTCGGCGCCGACTTCCTGAACAAGCCGGTCGGTGCGGGCCCCTACAAGCTGGTCGATTACGAGCGCGGCTCGCGCATCGTGCTCGAAGCCTTCGACAAGTACTGGGGCGGCGTGCCGCCGATCAAGAGCATTACGTTCCAGGTCATGCCGGAACCGGCGGCGCGTGTCGCCGCGGTGGAGTCGGGCAGCGCCGGGGTCGCGGTCCAGATTCCGTTGCGCGAAGCGCAGCGGCTTTCGAAGATCCCGGGCATCAACGCCAAGACCTATCCGTATTCCGAGATCTATATGCTGCGCATGCCGAACTATGTCAAGCCGTTCGATGACGATAACGTGCGCGCGGCGATGCATTACGCGATCGACACCGAGGCGTTATCGAAAGCGTTCTACGGGGGTGTTGCGCGTCCGATTTCGGTGTTCGCCACACCGGGCTCGCCGGCCGATGTGCCGGGCTTCAAAGTGCCGTTCGACCGCAAGCTTGCGATCGCAGCGCTCGCCCGATCGGGTTACGGTCCGAACAAGCCGGTCAAGGTGCCATTCCTGACGACCAATGGCACGTTCCCCAGCGACTACGACATGGCGCGCGCGATCGCCGGCATGTGGCAGCAAGTCGGTATCCAAGCGGACATGCAGGAAACTACGATGGCGAAGGTCATCAGCGAGATCCAGGCAACCAAGATGAGCGGCGTGCTGCTTTACAGCTGGGCCAACTCAACGGGAGATCCCGAGAACTACACCGGCCGCATCCTGGACCCGCGGCTGCGCTTCTCCGCGTGGAAGGATCCGGCGCTGGGTCCGCGCATCGAAGCCTTGATGACGGAAGTCGACGAGCAAAAGCGCATGGAGGGCTATCGCGCGCTGAATCGCGAATCGTCGGAGAAGTCGTGGGGCATCCCGCTATTGCAGGCCGTGACCACGATCGCGTATCGCAGTAATGTCGAAGTGCAAACGTTCGATAGCGGCTACATTTTGCCGGTCGAGTACCGATTGAAGTGACACGCCTACATAAAGATAAAGGAGACATTCAGTGATCGACGCTTATTGCCATAGCAGCAGCATTCTGGTGACGGCCGACGCACAACGCGCATTCCAGTTGATGGCCGACGGCGTGCGCCAAGGGCGCTGGGCGCTCGGTAGTTGGCAACGGCGCGAGGTGGGCCCTGATTTGTTCGTGGGCGTATCGATCTTCACGGGGGCCGAGACCTGGGTGCGCATTCATGCGGACAGGGAGAAGCTGACCATCGACTACGATGTCGGCGCGAGCGAGGCGGCGCTGCGTCTGCGTAATGCGGCCCGGGTGTTCGACGGTCCGACCTTGGGCCATGAGCCGGGCACTTCGCTGGTGACGCTGTTTACTTGGCGGTTGGCCACGCAAAGCGATGATGCATGGGCGCAGATTAGCTCGACGCACGAGACGGAAATGTTCCTGATTCGCGCTTTGCTTGAATCGGGGCGCGATGGGTCGGAGGATTTTTTCCCGAAGTCGTGAATTGCGATTCTTCGCAGCAGTTGAGCGGTAGTGAACGGCAATGAACGGCGGTGCCGGGTCGGACGCTGAACGAGAGATCGATCCATGCATGTAATCGAGTATGCGCAGTACGGTGGCCCCGAGGTCCTGCAACTGATGGAGCGGCCAGCGCCGTCGGCGGGGCCCGGGCAAGTCCGGGTCCGCCTGCTGGCCGCCGGGGTATCGCCCATCGACGTGAAGCTGCGCGCGGGCTTGTTGCGCGCGCATTTTGCTCTTGAGTTTCCCAAGATTCCAGGTCGCGATGGGGTCGGTGTGATCGACCAGATCGGCACCGGTGTCACGGGCCTCGCACTCGATGATGCGGTTTGCGTGACAGCCGACCCGGCGGGCGCGGGCACTTATGCGGACGCTATTGTTTGCGACGCGACGCGTGTCGTGCGACGCCCGGCTGGTCTCTCGGATGTGCAGGCGGCAGCGCTATTGCAACCCGGTATCAGCGCGTGGATCTCTGTCGTCGAGACCGCGCAGATTTCAAGCGGCATGCGTGTGCTGATACACGGCGGCTCAGGGGCGGTCGGCGGTTTGATGGTGCAGCTTGCGAGTTATCTGGGCGCGCATGTCACGGCTACCTGCCGTGCGGATAATCTCGACTACGTGCGCAGGCTGGGCGCGGAGCACGCGATTGCCTATGATCGCGACGACTTCGGCACGCTGCGCGATCAGGACGTCGTGTTCGACCTGATGGGCGGTGACGTTCACGCGCGCTCTTATCCGGTGCTGCGGCGCGGGGGGCATTTGGTCTATCTGGTGGCGCAGCCGATCGTCGATCAGGGCGACGCATTTGGCGTGCGCGTGTCGCGTGCGATGATCGTCGAGTCGCCCGCAGTGTTGCAGGCGGTTGCACAGTTGGCGGAGCAGGGGGTGTTGCGACCGCAGGTGGCCGGTGTATATCTGCTCGCCGATGCGGCCGTGGCTCAGCGCGCGTTGGAGCAGGGGCGCGTGACACGGGGCCGCTTGGTCCTGGTGCAATCCTAGCGATCCAGCCGCTTCAGCTTGTAGCCGGCCGCTTCGCGATCCCACGTTGCGGTGCCGATGCCACGTTCTCGCAACGCGAACTTCTGGATCTTGCCGTTACTGGTCTTCGGCAACTCATCGGTGAATTCGACAAACCGCGGTACCGCAAAATAGGCAAGGCGCGGCTCGCACCATTCGATCACTTCGACGGGCGTCAAGGTTGCACCCGCGCGCGGCACGATCATCGCCATCACTTCGTCCTCGGCAAGTTCCGAGCGCACGGCATAGACCGCGACAGTCTCGATCGACGCGTGACTCATCAGCGCCTGCTCGACTTCATGCGATGAGATGTTTTCGCCGCGCCGCCTGATCGCGTCCTTGATGCGATCGATGAATCGGTAATAGCCGTCGCTCTCGCGCACGACGCGATCGCCCGTGTGGAACCACAGGTTGCGCCATGCCTCGACGGTCTTTTCCGGCATGCCGAAATAGCCGCTCGCGAACGAGAAGGGCTCGTCTGCACGCAGCAACAATTCGCCCGCCACGCCATCGGGCAGGACGGCATCGTTCTCGTCGACCACGCATGCCTGGAAACCCGGCACGATACGGCCCATGTGCTCGGGCCGTGCGCTGCCCAGCGGTTTTGCGATGACGAAATTGGTCTCGGTCGAACCGAAGCCTTCGATCAGGCCGATACCGCAGCGCGTCAGGAATTCAGCGTGACAGGCCGCAGGCACGCCCGGACCCAGGGCGATGCGCACGCGATGGGCGCGTTCACCGTCGTGAGTCGGCCTCGACAACAGGATAGGCACCATTGCACCCAGCAGGTAGGTGACGGTTGCGCCGGTTTCGGCCAACGCGTCGAAGAAGCCGCTGGCGGAGAAGCGCGCATCGACGACCACCGATGCACCGCTGACCAGCGCCTGGAAAAACGTGTTCAGCGCATTGGTATGGAACAGGGGCAAGACCGTGTACAGCACATCGCCTTGCACGACGCCCAGCAGTCGCGCCGTATGCACGCCCCACCAGTAGAACTGCGCATGCGGGCAGATCACGCCCTTCGACGGACCGGAAGTGCCCGATGTATAGAGTATGGCCAGTGGATCACCCGGACCCAGTTCGGCGGCGGCCAGTGCTTCGCCAGGCGCGGGCCATGGCTTGCTTGGGCGAGGTAGCACGACAGGATCGGTCATGGCGACTCGCGGTGCCTGCTCAGGATTCCCATCGCGTGCGCCGATGACCCAGATCGACTCGATGGCCAGTGGCTCGAAATCGAGCATGTCGAGCAAGCCAAGCAGCGTCGATTCGATCACGAGCAAGCGCGCGGCCGAATTGCTCAGAATGTGCTGTAGCGGCAAGCCTCGCGATGCGGTGTTGATCGGCACTACGATGGCGCCGAGCCAGGCACAGCCCAGCACGACCTCCATGAATTCGATTCGGTTAGAGCACAACAACGCGACGCGGTCACCACGTTTGACGCCCTCGGCCGCTAATGCGCCAGCGCGGCGCGCGGCGGCTTCGATTGCCTGCTGCGCGGTCCATGTCGTGCGCCGGTCTGAAAACAGGGGGATTTCTACGTGGGTCCCGGCGTGAGTTGCAGCGTGAATCTTGGCGTCGGCTGCGATGTTGACGTCGGCTGCGGCTTCGGCGTCAATTTCGGCGCGCAGGGCAAGCAAAGCGGGCAGCGTCAGTGAGGTCTGTCTGAACCGGCTGGAGTCGAAGGGCAGTGGGTTGGATGTCATGGATATCAGCTACGCGTAAGGTTATAGCAACGGCGGAAAGCGTCTGCGCGCCAGACTCCGAACGAGATTTGCAGCGGCGTGTCTCGACTGCCGAGCAATTTGATTTCCTGGCCCAGCACCGGTGCGCCGACGGCCACGCCCAATCGCTGGGCATGCGCAGCGCTCGCCGCGTCAGCGTAAATTTCTTCGAGCGCGCGTTCGACACGCACGCCCAGGGCCTTTTCGAACAGGTCGATCTGCGTGGTTTTGTCGAGATCGTGGCGCGCCAGTGCGCGGCCGAGCACCGGCGCGACGTAGGCTTGCATGTAAAACACCGTGAGCCCCGCTCTGGCGCGCGTTGCGCGCAAGCGGAACACCGACTTGCACGACTCGCCGAAAAAAGCCGATGCGGTTTTCGGCACCGGCGTCTCGCGCCAATCGAGGATATGGATCTCCGTCTGGGCGCCCAAGCGTGCAAGGTCGTCGACCGAGCCGAGCTGCCACTTGGAGGCACTGGCCTCGGTGACGAACGTGCCCCGGCTGGGAAATCGTTCGATCAAGCCCTCTTGGCGCAACAGGTCCAGTGCGTGGCGCACCGGCACTCGGCTTACACCGTGCAGCGCGCTCAATTCGGCTTCGGTCGGCAAGCGGTCGCCCGGTTTCAGACGCCCTTCGGTGATTTCCTTGAGCAGCAGATTGGCAAGTTGCTCATAGAGCGGCTCGCGCGGGCGATGGCTCTTCAGGCGCGAGCGCTCTGGCATGGCGGGTTCCAGCATTTTCTTGTTCGGCATGGGGGCTCACGCAGCGGGTGCTGTCCACAAAATTATACCTAGCCACAATCAAATTCTTTATTTTTCGCGAGCAACATTGTTATTATAAATATTACCAAATCTGGTCATGAAAAGGTAGGCGGAAAGTGTTTGCTTCGGCAGCGCTCGCGGCCGTGCATGGCAGGTAACCGGGTCATCCTGGGCGCTCCGGCATGACCCATCGCTCTCGTCGAGGAGAAATGATCGTGCAAGAACTGGAAGGAAAGGTCGCCATCGTCACCGGCGCCACCGCAAGCATCGGGGAATACATCGCACGTGGCCTGCATGCGGCCGGCGCGCGCGTCATGATCACCGGCATCGAGGACGCCAAGGGCGAGGCCGTCGCGCGATCGCTCGGTGACGGCGCGCACTATCGGCACATGGACGTCTCGATCGATGCGGATTTGGATGCTGTGCTCAAAGACTGCCAGGCGCTGTTTGGGCGGCTGGACATCATCGTCAATTGTGCGTGTTCGTATCTCGACTCAGGGCTGTCGACGCCGCGTGCGGACTGGCTGGCGTCGCTGAACGTCAATGTCGTCGGTCCGGCGATACTGGTGGATAAAGCGCTGCCGTATCTGCCCCAGCCCGGAGGCGTCGTGATCAATATCGGCAGCGTCAGCGGCAAACACGGTAACAATACGCGTGGGCCGTACTCGGCGGGCAAAGCCGCGCTGATGCACTACACGCGGACCGCATGCGCGACGCTCGGGTCGAAGGGCATCCGCGTGTTGAGCATCTCGCCGGCCTGGACTTGGTCGCCGCCGATGGAGAAAATGACCAACAACGACCGCGCCCGCGCCGATCGCGCGGGCGCACCGATGCACCCGCTGGGCCGCGTGGGCCGCATGGAGGAGTTGGCGAACGTGGTGGTGTTTGCCAGTTCGGACAAGGCATCGTGGGTCAACGGCTGCGACATCGCGGTTGATGGCGGTTACTCGATTCTCGGGCCGGACCAGGGCAAGGGCCCGACCTATTGGACCTCCGTGACGGAATAAGACCTGACAACGAAGGCTGCTCTCATGGGAACCGACATGGACGATTTGCACGCTAACGCTATCACTTCGACGAAAGAACCGGGCAATGCACGCGCGATGCGCAAGCTTGTCGTGGCTTCGTTGCTCGGCAATGCACTCGAGTGGTACGACTTCTTCCTGTATGGCACCGCGGCGGCGCTGGTGTTCGGTCAGTTGTTCTTCATCAAAGGCACCGACCCGCTGTTGGCAACCATGATCGCATTCGTCGGCTTCACGGTCGGCTTCGTCGTGCGGCCGATTGGCGGCATGCTGTTTGGGCACGTCGGCGATCGCTACGGGCGCAAGACCGCGCTGGTCTGGACCTTGTCGCTGATGGGTTTGTCGACCTGCCTGGTCGGCATGTTGCCGACTTATGCGCAAGCCGGCATCTGGGCGCCGATCTCGCTGTTGGCGTTACGTGTCGTGCAGGGTATCGCGAGCGGAGGCGAATGGAGCGGCGGCGTGCTGATGATCAGTGAAAGCGCGCCCGAGCGGCTGCGGGGGTTTTACGCGTCGTGGAGCCAGGTGGGCGTGGCCGGTGGGTTCGTGCTATCGAGCGCGGCGTTTCTGGCTGTGCAAGCGCTGCCGCATGACGAGTTCCTGAGCTGGGGTTGGCGCTTGCCGTTCCTTGCCAGCGTTCTGATCCTTGGCGTGGGTGTGTATATCCGCACGCGGCTACCGGAAAGTTCGGCCTTCGTTCAAGCCGAAAAATCTGGACGCACCGTGCACGCGCCGATTCTTGAGGTTATCCGTAACCAGCCTATACAGATCCTGCAGGCGATGGGGCTGCGGGTTGCGGAGAACGGCGGTTCGTTCATCTTTCTCGCGTTCTCGCTGGTCTATGGTCGTTTCGCTGGCTTGCCGAACAGCGTGATGCTGACCGGGGTGATGGTTTCGATGATCATCGAGTTGGTCACGATACCGCTATGGGGTCGTCTCTCGGATCGGATCGGCCGCAAGCCGGTTTATCTGATCGGGTCGATCGGGCTGATGGCGGTGGCCTTTCCGTTTTTCTGGCTGATCGACTCTCATGCTTCGGCGCTGATCTGGTTGGCGTTCATTCTCGGTAACCCGATATGCCATGGGGCGACGATCGGCACGCAAGGCGCGATGATGGGGGAACTGTTTACCACCGAGGTACGGTATAGCGGCATGGCGCTGGGACATGAAATCGCTTCGGTGTTCGCGGGTGGGCTCTCCCCGTTGCTGGCGACGGCGCTGTTGGCGAAGTATCACGCGGCTTGGCCGATCTCGTTGTTGTTGATGGGGCTGGGCTTGATTACGGTGATTTCGTTGGTATTTACGCGGGAGACGTCGCGACGAGGGAGGGGCATCGCGCCGATGTCTGGGGCGGCAGCGCAGCGGGTCCCAACGGATTGACGTTTCGTCGAATCTCAAACAAGATCGTCGCAAAAATGTAGCAAATCGAAGTGACGACATCGACGACCCTATGCGCACCCTCAGACAAGACTCCAGGATCATTGTTGCGACGATGATCGGTAACGCGATGGAATGGTACGACTTCATCGCGTTTGGCTTCCTGCTTGGCATCATTGCGCATCATTTCTTTCCGTCTAGCAACCCCACGACACCGTATCTGATGGCGGCCGCCACATTCGGCGTGTCATTTGTCGCGCGCCCTATCGGCGGCATCCTGCTGGGTATCTACGCGGACCGGGTAGGGCGTAAGCCCGCGCTGATCCTGGTGCTTGGGATGATGACCGTGGCTACGGCCATCGTCGGCCTCTCGCCCGATTACGCGACCATCGGCGTGGCCGCATCGCTGTTGCTGGTGTTGGCGCGGTTGCTGCAAGGTATCTCTGCGGGTGGGGAGTTTGGCAGCGCTACCGCGATGTTGTACGAGTACGCACCGCCTAATCGTACGGGTTTGTATGGCAGCTTTCAGATGATGACTCAGGCTGTGGCAGGTTTCCTGGCGTCGGTTGCCGGGTTTACGGTTACGCGCTACTTGAGCGCCGATCAGCTTGATGCGTGGGGCTGGCGGTTGCCGATTCTGATCGGGCTGTTGATCGGGCCGGTGGGGTGGTATTTGCGTCATGCTCTGGAAGAGCCCCCTGCGTTCAAGGCGGTGCAGAAGCAGGTGCGGCGCATGTCGTTTGGGCGTGTGTTGCAGCAATACTGGAAACAGCTCTTGATCGCGGGAGGCTTGGTCGGCGGCATTACGATCCTGCAGTTTACGCTCGCGGTGTTCATGCCGGCTTATGGTGTGCAATATCTGAAACTGCAAGCGAGCTTGCCGTTTCTGGCGATTGTTATCGCGGGGCCGGTACGCATGATCATGTGTGTGGCGTTTGGCGCGTTGTCCGATCGGCTCGGCCGTACCGCGGTGATGAGCGTCGGCTTTATCGCGCTGGTGATCTGCACCTATCCGTTGTTCGCGTGGGTGGTACAGGCACCGAGCTTCGCGCGTTTGCTCACGGCGGAACTCGTGTTCAGCGTTGTGTCCGCTGCGTGCCTGGGACCGGTATCGACGGCGCTGGCCGAGATGTTTCCGACTGCTATTCGTGCTACCGCGATGTCCATTACCTACAATGTCGCCACGACGATTTTCGGCGGGTTCACGCCGTTCGTTCTGACGTGGATGATCACCTCGATGCATGATCTGCTAGCGCCCGCTTATTACGTGATATTCGGCTCGTTGCTCGGGTTAGTGTCATCGATGTGGCTGGCGCGGTCGATACCGGCGGCTGCGCCGCGTACTACCGGGGCTTGAGTGCAGGGCTGGGTACAGGCACGCGTGGTTTCAAGCCACGTCCTCTTTTCTTCGTGCGAGCGGGGATGTTGGCAGCTAGCGTCGCGTGCGCTATCTGGGCGACGTCCGCCAACATTAAACGCCGTAACTCGGCGATGATTTGCCCGCTGGTCGACTGGCCATTGTTGACGGCCCGAGCTTTCAACCATTCATCAAGATCGCGCGTAAGAACGACACACTGCAGTTTTGCGGCGCATTGAACGGCGGTCGCGGTGTTGGTGGATGATGTAGTCATACCTTAATCTCCTTATTCTATTGTCAGGTTCAGACCGGTGCGGGTGTTCTTAACATCGACACCGATTGTTTTCCTCATTGACCAAAGGGCGCGATTTGAATTTGCCCTGTGTCGAACAATAGACGCAGCCGAGCGTATTCGCGTCGGCGGAAATCACTCATGCCGGTCCCATCGAGTCCGCGCCTTCAAATTATTTTTTTGTTCGGTGCTGTGACACTTCCCATCAGGATGAATCGCGTTATCGCACATGGGTTAAATAGGCCTACAGCGTAGGTGAATTGGGCCTATTTTTGCAGCGACGACTTTACTAAGAATAAGGCGACCTATAGTCCGAACCGGTGCTCAGGCGCAAAGGCGCGAGACGTCAGTTATTCCAACAAAAGACGTTATTAGACGCGTTGGATATGACGAGAGCAATCTCACTTCTCGGGGGAAATAGGCAATGCAACCGCATCGCGAATTCATCAACTTGATCGAAAATGTGCCGCAAACGGTCGAATATCATTTGGCCGCGTTGCCTGACAAAGTAGTCGGTGGAGATATGCGCCGGGCCTCATCGCTGCTTAAACAGGGGGGCGCGCGTTGCGAAAACTAAATTCGGTTTTGCGGACCGCCTTGACCGCCAATACTTTCGAATTCTACGAATTCACGCTTTCCGGTTTTATGGCGCTGGAAATCGGAAAACTCTTCTTTCCAGCAACCGAGGACAAGCGTGCCCTAATCCTGAGCTTTGCGATGTTTGCCGCCAGTTATCTCACGCGACCGGTTGGAGGCGTATTGCTCGGTTGGTTGGGCAATCGATGCGGCGCAGGAACAGTACTCAAGCTCAGTGTGACGCTAATGGTGATTCCCACCATGCTGATCGCATTTCTGCCGACATATCAGACCGCAGGCTATTGGGCGACCGGTTTGCTGCTTGCGTTGAAAATGGTGCAAGGCTTTGCCGTGGGCGGCGAGGTGCCGTTGAACGTGTCATACGTATCGGAGAACACGGTGGGCAAGGATCGCGGATTATATTTCGCATGCATTTGTACTAGCGGGTTCTTGGGTATGCTGCTCGCTTCATTTTTGGTTTTGATTCTGCAGCCGATTATTTCGACGTTATCGTCGCTTTTCCCCGTTGCAATCTTGCACACTCGCTTGAACGAAGCCTGGCGTTGGCCATTCTTGCTCAGCATTCCGCTGTCCTTGTGGGTGCTGTGGATGCGCGCCTCAATCTCCGACGGCTCGGCTCACCGCCCAACAGCCGATCGCAGTGTGCGCCCGCGGCCCATCGCGCCATTGCTGCAGGCTTTTGTGCTGATGGCTTTTCTTGAGGTGAACCTTTATACCGTGTTCGTGTGGCTGCCGAATTATTTGAATCTATACCTTGGCGTCGCGCTCTCCGAGGCTCGTGAGCTCAATGTGATCACCATTATCGTCTTGTCGATTGCGATTGTTTGCGCCGGGTATCTGTCGCGGTGGATAGATGGATTCAAGCTGGCGTTTTTTAGTGTCTGCGCCATGTTACTGAGCACTTATCCGCTCTTCGTGCTATTGCAGAAAGGCGATTTTGTTTCGCTGCTGTGCGTGCATCTGGCTTTTGCATTCGTGGCCAGCGGGCAACTCGCAACGGTCTATTTGGTGCTGGCCGACTTGTTCAAAGACAACTGGAAAAGTTTGGGTGTTGGCATCGGGTTTAGCGCGCCGACGGCGGTCTTCGGTGGCACTGCACCGCTGATGTGTAGTTATCTTCTCAAGTACACGGAAGTACTGACGGTTCCTGCACTATACATCATTGCAATGGGCTTGCTGGCTGCACCTGTTGCCTATCGTCTCGCGTTTCCGCGACAAGAACGCCGCACGAACGCATCGATGGCCGTATAGGAGAAATGGCGTAGCCTGAATGCTAGTCGAGCGGAGGATTTGCGGCGCTGGGTGCTTGGGTTAGGTTATGGTCGAACGCGGGACCTGCATGATGTTCATCGTGCAGATCCTGCCTTGATAGAAAGCAAGGCGCGGCGTAGTCCGCCATCCACTGTTTTGCTGCGCAACGCGGCCATGTGCGAATCGACGGTACGGGGCGAGAGGCCCAAGCGCTTGGCAATTTCCTTAGTGGAAAAACCTTGCGCCTTTTCGAGCAGCACTTTGAGTTGCCCTTCGGTGGGCTGGGTAATGAAGTTCGTATCGATCTTGAAATAGGTCAGCAAGCGTTTAATCGCTGCTGGTTTCTCGTAAAACTGTTGGTACAGGGCACACCGATCGGTAAGCGGGAGCGTATGCGTGAGATCGTCGCGGTAGGTGACGATGCCTAGGACTTTTTTTCTGAGGCCAAGCACCGGGAACTTGGTCGTCTGCTCGTATTGGACTTCGCCGCTATCATCGAGAAACAAGTGCCGCTGCGTGACGAAACTCTTTTCGTCACTGGCGCGAAAATCAAGCTTTTCAATTGCATTCGCATATTGCACACCCCATACAGGCTGCGCAAACTTCAGATCATGTACCGTCAAGCCGATTAGATCTTTGGGATCTAATATGCCGAACTGCCGCGCGTTGATGGCGTTGTTGACGATATATTTCCCTGTGTCGGCCTCCTTTAAACTCGCCGCATTGGGACATGTCTCTACCAATCTGATCAGTCCGCTATGAGATTTCATGTTCGTTATCCTTAGTTTTGCAAGAAGCTAGGAGCGGTCCAATCGCCGCAATTAAGAGTTTTACCTACAGCTCCTGCTCGGCAAAATTCTAGCGCGCCCCGTATCGAGACGCTGAGAGGAAGGGTCTGATTTCATAGGCTGAGGGCGCGACGAAATTACTCATTTCATTTGATTGCCGCCGATGCGGCGATTCCTCGGTCGACGAGGCTTCGGGGGGGGGGGGGCGCTTTCGCAGGATCGTTAGCCTGTTGTCCGTCGTTATGCGCCACAGAGGGGCCGGGGCAAGCAGTACCGAGAGCGTGCTTTCTCGTTCGTCGAAATACCCGTTCGACTGAGAACAAACCACTGATGCAACGCACCGCGTCGATCACGCGTTTCGCCACGATCCTCATCCCAATTTATTTGGGGAATATCCATTATCCTCGCGGACGCGCCGTGTCAGGGCGCGCCTCTTCGACTCAGGGAAATTGTGCTCATGAATTCGATGGTTTTGCCGTCTCAGGCTTATGAAGTCAAGCTCGCGCCGCATCCGGCGCCGTTCTCGGTGCTCAAATTTACGGGCCATGATGCGGTCAGCGAGCTGTATCGCTATGAGGTCGAGTTCACGAGTCCCGTTGCCAATCTTCCGCCGGAGAGAGTGCTCGGGCGGCCAGCCAAATTCATCATCGACCCGATCGATCCGAATGCCGAGCATCTGCGCCATATGTTTGGCGAGAATGCGAAAAAGTTTAGCGACATGCCGCCTGCGCGCACGATACACGGGGTCGTCACGCAGTTTGTGCAGTTCGAGACGTCGGCGGACGAGACACGCTACAAGCTAGTGATTGAGCCGCGCACGGCCGATCTTGCGCGCGGCAAGAAGAGCCGTTTGTTCCAGAAACAGTCAGTGCAGGAAATCATCACGGAGACGCTGCGACACTACGGCTTTGGCGACGGTGTCGATTTCGAGTTCCAGCTGCGCGCGCAGTACAAGCGTCACGAATACATCACGCAATACCATGAGAGCACGTTCGCGTTTATCCAGCGCATCGCCGCGCA
>Ga0265338_10000175_pt1 | contig 118915 bp, 107 predicted proteins | sample 42126metaG_FD_193579 | JGI IMG/M metagenome (GOLD analysis project Ga0265338, IMG submission 193579) | Rhizosphere microbial communities from Carex aquatilis grown in University of Washington, Seatle, WA, United States - 4-21-26 metaG | ecosystem: Host-associated > Plants > Roots >...
GCCGGTCCGCCGAGCCGCTGAGCGACCAGCGCGTACGGGTCGTCTGTCTCGTCCCACGGGATCATCTCCACGCCCAGGCCGCCGGCTGGCGATGCCTGCGCCGCGGGCAGCTCAAGACGGGGCACCACCAGGAACGGGGAGCCATCCGCGGGGATGGCCAGGCAGGTCAGCCGCTCCAGTTGCTGCGCGTCGTAGCCGATCACGTAACGCAGGTCAGGCCCGGGGGTCAGCAGCAGCGCATCGAGGCCGGCCTGGCCGGCCGCCGCCGCCGCGAGGCCAAGCCGTCCGGCCGGGTACAGGTCCGCCAGCCCATCCGCCATGTGCGCCATCTAACCATGGGCACCCCGCCGAGGCGCGTGCCGTCATATCGTGGCGTGTGCCAACCATCTAGACAGGAGCAACCGCCATGCATCACGCTAGGTCTACTCAAGTTCACTGAAGCGAACGGCGATGACTCCTGAGATCGTTGCTTCTCCGGCTCACCCCGAGCCAGGCACGACCGCTGAGCCCGCACATCCGCGGGTGATCGGCCGGATGCCTGGACCCGTGAGTCTTCGCTCGCCGCGCCCCGCGAGCGAGCTTGGCGACCCCGCCAAGCTCGCTGCCGCCCTGGCGCAGGAACGGCATGTCACGCTGGAGCTGCAGAGTGCCATCCTGCCGCTGCACGAGGGCCCGTTCGACCTGCCGGGCCTGCGGGCGGTGGTGCGGTACCTGCCGGCCTCCCGGGACAGCCGGGTGGGTGGTGACTGGTACATCACCGCCGAGATGCCCGGTGGCCATGTCCTGATCGCGCTCGGTGACGTGGCCGGGCACGGCCTGGCGGCCGCGGCCGGGATGGCCCGGCTGCGCGGCGCGCTGGCGGGCCTGGCCATCACGGGAGCACCCCCGGAGCGCCTGGTCGGCTGGCTGAACGATCTCGTCCACCACGTCGCCCCGGAGCACACGGCCTCGGTCGTCGCTGGGTACTTCGACCCGGCGAGCCGGGTGCTCACCTGGGCGCAGGCCGGCCATCCGCCGCCGGTCCTGGTCCGGGGCTCCGGGGCGACGCCGCTCAGCCAGCCCTCGGGCATCCTGCTGGGCGCCGGGCACGATGAGTACGAGGCCGCCTCCGTCACCCTGGACGCCGGCGACCTGCTGCTGCTCTACAGCGACGGGCTGATCGAGCGCCGGGACCGCCCGCTGGACGAAGGCCTGGCCACCCTCTGCTACGCGGCCGCGGGCAGCGCCGACCCTGAGCAGGTCATCGACGCCGTGCTGCGCGAGCTTGGCTCGACCGACCCCGAAGACGACAGCTGCCTGGTCACCCTGCGCGTTCTCTAGCCTCTGCGGCAGCGTCAACGATGCGCCGTGCGGGCGCCCTGAGCGCCGCAGGTCTTAGCGGCCGGCCAGGGTCGCGACGGTCCGGCGCAGTGAGGAACCCAGGTCCCACCGGGCATCCAGGATGTCGAGCTGCCCCGGATCCGCTGGGGATCTCGGCAGGCGGCCGTCGATGGCGGGCAGCGGCGCATCGGTGGCGACCCTGACCACGGGGAGGGCCGCGACCAGGTAGTCGCGCGCCGCCGCGACCTTCGGGCGGCTGCTCTTGGGGAACCCGCCGTGCCCCTTGTCCAACGCGGTGAGGATCCCGTCGATCGTGCCGAACGCGGCGATCAGCGCGGCCGCTGTCTTGTCCCCCACCCCCGGCACCCCGGGCAGCCCGTCGCTGGGGTCGCCGCGCAGCACCGCGAAGTCCGCGTAGGCCCGTCCGGGGATGTCATACCGGGCGGTGATCGCGGCCTCGTCCACGATCTCGATCTTCGACAGCCCGCGCACGGTGTAGATCACGCTGATCCGCCGGGCGTCATCGACCAGCTGGAACAGGTCACGATCCCCGGTCACGATCTCGACCGGGCCGTCCGCGCCGGCGGTGAGCGTGCCGATCACGTCGTCGGCCTCGTAGCCGGGCGCGCCCGCCATCGGCACGCCCATGGCGGCGAGCACTTCCTCGATGACCGGCACCTGGACGGTGAGCGACGCCGGGGCTTCCTCCGTGCCGTCCGGGCGGGCCCGGTGCGCCTTGTAGGAGGGGATCGCGGCGACCCGGAAGGCCGGCCGCCAGTCCGCGTCCATGCAGGCGACCAAGGCGGCGGGGCGGCGCGCCCGGGTCAGCCGGGCGATCATGTCGAGCAGCCCGCGGATCGCGTTGACCGGCGTGCCGTCCGGGGCGGTCAGCGTCTCCGGCACACCGTAGTAGGCGCGGTAGTACAGCGAGGCGGTGTCCAGCAGCATGAGCGATCCCACCCCGGTCATTGTGCCAGGACAGGTCGGCCGCCCGGCGGATAATCGGCGCCTGGCCGTGCGGCGGACAGCAGCGCAGCTGGGATGCGCCTGAATCAGCCGGTGCCCACCAGGTCCAGGGCGAGTTCCACCTCATCCAGGTTCGAGGCGCCGGCCCGCTGGTAGGTCTGCGTGTTGCCGGTCGGCCGGAAACCCATCCGCGCGTAGAAGCCGCGGGCCCGGTCATTGCCCGCCGCGACCCACAGTGTGACCGCGGACGCGCCAGCGGCGCGCACGTGCGCGGTCACGGCGGTCACCAGCCGGTCGGCCACACCGCCGCCACGCACCGGCGGGCTAACCCACATGGACACCAGGTGCCAGCGCCGGCCATCACCGGGCGGCTCGGTGAAGACGGCCACCAGGCCCACCGGCTCCCCGTCACGCCAGGCCAGGAACCATGGCGAGCCCGCGATCCGGTCCCGCCACGTCGCCTCCTCGATGCCGAGTTCGCGGTCCAGGGTCGACCCGAAAGCCTCAGGCGCGTCGGCCAGGGCGGCCAGCCGCACCCGGCGCACGGTGGCCCACTCGCCCGGTTCCACCCGGCGAACCCGGGCACTGTCCTTGATGACCATGGGCAGCACCGTGCCGCCGCCGCCCGCCGTGCGCAACCGGATTACGCATCCGGCCCTCGATCGGATGGCGGAGGTGTTCCTGGCCGGTTGCGGGGCTGGCCCGCGCCAGCCCCGCACCAGGTGGTGCCGGACAGCCATCCGGGTGCACTTGCGGCGGGTGCGCCTGCCCGGCCCGCCAGGCGCCGTCCCCGGAGACTGCCGCAGCCCTGCGGCAGTCCCGCATTGCCCTCGCCGCCGACGTGCTGTCAGGCCCTGGCGGGCTTGCCTCGTGGCTGCGAAGCTGGCTAACCCACTGAGCTGTAGGCGACGACCCCGCGGCGCAGCGCGTCCACGGCAGACCGGGCCGTCGCGGCGAGCGCTGAGCCGTGCCCCGAGGCCAGCGCGACCTGGCCCAGCAGGTCAATGAGCTGCTTGACGGCGCGAACGAAGTCACCAGGGGTCAGGTCGGGCCCGAGCACCGTTTCCAGCGGCTTGCCGCGCGCCCAGGCGTGGGCGGCCCAGGCGAACCCGAAGTCGGGCTCGCGCAGGAACGAGAGCCCATGCTCTTTCTCGATCCCGTCGAGCTCGGCCCAGATCCTGGTCATCGAGGCGAGCACCTCGCGCACCTGGCCGGCCGGCATCCGGGGCGGGTCAGCGTCGTCGGACTTCCTGGACTCGAACGTCAGGGCGGACACGCAGGCCACGAGCTCGTCCGGGCCCAGGCGATCCCACAGCCCGCGGCGCAGGCACTCGGCGGCCAGCAGGTCAAGCTCGGTGTACAGGTCGGCGAGCCGCCTGCCGTCCGGGGTCACCGTGTCGCCATCGAGATAGCCCAGGTGCTCCAGGACCGCGCAGACCCGCTCAAAGGTCCTGGCGATGACATGGGTGCGGCCCGCTACCGTGGCCTCCAGGCTGGCCACTTCCCGGGCCAGGCGGGCCCGCTGCTCGGCCTGCCGGATGTGATCGGCGAGGTCCGGGCAGCCGTGGCACGGATGCTGCCGGAGCCGCCGGCGCAGCTGGGCGATCTCAGCCTGGTCAGTGCTTCCGGCGTGCTCGCCGTCCGCCCTCCTCGGTGGCCGGCCCGCGTCGGGATGGGCGGCCAGCTTGTTGCGCACCGTCGAGGCGAGATCCCGGCGGTGCTTGGGCGAGCGGGCGCTGAACGAGTTCGGGATCCGGATCCGCTCGATGGCCGTGACCGGGACCGGGAAGTCAGCGGCGCTGAGCCGCTTCACCTGCCGGCCGGCGGTCAGCACGAGCGGCAGCGGGACGTTCTCGCTGGACCCCGCGCCCGGGATCCCCGGATCCAGGATGACCGCGATCCCGGCCCGCCTGCCGCCCGGGACCCGGATGATGTCGCCGCGGCGCAATTGCTCCAGCGACCGCACCGCCTCGGCGCGCTGCGCCGCCGACCGCTGCCTGGCCGCGTCGCCCTCGCGGGCCGACAGCTGCCTGCGAAGCTCGTCATACTCCGCGAAATCACCAGCCGTGCAGCTCACGGTGAGCTCGTCCCGCGCCTGCCTGCTCCGCCTGGCCTGGCGGACGATGCCGACCACCGCGCGATCCGCCTGGAACTGGGCGAACGATGATTCCAGCAGGGCCGCGGCCTGCTGCAGGCCGGCCTGGCCGACCAGGTTCACCGCCATGTTGTAGGACGGGCGGAAGCTGGAGTTGAGCGGGTAGGTGCGGGTGCCGGCCAGGCCGGCTACCGCCATCGGATCGGTGCCGGGCTGCCAGAGCACCACCGCGTGGCCCTCCACGTCGATGCCGCGACGGCCGGCCCGCCCGGTGAGCTGGGTGTATTCCCCCGGGGTGAGGTCCGCGTGGGTCTCGCCATTCCACTTGTCGAGCCGCTCGATGACTACCGTCCTGGCCGGCATGTTGATACCGAGGGCCAGGGTCTCGGTCGCGAAGACCGCCCGGACCAGGCTCGCCTCGAAAAGTTCCTCCACCACTTCCTTGAACGTGGGCAGCATGCCGGCGTGGTGCGCGGCGATCCCGCGTTGCAGTCCGGTGAGCCATTCGCCGTAGCCGAGGACAGGCAGGTCAGACTCGGGGATATCCGCGGTGCGCCGTTGCGCCACCTTGGTGATAGCGGCGGCCTCGTCCGGCGTGGTCAGCCGCAGCCCCGCGTCCAGGCACTGCCGGACGGCGGCATTGCAGCCCGCCCGGCTGAAGATGAACGTGATGGCCGGCAGCAGCCCGGCCCGGTCCAGCCGTTCGATGACCTCGGGCCGCCGGGTCAGCCGGAACCCGGTGGGCGGGCGCCCGGCCCGCCCGGGCCGCGGCGGGCCCCGGTGCGCCGCCAGGTCGTACCCCCGGGCGAGCCGCAGCAGTTCCGGGTTCACCAGCGCCCGGCGGCTCTCCGCGGCCGCGCGCGAAGCACCGGCCCGCGAAGCACCGGCCCGCGAAGCATCCCGGTCCGCCCCGCCGGGGTCGATAAACAGGTCGTAGAGCCGGCCGCCCGCCAGCATGTGCTGCCAGAGCGGCACCGGACGGTGCTCGTCGACGATCACCGTGGTGCCGCCGCGCACCTGGGCCAGCCAGTCCCCGAATTCCTCGGCGTTGCTCACCGTCGCGGACAAGGCCACCACGCGGACCGACTCGGGCAGGTGGATGATGACTTCTTCCCAGACGGCCCCGCGGAATCTGTCGGCCAGGTAATGCACCTCATCGAGCACGACGTAGCTCAGACCGGCCAGCGTGGCCGACCCGCCGTAGAGCATGTTGCGCAGCACCTCGGTGGTCATCACCACCACCGGCGCCTCGCCATTGATGCTGTTGTCGCCGGTGAGCAGGCCCACCTGGTCCGCGCCGTACCTGCGGACCAGGTCGGCGTACTTCTGGTTGGACAGCGCTTTGATCGGGGTGGTGTAGAAGCATTTGCCACCCTGCGCGACCGCGAGGTGGGCGGCGAATTCACCGACCACCGTCTTGCCTGATCCCGTCGGCGCGGCGACCAGCACCCCGTGCCCGGCGTCCAGCGCCTTGCAGGCTCTTACCTGAAAGTCATCGAACCGGAAGTCATACAGCGCACGGAACGCGGCGAGCTGCGGCCCGTCCTCCCGGCGCTGGCTGCGGAACGCCGCGTACCGCTGCGCCGGGCTGGCGGGGGTGGACATGCGATCAAGCCTAAGCGAGCGCTGGCCAAGCTCCTGGCCACCCCGCTGTGGGAGCTTGACCTGATTACTACTAGTGTCTAACAGAGTGCGCTAAGTAATGCCTTTAACGATGGTCCCTTGCCTTTCGGGCGCTCAGCCTGGGGCCGCCAGCAGCGGGGGAACATCATGAGCAATCGGACTACCGGCGTATCCACCGACGCAGCGGGGCGTCCCGGCCGGCTGCGCTGGCCGGCCCGGGCCGCGTCGGTCCTGGTCATTGCGGCGGCCTCGGTGCTGCCGTCGGTCGGCCCCGCGCTCGCGGCCACCGGTCATCAGCGGCCGGCCCAGCCGGCCGCGGTCAGATTGCTGCTGGGTCAGCGGATCGCGGCATACGCCAAGACGTTCGTCGGCCGCTACCCGTACCAGTGGGGCGGGAACTCACCGCTGACCGGTTTCGATTGCTCGGGCCTGACCTCGTACATCTACCAGCAGTACGGCAAGGTCATCCCCCGGTCCGCGCAGGCCCAGTTCCTGGCGTTCCGCAAGGTCAGCGGCCAGCCATGGCGCGGCGACCTGGTCTTCTTCCACGACAAGACCGGCTACGTCTACCACGTCGGCATTTATGAGGGCAACGGGATGCTGGTCGCGGCGGCCGACAAGAAGGAAGGCATCACCTACGAGACGATCTGGGACGCCACCGTCACGTTCGGGACCATCACCCACAACTTAGAGCCGGTTGCGAGCTAGCGGGTTTCCGAGTCCACCACGTCGTCGAGCGGGGCAAGTTCGTCGTCATCCAAGCCCTCATACATGGATGGCCTGCGGGCCCGTCGGCGGTCATTCAGCCAGGCGAAGACCTCGGCCAGCTCGACGAGGATGACACACGGGACGGCGAGCAGCAGCATGCTGAACGGGTCCGGGCTCGGTGTTGCGACCGCGGCGAACGCGAAGACGCCGAAGATCATCAGCCGGCGCCATTTCCTCATCCGGGCATGCGTCAGCACCCCGGCGGCGTTGAGCATCACCATGACCAGCGGCAACTCGAAGGCGAGGCCGAAGATCAGCAGCATCGCCATGGCGTAGCCGAGGTAGGTGTCCACCGTGATCAGGGCCACCGCATCGTGTGGCACCAGGCTCAGCAAGAAGTGCAGGCCCCTGGTCATGGCCAGGTAGGCGAAACCCCCGCCGAGCACGAACAGCGGCACGGCCGTCCCGACGAATGCCCAGGTCCAGCGGCGCTCCCTGTTGTACAGGCCGGGCGCGATGAACGCCCAGAGCTGGTAGAACCAGATGGGCGAGGAAACGATCAGGCCGACCACGAAGATGATCTTCAGGTGGATGAAGAAACCGTCGAAGAGGCCGTTGACGACCAGCGTGCAGCCGTGCACGCCAACCAGCCGGTTCTGCTGCGGGATCTTGCAGTAAGGACGCTCAATAAACCGCCAGACCGGATTGAAGAAAATCCAGCCAACGATCATCCCGAGGCCCAGCCCGAGCAGGGCCTTGAGCAGCCGGTTGCGCAGTTCCCGGATGTGATCGATCAGCGACATCCGGCCGTCGGGGTTGGTCGACCTGCCCGGTCGCGGCAGGCGAATGCCGCGCCCGCGCGTACGCGTAGCCGGATCAGGCGGCGTGGTCATCTCGGGGGGCTAGCTCAGCTGGACTGGGTCCGCTGGACATCCGAGAGCGGCACGCCGTTCACGGTGGTGCCGTCATCGACGGGCCGTGCTGCGGCTGCGGCCTGCGGCGGGGCAGGAGCGGGGAGAGGCTGCGGCGTCGCCGCAGCGGGCTGGTCCTCGTCCTTCTTGTCGCCCTCGCGAAGCCCGGCCGTTTCCGTCTTGAAAATGCGCATGGCCTTGCCAAGCGAGCGCGCGCTGTCCGGAAGGCGCTTCGCACCAAAGAGCACCAGGACAACTGCCGCCAAGATCAGCAGATGCCACGGGCTGAGTTCACCAAGTCCCATATCAGTCCTTGTCAGCGAGTGACGTGCCGCCGCACTGCGGAGGCGCCTTGCCGCTCATGCTACGCCCAGGAGCCCGTTAACTCACGCATCCTGCCCTGGCCGCCCGCGGTCAGGCACCGCGGCGTACTGGCTGAGCGCCGCCGCCGCGTCCTCGCGGACAGCGGCGGCCAGCTCGGCTGGCTCGACGATCTGGCCGTTTTCGCCCAGCCGCAGGGCAAGGCGCCGCACCCACCCGCCGTCCGGGGTCCGCAAAGTCACCCGCAACCGGCCATGGCCAAGTTCTGTAACATTTTCGCACGGATAGTACTCGGCGACCCAGCGCCCGTACACGGACAGGTTGATGACCACGTTGAGGTCGTCGGCGGAGGGCCGGAACAGCCCCTGGTCCACGTCCACCGGCTGTGCGTCCGCCGGGACTTCCGCCGCTATGCCGAGCACGTCGATGGCCAGCATCCGGTCGAGCCGGAACAGCCGGACCGCCTCGGCCCGGCGGCACCACCCTTCCAGGTAGGTGCGGCCCTCCACGACCAGCAGCCGCATGGGATCGACGTCCCGCTCGGTGGCCTCGTCACGGCCGGGCACGTAATAGGACAGGTGCAGCCGGCGGCCCCGGGCCAGCGCGTCGCCCACCGTGGCCAGGACGGCCCGTTCCGCGACCCGGTCCACCTGGATGGCCACCTGTGCGCTGGGCGCCGCTGCCTCACCGGCGGCCGCCTCCAGTTTCGCTATCGTCCGGCTGAGCGCTGAGCCATCGGCCGGGCCCGGTTCCGCCGCGTGCGCGATCTCGGCCAGCATCCGCAGCCCGACCAGCAGCGCGCTCGCCTCATCGACGCCGAGGCGCAGCGGGCGGTCCATCGACTCGGCCTGGCTGACGACGATCTCGCCGCCCTCGTAGGACAGGTCGATGGGGCAATACGGGTCTGGCGCCCGCAGCTCTACGCACCACAGCAGGTTGAGGTCGTCGACCAGTTCGCGCTCGCTGACGCCGAACGTGGCCGCGGTCTCGGCCAGCCCGACCACCTTCCTGCTGATCACGTACGGCACCAGGGCCAGCAGCCGCTGCAGCCGGTCGGTGCTGTGGCTGGGCCGGGGCGGCCGCCGGTTCATGCCAGCGCTCCCTTCAACTGAGTCATCACGGCGTCCCGCAGGTCCGCTGGCTCTAGCGCGATCACGTCCGCGCCGAACGACGCGAGGTGCTCAGCGAACCAGCCCACGTCGGAGAAGGCCGTCTGGACCAGGTCCCAGCCGTCGGAGTCAGGCTGCTGGCTGCTGGCGTACCGCCGGATGCCGTGGCCCGCCCCGCGGCGTACCCGCAGCACCGCGGGGCGCTGCTGCGGCGGCGGGGAGTCCCATTCCCGGACCGTCTCCCGGACGTCGGTCCCTTCCGGCACCGTCACGGACCCGGGCGGCCCGCTGAATTTGACTGGCCCTTCGATGCGGCTGAGCCGGAACACCCGCACCGCGTCCCGGCCCGAGTCGTGGCCGGCGACGTACCAGCGGCCGTGCCGGTTCACCACCCCCCACGGTTCGAGCGTGCGGCGCTGCGCCTCGCTGCGCCCGGCCGCCCGGTAGTCGAAGGTGACCGGCCGCCGGTCCCTGACCGCCTCCCAGAGCGGGCCGAACGCGGCCTCGCCGGCCTGCAGCCTGGGCTCGATCCCCGGCTGCATGGTCTCTTCGGCGTCGACCCCCGCGGCCCGCAGCTTGAGCAGCGCCCCCGCCGCCGCGCCCGCCAGCTCGGCCTGCCGCCACACCCGTGCGGCCAGGGCCAGGACGGCGGCCTCGTCCGGCTCAAGGCGGATTTCCGGCAGCACGTAAGCCTGCCGCGGAATCCGGTACCCAGCCTCTTCTTCCACTGCGGAATTCGCACCGGTCTCCAGCGGGATGCCGAGTTCCCTGAGTTCCTCCTTGTCGCGCTCGAACATGCGCTTGAACGCGTCGAAGGTGTCCGGGTAGCCAGGCACCGCGTCACGGATCTGGGTCGCCGTCAGGTAGCGCTCGCTGGACAGCAGGCAGACCACGAGGCTCAGCAGGCGTTCGGTCTTCCGTCGTGACATCGCAGTCCTTCGCCGCTCCCCCACTCCTATGCCCAGGGTCCAGGTTGCCCCCCGGGCAGGCACTGATGACGCTACCCTGCCGGAGTGATCAGGTGGCGCAGTGGCGAAGTTTCCGCGCTGCGGCGTGAATGGCGGGGCGCGGTCGAGCTTGAGGTGACCGTGGACGGGGCGACCATGCGTGCCCTCGCCTACCCGGAACTGACCGGCAGGCCCGAGCCAGGCGACCGGGTCTTGCTCAACACGACCGCGCTCGACCTCGGCCTGGGCACCGGCGGTTATGCCCTCGTGGTGGCGGTTCCCGACCGGCTGCCCGCCGACCCGACCGGCCCCGGGCATCTGGTCAAGGCCCGGTACACCCCGCTGCAGGCGACCGTCCTCGGCGTGGACGAGCAGGGTTCGCCGTACCACGACACGCTGCGTGAGGCCGACGACCTCGGCGGCCTGCCCGTGGTGGTGGCTGACTTGCACTCCGCGCTGCCGGCCGTGCTGGCGGCCCTGTTCGCGGAGAGTGCTGCGGGCGGCGGCCCGGTAACGCCTGCCGCCATCCGCGTGGTCTACGTGATGCTTGACGGCGGTGCCCTGCCGGCCTGGTTCTCCCGGACCGCGGCCGCGCTGCGCGACGCCGGCTGGCTGGCCGCCACGGTGACGGTGGGCCAGGCGTTCGGCGGTGACCTGGAGGCGGTCACCGTGCACACCGGGCTGCTCGCCGCGCGGCATGTGCTGGGCGCGGATGTGGTGATCGTCTCGCAGGGCCCCGGCAATCTGGGCACCGGGACCAGGTGGGGATTCTCCGGGGTGGCTTCCGGCGAGGCGGTCAACGCGGCGGCCGTGCTGGGCGGCAGGCCGGTCGCCTCGCTGCGGATCAGCGAGGCCGACCCGAGGCAGCGGCACCGCGGCGTGTCCCACCACAGCCTGACCTCCTACGGGCGGGTGGCCCTGGCCCGGGCTGACGTGGCGGTTCCTGACCTGCCGGGTGAGTTCGGCGCCATGGTGACCGCGCAGGCCGCCACCCTGGCCGCCCGGCACCGGCTCGTCCGGGTCAGCGTGGCCGGGCTGGCGGACATCCTGCGCTCCTGCCCGGTGCGGCTGTCCACGATGGGCCGGGGCCTGGATCAGGACATGGCCTATTTTCTTGGTGCCGCAGTGGCCGGGCGGCATGTCGCGCGCCTGATGGGCCAGGCCGCTGCGGGAGTGAACTCACCGCAGGGCCAGAATGGGATCTGAGCATCCGGTGAGAATCAGGAGCCTCCATGCGAATTGCGGCTTTTCTGCGGCGTCAGCCAGGGCGAATCACGACCGGCGCATTCATCCTCAATGCCGGCCTGGGCAAATGGTCAGCCGATGAGGAAACCGCCGCCCGGCTGCATGGGATGGCCGCGGGCAGCTACCCGTTCCTGGCCAGGCTGAAGCCGAAGGACTTCGCGAAGCTCCTGTCAGCGGGCGAGATAGCCCTCGGCTCAGCGCTGCTGCTGCCGGTCGTCCCCGACGCGCTGGCCGGCGCCGCGCTGGCCGCCTTCTCCGGTGGCCTGCTCGGCATGTACGCACGCACCCCGGGGATGCGCAAGGAAGATGGCTGGCGGCCGACCCAGCAGGGCACCCCGCTGGCCAAGGACGTGTGGATGCTCGGCATCGGCCTGGGCCTGCTGATCGACGCGCTCACCGACCGGCCCCGCGGGCCGGCTGACTGACTGGCCGGCCGGATAACTGCCCGGCCAGCCAGCGCGTCAGATGTCAGCCTCAGCCGGGTGTGATGGCGCCGAGGATGTCCACGACGAAGACCAGGGTGTCGGTGCCCTTGATGCCAGCCTGGGTGTTACCGGTCTTCCCGTAGCCGTCGCCGGGCGGGATGACCAGCATTACCCGGCTGCCCACCGTCTGGCCGATGAGGCCCAGATCCCAGCCCGGGATGACCTGGCTCGGCGTGGCGCCGATGGTGAAGCCGAAGGGCTGGCCGCGGGTCCAGGACGCGTCGAACACCTTGCCGGTCCGCCAGATTACGCCCACGTACTGCGCGACGACCGTCTGGCCCTTGGTGACGGCCGGGCCAGCCCCCTTGATCAGCGTCTTGGTGACGAGCTGCGATGGCACCTTGCCGGACGATGGGATCTTGACGACCGGCGCGCTGCCTGTGCTCGCCGTGACCGTCGGCAGCGCACCGCCGCCGTTGGACACCGGCGCCCCGGACGCCGAGGCCTTCGCCGTGAAGTCCTTGATCATGTCGACGACGAAGACCAGGGTGTCGGTGGCCTTGACGCCAGCCTGGGAATTCCCCGTCTTGCCGTAGCCGTCCTTGGGCGGGATCACCGCGAGGACCCGGCTGCCCATCTTCTTGCCGCGCAGGGCGGTCTCCAGGCCGGGCAGCAGTTGCCCGGTGAACAGCGCTGGGCTCTTGGTCTTGAAGGTGCTCTGCGCGAGCTTGTGCGTCTTACCGCTCCAGATGTAGACGGCGTAATCGCCGACGAAGGAGTCAGTCTTGGCCAGCACCGGCCCCTTTCCCTGGATCAGGGTCTTGACCGTCAGGCTGCTGTTCGCCTTCTGATCCGGGATGGTGATCGACGCCGATTTGGCGAAGGCCCCGGTGACCGACACAGACGGGGTGCTGCCGGAGGAAGATCCGCAGCCGGCTAGAGCCACCATAGCCAGCAGCGGAATGAAAAGCGGAAAGGTAAAACGTCGCATTAGCAACCCTTGTCGTCTCGGGCGGTGAGCCTCGCCAGCCTACCGGCAGCAACTGACCACCGCGCGCGAAGAGGAACCTCGCGCAGGAAATCGTAAGGTCGCGGTCAGCCGAGCATGGCGAGCAGGTTCTTGTCCCAGACCAGGACCGTGTATCCACCGACATGGTAACTCCGCGCGGGCGGCCCGAAAGCGGATCGGGCTTCTCGTGCGGTGGCTTTATTGCAGAATGCGGGCTGGCCGAGCACCAGGAAGTTCGCGTAGGTGTGCTGCGGGTCATACCAGGATGCCTTGGACTCCCATTGCTCCGCGCGCAGCAGTTCAGGGCCCAGCCGTCCGGCCACGGCGCAGACCGGCCTGACCTGGACACGGTTTCCGCTGGCCAGCGTGCTGCCGCTGGCCAGCCAGTAGGCACCCAGGCCATGGCGGAGGTGGTGCGCGGCCAGCCAGCCGGCCAGTTGCTGATCCTGGGCGGCCGCTCGGGGCCAGGTCATCTCATAGCCGAGGGCCGCCGCATAACCGAGGAAGATGACCAGGAGCAGCGGCAGGAGCCTGGCGGCGGCCAGCCGCGCGCCCAGTAGCCGGGCCGCGAGGACCGCGCCGAAGGGGAGCACCGCGGCCATCTCCCGTGCGCTCCTGGCATCGAAGACCCGCGTGCTCAGCAGGAATCCGGCCAGGTTGCTGAGCACGGCCAGGACCAGCAGGTCAGGCACCAGGTCACGGCCCCGCAGCAAGCTCCGGAGGCCGGCCGCGACCGCCCAGGCCGCGAGCGCTGCCCCGGCCAGGTGCAGCAGGGCCAGCCCCGCGCGCAGGCCCATCGGCTGGCCGAGGAAATCGGCTCCGAAGAGCAGCAGCAGAGCCTCCAGCCCGGTCCACACATGTCCGGGCAGCGCGGCCGCCGACGTGAAATATCCACCCACTGGCTCGACCTGGTAGCCGCCCCCGGCGTGCACCGCGGCCAGCAGGAGCCAGGCCGCGCCGATCGGGGCCAGCGCGGCGGCCGCGAGGGTCAGCGCGGGCCGCTGCGCGGCCCACGGCTGGCGCTGCACCACCGCGCCCCGGTACACACGGCCCGCACAGGCCAGCGCCAGCGGCAGGATCGCTATGTAGAGAACCAGCGGATCGGCCACGAGCGCCCAGGAGAGCAGGGCCCCGACGGCCACCGGGCGGTACCACCGGGGCCGGGCCCGGTCCAGGATCACCCACGCCAGCAGCACCGGCACCGCGCTGCCCACGTGATCAGGGGAAAGCAGCAGCAGGTAGGCCCCGTCACCAAGTTGCGGGGCGAGCATGATCCCGGCTGCGATCGCCGCCCGGATGACTCCCGCCGGGCCGCGCGCCCGGCCCTGGCCCAGCAGCGCCGCGAGCAGGACCAGGAACGTGTAGGTCATCGCGCCGGCCACGTGCACCACGCCGGGTTTCAGCCCGAAGACCAGCTCCACCAGCATGTACTGCGGCAGTTCGGTGGTGTAGAACGACACATCGGACAGGTGCCAGCCGCGCAGCAGCAGGTTGCCATGCAGCATGTCCCACGCCTGCAGCGCGTTGCTGGCCCCGTCGGAGTTGACCGGGACAGTTTCCGAAAGCCGCAGGAAGCAGAGGAACAGGGCGCCCCCGGCGACCGTCCAGGCCGCCACGGCCACCCATCGGGGCGGCCGGCGCCTGGCCGGCCGCCGCAGGCCAGGAGGCTGGCTATCGGCCTGCCGTCGCAGGCCAGTAGCCTCCCTGGTGCTGAGCCTGGTCAGATCGTGCCGGCCTCGACCGCGCGGGCGATCCACGGGATCACCGTGTCCAGCATCTCCTCCAGCGTGGTCGTCGCCTCGAAGCCGAGGACCCGCTTGGCCTTGTCCGTCGAGGGGATCCGGCGCTGCACGTCGTGGGCGAACGGCTCGTCGTGCACGATCCGCAGCGGCACGGCGGATCCCCTGACCTTCGGCCAGATCAGCTCGGCGAGACGGCGCACCGTGGTGCCCTGCGCCGTGGACAGGTTGAAGTCCTCGTTGACCGCGTCGGGGTGCTCCATCGCGGTCACGATGCCGCGGGCCAGGTCACCGCCGTAGGTGTAGTGCCGCACCTGGTCCCCCGAGCCCAGGATGTGCAGCGGATCCTGGCCCTTGACCACTTTCTGCACGAGATCGGGGACAACGTGGCTCATCGCCAGCTTGATGTTCCCGGACAGGATCTCCTGGTCACCGAGCGCCCTGCGCTCGCCGATGCCGACGCAGTTGAACGGCCGCACGATGGTGAACGGCAGCCGGTACTGGTCCCAGGCGGCCCGGGCGAAGTACTCCACGGCCAGCTTCTGGAACCCGTAGGACGACAGCGGTGGCGGTATCTCCCGCTGCTGCCCCTCGCGGGATGGCCAGCGATCGGCGTTCTCGAACACCATCGACGAGGACAGGTAGGTGACCTTGCGCAGGACGCCGCGCCGGTGCGCGCCGATCGCGGCGTCGCACGAGGCGGCCGTGATCCGCTCATTGGCGGCCAGCAGGTCATAAGCGTAGGTGTGGAAGTAGGAGATGCCGCCGATCATCGCCGCACCCGCGATGAAGTGGTCGCACCCGGCCAGCAGGGTGTCCAGCAGCCCGGTGTCCCGGGCGTCCCCCTCGACGAAACGGTAGCGGGGATGGCTGTCATAGGATCTGCGCGCTTCCCCGTACTTGGTGAAGTTGTCCAGCCCGACCACGGCGTAGCCACGGTCCAGCAGTTCGGCGACGACGTATCCGCCGATGAACCCGGCGGAACCGGTAACCAGGACTTTCTCCATCACAACCGCTCCATGATCACGACTGCTCCAGCCGGGGTCCGGGCCGCCCCGGCCGTACCGGCACGGCGGCCCGGACCTGCTCGGCGCGCAGCCTGGGCCCGAATGAGAACCGGTACCAGCGCAGGTACTTGGGAATCCAGGCGGCGACGCGGAAATTCGACACGCCGGCCTGGCGGTCCAGCCAGATGGTGGGGATCTCGGCCACCGGCCGGCGCAGCCGCCGCGCCTTGGCCGTTAGCTCGATGCCGATCTCGAAGCCGTCCCGGGAATCGATGCCGACCGCCTGGACGAACTCCGTCGAGTAGGCCTTGAACGAGTTGGTGGCGTCCCGGGTGCCGACGTGCGCCAGGAAGTGCAGCGACCGGCCCGCCAGCCGGGAGATCAGCCCTTTCAGCAGCGGGCCGCCGACCTGCTGGCCGCCTGCCATGTACCGGGAGGCGGCCGCGACCGCCACCCCCCGCTCGACCAGCCGGGCCAGGTCGTCGATCTGCCGGGAGTCATCACAGCCGTCGGCCATGGTGACCACGGCCACCGGCGCCCGGGCCGCGTCCATGCCGAAGCGGGTCGCGTTGGCGGGGCCAGGTCCGTAGCTGTTGACCAGGCAGCGCAGCCGGGGTTCCTGCTGGGCGTAGTCCCGCAGGACGGGCAGCGTGGGATCATCTTCGCGATCCACCACGACCAGTACCTCGCAGGACAGCCGTACCGACTCGAAGAGCCGGTCGAGCACCGGGACGACCTGCTCGCCCTCGTTGTACGCCGGGATGATTACCGAGACCCGCGGCTGGAGGACCGTCATACCAGCACGCCCCGGCCGAGGACGTTCCAGATGTCCGCGACTGGCTTGGCGGTCTGCAGCCCGCGGTACTCGGGATGCGCGGCCGCGATGATCAGCAGGTCCGCCGAGGCCAGGACGTCATCGAGCGGCAGCAGGTCAGGATCGGCGCTGACGTGCGGATCGGTGCACTCCACCGCCGCCGCCTTGAAGGCCAGGATCCGCTTGAGCTTGTACGAGAGGCTGGAGCGGATGTCGTCGGAGGAGGCCTTGAAGGCCATGCCGAGGATGCCGACCGTCATGGACCGCAGGTCGAACCGCTGTTCCAGGCGGTGCACCAGGTACAGCGGCAGGCCCTCGTTGATGGTCATCGCGGTGTGCCCGAGCGTGAAGTTGTTGTTGTTGAACGCCGCGAGCTGCATCGTGTCCTTGAGCAGGCACGGGCCGGCCGCGAAGCCCGCTCCCGGCATGTCGCTGGCCCGCGGGTAGCCATCGGCCAGCCCTTCGCGGATGCGCTCGAAGTCGAGGCCCTGGTCGTTGGCCATCATGTACAGCTGGTTCGCGGTGGCGAACTTGATGTACCGCCACACGTTGGTGAACAGCTTGGCGAGTTCCGCCTCTTCTGGTGACATCAGGACGATCTTGCTGGTGAGCCGCCGGAACAGGTCGCTGGCCCGCTGCGCGCCGCGCACGGTCCGGCTCGACACGATCTGCGGAAGCTCGAGCAGCTCGGTCATCGCCCGGCCCTCGGCGATCCGTTCCGGGCAGAACGCCACGTCCATGCTGACGCCGAGACCGGCCAGCATCTTCTCGACGAACGCGGTCACGCCGGGATAGACGGTGCTGCGCAGGATCAGGATCTGGCTGTCGGCCAGGTAGGGCGCGCAGCGGGCCAGGGCACGCGGGATGGCGGACTGGTCCGGGTTGAGGTACTCGTCCACCGGGGTGCCGATGACCACCACGACATGCTCCGCGCTGCGCACGATCGTGGGGTCCGCCGTCGCTTCCAGCCGCCCCTCCGCGATCACGCGCTTGAGCGCTTCGGCGGCACCGGGCTCGGTGAACGGCATCTGGGCCGCGTTGACGGCGTCCACGGCCGCCGCGCTCACGTCATAGATGCCAACGCTGGCCCCGCGGTCCGCGAAGGCGATGGCCAGCGGCAGGCCGACGTGACCGCACCCGCCGATGACGACCAGGTCACGGTCGTAGCGGCGGGCGAGAGGTGGTTCGGTCACCGAAGAGACCTCCGGTCATGTCCAGAAGCGGGAACCCGGGGGCGCGGCCGGGGGCAGGATCAGAATCCTAGCGACTGTGACGACGCTCCGTATCCGAACATGTGCTATCTGTATCTAAAAGAGCGCTCAAACCTTCGCGGCACCGCGCCCGCGCGGCTCACATGCCAGCGATGAGCTTCTCGACCCGCTCGTCCACCGACCGGAACGGGTCCTTGCACAGCACGGTCCGCTGCGCCTGGTCGTTGAGCTTGAGGTGGACCCAGTCCACGGTGAAGTCGCGGCGCCGTTCCTGCGCGCGCCGGATGAACTCGCCGCGCAGCCGCGCCCGGGTGGTCTGCGGCGGGACCGACTTGGCCTCGAAGATGTCAAGGTCGCGCGCGACCCGCGCCACGGCCCCGCGCCGCTGCAGCAGGTAGTACAGGCCCCGGCCGCGGTGCACGTCGTGGTAGGCGAGGTCGAGCTGCGCCACCCGGGGTGAGGACAGCGGCAGGTCGTGCTTGGCCCGGTAGCGCTCGATCAGCTGGAACTTGGTCACCCAGTCGATCTCCCGCTCGACCAGGCTCAAGTCGCCGGTGTCGACCGCCCGCAGCGCGCGCTCCCAGAGGTCGAGCACCCGCTCCGTGGTGGCATCCGCGCCGCGCCGGTCCACGAATTCCCGGGCCTTGCTGAGGTACTCGCGCTGGATGTCGAGCGCGCTCGCCTCCCGGCCGTTGGCCAGCCGGACCTTGCGGCGGCCCGTCATGTCGTGGCTGACGTCCCTGATCGCCCTGATCGGGTTCTCCAGGGTCAGGTCGCGCATGACCACGCCGGCCTCGACCATGCGCAGCACCAGGTCGGTGGAGCCGACCTTGAGCAGCATGGTCGTCTCGCTCATGTTCGAGTCGCCGACGATCACGTGCAGCCGCCGGAACCGCTCGGCGTCGGCGTGCGGCTCATCCCTGGTGTTGATGATCGGCCGGGACCTGGTGGTCGCGGACGACACGCCCTCCCAGATGTGCTCGGCCCGCTGGCTGACGCAGTACACCGCGCCGCGCGGGGTCTGCAGCACCTTGCCCGCCCCGCAGATCACCTGCCGGGTGACCAGGAACGGGATGAGAATGTCGGCCAGCCTGCCGAACTCACCATGCCGGCCCACCAGGTAGTTCTCGTGGCAGCCGTAGGAGTTGCCGGCCGAGTCGGTGTTGTTCTTGAACAGGTAGATGTCCCCGGCGATGCCCTCCTCGCGGAGCCGCCGGTCGGCATCCACCAGCAGCCCCTCCAGGATCCGCTCCCCGGCCTTGTCGTGCACCACCAGGTCCACGATGTTGTCGCATTCCGGTGTCGCGTACTCCGGGTGGCTGCCGACGTCCAGGTACAGCCGCGCGCCGTTGCGCAGGAAGACGTTGGAGCTCCTGCCCCACGAGACCACCCGGCGAAACAGGTACCTGGCCACCTCGTCGGGCGAGAGCCGCCGGCTACCACGGAACGTGCAGGTGACCCCGTACTCGTTCTCGAGACCGAAGATTCGTCTGTCCATGGGCGCTCACCAGACCCTACGGCACGCGCGGGGCCCGGTCACCACTCGACGGCGACGTACTTGGTCTCGGTGAACTCCAGCAGCCCGTCATGGCCGCCTTCCCGGCCCAGGCCGGACTGCTTGACCCCGCCGAACGGGGCGGCCGGGTCGGACACGATGCCCCGGTTGATGCCGACCATGCCCGCATCCAGCGCCTCCGCCACCTGCAGCCCGCGACGCAGGTCACGGGTGTAGACGTAGGAGACCAGGCCGTACTCGGTGTCGTTGGCCCAGGCGATCGCCTCGTCATCGGTGCCGAAGCGCACGATGGGTGCCACCGGGCCGAAGATCTCGGTGTCCAGGATGGCCGCGTCCGACGGCAGCTTGTCCAGCACGGTCGGCAAGTAGAAATACCCTCGCCGGTCGGGGGCCCGTCCACCGGTGACCACACGGCCGCCATCGGATGTCGCTTTGTCGACAAGGTCGGCCACCTTGGACCGGGTGTCCTCGTTGACCAGCGGGCCCAATTCGGTGCCGTCATCCAGGCCAGGGCCGATCGCGAGGCTGCTCAGCCGGGCCGCGAAGGCGGCGGTGAAGTCGTCGGCGACCGACTCGTGCACGTAGAACCGGTTAGCGGCGGTACAGGCCTCACCGCCGTTGCGCATCTTGGCCAGCATGGCGCCCTCGACCGCCGCGTCCAGGTCGGCGTCGCCGAACACGAGGAACGGCGCGTTGCCGCCCAGTTCCATCGAGCAGTTGGTGACCGTGTCCGCCGCGGTGTGCAGGAGCAGCCTGCCGACCTCGGTGGACCCGGTGAAGGACAGCTTGCGGACGCGGGGGTCGGCGAGCATGGCCGACACCACCCGGCCCGACGATGACGTGGTCACCACGTTGACCACCCCGTCGGGCACGCCGGCCTCGCCGAGCAGCGCGGCGATGGCCAGCGCGGTCAGCGGCGTCTCCCGGGCCGGCTTGAGTACCACCGTGCAGCCCGCGGCGAGCGCGGGGCCGATCTTGCGGGTAGCCATCGCGGCGGGGAAGTTCCACGGCGTGATGAGCACGCTGACCCCGACGGGCTGCCGCTGCACCAGGATGCGGTTCGCCCCAGAAGGTGCCATGGCGACGCCGCCATCGATCCGCACCGCCTCTTCGGAGTACCAGCGGAAGAATTCGGCCGCGTAGCTGACCTCGCCGCGCGCGTCCCGCAGGGCCTTGCCGTTCTCCAGGACCATCAGCCGGGCCAGCGCCTCGGCGTTCTCCATCATCAGGGCGTAGGCCCGCCGCAGGCACTCCCCGCGCTGCCGGGGCGGGGTGGCCGCCCAGCCGGGAAGGGCCGCCGCGGCGGCGGAGACCGCGTCGAGCGCGTCCTCAGCCGAGGCGTCAGCCACATCCGCCAGCCCGTCCTCGGTGGCGGGATCGACCACGGAGAGCACGCCGCCGCCCCGGCTGGGGCCCCACTGGCCGCCGATGAGCAGCCCGGTGGGCACCTCGATACCAGTCAGGGCAGTCAGGTCAGCGGTGCTGCTCACTTAGGCCTCCAGCGTGGTGCGCACTGTCTGCATGATCCGCGCCACCGGAGGCGGCGCGTGGTCTTCGGGCGCGCCCGCCGCGGGCAACGGGATGTGCGCGAGGATGGTCTGGGTGTCGAGCGGTACCAGGCTGCGCACATCAACGACACTACAGCGGATACCGTGCCCGGCGGCCAGCCGCCCGGCGGCCTCATCCATGGTGCCTCGCAGCTCTCTTGCGGGATCCGGTCAGTAGGGATTGGTCACGAACAATTCCTGGGACGGAAACTTCGTAATGATCTCCACCCCGCTGCCGGTGACCACGACCTCTTCCTCCAGCCGCGCGGCGGACACGCCGTCCGTGGCCGGGCAGTAGGTCTCCAACGCGAACACCATGCCCTCCCGGATCTCCATGGGGGCATCCAGTGAGGTCAGCCTGCTGATGATCGGCCGTTCGTGCAGCGCGAGCCCGAGCCCGTGGCCGAACTGGAGGCCGAAGGCGGTCTTCTCGTCCGCCAGGCCGATCACCTCGGCGGCCGGCCAGAGCCTGGCAACCTGATCGGTCGAGACCCCCGGCTTGATGGCCGCGAGGGCGCTCTCCATCCATTCGCGGGCCCGGGCGTACGCGTCACGCTGGGCCGGGGTGGAGCTGCCGACCGCAAACGTGCGGTAATAGCACGTCCGGTAGCCGTTGAAGGAATGCATGATGTCGAAGAACGCCTGCTCCCCCGGCCTGATCATGCGGTCGGAGAAGTTGTGCGGATGCGGGTTGCACCGTTCGCCGGACACCGCGTTGATCGACTCGACATCATCGGAGCCCATCTCATACAGCCGCTTGTTGGCCAGGGCGACGATCTCGTTCTCCCGCACTCCCGGCTTCAGGGCCTCGGTGATGTCCTGGTAGACCCCGTCCACCATGGCGGCCGCGGTGGACAGCAGGGTGATCTCGTCCCGTGACTTCTGCTGCCGCGCATCCAGCATCACCTGCTGGCCGTCGCGCACGTCGATCCCCTGCCGCTGCAGTTCGAAGAGCATGGGTATCTCGGCGAAGTCCACGCCGACCGGCTCACCGGCCACCCCCGTGTCCGCCAGGAACCCCTGGACCTCGGCGACCGCGCGCTGTACCAGCCCCGAGTCCGGCGGAGCGGCGCCGCGCATGGTGGTGTAGGAGGCGATGCAGTGCTCCGGCTTCAGCCACGGGCAGTACAGCCGGTGGTGCACCGCCGCCGACCCGAAGTCCCAGAGGAACAGTTCCCCGGTGCGGGTGTACAGCGCGTAGCGGCATAGCTTGTCCCGAGTCCACTCGCCGATGGACACCCCGGTGAGGTACCGGATGTTGTTGTTGTCGAACACCAGCAGGGCGCCCAGGTCGCTCGCCTCGAGCGCGGCCATGGCCCGGTTCAGCCGGTACTCGCGGAGCCGGGCGAAGTCCACCCGCTCCTCGAAGTCCACGCTCATCCGGCCCGGGGCCGGCGCTACCGCAAGGGACGGAGCGGCCATGGGGGATCTCCTGACGTCGAAGGCCGGCGATCGCTGGCACCGTGTACAGCACGATTCAACGTATGTACAGTGTGGCTGTCAATAGCCAGACCATGCCAGGCCAGATCAGGAGAGCGGCTGAAGTGGCCGGAACGTTCGACCCGGGCGCAGAACTCGGGCCCCGCCTGCGCCGGGTCCGCGAGGAGCGTGGCCTGTCCGCCCGCGAGCTGGCCCGCCGTATCAGCTGCTCGCCGAGCCTGATCTCGCAGATCGAGCGGGGAATCTCCGCCCCGTCCGTGGGCATGCTGTACGCGCTGGCCAGTGAGCTCAGGACATCGCTCGACTTCCTGTTCGGGGTGGCCATGCCCGGTGACGCCGTCCTGATGACCGCGCACGGCGATGGGCACGCCCGGGCCAGGCAGGATGGCGCCGGCCAGCCCGCCGACGGCCCGGTGGCCGGTGGCTGGGACCCCGCCGGGCACGGCGTCGTCCAGCGGGACCTGTCGCACCGGGAGGTCGTGCAGCGGGCCGGGCAGCGGCGCACCATCGACCTGGCCAGCGGGGTGCGCTGGGAGCGGCTCACCCCAGGATCGGACGACCGGGTGGACTTCCTGGAGGTGATCTACGAGCCCAGCGGGCACTCCACGGACGCCAGGCGCCCGCTGCGCCACGACGGCCAGGAGTACGGCCTCATCACCAGGGGGACCCTGCATGCCAGCGTGGGGTTCGACAGCTACCAGCTTGAGCCAGGCGACTCGATCGCATTCGATTCGTCCATCCCGCACGAGTACTGGAATGCATCCGCACAGGACGTGCACGCCATCTGGGTCGTGGTGCACGCTCAGCCCGGGCGCGCCTGACGCTGGCGCCGGGCTCAGGGATGGCGCCAGCTCAGGGGGTGGCGCCAGCTCAGGGGGTGGCGCCGCCGTCGGGTGGCGTCGCGGTCCCGGGCTCCACCGCCGGTGGCTCAGCGGCCGGCCGGTCATGGCCGGGACGGGCCTCGGCGAGCAGGTCCTCCAGCCGCGAGCCGGTCAGCCGCCGGAACGTGCGGTGCACCCGCTCCCGGGCCAGCACCGCCACTTCCAGCTGAGTGCCGCTGATCTCCGTCCGCTCACCATTACCCTCCTGGCCGGACAGCGCGGCGATAGCCACCCCGAGCGCGCCGGCCAGCGGGAGGCCATCGGCGTAGCGGTCCTTGAGGATGGCCGCCACCTGGTCCGCCTGGCCGCCCATGGCGACAAAACCGTGCTCGTCCGCCACCGAGCCGTCGAAGGTGATCCGGTACATCTGGTCCGACTCCGGTGTCACACCGACCTCGGCGACCACGATCTCGACCTCGAACGGCTTGTTGCTCTCGGTGAAGATCGTGCCGAGGACCTGTGCGTACCAGTTGGCCAGGCCCCGGGCAGTGACGTCGATCCGGTCGTACTGGTAGCCCCGCATGTCCGCGTAGCGGACTCCGGCGATGCGCAGGTTCTCATACTCGTTGTACCGGCCCACCGCCGCGAAGGCGATCCGGTCGTAGATCTCGCTGACCTTGTGCAACGCGCGGGATGGGTTCGGCGCGACGAAGAGGATCCCCCCGTCGTACTGGATCACGACGCTGTTGCGGCCCCGCGCGATGCCCTTGCGCGCGTAGTCGGCCTTGTCTTTCATCCTGTTCGGGCGATACATAGAACGGCATCGTCACCGCTGGGACCCCTACTCGTGTGATCGGCTTGTCGGGCTGTCGGGCTGGCGGGCTGTCAGCCGGGTGGACGGCGCGCCGCGGCTGCTAACCGCTGCTCTCGCTGCTGTGGAGCGGCGCGACGGGCCCGCCAGGGGCACGCATCCGCTCGTCAACGACCGTTTGGGCGTACTCGCCGGCCTCTTCGTCCGGCAGCCGCCGGAAGCCGTCAGCGGTGACCGTGGCCACGACCGGGAAGATGCGCCTGGTCATGTCGGGCCCACCGGTGGCCGAATCGTCGTCGGCCGCGTCGTAGAGGGCGTGCATGCAGATCAGGACCGCGTCCCGGACTGACATGCCGTCGCGGTAGAGCTTCTTCAGTGAGCCCTTGGCGAATACCGACCCGGACCCGATGGCGTGGAACCGGCGTTCCTCGTAGCGGCCGCCGGCCACGTCGTAGCTGAAGATCCGGCCCTGGCTGGAGTCCTCGTCGAAGCCGGCGAACAGCGGCACGACGACCAGCCCCTGCATGGCGCCGCCCAGGTTGCCCCGGACGAACGTGGCGAGCCGGTTGGCCTTGCCCTCCAGGGACAGCGTGCGGCCCTCCAGCTTCTCGTAGTGCTCAAGCTCCAGCTGGAACAGCCGGACGAGCTCAAGGCCGATCCCGGCGACGCCGGCGATCCCGACGCAGGAGAACTCGTCGCTGCGGAAGACCTTCTCGATGTCCCGCTGCGCGATCATGCTGCCTGCGGTGGACCTGCGGTCCCCCGCCATGATCACGCCATCGTCGAAGGCGAGCGCGACGATCGTCGTGCCGTGTGGCAGGTCCCCGGCGGCGGCCGACCCGGCCGCGGCCCGGGCGCCCGCGCCGGGCAGCAGCTCAGGAGCGAATGAGGACAAGAAGTCCGCGAAGGACGAGGTGCCAGCGTTCATGCACGCCGCGGAAAACTGCCCGCCGAAGAAGTCTGAGCCCACGGAAATCCTTCCGTTAGTGCGCAATCCGGTGCCTGACCTGACCCTACTGCCGAAACATCCGTCACCGCGCACCTGGCCTAGCCCGGAGCTGTCAGCCCACGGCGAACCCGTCCGCGCAGGAGGGCCCGCGGTTACTCGCCGGGCGGGTCGGGCCCGGGCGGCTACTCGCCGCCTTTCTGGACGTAGGACCGGACGAATTCCTCGGCGTTCTCCTCGAGTACCTCGTCGATCTCGTCAAGGATCGCGTCCACGTCATCAGCGAGCTTGTCCTGGCGCTCCTTGACGTCCTCGTTCGCCTGCGGCGCAGTCTCCTCGGCCTCCTCGGTGCGCCTGGAAGTCTGCCGCTGACCACCGGTGTCCTTAGTCGTCATACCGAAACCTCCGTGATCCAGGGTCATCCCGCAGCTTCAACCGTATCCTCGCCTGTCAGCTGCTCGTCCAACCCTGGATTCGGGCATGACTATTGGTGCGGGGCCGGCTATCAGCTCTGCCCGGTCAGCGCGGCGACGAGCTCGGTGGCCGTCCGGCAGCGATCGAGCAGGCTGCCGACGTGCGCGCGGGTCCCGCGCAGCGGCTCCAGCGTGGGTACCCGCTGGAGGGACTCATGACCGGGAATGTCGAAGATTACCGAGTCCCACGAGGCGGCGGCGACGGCCTCGGGATACTGCCGCAGGCACCGGCCGCGGAAATAGGCGCGGGTGTCCTCAGGCGGGTTCTCGATGGCGCTGAGCACATCTTCCTCGGAGACCAGGCGGACCATCCGGCCCCGGGCCGCCAGCCGGTTGTACAGGCCGCGCTCGGCGCGGACGTCTGAGTACTGCAGGTCGACGAGCTGCAGCCGCGGATGCCCCCAGCCGAGCCCGTCCCGGGTCCGGTATCCCTCAAGCAACTGCAGCTTCGCCACCCAGTCCAGTTCCCTGGACGCCAGCATGGGGTCCTCGGCCAGCCTGGTCAGCAGCGATTCCCAGCGGTCCAGGACGTCCGCGGTCATGTCATCGACGTCGGACCCGTACCGGTCCTCGGTGTACTTCCGCGCCAGTTCCAGGTACTCCATCTGGAGCTGGATGGCGGTCATCTTCCGGCCGTCCCGCAGGGTCGCCAGGTGGCGGCACGTGGGGTCGTGCGAGATGGCCCGCAGCTCGGCGACCGGCGCCTCGATCGACAGGTCGGTGTCCAGGAACTTGTCCTCGATCATCGCCAGCACCAGGGCGGTCGTGCCGAGCTTGAGGTAGGTGCTGACCTCGCTCATGTTCGCGTCGCCGATGATGACGTGCAGCCGCCGGTATTTCTCCGGGTCGGCGTGCGGCTCATCCCTGGTGTTGATGATCGGCCGCTTCAAGGTGGTCTCGAGCCCCACCTCCACCTCGAAGAAATCGGCCCGCTGGCTGATCTGGAAGCCCTCGTCCCGGCCGTCCGCTCCCAGGCCCACCCGGCCTGCCCCGCAGATGACCTGCCTGGACACGAAGAACGGGGTCAGGTGCCTGACGATGTCGGCAAACGGCGTGGCCCGGCGCATCAGGTAGTTCTCGTGGCAGCCGTAGGAGGCGCCCTTGTTGTCGGTGTTGTTCTTGTACAGCTGGATGCCCGGGGCCCCGGGCATGGTCGCCGCCCGCGCCGCTGCCTCCGCCATGACCCGCTCGCCGGCTTTGTCCCAGGTCACGCCGGAGAGCGGGTTAGTGCACTCGGGCGCGGAGTACTCCGGGTGGGCGTGGTCCACATAGAGCCGGGCCCCGTTGGTGAGGATGACGTTGGCCAGCCCGAGATCCTCGTCGGTCAGCTGGGTCGCGTCGGCCGCGTCCCTGGTCAGGTCGAACCCGCGGGCGTCCCGCAGCGGGTTCTCCTCCTCGAAGTCCCACCTCGCGCGGCGGGCCCGCGCCGAGGTCGCCGCCTGGTAGGCATTGACGACCTGCGACGAGGTCACCATCGCATTGGCTCCCGGCTGGCCAGGCACCGAGATGCCGTACTCGGTCTCGGTTCCCATGACCCGGCGCACGCTCATGTCACGAAGCCTAGTGCCGGGCTGGCGGAACTGTGACGACCCGCACCGGGCTACAGGTACTGCCCGGTGTTGGCCACCGTGTCGATCGAGCGTCCGGCTTCGGTGCCCTGCTTGCCGGAGACCAGGGTCCTGATGTAGACGATCCGCTCGCCCTTCTTGCCGGAGATGCGCGCCCAGTCATCCGGGTTGGTGGTGTTGGGCAGGTCCTCGTTCTCGCTGAACTCGTCCACGCAGGCGCTCAGCAGGTGCGCGATCCGGAGGCCCTTCTGCCCGGTCTCCAGGAATTCCTTGATCGCCATCTTCTTCGCGCGAGCCACGATGTTCTCGATCATCGCGCCGGAGTTGAAGTCCTTGAAGTAGAGGACTTCCTTGTCCCCGTTGGCGTATGTCACCTCAAGGAACCGGTTCTCCTCGGTCTCGCTGTACATGCGCTCGACGACCCGCTGGATCATCGCGGCGACCGTGGCCATCCGCGAATCGCCATTCTCGGTGAGGTCGTCCGGGTGCAGCGGCAGGGCAGTCAGGACGTACTTGGAGAAGATGTCCCTGGCCGCCTCGGCGTCCGGCCGCTCGATCTTGATCTTCACATCCAGCCTGCCGGGCCGCAGGATGGCCGGGTCGATCATGTCCTCGCGGTTGGAGGCGCCGATGACGATGACGTTCTCCAGGCCCTCGACCCCATCGATCTCACTCAGCAACTGCGGCACGATCGTGTTCTCGACGTCGCTGGACACTCCCGAGCCACGGGTGCGGAAAATCGAGTCCATCTCGTCGAAGAAAACGATGACCGGCATGCCCTCGCTGGCCTTCTCCCTGGCCCGCTGGAAGACCAGCCGGATGTGCCGCTCCGTCTCGCCGACGTACTTGTTCAGCAGCTCCGGGCCCTTGATGTTCAGGAAGAAGCTCTTGCCCTCCTTGGCCCCGGCCGCCCCGGACGCGCCCGGTGCGCCGTTCTTGCCGGCCAGCGCAGCGGTCCTGGCCGCGACCTGCTTGGCCAGCGAGTTGGCGACCGCCTTGGCGATGAGCGTCTTGCCGCACCCGGGCGGCCCGTAGAGCAGCACGCCCTTCGGCGGCCGCAGCTGGTGCTCCTTGAACAGGTCCGCATGCAGGTACGGCAGCTCGATGGCATCCCGGATCTGCTCGATCTGCGGCCCGAGCCCGCCGATGTCGGAGTAGGTGATGTCCGGGACTTCCTCGAGGATCAGCTCCTCGACTTCTGCCTTGGGAATCCGCTCGTACACGTACCCGGACCTGGGCTCGAGCAGGAGGGAGTCGCCACCGCGCAAGGTGGCACCGCGCAGCGGCTCGGCCAGCCGGGCCACCCGCTCCTCGTCGGCGTGCGAGATCACCAGGGCCCGGTCGCCACCGTCAAGGATCTCCTTGAGCATGACGACCTCGCCGATCGTCTCGAAGCCCTGGGCGATCACGACGTTGAGCGCCTCGTTCAGCACCACTTCCTGGCCGGGCCGGAGGCTGTCGAGATCGACCGCCGGGCTCACGCTCACCCGCATCTTGCGGCCGCCGGTGAACACGTCCACGGTGCCGTCCTCGCATGCCTCGAGGAACACCCCGAACCCCGACGGCGGCTGGGCGAGCCGGTCCACTTCCTCCTTCAGCGCGACGATCTGATCGCGCGCTTCCCGGAGGGTGTCAGCCAGCCGCTGGTTCTGGCCGGTCACGGTAGCGAGGCTCGCCTCGGTCTCACGCAGCCGCTCTTCGAGCAGCCGGGCATGCCTCGGCGATTCAGCGAGCCTGCGGCGCAGAACCGCCACCTCTTCTTCGAGGAACGAGATCTGCGTGGTGAGGCCTTGAACCTGATCGTCGTGCCGCGCGGTGCGCGAGCCTTCGTCGTGAGTGGCCACGCCCCCACCCCCTTCCGAGAGCAGACTTCACCTAGACCCTACCTATCCCAGGCCGGGGCGTAACCTCTCCCAAGCCGCAGGATGGCCCGGCGGCGTGCGCGGGCGGAACATTCTCACTGCGTAGAACCCTCGGCGGGGCCAACGGCAGGCACTTCGGACGGCTCCTCGCGGGCGCCCTTCGCGGGCCTGCGCCGCCGCGGCGGCGGGACCGCACCGTCGGCCAGCCGCCGTGCGGTCACCAGGAAACCGGTGTGGCCGATCATGCGGTGCTCCGGGCGGACCGCCAGCCCGTCGACATGCCAGCCGCGGACCATGGTCTCCCAGGCCGTCGGCTCGTCGAAGCTGCCCTGCTCCCTGGTCGCCTCGACGATCCTGGAGAGCTGGGTCACGGTGGCGACGTAGCTGCACAGCACCCCGCCTGGGATGAGCGCGCAAGCCGCCACACGGGTGAACTCCCATGGCGCCAGCATGTCCAGTACCACCCGGTCGAAACGCTCGGCAGGCTCGGCGATTTCGGCGCTGGCGGCGATATCCTCGAGATCTGCCACCCTGAGCTGCCAGGCGGGGTGCGGGCCGCCGAAGAAGCGCTCCACATTGACCCTGGCGATTTCGGCGAAGTCCGGCCTCCGCTCATAGGACACCAGCAGCCCTTCCGGGCCGACTGAGCGCAGCAGCCAGCAGGACAGGGCGCCTGAGCCGGCCCCCGCCTCCAGCACCCTGGCCCCAGGGAAGATGTCGGCCATGGCCACGATCTGCGCGGCGTCCTTCGGATAGACGACCGCGGCGCCACGGGACATCGACAGGGTGAAGTCGGCGAGCAGCGGCCGCAGGGCCACGTACGGGGTGCCGCCCGAGGACAGCACCACGCTGCCGTCCGGGCTGCCGATGAGGTCATCGTGGGCCAGCGAGCCACGATGGGTGTGGAACGTGCGGCCCTCGGCGAGGATCACCAGGTTCTTGCGTCCCTTGGGATCGGTGAGCTGGATCTGGTCACCTGGGGCGAATGGTCCGCGGCGCTGTCGGGTCACGCCCGCCAGGGTAGCGGTGCCGCAGAGCGCGGCCGCCCGGTCAGGCGCCCGCGAACGCGTGGTCCAGGTCACTGGCCGCGAGTACCCCGTACACCTGGCCGGAGGGCTCGACGAGGAGATATTCGGAGGCCGGCGACCGGCGGACGGCCTCAATCAGTGCCATCCCGGACAGGTCGGCGGGCAGCACCAGGCTGGCATCGATGCTCCGGGCGAGCGACCCGGCGTCGATCCATGGCCGTCGTTGCGGCGGGGTCGCCATGACCGCTGTCTCGTTGACGATCGCTATCGGCTTGTCCTCGTGGTCCACGATCACCAGGGCGCGCGCCTGCGCCGCGTCGGCGCGCCTGATCGCCTCGGCGAGCGGGAGGCTGGCCGGGATGGCGATGGCCCGCCGGGCGAGAGCCCTCGCCTGCAGCCCGGGAAGCCGCTCACGGACCCGGGTGGCGCGCAGCGCCTGCCCGGCGCCCACCCACATGAACGCGGCGATGACCGCCAGCCAGATCGCGTCGGGGATCTGGCTCTTGTCCCCGGCCCGGGCCAGCAGGGCCAGCGGGACGACCAGGACCGCGATAGCCAGCACCCGTCCCGCCCACGCCGCGACCACGGTCGCTGATCCCGGCTTGCCGGTGATCTTCCACACCACGGCGCGGAGCATCCGGCCACCGTCCAGCGGCAGGCCGGGCAGCAGGTTGAAGAGACCGACGAGAACGTTTGCCCAGACCAGTTGCTGGATCAGCAGGCCCGGCAGGCCACCCGGATGCATGGTCGCCAGCACTCCCCAGCCGGCCGCCGCCAGGGCCAGGGAGATCAGCGGGCCGGCCGCGGAGACCAGGAATTCCCGGCCCGGGGTGGGCGGGTCCTGCTCGATCTCGGAGAAACCGCCGAGCGGGTAGAGCAAGATCCGGCGTACGGGAAGGCCGAATCCCCTGGCGACCACGGAGTGGCTGAGTTCGTGCACCAGGACGGAGACATACAGCAGGACGACGAACGCCGCAGCCACCACGTAGCGCAGGTTGCTGGCTCCGGCCAGCGCCGCGCTGTTCCCGTACAGCAGGACGAACAGGCCCGCGATCACGAACCAGTACGGAGAGATGTAGACCGGTATCCCGAAAGGCCGCGCGATCCTCAGCCCGGGGCTTGGCGCCTGCGGGGGAGGCCGGTCTGGCGTCTTGCCTGCCACAGGCTCGATGCTACGTGCTGCCGCGGCCAGCATTGGCAGTCCGGCCCGGGCGCCGGGCCGGTGTCGCGGCCGGGACGGCGGGCACGAACGCGCCGCAGACCCGGCAAATCCCGGCGACTGTCGTAGCCGTCCCCTACCCTCCGTGGCATGGGTGCGGAGATTCCGGCGGGTCAAGGTGTGCTGGCCACTGCTGCTGAGCCGGAGGCGGCTGCTGAGCCGGGGACAGGGCGCTCGCTGTCGCCGTCCAGGGCGGGTGACTTCCTGACCTGCCCGCTGCTGTACCGGTTCCGGGTCATCGACCGCCTGCCGGAGCCCCCGAGCCCGGCGGCCGCGCGCGGCACGCTGGTGCACGCGGTGCTTGAGCACTTGTTTGACCAGCCGGCCGCGGAGCGGACCCCGCAGGCGGCCCGGTCGCTGCTCGGGCCGGAGTGGGAACGGCTGGCCGTCCGCGAGCCGGAACTGGCCGGCCTCTTCGAGTCGGACACCGAGCGTGCTACCTGGCTGGACGAGGCCGCTGCCATGCTGGACAGCTACTTCAGGCTGGAGGACCCCAGGCGCATCGAGCCCGCGCACCGTGAGCTGAACGTGCAGACCGTGCTGGCCTCCGGGCTGCGGTTGCGCGGGTACATCGACCGGCTTGATGTGGCGCCGGGGGGCGACATCCGGATCGTTGACTACAAGACCGGCACTGCCCCGCCCGAGGCGTTCGAGGCACGTGCGCTGTTCCAGATGAAGTTCTACGCTCTGGTGCTCTGGCGGTCGGAGGGCCGGGTGCCCAGGCTGCTGCAGCTCATGTACCTGGGCAGCAGCGAGATCGTGCGGTACGAGCCCGATGAGTCCGATCTGCTCGCCACTGAGCGCAAGGTCGAGGCGCTCTGGCAGGCCATTGAGCGGGCCAGGGAGTCCGGTGACTGGCGCCCCCGGCCGGGCCGGATCTGCGACTGGTGCGCGCACAAGCCGATCTGCCCGGCCTTCGGTGGCACTCCCCCGCCGCTCCCCGAGCCTGATCCGGCGGGCCCTGCCGCCGGGCCGGCGCCGCCGGCCGCTGCCTCCGAGGCGGGGCGGCCTGCCGGAATCTGACGCTGCCGCCGGACTTGACATCAGGAGATTAGTCTCCTGATACTAATCGCATGAATCTGACGCGGCTGATGGTCCTGGGCACGCTCGCCCGTCATGGGCCCAAGCATGGTCACGAGATCCGGCGGATCGCCGAGGTGACCAACGTGGGCGAGTGGGGCGGGGTGAGCGTCGGCGCCATGTACCGGGAACTGCGCAGCATGGAGGCGGAGGCCCTGGTCGACGCGGTCCGCACGGAGCAGGTGGGCCGCCGGCCGGAAAGAACCGTCTACGCGATAACGAGCGAGGGGCGGCTCGAGCTCGCCATGCTGCGGGAGCGGGCGGTCCGGACGGTGCACTGGGGGCCGGACCCGCTGGCCGTCGCCATCACCTTCGCCGCGCCGGGCGAGGACCGGGAGGAACTCACCAGCTGGCTGCGGGCCCGGCGGGATCTGCTGGCGATCGCCGCCGAGCAGATCGGCGCCGAATGCGGGCGGCTGGTGGCCAAGGGCTACCTGGGCCCGCTGGAGGCGCAGGTCATGCGGCGGGCGCAACTACACGCAGAGACCGAGGTGCGCTGGCATGACGACTTTGCCAAGATCCTCGTCGAACTCCCGCCGGACGAGCCGAACAGGCCGGACGAACCCAAGAGTCAAGGGTGAGGCATCGTATGGCGATCATCGAAGCGCACGGGCTGACGCGCACGTTCAAGAGCCGCAAGCGCACCGTTGAGGCGGTGCGGGGCGTTGATCTCACCGTGGCTGACGGTGAGATCGTCGGTTTCCTCGGTCCCAACGGGGCCGGAAAGACCACGACGCTGCGCATGCTCACCACGCTGCTCCGGCCGACCGCCGGCCGTGCGACAGTAGCCGGCGCTGACCTGCTCGATGACCCGGTCGGCGTGCGGCGCAGGATCGGCTACGTGCCGCAGGGCATCGGCGCGACCGGCGGCGGCTCCGACCCGAACGCCACCGTCGGCGAGGAACTCACCCTGCAGGGTCAGCTCTACCGGGTGCCAGCCGGCCAGGCCGCGCAGCGCGGCGCGCTGCTCGCGCGCCAGCTCGAACTGGCCGGCCTGGAAGACCGGCTGGTCAAGACCCTGTCTGGCGGGCAGCGGCGGCGGCTGGACATCGCGCTCGGCCTGGTCCACTCACCACGGCTGGTCTTCCTCGACGAGCCCACCACCGGGCTGGACCCGCAGAGCCGCAGCAACCTCTGGGAACACATCCGCGCCCTGCGCGAAGAGCTTGGCAGCACGGTCTTCCTGACCACGCACTACCTGGACGAGGCGGACGCGCTCTGCGACCGGATCCTCGTCATCGACTACGGCCGGATCGTGGCGGAAGGCTCCCCCGAGGAACTGAAGCGGCGCATCTCGGGCGACGTCATCACGCTCACCGTGACCGGTGACCCGGCCGCGGCCAAGGGCCTGCTCGCGGCGCATCCAGGGGTCCGCGACAGCACGCTGGAGGGCCGCTCGCTGCGGCTCGCCGTGGAGCAGGGCGAGGAGGCGCTGCCCGGGCTGCTGCGGACCCTGGACGCGGCCGGGATCTCGATGCAGTCCATCCAGCTGGCCCGGCCGACGCTGGATGACGTGTTCCTCACCGTCACCGGCCGGTCGCTGCGCGACGACTCGCCAGCCGCGCCCGGCCCGGCCGCGGATCCGGCCGAATCAGCAACCGCCGCGTCGCCGCTATGACCTGCGGGGCAAGGCCTCGCCGCCAGCTTTCCTACCGCACGCACCGGCCCAGGGAGTCCCGTCATGTCCTTCGCCCGTGACACGCTGCTGATCTTCCGCCGCCAGATGCGCCTGTCCCTGCGCAACCCGGCGTGGGTCGTCATCGGCCTCATCCAGCCCGTCCTGTACCTCGCGTTCTTCGGCCCGCTGCTGAACCGGGTGTTCAGTACCGGCGTGCCCGGCCTGCCCTCGTCGGGCAACGCGTACGGCTTCTTCGTGCCGGGCCTGCTCATCCAGCTCGGCCTGTTCGGCGCGGCCTTCGTCGGCTTCAGCATCATCGCCGACTGGCGCTTCGGCGTGATCGAGCGGCTCCGGGTCACCCCCGTCAGCAGGCTGGCCATCCTGTCCGGCCGGGTGCTGCGCGATGCCGTCACACTGCTGGTCCAGGCGGTGGTGCTGGTGCTGGCCGGGGTCGCATTCGGGTTGCGCGCACCGCTCGCGGGGGTGCTGATCGGCCTGGCCTTCATCGCGGTCGTCGCGGTGAGCCTGTCGGCCATCTCGTACACGGTCGGCCTGCTCACCAAAAGCGAGGATGTGCTGGCGCCCACCATCAACATGGTGGTGGTGCCGCTCATGCTGCTGTCCGGGATCATGCTGCCGATGGCGCTGGGGCCGCACTGGCTCCGCGATGTCTCCCGGGCCACCCCGTTCGGCTACATCATCAACGCGATGCGCGAGGCCTACACCGGTCACTACGTCAACAACCTGATGATCGAGGGCATCGGGGTGGCCATCGGCCTGGCCGCGGTCTGCCTCTGGCTGGCCGGGCGGGTCTTCGTGCGCGAGAACGCCTGACCGGCCCGGGAGGCGCCAGCCCGGGGAACGGCCCGGCTCAGCTGATGCCGTGCTTGCGCAGGATCTGCGCCACGTCACCGAACTCGTCGTCGTCGGCGCTGTTGCCCTTGCCCGCCCGGCCCTTGGCTGGCTGCACGGCGGTGCCCGGCCTGGCCGCGGGCAGCCCCGCCGGCCCGGCCGGCGGTGCCTTGGCCGAGCGGCGCCGGCGCAAGCCGCCGGAGACCGCGAACAGCAGGCCGGAGACACCGGCCACGATGACACCGAGCCAGACCTGGGGGGAGAGAACAAGCGAGGTGGCGAAGCTGCCGATCGCGGAGCCGATCTGCCACAGCATCTTGACCGCGCGGGTCAGGTAGGCGGCCAGGGGCAGCAGGGACCAGGCGACGCCGCGCAGGCCGGCTGCCACTCCCCGGCGGCGCCAGGCGAACCAGCTGGCGATGAAGCCGAGCAGGGCTAGTCCCCCGCACAGCGGGAACCAATAGATCTGGCTGTATGTCATATGGCCGCCTCCTTAGGCAGCGTTCCCTGTTCCCATCGTCGCACACGGCCGGCGGTGCCCCGTGCCGTCAGCGGGCGATGCCGTCAGCCGGCCGGGGCAGCCTCGGTGGCCGAGGTGTTCTCCGGGAAGTGACAGGCGACCCGGTGCCCGGGGATAAGCTCGGCCAGCGGCGGTTCCTGCGTCCGGCAGATCTCCTGCGCCTTCCAGCAGCGCGTGTGGAACCGGCAGGCGGGCGGCGGATTGAGCGGGCTGGGCACGTCGCCGGTCAGCCGGATCCGCTCCCGGCGCTGCCTGCGCCCGTCCGCGCTGCGAACCGGCTCCGGCACCGGCACCGCGGACATCAGGGCGACTGTGTAGGGGTGCCGGGGCAGCGCGTAGAGCTGATCCCGGTCCGCGATCTCCACCAGCTTGCCGAGATACATGACCGCGACCCGGTCACTGATGTGCCGCACCACGGACAGGTCGTGCGCGATGACCACATAGGTCAGCCCGAGCTCATTCTGCAGGTCTTCCAGCAGGTTGAGCACCTGAGCCTGGATCGACACGTCCAGTGCGGACACCGGCTCGTCGGCGACGATCAGCTTCGGCCGCAGCGCGAGGGTCCGGGCGATCCCGATGCGCTGCCGCTGACCACCAGAGAACTCGTGCGGGTACCGGTTGTAGTGCTCCGGGTTCAGCCCCACGAGCTCGAGCAGTTCCTGGACCGCGCGCCGGACCCCGCCCTCGGGACGGACGTGCTGCAGCCGGTAGGGGGCGCCGACGATCGTGCCGACGGTGTGCCTTGGGTTCAGCGACGAATAGGGATCCTGGAAGATCATCTGGATGTCGCGGCGCAGCGGGCGCATCTGGCCCATCCGCAGATGCGTGATGTCGTGACCGTCGAACATCATCTGGCCGCCGGTCGGTTCGAGCAGCCGGGTGAGCAGCCTGCCGGTGGTCGTCTTCCCGCAGCCCGACTCGCCGACCAGGCCCAGGGTCTCCCGGGGCGCGACCGAGAAATCGAGCCCGTCCACCGCTCGTACCGCGCCGACCTGGTGCCGCAGGATGATCCCGCGGGTGACCGGGAAGTGCTTGGTCAGCCCGGTCACCGACAGCAGCGCGCCGGCGGGCGCCTGGCCTGTGGTCTCCGCCGCGCTGAGCGACGCGCTCACCCTTCCTCCCTTCCGCCCAGTTTCACCTTGATCTGCTCCGTCCAGATCGTGCGCTGCTGCTCGGCGGTCAGGTGGCAGGCGACCAGGTGGCCGGGCGCGACCTCGCGAAGCTCGGGTACCTCGGTGATGCTCTTGCCTCCGGTCAGCTCCGCGTAGCCGCACCGGGGGTGGAACGGGCAGCCGGACGGGACGTTGATCAGGCTGGGCGGGGTGCCCTTGATCGGCAGCAGCCGCTCGGTCCGTGCCGCGTCCAGCCGCGGCATGGAGCCGAGCAGCCCCCAGGCGTACGGATGGCCGGGCCGGCCGAAGAGATCCTCGGCGGTGCCGTACTCGGCGGACCGGCCCGCGTACATCACCAGGATGTCGTCGGAAAGCTCGGCCACCACCCCCAGATCGTGGGTGATGATGATGACCGCGGAGCCGTACTCCTCCTGCAGGTCCGAAATCAGGTCGAGGATCTGCGCCTGCACCGTCACATCCAGCGCGGTGGTGGGCTCATCGGCGATCAGCAGCTCGGGATCACAGGACAGCGCCATCGCGATCATGGCTCGCTGCCGCATCCCGCCGGAGAACTGATGCGGGTAATCGTCCACCCGGGAACTGGCCTGCGGGATCCCCACCCGGTTGAGCAGGTCGATGGAGTGCTTGCGGGCGACCTTCTTGCCGACCTTGTTGTGGATCAGGTATGCCTCGGAGATCTGCTGGCCGACGGTGTAGTAGGGGTGCATGGCGGACAGCGGGTCCTGGAAGATCATCGCCATCTTGCTGCCCCTGAGCTCGCGCACCCGGCCCGGATCCGCCGCGACCAGGTTCTCGCCGTCCAGCAGGATCTGGCCGCTGATCCGCGCGCTGCCGCCATGGTGCAAGCCGAGGATGCCGAGGCTGGTGACGCTCTTGCCGGACCCCGACTCACCGACGATGCCCAGAGTGTGCCCGCGGTCGAGGGTGAAGGTCAGCCCGTCCACCGCCTTCACCAGGCCATCGTCGGTCGGGAAGTGGATGCGCAGGTCCCGCACCTCTAGCAGGGCACCTGCCATCAGTACCTCACCCTCGGGTCGACCACGGCGTACACGATGTCCACCAGCATGTTGGCGATGACGATGAAGAACGCGGCGAGCATGGTGACGCCCATGATCTCCGGGAGGTCCTGGTTCTGGATCGCCTGGACCGTGAAATTGCCCAGGCCCTGCATCGAGAAGGTGACCTCGGTGAGGATGGCCCCGCCGAGCAGCAGGCCCAGGTCCAGCCCGAAGATGGTCACAATCGGGGTGAGCGCGGCCCGCAGGCCGTGCTTGACAATGACTTTCCGCTCCGCGAGCCCCTTGGCGCGGGCGGTGCGGATGTAGTCCTCACCCATGGTCTCGAGCATGCCGGCCCGGGTCAGCCGGGCGTAGAGCGCGGCGTACAGGAACGCGAGGACGATCCACGGCAGCACCAGGTTCCGCGCCCACAGCAGCGGGTTCGAAGTGATCGCGACATACTGCACGTTCGGGAAGAGCGTCCACTTGTAGCTGAACAGCTCCAGCGCGATGAGGCCGGTGAAGAAGACCGGCAGGGACACCCCGGCGAGCGCGGTGCCCATGGACAGCCGGTCGAAGAAGCTGCCCCGGCGCAGCGCGGAGAGCACCCCGATCGACACGCCGCCGATCAGCCAGAGCACTGCGGCCCCGGCCGCGATGGACACGGTGACCGGCGCGTCGCTCATCATCTGCGGCCACACTGGCTGCTGGGTGCGGAACGAGTAGCCGAAACAGGGCGGCGGGCAGAAGGTCGTGCTCGGGCCGTTGCTGTAATGGGCGCCGAGCACGATGCCTTTCAGGAACCGTCCGTACTGCACGTACAGCGGCTCGTTGAAGCCAAGCTTGACCTCGACCGCATGGACCGCGGACGGGGTCGGGTTGCGGCCGACATACTGCGTCGCCAGCTGGTAGGAATTCTGCCCGGCCAGCCGGGGTACCAGGAAGAAGATCACGAACGTGATCAGGCTCACCACGACCAGCAGGAAGATCGCGGCGATCAGGCGCCGGACGATAAATGTGATCACTGCGCGGGGTGCCGGTGCCCGGCCGGCCGGTAGGGCCTGCCGGGCACCGGCACCATCACCTGCTCTCTTATCGGTTGCTGACTACGGCCTGGATAGTTACTTCACGCCGAGCACGGCGTAGTTGTACATGCCGTAGTAACTATCGACGTACACATTGGTGACGTTGGGGTTCCGGTACAGCAGTGACTTCGCGTACACGATCGGGAGAATGGTCGCCTGCGACATCATGTCGTGGTCGATCTGGGCCCAGATCGCGTTCTTGGCCGTGACGCTGCTGGTGTTCGCCGCCTTGGCGAACAGGGCGTTGACCGCCGGGTCGTTGAGCTCCTCGATGTTGGTGTTACCAGCCGGCGCGATGGCGTTGCCGTTGGCGATCTCATCGAGGAACCCGTAGCCGTCCGGCCAGTCAGCGGCCCAGCCACCGGCGGAAATGCCGAGGTTGTGGCCGTGCACGTAGGTCGGGTCGCCGGCGAAGTTGGTGTAGTACTTGCCGGACAGGTAGCCCTGCAGGGTGACCTTGATCCCGACCTGGGACAGGGCCTGCTGCAGCGCCTGGGCGGCCGCCACTTCCTTGGGCCGGTCACTGCGGTAGGCGACGTTGGTGCTGAAGCCGTTGGGCTGGCCGCAGGTCTTCAGCGCCGCCTTCGCCTTGGCCACATCGCCGGTCGGCTTGGTGGTCGCCTCGTACAGGTCGAACTTCTGGTAGCCCAGGATGTTCGGCGGCATCACCGTGCTCCCGATGTCGCCACCCGCGATCGGGCCGCCGAAAGCGGTCTGCAGGTTCACCTTGTTGGCCGCGTACTCCACGGCCTGACGGCAGGCCAGGTTGTTCAGCGGCTTCACCTTGGTGTTGAGGTAGTAGAACCAGAGGAATCCGCTGAGCGCGTCATCGGAGGACTGCTTGAGCGACGGGCTGGCCAGGATCTTGGCCCGGGCCGCGGCCTGCACGCCGGTCCCCGCCAGGTCGATGTCCAGGTCGTTGGCCATCAGCCGGTTGTCGATGTCGTTGGCGTTGACGTTCATGCTGACGACGATCTTGCTGGCGAGCTGCTTCGCCTCCGTGTCGTCCGCCGGGTTCCAGTTCGTGTTCGGGACCAGCGTGAGCGTCTTGTTCAGCTGGTAGCTCTGGAACTTGTACGGGCCGGTCGAAACCGGGTTGAGCTGGTAGTTCGCGCCGGTGTCCTTGCTCGGGGGCACCGGGTCGGTCTGCGGGATCGCGACCACGTAGTTGAAGTCTGAGAACGGCTTGGCCAGGTGGAACACGATAGTCGTCGCGTCCGGCGTGGTCACCGACGTCAGACCCATCTTGTCCTTGGTCTTGTCCTTGTACGGCCCCGGGTACTTGGGGTCGGTGAGCAGGACCTGGAAGTAACTCGGCCCGTTGGGCAGCACGCTCTTCGCGTAGGTGCGCTCGACCGCGTACTTCACGTCCTGCGAGGTGACCGGGGTCCCGTCGGAGAACTTGACGCCCGACCTGAGGTGATAGGTCCAGGTCAGGCCCTTGTCGCCGACCTGGCCGAGGCTCGTCGCCAGGCCCGGGACGATCGTGTTGCCGCAGGCGCCCGGGCACGACTTGTAGGTGACCAGGGACTCCCCGTACAGCCGGGTGAAGTTCCACATGAAGGCGTAGTACGTGTTGCCCGGATCGGTGGAGTCCGGCGTGTTGCTGATCCCGAACGTCAGGGTCCCGCCCTTCTTGGCGGACGGGTTGACCACGGACGTGTTGGCCGCGCCGTATGAAGTGCTCGTGGTGGCGCCCGAACTGCTGCTGCTAGTGCTGCTACCGCCGCCTCCGCTGCCGCAGGCGGCCAGCACCAGCGCCGCAACCGCCGCAAAGGCGGCGAGCCCTAGTTGTCTGGGTTTCCTCATTGCGTAACACGCCTCCTGTAGTTACTCATCGAAAAGAACGGGTTGTGCCGCTCACCGAGATTTCGGATCGAGCGCATCGCGCAACCCATCTCCGAAAAGATTGAACGCCAGCACGGTAATGAAGATCGCCAGGCCCGGCACGAGCATGGACTCGGGATCGATCGAGTACCAGCCGTTGGTGACCGCGTCCGACAGCATGCCACCCCAGGTCGGCGTGGGCCGGTACAGGCCCACCCCGAGGTAGGAAAGCGCGGCCTCGAACAGGATGTTCGTCGGGACGATCAGCGTGCTGTACACGAGGATGGGCGCCACCAGGTTCGGCAGCAGTTCGCGGGCGAGAATGTAGGGACCGCGGGCACCGAGGCTGCGCGCCGCGTCGACGAACTCCCGCTCGCGCAGCGACAGGGTCTGCCCGCGGATGATCCGGCCCATGTACGGCCAGTTGAAGAAGCCGATCACGAAGACAAGCAGGACAATCCGCAGTGAGTTCCCGGAGAGCCCGAAAGCCGTCTGCGGGATGACGCCGATGAGCGCCAGCGCGAACACCAGCAGCGGGAAGGCCAGGAAGACGTCCATGGTGCGGGCGATCACCGCGTCGGTCCAGCCGCCAAAGTACCCGGCCACGATGCCGAAGAAGATGCCGAGGCTGACCGCGAGCGCCGTGGCCAGGCAGGCGATCAGCAGTGAGTACTTCGCGCCATTGACGATCCGGCTCAGCATGTCGCGCCCGGTGATCGGCTCGACGCCGAGCGGGTGCGCGAGGCTGATTCCGCCGAACGGCCCGATGGGCCGGCTGAAGGTGGGATCGATGAGGTTCGCGTGGTAGAGGATCGGGCTCTGCACGAGGAACGGGCCGAAGAGCGCGATCAGTATCAGCAGCAGGACGATGATGCCGCCGGCCATCGCCACCTTGTCGCGGCGCAGCCGCATCCAGGCGATCTGGCCGAGCGACCGGCCCTCGATGGCCTTGGGGTCGACCCCGGCAAGCGATCCATCCGGCGTGGCGTCCGCCGCGGGCGGGAACACGTCGAGTGGTGCAGCCATCAGGCGCCGCTCCCTGTGGGTCGTTACGGGAAAAATGCCCGGCGATCGCGGCCCATGCGACGCCGAAGCCAGAATACGGAGCTATCTAACCGGAGGATCTACCGGGATGCCTGATCAGCGCCACCCCTGAGCCAGGGTCGTGCCTGGATTGTGACCGAATCACCGTTCGTTCGTCATGGCGGGATTCGGCCGGCTGCCGACGACGTCGCGGAGCCGGGCCAGGGTCACCTCGCGCAGCGAGGCGGCGATGACCCGGCCGGGCCGGGGTGGCACCGGCGCGACGTTCGGCACAGCGATCACCGCGCAGCCCGCAGCCTCGGCGGCCGCGATGCCGTTCGGCGAGTCTTCCAGCGCCACGCAGCCAGCCGGATCCACGCCGAGCCGCCTGGCACCGAGCAGGTAGGGCTCCGGGTCGGGCTTGCCGAACCGCACGTCGTCGGCGCACACGGTCACGTCGAACGGCACGCCGATGGCCTCGAGCACGGCCTCCATCAGCTCCCGCTGCGCGGAAGTGACCAGCGCGCACGGCACCCCGGCGGCGCTCACCTCGGCCCGCAGCTCGCGGGCGCCGGGCAGCATCGGCACTCCGCGCTGGCGGACCAGGCCGGTGATGCCGTCCGCCATCCAGCGCGCCACCGTCTGCTCCGGCTGCGGCCGGGTCGCCCGGGCGAGCATGTAGCCGAGGCTGTGGGCCAGCGGGCCGCCCACGAGGTGCTGCTGGTCGGCGCGACTCCAGGTGCTGCCCATCCGCGCCATGATCTCGGTCTCCACCTCGAACCAGAGCGGCTCAGAATCGACGAGGAGCCCGTCCATGTCGAACAGGACAGCCTGCAGCCCGCCCCGGCCGGGGGTGCTCACGTGCTGAAATACCTAGCCTCGGGATGGAACACGATCAGCGCGTCCGTGGACTGCTCGGGAGCCAGCTGGAACTCCTCGGACAGGGTGACCCCGACCCGCTCCGGCGCGAGCAGCCGGACCACCTTGGCGCGGTCCTCCAGGTCCGGGCAGGCCGGGTAACCCAACGAATAACGGCAGCCCCGGTAGTCGACCTTGAGAATGCCGTCGAGGTCAGGCGGATCGAACCCGGCGAGGCCGGTCTCGGCCCGTACCCGGCCGTGCCAGTACTCCGCCAGGGCCTCCGTGAGCTGGACGGACAGGCCGTGTAGCTCAAGGTATTCGCGATAGGCGTTCTTGGCGAACAGCTCCGCGGTGGCCTGGCTGATCCTCGACCCGACCGTGACGAGCTGGAAACCGACCACGTCAGTCTCGCCGGACTCACGAGGGCGGAAGAAGTCGGCCAGGCACAGGTGCCGGTCGTGGCGCTGCCTCGGGAAGGTGAACCGCTCCCGCTCCCGGCCGGCCGGGTCCAGGACGACGAGGTCGTCGCCCTCACTGACGGCCGGGAAGTACCCGTACACGACACCGGCCTCCAGCAGGCCCTCGGTCTGCACGCGGTCCATCCACATCCGCAGCCGGGGCCGTCCTTCGGTCTCGACCAGGTCCTGGTATGAGCGGCCGTCCTGGCCGCGGGAGGGCTTGAGCCCCCACTGGCCCATGAAGGTGGCCCGCTCGTCCAGGAACGTGGCGTACTCAGCCAGCGGAATGCCCTTGACCACCCGGTCGCCGAGGAACGGCGGCGTGGGCACCGGATTGTCGGTGGCCACGTCCGAACGCGGCGGCATGGCCTCCGGCTCGGTGACCGTGAGCCGCGCCCCGGTCCGCACCCGGCGCTCCCGGATGGCCGGCAGCTCCGCGCCCGCCTCGCCGCGCTTCACCGCCATGAAGGCGTCCATCAGGCGCAGCCCCTCGAACGCGTCCCTGGCGTAGCGGACCTCGCCGTCGAACACCGCGGCGAGGTCCTGCTCGACGTAGGCGCGGGTCAGCGCGGCGCCGCCGAGCAGCACCGGCCAGCGGCCGGCCAGTCCGCGGGTGTTCAGTTCGGCGAGGTTGTCCCGCATCACCACGGTGGACTTGACCAGCAGGCCCGACATGCCGATGACGTCGACGTCGTGCTCGGTCGCGGCATCCACGATGGCCGAGACAGGCTGCTTGATGCCGATGTTCACGACCTCGTAGCCGTTGTTGGTCAAGATGATGTCGACCAGGTTCTTGCCGATATCGTGCACGTCGCCCCGGACGGTGGCCAGCACGATCCGGCCTTTGCCGCCATCCTCGGACCGCTCCATGTGCGGCTCCAGGTAGCCGACCGAGTTCTTCATCACCTCGGCGGACTGCAGCACGAACGGCAATTGCATCTGGCCGGCACCGAAGAGCTCGCCCACCGTCTTCATGCCGTCGAGCAGGACATCGTTGACGATCTCCAGCGCGGGGCGCTGGCCCAGCGCCTCGTCAAGGTCCGCTTCGAGGCCCACCCGTTCCCCGTCGATGATCCGCCGCTTCAGCCGTTCCCAGAGCGGCAGGCCCGCTAGTTCCGCGGCCCGGGTGGCCTTGACCTCCGCCGCGTCCACGCCATCGAACAGCTCAAGCAACCGGGTCAGCGGGTCATACCCCTCGCGCCTGCGGTCGTAGATGAGGTCCAGGGCCGTCTGAAGCTGCTCGTCGGGTATCCGGGCGATGGGCATGATCCTGGACGCGTGCACGATCGCCGAGTCGAGGCCGGCCCGCACGCACTCGTCGAGGAAGACCGAGTTGAGCACCGAACGCGCGGCGGCATTCAGGCCAAACGAGACGTTGGACACCCCCAGCGTCGTCTGCACCTCCGGATAACGCTGCTTGACCTGGCGGATCGCCTCTATGGTCTCGATCGCGTCGCGCCTGGTCTCCTCCTGGCCGGTCGCGATCGGGAAGGTCAGGCAGTCCACGATGATGTCGGACGTGCGCATGCCCCAGTTCGCGGTCAGGTCTTCGATCAGCCGGGTGGCCACCGCGAGCTTCCATTCGGCGGTGCGCGCCTGGCCCTGCTCGTCGATGGTGAGCGCGACCACTGCCGCGCCATGCTCGGCAACCAGCGGCATGACCTTGGCGATCCGGGAGGCCGGCCCATCGCCGTCCTCGTAGTTGACCGAGTTCACCACCGCGCGCCCAGCGAGCAGTTCGAGGCCGGCCTGGATCACCTCGGGCTCGGTCGAGTCGAGCATGAGGGGCAGGGTGGCCGCGGTGGCCAGCCGGCCGGCCACCTCGATCATGTCGGCTGTGCCGCTGCGCCCCACGTAATCCACGCACAGGTCGAGGAGGTGCGCGCCATCGCGGGTCTGCGCCCGCGCGATCTCGACGCAGTCGTCATAACGGCCGGCGATCAGCGACTCACGGCACGCTTTCGACCCGTTCGCGTTGGTCCGCTCGCCGATGGCCAGGAACGAGGTGTCCTGGCGGAACGGCACGTGCTGGTAGAGCGAGGCCACGCCGGGCTCGGGCCGCGGCCTGCGGGCGGCCACCGGCCGGCCGCGCACCCGGCCCACCACGGCCGCCATGTGCTCGGGCGTGGTGCCGCAGCAACCCCCGGCCAGGGACAGGCCGAACTCCGCCGTGAACATCTCGTGCGCGTCCGCGAGCTGGTCCGGGGTCAGCGGGTAGCGGGCACCCTCGGCGGCGAGCACCGGCAGGCCGGCGTTGGGCATGCAGGACAGCGGGATCCGGGAATGGCCGGCCAGGTAGCGCAGGTGCTCGCTCATCTCCCCGGGACCCGTCGCGCAGTTCAGGCCGATCAGGGAAATGCCGAGGGGTTCCAGGGCGGTGAGGGCGGCGCCGATCTCGCTGCCCAGCAGCATGGAGCCGGTGGTCTCGATGGTCACCTGGGCGATCAGCGGGATCTCCACCTGCGCGGCGGCGATAGCCCGGCGGATGCCGATAATGGCGGCTTTGGCCTGGAGCAGGTCCTGGCAGGTCTCCACGATGATCGCGTCCACGCCGCCGCGCAGCAGGCCTGCCGCGTTGCGCTGATAGGCGTCCCGGAGCTCGGCGAACTTCACGTGCCCGAGGGTGGGCAGCTTGGTGCCCGGGCCTACTGAGCCCAGCACCCAGCGCGGGTACTCCGGGGTGGACCAGCGGTCGGCCGCGGTCCGGGCGATCCTGGCGCCCGCCTCGGAAAACTCGCCGATGCGTTCGCTGATCCCGTATTCACCGAGATTGGCCAGGTTCGCGCCGAACGTGTTGGTGGTCACGCAGTCCACTCCGGCCTCGAGGTACGCCTCGTGCACGGAGGTCACGATGTCCGGGCGGGTGACGTTGAGAACCTCGTTGCATCCCTCGTGCCCGTCGAAATCGTCGAGGGTCGCGGCGCTGGCCTGGAGCATGGTCCCCATGGCCCCATCCGCTACGATGACCCGTTGGCTGAGGGCCGCGCCCAGCGCCGCCGCGGGCGTGGCCCGGGACTGCGCGCCGGGACGGTCCCCCGGAACGGCTGGTGTCTGTGCTATCCGGGGCGAGCGGTCAGTTCTCGTCATAGGAGTTCTATTCTAGGGGCCGCCGCCAAGACCTCGCCGGGGCCGCCCGGGCGCCGGCCGGGCGAACCAGTGATCATGGCCCACCACGTAACCTGGAGTCATCGCGGGCCGGAGGCGGTCGGCAAGGAGGTGGTGGGAGATCGAGCTCAACGGCATTGGCAAGCTCACCTCGCCAGCGCTGATCGCCGCCTTCGAGGGCTGGAACGACGCAGGTGAGGCTGCCAGCGGGGTGATCGATCACCTGGAAAGCGCCTGGAAAGCCGCCCCGGTCGGGGCCATTGACCCGGAGGACTATTACGACTTTCAGGTGACCCGGCCGGTCATGGAAGTGGCCGAGGGGCGAGCCGAGCGGCTTGTCTGGCCCACCACCCGTGTCTCGCTGGCCAAGCCGGACGGCGTGGACCGCGATGTGCTGCTGGTGCACGGGATCGAGCCGAACATGCGCTGGCGTGCCTTCACTGACGAGCTGATCGGGTCTTTCACCGAGATGGGCGTCGAAGTGGTCGTGCTGCTGGGCGCGCTCCTGGCGGATTCACCGCATACCCGCCCGGTGCCGGTGACGGCGGCCGCCTCCGACCCCGCACTTGCCGCTGAGCTGCACGCGGAGCCCGCCGACTACAAGGGACCCACCGGGATCCTGGGTGTGCTCCAGCATGCGTGCACGGACGCGGGCATCGCGGCGGTCTCGCTGTGGGCCTCTGTCCCGCACTATGTCGCCCAGCCGCCCAGCCCGAAGGCGACCCTGGCGTTGCTCCGGGGGGTGGAGGACGTCCTGGACATCTCACTGCCGCTGGCCGACCTGTCCCAGGAGGCCAGGGCCTGGGAGCGCGGCGTGGATGAGCTGGCCGAGCAGGACACCGAGGTCGCCGAGTACGTGCGCACGCTTGAGGAAGCCAAGGACGCGACCGCCCTGCCCGAGGCGAGCGGCGACGCGATCGCCCGGGAGTTCGAGCGCTACCTGCGCCGGCGCGGTCACCCAGGCGAGTCAGGAAGCCGCTGACCGTCCCCCGGCCCAGCCTAGATCGGCGGCCAGGGCACCGCGGGCCAGTCCTCCGGCGGGAAAGGGTGCACCCGGTGCTCCAGCAGCAGGTCCACGCGCTGGATGGTGGCGGTCACCTCATCCGGGGTGAGCAGCGCTGAGAGTTCGGCGGCCAGCTCACCCTCGGTCAGGGCCTTCCGCAGTGTGCTGAGCGACTCGATGGCCCGCTTGGGCAGGCCCCGTCCGCGCCACTGCCATAGCACGGTACGGAGCTTGTACTCCTCGCCGAAGCAGACACCATGGTCGCAGCCGTACAGCCGGCCATCGCGGACGGGCAGCAGATGGCCGATCTTGCGGTCCGCGTTGTTCACCACGGCATCGAACACCGCCATGTCCCGGAGTGCCCGGTGATCGGAACTGCGGGCCAGGGCGACCAGATCTGCGGTGGGGTCGGCATCGATCCATAGCTGGCACATGCCCGGCCCGAACGGGCCGTCCCGGAATACGGTCGGCGGGACCAGGTTCCAGCCCGCGGCCCAGGACACCGCGTACGCCGCTACCTCGCGGCCGGCCAGCGAGCCAACCGCGAAGTCCCACAGCGGGCGCTCACCGGCTACCGGCTTGTACACGCACGCGGCTTGCTGGCCGCCGTGCCGCACCTTGCAGTACAGCGTGGCGTTCGAGGCCCCGACCAGCCTGCCCGCCACCTCCAGGCGGCCCAGGGAGAGCAGCTCGAGCGCGGCCGTGTTGTCGTCCGGTTGCGGTGCCTGCCCAGCCGGCCGGGCCGCCTTCGCTCCCCTGGCCGGCCTGGTCGGCCGCTCCCGCCTGCCAGGGGATGCATCAGCCATTGCTGACCCGGTGACCGTTCTGCCGGGGGCAGATGTGTCCCTCCGCGTCGAGCGGGAGACCGCAGAGCGGGCATGGCGGCCGCCCCTGGCCGACGATCTGCAACGCGCGCTGGGAGAAGGCCCGGGCCGAGGCCGCTGTGATCCTGACCCGCAGCACCCCGGGGCCGTTCTCCGGTACCTCCTCCGCCAGCGGCTCGACGGGTGCCTCCGTTTCCTCCTGCGCCTCGATGACCACGCGCTCGTCCTCGCCGTCCCAGGCCAGCGCGATCGCGCCGACCCGGAAGTCCTCCATCAGCGGCAGGTCGAGCGGCCCGTCATCGGCCAGCCCGGCTGGCCCGGCCACCGGGGCCGGGGGCTCCCCTCCGGCGCGCCGCACCACCTCGTCGAGAAGCTCCTCGAGACGCTCGGCCAGCAGGCTCACCTGAAATTTCTCCAGGGCGACGCTTGTCACCCGGCCACTGGCGCTGGCCTGAAGGTAGAAGGTGCGTTCCCCAGGTTGCCCGACCGTGCCCGCGACGAATCGCTCCGGCGGGTCGTAGGTATAGACCGGCATGATCCCTATCCTCCCGCGCCGCCGCCGATGGCGGCGTCGCCCTCGCCGCGCCGGAGCCGGAAATCGGCTCCGGGGACGGCAGCGCGCACCGGCCCCGCGCCGTTCCCTGAGGCGCCGTCCACTGAAGCTCTGCCTCCCGGAGCGGCCTGCTGGCCGTCTTTGGCCGGCGCAGGCCGGGCCAGACCGGTCACCGTCCCGCCCGTGTCGTTCGTCCTCAGCACGAAGGGACGCAGCGGCGTGTAGCGGATCACGCTGAGCGAGCACGGGTCGACCTGGATCCGCTGGACCAGATCGAGGTGCATGCCCAGGCTGTCCGCGATCACTGACTTGATCACATCGCCGTGTGAGCAGATCAGGTAGACCGCGCCGGGCCCGAGCTTCGCGTTCCATTTCCGCACCGCGCTGACGGCACGGTGCTGCATGTCCGGCATGGACTCGCCATCCTCGCCGGGGAACCGCACCGCGCTGGGGTGGGCCTGCACCACCCGCCACAGTGGTTCCTTGGCCAGCCGCTTGAGCGGCTGGCCTGTCCAGTCCCCGTACTTGACCTCAGCCAGGTCCTCATCCTGCTGGACGGCCACCTGCTGGCCGTCGCGGGCCGCCGCGATCGCATCAGCGGTCTGCCTGCACCGCTCCAGCGGGCTGGTGATGATGGCATCCAGTGGCACCCCGGCCAGCCGCGCGGCCAAGGCCGCAGCCTGCGCACGGCCGCGCTCATCGAGCGCGATGCCCGGCGTCCGGCCGGTGAGCACCGTCCCGGTCCCCGCCGTCAGTCCGTGGCGGACCAGGAGAACCAACGTCACGCTTCGACTCTAAGGGGTCCGGTGTCGTACTCGGCCAGTGCGTGCTGGCCTTACCGCCCCGGCGCAGTGGCGGCCCGGCCCGCAACTCCCCCGTGGCTACCCCCTAATCACCCGGACTCCAGGCCACCAGGCGCTCGACCAACGATCGGTCACCGGTGATCCGCACGCTATCGAGCGGCTTCCGCCGGTACAGAACCAGCACGAGATCACTGGCCGTCGCGGACACGGCGGCCGCCGGATGCGGCCCGGACGGCGCGCCCGCGCCGCTGGCGGCCAGCGCGACACCTGTCTCGGCCAGGTCCACCAGCCAGGTGTCACCCTCGTCCCCGTGCAGCGCGATCCGGCCCGGGGCATCCGGCCACGGCCCGGCCGCGCCCAGCCCGACCGTGACGAATTCGGCGACTCCGTCCCTGGCGACAGCCTGCGGCAGCGGCCCGGCGCCGCCCGCCGAATCCTGCGCGTCGCGGGCGTGCACGGCGGCCTCCTGGACCTGGTGCCTGGCCACTGCGCCGGCCGTCATCGGCGCGGTCGAACCGCCCCACCACGTCCAGCAGCCGCGGTCCGGCCCGGCTGCGTCGAGCGCCGTCAGCAGGGCAGCCGTCGATCCGGCCGACCAGGCCAGCAGGTCCGCCCCGGGCGCGGCGGCACCGGCCGGGTCATCATCCGGTGGCCCGCTGGCGGGCCCGGCCGCCACCGCGGCGGCCCAGAAGCGCTGCACCCCGCCGAGGTGATCCACCAGGTCCCGGAGTGACCAGTCCGGGCAGCAGGGCACCCGCACGTCCAGGGCCGTGGCCGTGGCCGTGGCCGCTTCGCGCAACGCGGCGGACTGATCCTCGACCAGGGCCAGCAAATCAGCGAACGAGGGTGTCATCATGCACTCGTCCTATCACCAGCCCCGGACACCGCGGACGGTGCACGGCAGCGCCGGGCGCGGCGGTAACGCCGGACGCAGTGGTCAGCCGCGGGGCCTCAGCCGCCAGCGCTCGGGGCCGCGAGGGTGGTCCGTGCGCCGACCATGAAGGTCATCGCCCCGAAGCTGACCTGATCATCCGGCCGGATCGGGACCGGTTCCCTGACCCGCCAGCCGTTCAGCCAGGTGCCATTGGTGGAGCCGAGGTCATCCAGCAGCCAGCCGCTGGCGCAGCGCTTCAGCGCGGCATGCCAGCGGGACACCGAGGGGTCGGCCAGCACCAGATCGCACCCCGCGTCGCGGCCGATGGTGAACCGGGGCCGGTCGCCGGCCGGGAACATGAGCACGGGCGGCGGCGTGGCGGGGACGGCACGGGGCAGTCCGCTGGTCACGGCCGCCCAGCCGCGCTGGCCATAAGCCAGCAGCGTGCCGCCCAGCCGGCGCGGCGAGGGCAGATCGGCGAGCAGTTGAGCGAGATCACGGCGGTCACGGGCCCTCAGCGCGGCCTCGACCCGGTGGATGAAAGTGTCCTGGGTGAGCCGCCCCTCGGCAAAGCGTTCCCTGAGCTGGCTGATCGCCTCGTCCCGTTCGGCATCGGAGACGCGCACGCCGTCCTGGCCGCGGATCGGGCGGGCCGGCGCATACGGGTCTCCCATCGGCGCCGCACCGCCTGGGTTCCCTGCCATGGGACCGAGTATCCGTGCCGATTGGCGAAGGCACAAGGCGCGCCGACGCCGTTGCGTCACCCGGCACGCGATCCTGGCCTCTAGGCTGGCTGGCAATGTCCACCGCAACAGAGCAAGAGAGCACCGGTCCGGCCGGACCGCCCATCGACGTGTTCGGTGAGTTCTGCGCGGCCGGGCTCTGGCCAGGCCTCGGCAGCAGCCTGGCCGCCCGGCTCGCGGGGGCCGGCATTACCGCGCCCAGCCTGGTCACCGCGGCCCGGCTGGAACTGGTCGAAGGAGTCGGCAGCAAACGTGCTGTGCGTCTCGCCGCGTCCTTCGAGGACGCGCGGCCCTGCTACGAGGTCGCCGAACTCCTGGTCGCGTGCCGGGTGCCGGCCCGGTACGCCGGGCCTGCCGTCGCGCGGCTCGGCGCCTCGGCGCCGCGTCAGCTACGCGAGGACCCGTGGCGGCTGCTCGCGGTGCCGCAGCTGCGGCCCGATCAGGCCGACTGGTTCGCGCGGCAGATGCTCGGCGGCGCCGCGGATCCCCAGGATCCACGGCGGGGCCGGGCGCTGGTGGCCCACCTGCTCGCGCGTGGCGCGCGGGACGGGCACACGGCGATGCCGGCCGAGGTCGTGGCCAGGTCCCTCGGCCGGTTCCGGATCAGCGACCCGGCGGCGGCCATCGAGGCGGCCATCGACGAGGGTGGCGTGCTGCCGTTCAGCGAATCCGGGCCGGACACCGGCGCCGGCCCGGACTCCGCTGTCGCCGACTCCGCGGCCCGGCCGGAAAGTGCCCCGGGCACCGTGGCCGACACCGCTGACGCAGACGAGCCGGCTGAAACTGGCATCCTGCTGGCCCTCGCCCGGTACGCCATGGCGGAGGAGGCGGTCGCCGAGGGCCTGCAGCGGCTGGCGGCCCTGGCCGAGCCGCTCCCGGCCGGCCCGGCACTGGCCGGCCGGGAGCAGGCTGCGGGGACTGCAGCCGGTGATGGTGCGCCAGCTGCGGCCGAGCCTGACGCGGCCCAGCTCGACGAGGCCCAGCTCGACGCGGTCCGGGCCGTGGCGGAACACGGCGTGTGCGTGCTCAGCGGCGGACCGGGCACCGGCAAGAGCCGCACGGTGGCGGCCGTGGTATCCCTGGCCGAGGCGCTTGGGCTGCGGGTAGCGCTCGCCGCGCCGACCGGCCGGGCGGCCAAGCGGCTCGAAGAGCTGGCCGGGGCGCCAGCGACCACGCTGCACCGGCTGCTCGGCGCTCAGGGCCGGTCCCGGGCGGCCCGGGGCGGCGCAGCGGTGCTCGACGCGGGTTCGGGTCCGGCCGGCCCGGACAGCGCGGCCACGGCGGCGGACGGCCCGGGCCCGATCACCATCGGCACCATCGGCCCGGGAACGGCCGGCCAGCCTGGTGAGGCCGGCCAGGGCGGCGCGGCGAGCACCGGCGACGGAGCCTGGATCTTCACTCGCAACGAGGAATGGCCGCTCGACGCGGACCTCGTCGTGGTGGATGAGGTGTCCATGCTGGACGCCGAACTGGCCGCCGCGCTGGTCGAGGCCTGCGCCGACGGCACCAGGCTGCTGCTGGTCGGAGACCCGGCCCAGCTGCCCTCGATCGGCCCCGGCCGGGTGCTGGCCGACATCATCGACTCGGCCGCGATCCCCGTCACCGAGCTCACCAAGCTGTACCGGCAGCGCGACGGCGGGGTCATCGCCCGGCTCGCCACGGCGGTGCGCGGCGGCACCCTGCCCGCCGTGGACTCACCGGATCGCGAGGTGGTCGTGGTCCCGGTGCGCAGCAGCACCGATGGCGCCCGGCGGGTGGTTCAGCTGGTCACCGACTCGATTCCGCGGGCTCTAGGCATCCCGGCCGCGGACATCCAGGTCATCACGCCGGTGCACAAGGGCCCGGCCGGGACGATCGAGCTGAACCGCGCGCTCAAGCGGCAACTGAACCCCGGCCCCGGCGCGCGGTCCGGCTTCGACCCCGGCGACCGGGTGGTGTCCATCGCGAACCACGTCGACGAGGGGTTCACCAACGGCGAAGTGGGGACCGTGCTGGGGCCGGGTGATGACGGCCTGCTGGTGGCCTTCCCGGCCGGGCCGGTCTGCGTGCCGGACAAGATCCTCGGTGACCTGCGGCACGGCTGGGCGCTGACCGTGCACCGCGCGCAGGGCTCGGAATGGCCGGCGGTGGTGGCCGTGTTCCCGGCCGAGGCGACCGGGATGCTGTCCCGTCCCCTCGTCTACACGGCGCTGACCCGCGCTCAGCGGCACCTGTCCGTCGTGCACGGCGCGGGTCCGGCGCTATCCCGGGCGGTGGCGACCATCGGCGAGCGTCCGCGCGTCACCAGGCTGGGCGGGCTGCTCGCCGAACCTGAGGCCTGACCAGGCACCGCGCGGACGGCACGGCGAAGGTATCCAGACTGGGTCGCCGGAGATCCGGCCTGGCCGGGAATGCGGCCTCAGCGGAAGATGACGGTGCGGCGGCCGTGCAGCAGGATGCGGTGCTCAGCGTGCCAGCGGACCGCGCGGGCCAGCGCGACCCGCTCCGCATCGCGGCCGATCGCCGCCAGTTCGGCCGGCGAGGAGCGGTGGTCGACCCGGGCGACCTCCTGCTCGATGATCGGCCCCTCGTCCAGTTCAGCGGTCACGTAGTGCGCGGTGGCCCCGATGACCTTCACCCCGTGCTCGTGCGCCTGGTGGTGCGGCCGGGCGCCACGGAAACTGGGCAGGAACGAGTGGTGGATGTTGATCACCCGCCCGGCCAGCTTCGCGCAGGTGGCGGGCGAGAGAATCCGCATGTACCTGGCCAGCACGACGAAATCAATACGGTGGGCGTCGATGAGATCGAGCAGCCGCCCTTCGGCCTGCTCCCTGGACCAGGCATCCGGCCCGGTCGGCACATGCTCGAACGGCACGCCGTGCGCGGCTGCGAGCGGGCCCAGGTCGGGGTGATTGCCGACGACCAGCGGGACATCAATGCCCAGCGACTCGGCGTCACGCCGGTACAGCAGGTCGTTGAGGCAGTGCCCCAGCGTGGACACCATGATCAGCACGCGCGGGCGGATCGCCAGATCGTGCAGCTCCCAGTCCATCCCGAAGTCGCTCGCGATGGACCCGAACCTGCCCCGCAGCGCGGCCCCGTCCAGGGCCGCGCCGGGGTCAGCGGTGCCCTGGACCTCCACGTGCACGCGCATGAAGAACCGGTCCGCGATCCGGTCGGCGTACTGCTGGCTGTCCAGGATGTTGCCGCCCGCCTGGTACAGGTAGGCGGCGACGGCATGCACGATGCCGGGCCGGTCCGGGCAGGACAGCGTGAGCACGAACTCCGCGGCCGGCGACGCTGGCCCGTCGGTCATCGGGCCGTCAGCCGCCCATGGCGTGCGCGCCGCCGTCGGAGTGCACGATCTCCCCGGAGGTGGCCGGGAACCAGTCCGACAGCAGCGCTACGCAGGCCCGGGCGGCAGGCTCCGGGTTCGTGATGTCCCAGCCCAGCGGGGCCCGCTCCGTCCACAGCGCCTCGAAGGCGCCGAACCCCGGGATGCTGTTCGCCGCCATGGTGCGCAGTGGGCCCGCGGCGACCAGGTTCACCCGGATGCCCCGCGGGCCGAGGTAACGGGCCAGGTAACGGGCGCACGACTCGAGGCCCGCCTTGGCCACGCCCATCCAGTCGTAGGCGGGCCAGGCGAGCGAGGCGTCGAAGTCGAGGCCGACGATCGAGCCTCCGCCGGTCATCAGCGGCAGCGCGGCCATGGCCAGTGCCTTGAGTGAGTAGGTCGATACCTGCACCGCGGTGGCCACGTCCGCCCACTCGGTCTGCAGAAAGTTACCGCCGAGCGCGGCCTGCGGCGCGAACGCGACGCCATGCAGCACGCCATCCAGGCCATCGACGTGCCCGGAGACGCGTTCCGCGAGCGAGCCCAGGTGATCGGCGTCCGTCACATCCAGTTCGAGGACCGGGGGCGTGGTCGGCAGCCGTTTCGCGACCCGCTCCACCAGGCTCATCCGGCCGAACCCGGTGAGCAGCACCGTGGCGCCCTCCTGCTGCGCGATCCTCGCCACGTGGAACGCGATCGAGGAATCGGTGAGCACCCCCGTCACCAGGATCCGCTTGCCGTCCAGGATTCCCATCCGATCCCTCCTGCGTCATTCATGATCGCGGTTGATTGGTGCGGCTATAGCGCCGCCGATCCACCGCGATCACGGCGGCCCAAGACTAATGGCCCATGCCCAGGCCGCCGTCGACCGGGATGACCGCGCCGGTGATGTAGCCAGCGTCGTCTCCGGCGAGGAATGCGACCACTCCGGCGACCTCCTCGGCCGACGCGAGGCGGCCCAGCGGCACCCCGGCCAGGATCGCGGCCTTCCGGTCGTCGGGCAGCGCGGCCGTCATATCCGTGTCCACGAAACCCGGCGCGACCACATTCGCGGTGATGTTCCGCGAGCCGAGTTCCCTGGCCAGCGAGCGGGCGAAGCCGACCAGGCCGGCCTTGGAGGCCGCGTAGTTGGCCTGGCCGCCGGAGCCGAGCAGCCCGACCACCGAGGAGATGAACACGAGCCGTCCCCGGCGCATCCGCATCATGCCGCGCACCGCGCGCTTGGCCACCCGGTACGCCCCGGTCAGGTTGGTGTCGATCACCGAGGTGAAGTCGTCCTCGCTCATCAGCGCGAGCAACTGGTCGTGGGTGATCCCCGCGTTGGCCACCAGCACCTCGACCGCGCCCTGCGCGGCCTCCACCTCGGTGAAGGCCTTGTCGACAGCAGCCGTGTCCCTGACGTCGCAGGCCACGGTGGCCAGTCCGGCAACAGCCTCGCCGGAACGGGAGGTCACGGTGACTCGGTCACCGCCAGCCGCGAGCCGTCGGGCGACAGCCAGCCCAATGCCCCGGTTTCCGCCGGTCACGAGCGTGGATCGGGTCATCGGTACTGGTACCTCCGTGGCACGGCCGACGGGCTCGGCGATCTCCGCGAGCGTACCTGGCCCGGCGTCAGGCCAGGCCGAGAATGCAGGTGGGATAGGTTGCCATTCGTGGATGAGAGCGCACATCGCGGCCCAGCAGGCCGCATCGACCCGGAGTTCACCGGATACCCGCTCAGCGAGCTGGCCGCCGTGGCCCGGCAGCGGGCCGCCGACCTGGGCGCGCAGCACGCGGACTTCCGGGCCGAACGCGTCATGAGCCAGCAGATCGGGCTGTCCGACGGCAACCTGGAGACCCAGTTCGACGCCGACGAGCTGGGCCTGGCGGTTCGGGTCGTGGTCGATGGGACCTGGGGCTTCGCCGCCACGGTGGATCTCAGCACGGACGCCGCGGCCCGCGCCGCCGCGGAGGCCGTCGATGTGGCCAGGGTGGCCGCCGCGATCAATACCGAGCGGATCGAACTCGCCGACGAGCCCGGCTACGGCGACGTCACCTGGGTGTCGAGCTACGAAATAGATCCGTTCAGTATCAATGTCGCGGACAAGGTGGCGCTGCTCGCCGAATGGAGCGCGGGGCTGCTCGCGCACGACCGTATCGATCATGTGGACGCCTCCCTGTACCAGGTCAAGGAGTGCAAGTTCTACTCCGACGGCGCGACCACCGCCCTTCAGCAGCGGGTGCGGCTGCACCCGCAGGTGACCGCGGTGGCCCTGGCCGACGGCGGCAGGTTCGAGACGATGCGGACGCTGGCGCCACCAGCCGGGCGGGGCCACGAGTACCTGACCGGCGGGCAGATACCAGCGGAACTGGCCGAGATGCCGGGCCTGCTCGCGGAGAAACTGGCCGCCCCGGGCGTCCAGGCCGGCCAGTACGACCTGGTCATCGACCCATCCAATCTGTGGCTGACCATCCACGAGTCGATCGGCCACGCCACCGAGCTTGACCGGGCGCTCGGCTACGAGGCGGCGTACGCGGGCACCTCGTTCGCCACCCCGGACAAGCTGGGCCGCCTGCAGTACGGCTCCCCGATCATGCATGTCACGGGCGACCGCACGGTCGAGCACGGGCTCGCCACCATCGGCTACGACGATGAGGGCGTGGCCACTCAATCCTGGGACCTGATCTCCGGCGGCGTGCTGACCGGCTATCAGCTCGACCGCCGGATAGCGAGGCTGACCGGGCTCGGCCGGTCCAACGGCTGCGCCTTCGCCGACTCACCGATGAACATGCCGATCCAGCGGATGGCCAACGTTTCGCTGCAGCCCGCTGCGGGTGGCCCGTCCACCGAGGAGCTGATCGCGGGCGTGCCGCACGGCATCTACGTCCTGGGCGACAAGAGCTGGTCCATCGACATGCAGCGGTACAACTTCCAGTTCACCGGCCAGCGGTTCTACAAGATCGAGAACGGCCGTCTGGCCGGCCAGCTTCGTGACGTGGCCTACCAGGCCACCACGACCGATTTCTGGAACTCCATGGAGGCCGTCGGCGGCCCCCAGACGTATGTCCTCGGCGGCGCGTTCAATTGCGGCAAGGGGCAGCCGGGGCAGGTCGCGCCGGTCAGCCACGGCTGCCCGGCGGTGCTCATGCGCGGAGTACGGATCCTCAACACCACGGAGGAGGGGGCATGAGTCCGCAGGACACGATCGAGCGGGCGCTCGCGGTGGCCCAGTGTGACGACTGCGTCGTGATCGCTGATGAGACCTCCTCGGCCAACCTGCGCTGGGCGGGCAACACGCTGACCACGAACGGGGTATCCCGGTCCCGGCAGCTGACCGTCATCGCGATCAGCCGGGGCGGCGGCGGGGCCTCCGTCGGGGTGGTGTCCCGGGCCGGTGTGCACGAGGACCAGATCGAGGACGTCGTCCGGGCCGCCGAGAAGGCGGCCGCGGAAAGCTCCCCCGCCGAAGACGGCCGGCCGCTGCTGGCACCGGCGGACAACGAAACGTTCCGGCTGGATGCGTCCGCTGGCCGCGGCGGCCCGAGCTGGGATGACCCGGTCACCGGCACCGAGATCGGGATTTTCGGCGGCTTCGCCGGCGCCCTCGGCCAGGCGTTCGACGCTGCCGCCTCGGGCGAGCGCAAGCTCTACGGTTTCGCGGAGCATTCGGTCGTCAACACCTTCGTTGGCACGTCCAGCGGGCTGCGGCTCCGGCACGACCAGCCGACCGGGAAAGTGGAGCTCAACGCCAAGTCTGCTGACCTGGCCCGCTCCGCATGGGCCGGCCAGGGCACCCGCGATTTCGCCGCGGTGGACGTCGGCGCGCTCGACGCAGATCTGGCCCGGCGGCTGGAGTGGGCCGGCCGGCCGGTAGACCTGCCGGCCGGCCGGTACGAGACCATCCTGCCGCCGACCGCCCTGGCCGACCTGCTGGTCTACCTGTACTGGTCGTCGGGCGCGAAGGACGCGCTCGACGGCAGGACGGTGTTCAGCAAGCCGGGTGGCGGGACCCGGGTGGACTCACGGCTGGCCAGCCTGCCGGTGACGCTGCGCAGCGACCCGGCCGCACCGGGCCTGCAGTGCGCGCCGTTCGTGACCGCGCACGCGTCCAGCCGTGAGTCGTCGGTCTTCGACAACGGCCTGGCGCTGCGCCCGACCGCCTGGATCCGTGACGGTGCCCTGGCTGCGCTCACCCAGACCCGGCACTCCGCTGAACTGGCCGGCCACCCGGTCACCCCGGCCATCGGGAACCTGATCCTGGACGGCCCGGACGGCTCCTCGGCTTCGCTGGAAGACATGATCGCCAGCACCGGGCGGGGCCTGCTGCTCACCTGCCTCTGGTACATCCGCGAAGTTGACCCGCAGACGCTGCTGCTCACCGGGCTGACCAGGGACGGCGTCTACCTGGTGGAGAACGGTGAGGTGACCGGCGCGGTGAACAACTTCCGGTTCAACGAGAGCCCGGTCGGCATGCTGGGCCGGCTGGCCGAGGTCGGTGCCACGGTGCCCACGCTGCCGCGCGAGTGGGGCGACTACTTCACCCGGGCGGCCATGCCTCCGGCCCGCGTCGAGGGCTTCAACATGTCCTCAGTCAGCCAGGCCAGCTAGCGGAGTGGGTGCTGTCGCCTCGACGTGGCCGCACGCTAGGGCGGAAGGCGGCCGGAAAGCGGCTGATCGACGGTGAGAACCGGCGTCCGCCACGTGACTGCTCGTAACCCGGCCTTGACGCACAAAGGGGGGTTTCGGTGTAACATGCATAACGGTGCTCTGGTCCCCCATCGGAGCACCTGTTGGCTTTCCGGGCCCCCGTCGGAACGTCAATGAATGCGACGCTGGGTGTCTGCCTGCGTAGCCTCGGCCTTTCGATCGCGCCGCGGTCGACCGAAAGCCGGTCGGCTGGGTTCCGGTTCGCCGGGCCCGGTCATCCCTAAGGGGGCTGAAGATGGCTAACGGTCACCAGCGCCGTAAGTCGGCTTCCGCTGACCAGCGGATGCAGGTAGTGATCGCCGTGGTGCGGCTGGCCGCACAGATGGCTGCGATCCTGCACAACTGGTTAAGTGGTGGCGGGCCTGGATGGCCTACCGCAAGGTAGGTAGGCGACCCAGGACCCAAGTGAGGAGTTCCCCGCGTCTGTCCGGCAAGGCTGGGCGTGGGGGCTCCCACCACTGTGAGAACTATACAGGTATTGCGCACAGAGACGCTCCTGCTTGAGCGGATAACCTGCCTGCACGCCCGGACATGCTCCTTACCGGAACGGCCTTTATCCTCGTCCGGAAGAACCCCGTTTCATAAGGTTAGTTGTTAGTTGTTAGTTGCAAGTGACTTTCTTCACCTGTATCCGGCCCCGCGGCGGCCCTGTTTGGGGTGGCTAACTGTCTTCCAGGCGGAACCCAACCTTCATGCCGACCTGGAAGTGGGCTACCTGGCCGTCCTCGATCTGACCGCGGACCTGGGTCACCTCGAACCAGTCCAGGTGACGCAGGGTCTGCCCGGCCCGGTGCAGAGCGTTCCGGATCGCCGGCTCGATGCCGTCCGGTGAGGTGCCGACGATCTCGGTCACCCGGTAGGTGCGGTCTGGCATGGTGTCTCCGTTCATGGTGTTCCCCGATGCTGTCGCTTCCGCGCTGGGCACGAGTCAAGGACTGTGCCACCAGTACCGCGTCCCCGGATTTTCCGTGGCGTGTGGTCGGTGGACACCAGTGTGGACCTCTTCGGCGCCACGGCCACCTGCGCACTCCGGTGGCCGTGGCGCCGGCGGCATTCCACCGGCTGGCCCACCCGGACGGAGAGCTGGCCACAGCCACCGGCGCGGCGCGCGCCAGCGCGCGGGTGGGTCACCGGCGGGCTGCCCGTTGCCGGTTGGCCAGCCCGGACATACCGTGGAGCCGTGAGAACCATCCGGCCGGCCCGTCGTGACCGCCCGCATCTCGTGACCGAGGCGCAGCGGCCGCTGTCCGAAGACATCTCCTACCGGCAGCGCCGGTACTTGATCATGATGGGTGTTCGGGTGGCCTGCTTCGGGCTGGCCCTCGTCATGTTCGTCACCGGCGCAGGCTGGCTCACCGCGTTCCCGGCGGTCGGCGCGATCATCATTCCGTATTTCGCGGTCATCTTCGCTAACGGCGGCCGCGAGCCGACCAGTAACACGGGCTTTCGCGCGTATGAACCGCGTCTGCCGGCCCGGCGTAGCCCAGCTGAACGGGCCGCCCCCCAGGAGGGCCCCGGGCGGCCGGATGGCATGCCGTCCGCGCCGCCGTCGCCCGGGTCGTTTACGGACAGCTAACAGGAGCCAAAAGGCGGCCAGGAAACGGCTGATCGGCAGTGAGAACCTGTGTCCGACACGAGACTGCTCGTAATACGGTCTTGACGCACAAGGGGGGGTTTCGGTGTAACATGCATAACGGTGCTCTGGTCCCCCGTCGGAGCACCTGCCGGCGTTCCGGGCCCCCGTCGGAACGCCGATGAATGCGACGCCGGGTGGTTTGCCCCCGTAGCCACCCGGCGTCGCCCTAACTTCGCTGGACTCTCGGCCAGCTTTGCCAAGGCCCCGGCAGTATCTCCCCGGGGGATGCCCCCCGGACCCCCCCGAACTTCGCTGACCTGCAGCTCGACTCGTTGACCTGCGGCCTCGGCCTTGCTGGCCTGCGGCCAGCTTCGCCGGGGCCCGCAGTGCTTTCCCGGGAGGACACCGCAGGCTCCCGGCCGGGTCGCTCTCAGGTCGGCCGGCGGCGGCTCAAGCGTGGGCCGCCAGCCGCGCTGAGTTCACTGTGTCCCAGGTCTGTCACTGACCTCACGGACCGGGAAGTTTTCGCTGGCTGGCGGACTAGTTTTTGCTGACGTGCCGGCCAGTTGGCGGGGGCCTACTCGGTCTTACTGAAAGTGACGATGGCCACGGACATCATGGCCAGGCCCATAGCCGCGACGATGACCAGCGACAGCCAGATCGGGACGACCCAGCCATCCCAGGTGACGCCGGGTGAGAGCGCGCGCTGCGCTATCGGGCTGATGTTCAGGTGGCTGACCACCGCATGGCGCATCGGCCCAACTACGTACGTCAGCGGGTCGATGCGGGTCAGCACGCTGAGCCAGCCCGGCAGCCCGGTCAGCGGGTAGAGCGCTCCGGACAGAAAGAACAGCGGCATAACCAGCATCTGGGTCAGGGCCATGAACGCCTGGAACTGAGTTATCCGGGCGGCCATCATCACCCCGAACGCGGTGAGCGTGAACGCCAGCAGCAGCAACTCCCCCACCAGTGTGATCAGCAGCACCGGGTTGTAGGGCACATCGGCCAGCCCCGCGAGGAGCAGCATGAGGATCCCCTGGAAGGTGGCGATGGTCGCGCCGCCCAGGCATTTGCCGATCACGATGGCCGACCGGCTTACCGGTGCCACCAGCATCTCGCGCAGGAACCCGAATTCCCGGTCCCACACGATGGACGCCGCCGAGAAGATGGCGGTGAACAGGACCGACATCGCAACGACGCCCGGAAAGATGAAGGTTTTGAAACTTACGCCGGGCGGCATGCCGCTCTTGGCGAGCGAAGCCAGCCCGGTGCCGAGGATAAACAGGAACAGCACCGGCTGGATGAGTGAGGTGACAGCGCGCAGCCGGTCCCGGCGGAATCTGATGAGCTCGCGGCGCCACACGATGCTGACCGCGCGCAGGTCGGCCCGCAGGCTCCGGTCGGGAACCGAGACCCTGATCTGGCCGGCCAGCACGCTGGCCTCAGCCGGGGAAGCGGCCCCGGGCTCCTGTGTTTGAGTCGCCATTGTCATCGCCTTCCCCGGAAGCGGGCGGCCATCTGGCGCATGGCGTCATTGCCCGTCGCCTCTGCGTCGCGGATGGTCGTCCCGGTGTAGGACATGAACACATCGTCGAGGGACGGCCGTGACACGCTGACGGCGGCGATCGGCACGGTCAGCCGCGCGAACAGCTGGGGCACGAATTGCTCGCCCGATGTCACCGAGAAGGTCACGGCGCCCTCGTGCACCCCAGCCTCGATGCCGAACGCACTGGCCAGCTCGCTGATGGCGGCCGCGTCGTTCTCGGTGTGGATCTGCACCCGGTCCTTGCCGACGCTGGCCTTCAGGGCTTCCGGGGTATCGATCGCCACGATCTTCCCGTGGTCGATGATCGCGATCCGGTCGCAGTGCTCGGCCTCGTCCATGTAGTGCGTGGTGAGGAAGATCGTGATGTCCTCACGGGTCTTCAGGTCGTTGATGTACTCCCAGATCGAGGAGCGGGTCTGCGGGTCCAGGCCGACCGTCGGCTCGTCGAGGAACAGGACGTGCGGCGCGTGCAGCAGCCCGCGCGCGATCTCCAGCCGCCGCTGCATGCCGCCGGAGTACGTCATCACCAGGCTGTCCCGGCGGTCCCACAGGTCCACCATCTCCAGCACCTGGCGCATCCGGGGCGCCACCGCCGCGGCCGGCACGCCGTAGAGCTCAGCGTGAAAACGCAGGTTCTGGGCGCCGGTCAGGTAGTTGTCCAGCGTGGTGTCCTGGAAGACCAGGCCGATGTTGCGCCGGACCGCGTCCCGCTCGGTCCGCACGTTGCGGCCCGCCACCCAGGCGTTGCCTGACGTGGGCTTGGCCAGGGTGCACAAGATCTTGATAGTCGTCGACTTCCCGGCGCCGTTAGGGCCGAGGAAACCGAACGTCTCCCCCGCCCTGACCTCGAAATCGATCCCGCGGACCGCCTCGATCTCGCCGTACGTCTTGGTCAGTTCGGAGACCCGGATGGCGGGCCGGGCTTCCGTCCGGTCCGCCACCACCGTGTCACCGGGGCCCGCATCCGGGCCGGTATCCGCTGCCACCGCTTGCCGCCTTCCCCTGCGATCAGTGCCGAGCCTAGTCCCGGCCCCCATCAGCCTCGTCCGCGCGCATGTCTTCGGGGTTTGCGTCGTCATCGGCGTCGTCCGCGGCGAGGATCCCGTACAGTCGCCGGCGGGTGTCGGCCAGGATCCGGTGGGCTTGCTCGATCTGGGACGTGCTGCCCGCCTGGGCCACCTGAACGGCAGCTCCCATTACCTGGTGGAACAGCCGGCGTAGCTCGATGGCCTCGGAGCCGACCGACCCGGCCACCACATCCCAGGGTGCGCGCAGTTCATCCTGGTGGGCCGCGGCGTAGCTGCGTCCCTCCTCGGTGAGGACGTAGGCCCTCCGGCCACCTTCGCCGGCCTCAGCCCGGATCAGGCCTTCATCCTCCATCTGCTGGAGGGCCGGGTAGATGGATCCCGGGCTGGGCCGCCAGACGCCCCCGCTGCGCTCGCCGATCTCCTGGATGATCTGGTAGCCGTTCATCGGCGCCTCGGCGAGCAGCGCGATCGCCGCGGCCCGGACGTTGCCGCGCCGCACCCGCGGGCCGCGCATCGGCCTCGACCCGGCCATCCATGGCCCGTAATCGGCGAACCCCCGCCCGAGCCCAGCGCCGCCGCCGGGGAATCCGGGCATCCCGCCAAATCGTGCCCGGCCCCGCCCGCCAGGCCCGCGTCCGTGGCCGCCGCGGCCACCTCGATGGTGCCGCCAGTCTTGCTCTTCATCACCTGGTTGCTCCCAGGCATCTCCTGCATGCATGTCTGTATCCTCCGTGTGTGGTGGAGTTCCGGTAGTCTCCGAAACCCCAAATCCTTCTGCGTTAGGTCAACGATATATCGTTATGCATCGGATGGCAACGGGTGGCGAGAGGTTGACCGCGCTTCGATCGCGTGGGCCGCGCGCCAGCCGGGCGATACGGGGCGCGTCGCCCGCGCCAGTGGCGCGGGCTCGCGGGGAGGTTCCGCGGTGCGGGGTGGGGCTAGCTGACCGGCAGGTCGTAGATCCTGCGGACGCTGGAGCCGAGGCGGGAGATGTCAGCGCCATAGACATGCATGGAGATCGCCACGCCGTCGCCGTGGTTGCGCACCCGGTGGATGTCACCGGGCGGCGCGAAACCGCTCACGTCCCCGGTCCCGTTCGCGTTCCTGGCCACGTCCGCCAGGGCGGTCCCGCCGCGGCGCAGCGCGAAGATCTCCTCGTACTCGACGCCCTGCAGCACGCCCGACACGCACCAGGTGACGTGGTCGTGGATGGGCGTGACCTGCCCGGGCAGCCAGACCATCGCCACGATCGAGAACGACCCGTCGGGCTCGGCGTGCAGCAGGTGGCACTGGTAGCCAGCCGGATCGCCCTGGCGCTCGTGCGGCGTCAGGATGCCCGGATCCGGCAGGCGCCGCCGCAACTCGGCGGCGACCCGCCGCGCCGACTGCGGCCAGTCGGCCCGCTCGCGGACGACCCGGCGGATCGCCGTGACCAGGCCGGCCGGACAGCCACGGCCCTGAGTCGGCGTGGCGATCGATGGCGCGCTGGCCAGTGCCATGTGCTCACCCCTTCGAGTCGCTCCGGACTCTTCCACGGTAGGGAGCACATGCCCCGCAGCGCCAATGCCAATGACCTTGGCCACGCATCAAGACGATGGATGGGTCCGTGGGCTCTGGCGGGCTTTGGGTGCCGGCGTATGCTCATGAGAGCACTTGCTCAGGCAGCCTGAACGAGTTCCCGATCGGGTCTAGACCATACGCCAGTCTCGAGATCGCCTCGCTGCATTTCCTAGCTCCGCGAGGCGGACTGATGACCGCAGCCATAGTGAGAGCAAGTCAGGACGGCGCTGGGTCGTTCCCGGCGGCCAACGCCTGCATGGCCGGGTACCTGGAAGTCCCCAGGCCCCTGCGGCTGGTACTCACAGCGGGCTGGAACCTGACCGAGTCCGTCGGGCTGCCCATAGCGGCCTACGTGGTCGCCGCCTGGCTCGGCGGCCGGGACACCGGCCTAGCCGCGGGGCTCGCGGCCATCTGGCTTACCGCGGTCATCCGCAAGGTCGCGACCGGATCTGTGCCCAGCCTGCTGACCATCTCCGCGGTCGTGCTCACGCTGCAGACCGCGGTGGTGCTCGCCACCGGCGAACTCTGGCTCTTCCTGCTGCAGTTCCCGCTCGCGAACCTCTGCATGTGCGTCCTGTTCGCCCGGACCGCAAGCGGTCCGAACCCGCTCATCGCCCGGCTGGCCGCCGAGGTGGTCGCGCTACGGCAGCCGGCCATCCGTCACCCGGGCCTGCACCGCTTCTTCCAGGGCGCGACCTGGCTGTGGGCTGGCATCTTCCTGCTTCTCACGGCCGGCCTGGCGGTGCTGATGGTGACCGAGCCGACCAAGATGTTCCTGATGCTGTCCACCGCCGCCACCGTCGCGCTCGTCGTCGCCGGAACTGGCGTGTCCACGCTGTGGTTCCTCTCGGTCCTGCGCGGGCTCGGGCTGAAACTCCGATTTACCCCAGCCTGAGTCCGGCCGCCGCCACCGGCAGCTCCGGTGCGAAGCGAATCAGGAGAGGCTCTGGCATCAGGATGACAGGCGTTGCCCAGACAGACAATTAGGTGTATTCGGCGTAGAGTGGATGACGGAACCGGTGAACTAGCCGCTGGGTCGAGACCCCGCCTTGCTGCACACGCAGGAAGGCGTTCGCAATGGTCAGCGTGGATTTGAGTACCCGCGAATGCGACGGTCATGTGGTCGTCGTATTGCGCGGGGAGCTGGACGTAGCAGACGCAGTGAGCGTCGCGGCCGCGCTCGCCGTCCTGGCGGCGGCCAACCCGGAGATCATCGTTGACCTGGCCGGCTTGGAGTTCATCGACTCCAGCGGCGTGGCAGCGCTGGCGCACGGGCGGAAGCACGCCCGGCACGCCGGGGGTGATCTGCACCTGGCCGCACCGCAGCATCAGGTGCTGCGGGTTCTTACCATCACCCGCCTCATCGATGTCTTTCCCGTCCATGCCAGCGTGGACGAGGCAGCCGGGATCGCCGGACGCCCGGCGCGGGCAGTCGCGCCACTGACGGTGCGTCCCCTCCCTGTCGTCGTGACCTGATCTCGGCCGTCCGCCGTGTCAAGGCCGTGCGATGGCAGTCACCGAAGGACCGGAAAGTGCAGGAGCCCGCCAGTAACGGCCCGGCGGCAGACCCAGCCCACGGGCAGCCACGCAAACAATGCGGTTTTCCCCTACTTAAACGTCAACGTGTTCTCTTGTCCCGCCAAGGCGGCGGGTACTAGCTGATTCGGAGCCCCCCTTGATCATTCTTGGCGTCATTCTCCTCATTATCGGGTTCGTAGCCAAAGTCGCTATTATCTGGACGATCGGCATCATCCTGGTTGTGGTCGGTGCGATCCTGGCGTTGCTCGGGAGTACCGGTCACGCGGTCCGCGGACGGAGACACTACTTCTAGTCGCTAGCCGAGACCCTGCCTTCCTGATATCGCAGGAAGGTGCCCTCGTCGGCGTCGTGATCTAGTACCCGCGAACGCGACGATCCCGGTCGTCACGTTGCGCGTGAGGCTGGGCATGGCCGACCCCGCGAGCCGTCGTGGCTGCGCCCGCGGGTCGGCCATGCAGGGCCCTGGATCCAGGCCGTGAGATGGCGGCTTTCTTGACGCGTCGGCACACTATTTGCACGCGTGATCCGGCTACCGATCTTTGACGGGTCATCCCAGCCCTATGCGTGGCAATCATCGCGGGGTAACGTCGTTATGTTGCTCCAGACCTCGGTGACTGGTGCGCCGTGACCGGCACGGCTGCATGCCAGGGTCAGGAGCTTTTCATGCGCGGAAGCGCCGTGGCAGAGACGAGAACGACGGACGGCCGGAGACGCCGCCGTACAGGTAAGGGCCTGTATGCGCTGGTCGCTGCTGAAGCGGCTCCCGGTGACGGTTCAGCGCATCGATCACGCCCAGAACGGCGACGGAAATCAGGGAGCGGCAGTCAGCCGAGACGCGATCTCCCGTCCCCCGCCGCTGCCCCTGCCGGTCATCACCTCCAAGGGAGTAAGTGATGACTTTGCCCGCCCGCGAGCTACGGGTCCTCGATGCGATGGAAACCGCTTTGCAGGCCGGCGAAACCCACCTGACGTCGATGTTCGCGATCTTCGCGCGCCTGGCGACGGATGAAGGAAAACCCTGGATGGAAGACGTCGGGGCCCAGTCTCGCGGGCTGCGGAGCTTGCTGGTGGTGCTGCGGGCCGCCGGCCGGCCGCCGTGGAGCGCTCGGCGGCGGCGGTCGGCGTCCCGGGGCCAGCGCGGAGCCAGCCGACCGGCCAGGAAGCTGCGTGCGATCGCGCTGATCCCGGTCGCGCTCGCGGCCATAGCGTCCGCGTTGCTCCTGAGCATCAGCACGACTGGCGTGCGCGGGTGCCGGCCGACGGTCGTAGTGCACAGCTCAGAGCGTGTACTCAGCCGAGCCGGGACCTGCCCGTCACCCCCGCCGGTGCCGATGCTCGGGGATGGCCGCTGAGCAACTATCAAGCACCAGGTGCCGCGGCCGGCATGTTCCGCGTCCCGGCCAGGCTGGCGGACGACACGCTGTGCGCTCTGGCGACACGCGGCGGCAGCAGGTAGCGCTGGCGGGACAGGGCCCTGGCAACGTCGCTGGCGACGAGGGCTGGGTCGGCGTGGGGCTGCTGGCGGCTTCTTCCACGCTGTCATACACGGGGAAGACATCGATCAGGCCAGTGACTTCCAGGAGCCGGCGCACCTGCTGCTGCGGGGCGGCCAGGGTCAGGTCACCACCGCTTCCCCGAGTCCATTTCAGCATGCGCACCAGAACCGCCAGGCCGCTGTAGCTGACGGACTCCAGACCGCCTAGGTCCACGATGACCGTGGGCCCGCAGGCAGCCACGGCCGCGATCAGGTGAGACGCGACATCAGGTGTGCTGGCCAGGTCAAGCTCCCCGCGCAGGGCGACCACGGCCTGGCCGCCGGCATCGCGGATGCTGAGATCCACGTTGAACATGGGCCTTGCCTCACGATCCGGCCGTGGGGCAGGAGTCACGGACGTCCGCGTCCCGGTCACAGGATGTGCTTGCCGTGGCCGAAAATGGACCGAGGGCATCCCGGCCGAATCCCAGCATCAACTGCTCCAGACATCTTGGGTGGCATTCACGGTCAGCGAACGCGATCCGCCGCCGGGGTCCGGAGCAGCTAGTTGACGCTACCACGGACAAGATCACGAATCCCCTGGTAGACCACATGCCGGCCTGGTGGGATGACGGTCATGCGCCGCCGCGGGCTTCAGCACTCATGGGGTTGCCTTTCGTGAGTCATTCTGCGGGAACGGCGAATCCACCGATCTAGGAAGTGATCAGGATGCCGCGGCCGGCCGCGAACTTGGCGAACTCGTCCGGCCGGACCAGGACGTTGCGCTGGCTGACCCCGGGCAGGCCGGAGGGATTGTGCAGCCGCAGGGCGCCCCCGGTGACACCAGTCACCAGCACCAGGTGCCCGCCGCGCTCCGGCGGCGTGCGCTCGGGCCAGCGGATCCATGGGTGCACGGAGGCCATCACCAGCCGGCCCGCGGCAGCATGCGCGATCAGCGCCGCCAGCGGCAGGTCCGCCGCCACCTCAGCACGGATGTCGTACTCCGCACCCACCCAGTCCACGAAAGGCCGGTAGATCAGGCCGTGCACCCGGTCGCCATCGGGCCGGAAAGCACCGACGTCGAGGGCCCGCTCGACCAGGCGCATGGTGGGCGGCACCGGCAGGCCCCGCCATGCCATGATCATCTTCAGGCAGGCCAGGCCGCAGACCTTGCGCGCCCAGAATTCGTACTCTTCGGGCGTGCTGGCGCCCGAGTCCGCCCACCGCGGATCGTCGGCGCTGCGCCGTGAGCCGTCGATGAATTCGGCGACTAGTTCCGGCGACTCCCACTGCGAGAAGTACGGCACGCATCCGGTCACGCTTCCGGATTATCCCAGGCTGGCTCGCCGGAATTCAGCCCGCTTGATCCGCCGGGTCGTCGTCAGCCGGATCTGCCCACGTGCCGGTAAGTTCGCGCAGCCGGGCCGCCGACTCGGCCATCGGCTGGCCCCGGCCCACCGCCACCCCCAGCAGGTAGGCGGTCAACGGTGCCGCGGGCCTGGTCACGCCATGGGCTACGACACGGGCCAGGTCGAGCACCGCCCCGGTGTCGGCCAGTGCCGGGTCGATTCCGAGTTCGCCACAGACGGCCTCGGTCCAGCGGTCGAGCGTGCCCACCAGTGCACCTCCCGTTGCTGCCGTGTCCCTGATCCAGGATCATGTACCGGGTGCCGGCCTGCTAGATATCACCGGCCTGGTCCGCTGCGCCATTGAGTTCTGCCAGGTGGCGGGCGAGAGCCAGGTCGTCAGCCGTGTCGCAGTCAAGCCAGGGCGGTGGTTCAGCAGCGGCCAGGTCGTAGCCGAGCAGGCCCGGGTCGGGTAGCGCCGGTTTCAGCGGGCCCAGCAGTCCGCCCAGCGATGCGCCCCGATACGCCTCGGTCGCGGGCCGGAGCACGGCGGTCCGCCAGCAGCCTGCCAGCCATTGCGGGCGCCCGGTGTCATCGACCATGACCACCCCGGACCTGGCTCCGCTCAGCCCGGCCCGCTGGGCAGATCCTGCAGGCAGTGACGTGAGAAGGCAGCGCAGATGGCGGGCGCGCAGGAACGGCAGATCCGCGGCGAGCAGCACGACGGCCGGCGCGGACACCTCGGCCAGGCCGCGCCGCAGCGCCGGGACGGGGCCTGCTCCGGGCGGCTCCTCGCGGACGAACATGAGCCGGTCCGGGAGTTGAGCCCGATCAGGTCCGACCACGATGATGCGCCGGGCTCCGGCCGAACTGGCCGCCGACACCACCGAGGAGAGCAGGGTGCGACCACCCACAGACAGCCCGGGCTTGTCCGCACCGCCGAGCCGGGAGCCTCGGCCGCCGGCCAGCACGACAGCGTCGAAGACAGCGCCTCCCGTTCAGCCGCCGATGGCGGACATGGGCCTGACCGGCTGCAGGAATCCAGGGTCGTTGATGCCGTGCCCCGGCAGCTTGGCCGCCATCGCCCGGCACCAGATCTCCGCGAGCTCGCCGTCGTCGGCCCCGGACCGCATCGGATCACGCAGGTTGCTCTCGTCCCGGGCGAAGAGGCAGTTGCGCACCTGCCCGTCCGCGGTAAGCCGGACCCGGTCGCAGGTGCCGCAGAACGGGCGCGTCACCGATCCGATCACGCCAACCCGGGCTGGGCCGCCGTCCACCAGGAAGGCCTCGGCCGGGGCCGAGCCCCGGGCCGCGGGATCATCCGGCGTCAGCGAGAACTCAGCGGACAGCGCGTCCAGGATCTCCTCGGCGGTCACCATGTCGGCGCGGCGCCAGCCGTGCTGAGCGTCGAGCGGCATCTGCTCGATGAACCGCAGCTGATAGCCGTGCTCCAGGCAGAACCGCAGCAGCGGGACCGCCTCGTCGTCGTTGATGCCGCGCATGAGGACCGCGTTCACCTTGACCGGAAGCAGCCCGGCGGAGGCGGCGGCCGCCATCCCGTCCAGCACGTCGGCCAGCCTGTCCCGCCTGGCCAGCTTGCGAAATGTCTCCGGCCGCAGGGTGTCCAGCGACACGTTGATCCGGTTCAGTCCCGCGCTGTGCAGCGCGCCCGCCACCCTGGCCAGCCCGATCCCGTTGGTGGTCAGCGAGATCTCGGGGCGAGGCTGCAGGACGCCGCAGCGTGCGACGATGTCCGGCAGGCCGCGGCGGAGCAGCGGCTCCCCGCCGGTGAACCGGATCTCGGTGATGCCGAGGCGCTGCACGCCGATCCGCGCCAGCCGCACCACCTCGTCATCGGTGAGCAGCGTGTCCCTGGGCAGCCATTCCAGGCCTTCCGGCGGCATGCAGTAGCTGCAGCGCAGGTTGCACCGGTCGGTCAGGGACACCCGGAGGTCCGTTGCGACGCGACCGTAAGAGTCAGCGAGCACGGACATCACCCTCCCCGATGTGACAGGCCTATCGGGCCCACGATCTCACCCAGCTTACGTCTCCGGGCAGTTTGTCCAATTTGAGGCGGGTCGGCGGGGCCGCTGATGACGTCCGCCGGGGCCGCGGGAAGGCGCCATCCGGTGAGCCAGATTATCGGTAAATAGATATATCGGCCGGCGCCGTTGCCCTGGCCGGGACCACCGCCTGACCCGTTGCTGCATGGGAGGCCACCGCCGTGCCAGACAATAGGGTCATGGCCGTTGACACAGCTATCTGGCTCCACCAGCTCACCGCCGAAGAGCGTGCCGAACTCGCCCGCGGTGGCGGGGAGCTGCCAGATCCCCGCCCGGATGTGCTCATCGTGGGCGGGGGCATCGTGGGCGTCGCCACCGCTGCGGCCTGCCACGAGGCCGGGCTCGGCTCGGTGCTGCTCATCGAGGCGGGCCACCTGGGCGCGGGTGCTACCGGCGGGGCGGCTGGCCTGCTCACCCCGGAGATTCATGAGTGGAGCGATCCGGCGCTGTTCGTGGACCTGGCCCGGGCCAGCCTGGCCAGGTGGGGTGAACTCCAGGACACCTGGCCCGGCGGGGTCGGCCTGGTCCAGCTCGACTGGATCGGCCTTTCGCCGGATCCGGGCGGCTTCGCACCCCACCAGCCGCCGGCCATCGAGTGGCTCGACACCAGCCAGGTGGCGGAGCTCATCCCGGGCCTGGCGATGCCCATGGCCGGAGCCCTGGTCCGGCACCAGGCCCGGGTGAACCCGCTGCGGGCGCTGGCCCGGATGTCCGCGGTGCTGCCATCGGTCGCGACCGGGGTGGCCGCCACCGGGGTCACCGTGCACGGCGGCCGCGTGGTCTCGGTGGCCACGACCGCCGGTGAGGTGCATCCGGGCGCCGTTGTCTTCGCCACCGGCCTGCCGCCGCTGCTGGACGGGCTGGAACTGGACGTGCCCGCGGAACGGGTCAAGGGCCACCTGCTGGTTACCGAGCCGACCGAGCTGCGGCTGCCGGGCACGGTGGCACCGGTGGCCACCCAGCTGGAGGATGGCCGGCTGCTGGTCGGCGGCACCTTCGATGTCGGCGACGAGAGCCCCCAGGTCCGGCCGGAGGTGATCGACAGCATCCTGGAAGGCCTGTACACGACCCTGCCGGCGCTGCGCGGTCTCCGCGCCGCCTATCAGTGGTGCTGCTTCCGGCCGCGCCACCCCGACGGGCACCCGATCATCGACCGGATCCCCGGCCTCGGCAATGCCTGGCTCACCTCCGGGCACTACCGCACCGGCATCCTGCTGGCCCCGGTCACCGCCCAGGCGATCGCCCGGTGGATTGGCACGGACGAGCCGCCGACCGAGGCGGTCGCGTGGAGCGGCGGCAGGTTCGCCGCCCGCCGGTTCAGCGGTCGCTGAGCCTGCGCCGGTCGTCGGTCAGCCGCTCGGTAATCCCGGCCCGATCCAGGTACTCAAGCAGTGGGATGGCCACCCGCCTGGTGGTTCCCAGCACCTGCCGGGCCTGCGCCGCGGTAAAGGGCGCGGGCAGCCCGGCGAGCAGGCGGGCGGCCTCGGCGTCCGCGCCGGGCGCCAGCACGATCTGCTCGCTGATCCGCAGCAGCAGGCCGGCCCGTCCTGCTGCCGCGACGGCCCTGGCGTCCAGCCCGAGCTCCCGCAGGCGCGCCGCGTCGGGAGCGAGGAACGGCTCGGCCGCGAGATCACGCCGGAGCGTCCGGACTGCGGCCAGTACCTGGTCCGGCAGCGCCCGGCCGGCCTGCCCGCCCCCAGGGGCGGCCAGCCGGATGGAACCGTCCAGGATCGTGAGCGGCGGCTGGGCCAGCGCCTCGACGAGCCGGCGGTCCGGGACACCGAGCGCTGCCCTGGCCGCCTCCACCGGAAGGCCAGGCGCGAGCGGCTCACGCCGGGCGTGCGCCGCGACCGCTTCGGCCAGCCGGCCGCGCAGCGCGGCCCAGTACCCAGGATCGGCGATCCAGTCCCCGGTCACGGGTTCTGGATGACCGGTGACTCCCATCGCCCGCAGCAGGCTGGCCCGCAGCAGGCCGTGCCGGCCCAGCAGATCGGCGGCCGTCGGCAGGTCCGGCCAGGCCGCCAGCTCACCGGCGGCCGCGGCGGCGGCGCCACGGCGGCTCAGCGCGGGCGGTGCCACGTCCAGCACGGTAGCGCCGGTCACCGCGGGCCACGCGGCCCGGGCTGGCGGGACGCTAGCTGACTGGGCCTTTGCTGACTGGGCCTTTGCTGGCTGGGCCGCTCCGGCGGCGTCCCCGGGAACGCGCAGCAGCAGGCGGTCACCGACATGCAGCGGGAGGGCGTCCCGCAGGGTGAGCCTCGCGATCAGGCCGCCGAGCAGGCGCACCTGCGCGGTGCTGCGCGCGGAGCCGACGTGCACGGCCAGCTCCCGGGGCGGCCGCGGACCGGACGTGTCCGGCTGAGCCGCCAGCCGGACGTCCAGCACGGAGGTCAGCGTCCACTGGCCCGCGGTGACCAGGGCCATGCCCCGCGAGGCGGCTGCCCGGTCCGCGCCGCGGAGGTTGAGCGCAACCCGGGCCACCCCGCTGACCTGGTCCGCCGGCTCCTTCAGCGATTCGATCCCACGGATTCGCACTCGCTGCATCGAGGGGGTCAGCAGTAGCTCCTGGCCACGGCGCGCCGTGCCGGCCGGCAGGGTTCCGGTGACGACTGTTCCGCTGCCCTTGATACTGAACGAACGGTCCACCCACAGCCGCACCGGTGCCGCCGGGTCAGGCACCGGGAGGCTCGCCACCAGCCTGCCGAGAGCGCCGAGGAGGTCCGCGATCCCGTCACCGGTCACGGCGCTCACCGCGATGGCCTCCACCTGGCCGAGACTTGACCCGGCGATCCTGTCCCGCGCGTCACGCAGCACCGGGGCCGGGTCGGCCAGGTCTGCGCGGGTCACCGCGAGCACGCCGTGCCGGATGCCGAGTGCGTCCAGCGCGGCCAGGTGCTCCGCCGACTGCGGCATCCATCCCCCGTCAGCGGCCACGGTGAACAGGACGGCGGGCACTGGGCCGACGCCGGCCAGCATATTGGGCACGAAGCGCTCGTGCCCGGGCACGTCGACGAAGGCGACCTGATCGCCCGAGGGCAGCGTCAGCCAGGCGAACCCGAGGTCGATGGTGAGCCCGCGGCGCCGCTCCTCCGCCCAGCGGTCAGGTTCCATTCCGGTCAGCGTCCGCACCAGGGTGGACTTGCCGTGGTCCACGTGCCCGGCGGTGGCGATGACCTGCATGGGCCGTCAGCCGGCCGAGGGGCCTTGGCCCGCCGGGCCGGCCGCTGCGATCAGCCCGGCGGCAATCACGGCGGCGGCCAGTGCGTCGTCGTCCGCCGGGGGCACCGCCCTGAGGTCGAGCAGCAGGCGGCCGGCCTCGGTCCGGCCGATGACCGCGGGGTGCGTTCCGCTGTGTACTGCGTCGCTGCTGCGCAGCGGCCCGGCCAGCAGCTCGGGCAGGCTGACCGCCGCGCTCGGCAGGGTAACCCCCGGTGCGCCGCCACCCCCGACAACAGCCCGGCTCGGCACCGGCCGGGCGTCGACTCCGCGGCTGGCCAGTGCCGCGGAAAGCCGCTCGGCACGACGGGTGAGGGCATCTTCAGGCACGGTCAGGGCGGCGGCAACCGGGACCGGCGGGCCGACCAGGGTGGCCTCCAGGGCCGCCATGGTCATCTTCCCGACCCGCAGTGCCCGGGCCAGGGGATGCCGGGCGAGCTTGGTGATCAGGTCGCGGCGGCCGAGCAGCAGGCCGGCCTGCGGGCCGCCGAGGAGTTTGTCCCCGCTCGCGGTGACCAGGCCGGCGCCCGCGCGGAGCCAGGACCCGGCGTCCGGCTCGTCGGGCAGCACCGGGTGCGGGGCCAGCAGTCCCGAGCCGATGTCGCCGACCACCGGTACCCCGAGGCCCGCTAGCTCGGCGATGCTGGCCTGCGCGGTGAAGCCTTCGATGCGGTAGTTCGACGGGTGCACCTTGAGCAGGAAGCCGGTGTCCCGGCCCACCGCGGCCGCGTAGTCGGCTACGGTCGTCCGGTTCGTGGTGCCAACCTCGCGGATCCGGGCACCAGTCGATTCGAGCAGGTCAGGAAGCCGGAACCGGTCGCCGATCTCGATCAGCTCGCCACGGCTGATCACGATCTCGCGGCCCGCCGCCAGCGCGGTCGCCGCCAGGACCAGGGCCGCGGCGTTGTTGTTCACCACGTGGACGGCCTGCGCCGCGGGGACGGCGGCGGCCAGCGCGGCGAGGGCGCCTCTCCCCCGCCGGCCACGGGCCCCCGAGGAAAGGTCGAACTCCAGGTCGGTCCAGCCGGCCGCCGCCGCTACCGCGTGGATGGCTGCCTCCGACAACGGTGCCCGGCCGAGGTTTGTGTGCAGCAGCACCCCGGTCGCGTTGATCACCGGATGCAGCGAGGCGGACCCGGCCGGCAACGCGGCTACCGCCGCATCGGCCACCGCGTCCGGGGCGATCTGGCCTGCCCTGGCCTGTTCCTGTGCGCGGGCCACCGCCGCCTTGACCTGGGATCGGCCCAGCCGGTCCGCCGCCGCGGCCAGCCGTGGGTCAGCCAGCACCGCATCGGTGCGCGGCACGAGGCGGCGGGCATCCACGAGCGTGACCCTACCTGGCCCAGGGGCCGGTCAGGGAGACGATCACTGGCTCATGCTTAACCATCCCTGCCCCGGGTAGAGGCGGCGCCGCAGGCTCAATCCGTCCGCCTGCCCAAGGAGTGATCCAAATGGCTGGGATACTGCGAGTGCCCCGCAGCCGCGGTGCCCTCAGCGGCGTGCTGCTCATCTTGCTCGGCCTGTGGGGTGCGCTGATCCCGCTCGTCGGCCCCTACTTCGACTACGCCTATACCCCTGACACCGCTTGGTCGTTCAGCTCCGGCCAGGTCTGGCTGGAGATCGTGCCGGGCGTCGTTACCGTTGTCGGTGGTCTCGTCGTGCTCATCAGCGGCCTGCGCCCGGTGGCCATGTTTGGCGCATGGCTCGCCGCGCTCGGCGGTGCGTGGTTCGCGGTCGGAGTCCCGCTGAGCCCGCTGTGGACCCTGGGTGGCGTGCCCGCCATCGGGACGCCTGTTGGCGGGCCGGCCGTCCGAGCTGCTGAGCAGATCGGCTTCTTCACCGGGCTGGGCCTGGTCATCGCCTTTCTCGCGGCGATCGTCATCGGCCGCCTGTCCGTCGTCGGCGTCCGGGACGCCCGGCTCGCCGAGAGCCGTGAAGCCAGCCGCACCGCCCGCCGTGACGCGGAACTCGCCGAGGAGCGCAGGACGGCTGCGGACCGCAGGGTGGACGAGGAGGCTGCTGATGAGGCAGCGGATGACCCGATCAGCTACGACTCCACCGCTGGTGACGGAGCCAGTGACACACCAGCGTCGGCGAGGTCGGACCGGTAGCACCAATTCGGGGGCGCCTGCTGACCGTCCGCGGGCGTCCCCGGCTGACGCCGAGCCGGCTATGCGCGATTCAAGATTACGGACCCTGGAGTCCTTGACATTCTGTTGTGGGGCAGGACTATATGTCTGATGCTGTGTAGTCCTGTTGCGAGATATGCACGAACATGTTGGATCGAGATGGACGGGCGGTCCTCGCAACCTCACGGAGCGAGGAGTCATGGACCGAAATCGCACCAGCAAGCCCGGCGTCCCGGGCCAGGCCACCGACGGCACAGGTCAGGCAGGCGGTCCCTCACGCCGCGCCGTGCTGCGCGGCGCGGGAGCCGGCCTCGGGGTGGCCGCCCTGGCCCCGGTCTTCGGTGCGGGCGGCACTGCGGCCCTGGCGCAAACCCGGGTCACGGCGCGAGCCAGCGGCGCCCGGTCCGCCGATTTCGGGCAGGACTGGAAGTTCGCCCTCGTCAATCCGGACGGCATCACCGATCCGACGGGTGCGTACTCAGGCGCCCAGGCTTCCGGCTTCGACGACTCGGGCTGGCGGACGCTGGACGTCCCGCACGACTGGAGCATTGAGCTGACGCCGGTCCAGACCCCGACCACCAGCAGCGGCACCGGCTTCCTCCAGGGCGGCCTGGCCTGGTACCGGAAGACCTTCGTGCTCCCGGCGTCGATGTCGGGCAAGAAGATCTCGGTCGAGTTCGATGGCGTCTACATGAACTCCAACGTCTACCTCAACGGCCAATTGCTCGGTAACCACCCCTACGCCTACACCGGCTTCAGCTACGACATCACCGGCCAGGTGCACACGGACGGCGTCACCGCTGACGTGATCGCGGTCCAGGTGACGAACCAGCTTCCGAGCAGCCGCTGGTATTCCGGCAGTGGCATCTTCCGCAACGTCTACCTCGTCGCGACGGACCCGGTGCACGTCGCGCGGCACGGCACGTTCGTGACCACACCGGGGCTGGAGTCGGCCCTCGCGTCCGGGTCCGCCTCAGTCCAGGTCCAGACGGATGTCGCCAACGACGGCGCCGCGGCCGCGTCGGTGCAGGTGGCGATCACCATCACCAACCCGCACGGCAAGGCGGTGGCCCAGGGCACCGCGACGGTCAGCGTGCCCGCCGGGCAGGTGCAGAGCGCCACGATCACCGCGAAGGTGACCAACCCCGCTCTCTGGTCCACCGACAGCCCCAGCCTGTACAGCGTGCGGACCGACCTGTCCGTCGGCGGCACCCTGGTGGACAGCACCATGACCCAGTTCGGCATCAGGTATTTCGCCTTCGACCCGGCGGCCGGCTTCTCGCTCAACGGCCAGCACCTGAAGATCTATGGCGTCGACTTGCACGCGACGGAAGGCGCGGTGGGCTCGGCCGTGCGCTATGACGCGATGGTGCAGCAGATGGAACTGATGAAGAGCATGGGCGCCAACGCGCTGCGCACCGCGCACAACCCGCCTGCGCCCGAACTGGTGCAGGTCTGCGAGCGGCTGGGCATCCTGATGATGGTCGAGGCGTTCGACTGCTGGCACACCGGGAAGGTGGCCTTCGACTACCACCTCTACTTCGACGCGTGGAGCGACTCCGACATCAAGGAGATGGTCAACGCGTCCAAGAACTCGCCCGCGGTGGTGCTGTGGTCCATCGGCAACGAGACCCCGGACACCGGGTCGTCGCGCGGCCCCGGGATCGCCAAGCAGCTGATCGCCGACATCAGGTCGATCGACACGAGCCGCCCCGTGGTGATGGGCTCGGACAAGTACCGCAGTGTGCCCCGCACGGGCTCGCCGCAGGATCTGATCCTGCAGCAACTCGACGGCCTGGGCGTGAACTACAACACCGCCACGTCCATGGACGGCCTGCACGCCCAGTACCCGGGCAAGTTCCTGTTCTGCTCGGAGACGTCGTCAGAGGAATCCACCCGCGGTGTGTACCAGGACCCGCAGCTGCTCAACACCGGGGAGAACTACACGCCGGGCAAGCGCGCGACCTCCTCCTACGACAACAACCTGGCGTCCTGGACGATGAGCGGGGAGTACGAGCTGAAGAAGGACCGCGACCGCGAGTTCTGGGCGGGCGGCTTCCTGTGGTCCGGCCAGGACTACATCGGCGAGCCGACGCCCTACGACGTCTTCCCGGTCAAGGCATCCTTTTTCGGCGCGGTCGACACCGCCGGGTTCCCGAAGGATTTCTACCACCTGTTCAAGAGCCAGTGGACGACCGCTCCCATGGTGCACATCCTGCCGATGAACTGGACCAGCTACCTGCCCGGCGAGGCCGTGGCGGTCTGGGTCTACGCCAACGTCGCCACCGTGGAACTGTTCCTCAACGGAAAGTCGCTCGGCGCGAAGTCGTTCGACCAGAAGGTCACCACCTTCGGCCGCAAGTACCTGGAGACGACCGAGCCCACCGGGGATGACTACAACTACCCCTCAGGCAGCTACACCAGCCCCAACGGCAGCACCGGCAAGCTCCACCTGACCTGGAACGTGCCCTTCCAGCCGGGCCGCCTGACCGCTGTCGCGACGGCCGGCGGGCGCGTGGTCGCCCGGGACGAGATCAACACCGCCGGAGCGCCGCGGGCCATCACCCTCACCCCGGACAGGCGGGTCATCACCGCTGACGGGAAGTCGCTGTCGTTCCTGTCCGTCGGTGTGGTGGACCGCAGTGGCGTGCTGGTCCCGGACGCCAGTAATCTCATCCGGTTCGCCGTCAGCGGGCCGGGCGCGCTGGCCGGGGTGGACAATGGCCAGCAGGAGAACGCGCAGAGTTACCAGGCGTCCGCCGTCCCGGCCTTCAACGGCCGGGCGCTGGTGATCGTCAGGTCCACCGACCGGGCCGGAGCCATCAAAGTCACCGCCACCTCGCCCGGGCTGGCCTCAGCCAGCGCCACGATCAGCTCGGTGGCCGGCGACGGGTCCGCGGTCAGGCGCGCGGCGCCTGCCGCCCCGGCGGCCCTGCCGGCCAGCGCCGCCGCCACCTCGGGGCCGGCCGCCGATGCCAGTTTCTCCGGCGCGCCCAGCACACTGCCGGCGGCGATGCTGGACGGGGACCCGGCGACCGGATGGTCGAGTTACTACAACAAATCAGGCACCGCCAACCTGCATGCCGTGAGCGTGTCGCATGCCAGCGAATGGGTGTCGGTCAGCTGGCCCGGCCCGCAGGCCTTCACATCGGTCCAGGTGTCCTTCACTATCAGCGCCGCCCTCGCGCTGCCCGCCTCGATCACGGTGTCGTACTGGGACGGCCATGCCTTCAAGGCGGTGCGGAACCTGGCCATCAACTGGGCCACGGCATCCAACCAGCCGACCACGCTGACCTTCGACGCGGTGCACGCCACGCAGGTCAGGCTGGACATGACCAGCCCAGCGCCGGGCACGGCCACCGGGTTCCTGCAGATCGTCGAGCTCCAGGTGCTCAGCAACGGGGTGAATATCGCCGCGTCCCACTAGGGCACGTCCCAGCAGCCGCGGGCTCAGGGCGGCGCCAGCAGCACGCGCAGCGCCTCGGCGCCGCGCTCGTGCGGCACGAACAGGTGATCGTGGTGGATCGCGGCGATCACGTTGCAGCTGATGCCCGCATCGGCCAGGCGCCCGCTGAACCACGCGGTCATGCCCACGTCGGCCAGGGAGGAGTTGACCTCCAGCGTGATTCTCGCGGCCAGCCAGCCCGCGGACAGGCCCGCGGTGGCCGCCGCCGTCGCGGCGGCCACCAGGGTGAGCCCCTCGGCCTCGCGGATCACGGCGAAAGGCTCCAGGCCAGGCGGCACCTGCGCGGCCGTGACGAAGACATAGGCAACGGGATCCAGCCGGGGCCGCAGGCCACCGGACCGCCAGGTCAACGCTGCGCTCCCGGCCGGTCAGCCCGCGTAGAGCGTGTCGATGTCATCGGCGTACTTGGCGTGCACCACGCGGCGCTTCAGCTTCAGCGTCGGCGTCAGTTCCTCGCTCTCCGCGGTCCACTCGACGGGCAGCAGCCGCCACCGCTTGACCTGCTGGACGCGGGCCAGGCGCTCATTGGCCGCCGCGACCGCCTCGCCGACAGCGGCGAGCACTACCGGGTTCGCGGCCAGTCCGGCCAGTGAGCCGGCCTCGATGCCCCGCGCTCTCGCCCAGGCTGGGGCCACGTCGCCATCCAGGGTGAGCAGGGCCACCACGTACGGCCGCCGGTCGCCGAAGGCCAGCGCCTGGCCGACCAGCGGGTGCGCGACGAGCAGGTTCTCGATGGCCGCGGGCGCCACGTTCTCCCCGCCCGCGGTGATGATGAGTTCCTTCTTGCGGTCCACGACGGACAGGAAGCCGTCCTCATCCAGGCTCCCGATATCCCCGGTGTGCAGCCAGCCCCCGGTGTCGATCAGCTCGGCGGTCTGCTCGGGCCGGTTCAGGTAGCCGGGGGTGACGAGCGGGCCACGGACCAGGATCTCGCCATCATCCGCGATGCGCACTTCCATCCCGGGGAACGCCCGGCCAACCGTCCTGATCTTGAACTCCGCGGTGGTGTTGCTGGTGAACGCGCCGGTGGTCTCGGTCATCCCGTAGATATCGAGGATCTTCAGGCCCAGGCCGGCGAAGAACGCTGCGACCTCGGGCGGCAGCGGGGCCGCCGCACTCGACACCACGGTCGCCTCGCCGAGGCCGAGCATGGACCGGATGGGCGCCAGCACCTGCTCGTCGGCCTGCTGGAACGCCAGCTCCAGCTCCGCGGGGGTGCTGTGGCCGAACTGGCAGCTCTCGACATACCTGCGCCCAGTGTCCATGGCCTGCTGCACGGCCGCGCGCCTGGCCTCGTCCTGCTCCACGGCGAGCAGCGCCTGGATGCCCGCCTGCACCTTCTCCCACACTCTCGGCACGCCGAAGAAGGCCGTCGGCTTTACCCTCCCGACCACCTGGATGAGCGTGGCCGGGTCCGGGCAGAAGTTCACGTGCCCGGCCGTCGTGAGTGGCAGGTAGATGCTGAACATGCGCTCAGCGATGTGCGCGAGCGGCAGGTAGGACACCCACCGGACGCCCGGCTCGACGTTGCCCATGGCCTCGGCCGCCGCCACCTCGTACAGCACGTTGCGGTGGGTGAGCAGGACCCCCTTGGGGTCGCCCGTGGTGCCCGAGGTGTAGAGCAAGGTGACTGGGTCATCGGGCGTGATGGCGGCCTGCCGCCCGGCCACTGCGCTCCAGTCGGCCGCGTAGCGCTCGCTGCCCAGGGCAGCGAAGTCATCCCAGGTGATGTAGAGATCGCCAGGCGGGCAGACGGCGCTGTCCCGCACGATGATCTTGTTCAGGGCTGGCAGCCGGCCCAGCACCGGCTGCCAGCGGGCGAGTTCCGCCGCGCCGTCCAGCACCGCGATCCGCGCGCCGCAGTCGTTGGCGACGAAGCCGACCTGGTCCGCGGCGAGGGTGGCGTAGAACGTGACCGGCACCGCGCCGGCGTGCACGGCGCCAAGATCGGCGAGCACGTGCTCGGTCCGGTTCGGCAGCATCAGCGCGACACGCTCACCAGCCTGCAGGCCCAGGGCGACGAAACCGGCCGCGAGCGCCAGGGCCTGCTCCCTCGCCTGCGCCCAGCTCAGGGTCTCCGGGCCGTCCCGGCCAGCCTGGGAGAAGGCAGGGGCCTCGGCCGAGCGCTCCGCGGTGACCCGGAGCTGATCGCAGAGCGTCTTGCCCTCGATCGCCGTCTCAATCTCCGCTCGCTGCTGGAGGGGTGTGGTGGTCATGCATTTCTCCGTCCGGACCAGCCCCGCCGGGATCGGCGCAGCTCCGACTACCCAGCTTGGACTAACGACACAGCGGGGACCAGTGGCCCGGGGGACCAGTGGACCAACCGCCTGAACCGACACAGCCTGAAGCTCACCCAGCCTTCCTGGCAAGCCACCATGCCGCCACGCCGCCACGCCGCGACGAACCGCCGGCACCCGCTAGGTTCCTTACTATGACGATAACCGCGGGCGTCCGGCTGACCCAGTACGCGACCGGCGGGGGCTGCGCGTGCAAGATCCCTCCTGGCGAGCTGGAGGATGTGGTCTCCCGGCTGCTGGCCGGCGGCCCGGCGCCCGGGGCCGGCGCCGGGCCGGACAGGGCGCGCGACCTTCAGCGGGACCTGCTGATCGGCCTCGACCACGGCGACGACGCGGCCGTGCTGCGGATCAGCGGTAACCGGGCCATCGTGGCCACCGCCGACTTCTTCGGCCCGGTGGTGGACGACGCCTACACCTTCGGCCGGATCGCCGCGACCAACGCGCTGTCCGATGTCTACGCGGTGGGCGGTGAGCCGCTGGTCGCCCTCAACCTGCTCGGCTGGCCACGCGGCACGCTGCCGGTCGAACTCGCCGGCGAGGTACTCCGCGGCGGCCTGGACGCCGCCCGCGGCGCTGGCTGCCTGGTAGCGGGCGGTCACAGCATCGACGACCCGGAGCCAAAGTACGGCATGGCGGTGACCGGGCTCGCGGATCCGGACGCTCTGCTCCGCATCGATGCGGGTGCACCGGGACTGCCACTGAGCCTCACGAAGCCGATTGGGTCCGGGGTGCTCAACTCACGGCACAAGGCGACCGGGGAAATCTTCGAGCAGGCGATCGCGGTCATGACCACGCTGAACGCGGACGCCAGCCGGGCCGCGCTGGCCGGCGGACTGCGCTGTGCCACCGACATCACCGGTTTCGGGCTGCTCGGCCACCTGTTCAAATTGGCCAGGGCGAGCGGGGTGTCCGCCGTTCTCGACCATTCCGCGGTCCCGCTGATCGAGGGGGCCAGGGATGCGCTGCGCGCGGGGTACGTGCCGGGCGGGACGAAGCGGAACCTGGACTGGGTCATGCCGCACGCGGACTTCGGCAATCTGACGCAGGAAGATCTGCTGCTGCTCGCCGACGCACAGACATCGGGCGGTCTGCTGGTCGCTGGCGAGATCCCCGGTGCGCCGGTGATCGGGGAGCTCCGGCCCGCCACCGGGGCCACGCTGATCGTCCGCTGACGGGTGCGGCGTGCAGGTCAGGCTGGGCAGGATCCTGCGAACAGCGAGAGTGTGACGTGGTGAACCTGCGGCTGGTGGCCGATTCTCACGTCGAGCGCCACGCAGCCGCGGACCCGGCCGTTGGTGAAGGCGAAGCCCTGCGCGAAGAAGCCTGTCGTGCGCGAGCAAGAATGATAGGAAGCGGCGGCCACGCCTCCCACGGAAGAGTAAGGATTGTCGATAACGACCTGCCCGCGGGCCTGGGCTCCGATCGTGACCGTCACCGCCGACCCGGGCCGGAGAACGAAGGGGATCTTGTAGGACCTCCCACGGCGTCCGTAGCTGCGGTATCCGTAATCGGCTGGGTCCTCCGTGGCGAGCCGCTTCCCGTTGACGATGAACAGCGGGCCGATGGCCAGATCACCCGGCTGCGGCTGCCGTGGTACGGGCGGGTCGGGGTATCCGGGGACGGCCTCCTGTGCGCAGGACAGCATCAGCGGATTACCTGGGCTGCCGGTCCGCCCGGTGGCTCGCGGGCCGCTGGCCGCGCGCTGTGACGTTGGCGGAGGTGCGCGATGGGCTGCGCTGGAGATCCTGCCTGCCGTGCAGCCTGCAAGGATCGCGCAGGTCAACGCGGCCAGGGCTGGCGCAAGCAAGAGCGGCTGACCGCGCATGTGCCTATTCTGCCTGTCATCCCGCAGCCCGGTAACCGGGTCTGGCGGTGCGTTTCGGGCCCAGCCGGGCCGGCCCGGCCGGGACGGCAGCATGTCAGCGATCAGTCGGAGTCGGGCACCTGTCAAACCTTTGCTTGTTAGACACTTTCTTTACCCTTGCACGGGCATCTTCCCTGTCATGCCATTCGTCCTAGCAGTGGAGCATGTACCCCCCTCTGCCCGGGACCGCGTCCTGGAGCGCGCAGATATTCTCCGGGAAAGGATTATCGGTGTTTCCGGGAAGGCCGAGCCCAGACGACCTCATTCCGCGGATCAGCGACCGAGGCAGCACCAGGCTGGTCATTGGCGGCGCCGTGGCCTGCACCGTCGCCCTCGCGCTCTACGCCGTGAGCATGCGTGCCCATCCCGAGCACATGGAATTGAACTGGTTTGACTTCCGGGTGTACTGGGACGGCGGCCAGGTGGCGCGGCATTCCCCAGGCAGGCTCTATGCTTGGCGGCTCGGCCCGGAGGTGCGTTTTACCTACACGCCTTTTGCCGCCGTCTTGTTCAGCCTGCTGTCCCTGATGCCCTGGACTGTGGCCCGGTGGCTGATGACCGGGGCCAGCGTCACGGCCCTGCTGCTGGTCGTCTCGATGACCCTCCGCCAGCTGGGCTGGCCGGGCCGTCGCCGGCTGGGCGCGGTGCTGCTGTTCGGTGCGCTGGCCTTCTGGTTCCAGCCGGTGCAGCGCGCGATGCACCTGGGCCAGATCGAGCTGATCCTGATGGCGCTGATCGTGTGGGATCTGGGCCAGCCGTCACGGCGCTGGTGGCGCGGTGCCGGGATCGGCCTGGCGGCCGGCATCAAGCTGGTGCCGCTGGTCTTCATCCCGTACCTGCTGCTGACCGGACGGTTCCGGCAGGCCGGCGTGGCCATCGCGGTGCTGGCGGGCACGGTGATCGCTGGCTTCGGTGTGCTGCCGAGGGCCTCTCGGCAATGGTGGCTGACCGGGTACTTCCTGGGCGCCGGCCGGACCGGCGGCGTGGCGTCGCTGGCCAACCAGTCGCTGCGCGGCCTGCTCACCCGCCTGGCCGGAAGCGTGTCCGCCGCCGCGCCCGGCTCGCTGGCCGTGGCCATCCTGGTCGGGGTGATCGGCGTTCTGGGCGCGGCTGTCTTCTGCCAGTCAGGGCGGCCGGTGCACGGCTGGGCACTCTGCGCGCTCACCGGTCTGCTCGTCTCCCCGATCAGCTGGGACCACCACTGGGTGTGGATGGTGCCCGTCCTGGTCCTGCTCGCCGACACCGCGATGCGCAGCGAGCGAGCCTGGCGGTGGGGGTTGTGGGCCGCGGCGGCCGCGGTAGGGGTGGTGTTCTTTGACTGGCCGGGGTCGGTGCCCGGAGACGGCTCGCTGGTCCCCCGCGGAGTTCTGCCCCTGGTCTACGGCCCCGGCGAGCATCCCTACGGGGACCTGTACCACTGGCATGGGGCCGAGCTGCTGCTCGGGAATGCCTACGTGCTGGCGGGCCTGGTCTTGTTCGGTGCGATGATCGCGGCGGCCGCGGCGGCCCGGCCATCCCGGGCGTACCGCACGCCCCGCGGGTGGCTGGCGGACCCGTTCCCCCTGCCGCGCCGCAGCGAGGCGGACCGGGAATTGATCCGGAGCTTACGGGCCAGGTAGCGCCGGCTGGATAGCCGCAAACCGGGCAGCGGGGTCCTATCCGGTTCCTGGCCCGGCAAGAAGTCGCCGACGTGGCCGCTGGGGGTGGTGCGGTTAATTGATACTGCTCGTTATCATGTGAATGCGCTACGTAATAATGCGGGGTCGGGGCGGGGCTGGATCAACCAGCGCGGCACTGGAACGCGGCGCTGGCGCGGGAAGTGAGCCCGGGATCTGCCCAGGAGGAATCGTTCGTGGCGTTGCTCAAGGCTGAGGTCCCCGCGCCGCGCGCCCCGGCGCAGCGCCTGGCCCCGCTGCACCTGGCCCCGCTGCGCCTCACCGCGCTGGCGGCCCGCAGGCGCCGCAAGCTGGTGCTGCTGATCGGCGCCGTGGCACTGGCGGGCGCCATGTGCGTCTACGCGCTCAGCGTGGCCGCCCACCCGGCCGGCACCCTGCTTGGCGGGTACGACCTGCGGGTGTACCGCGACGCGGGGCTCATCACGCGGCACAACTCCGCGATCTTGTACCGCTGGCAGCTCGTCCCTGGAATCAGGTTCACCTACACTCCCTTCGCGGCCCTGCTTTTTGCTGCCGCCACCGTCCTCCCCTGGCTCGCGCTGAAGGCGGCGATGGCGGGCGCCAGCATCCTGGCCCTGGTGGTCACGGTCTGGATGACGTTCGGCGCCCTGGGCTGGCGCGGCCGGGCCCGGCTCGGCATCGTCTGCGCTATCGGGGCGGTGGCCTTCTGGACCGAGCCGGTTCAGCGCGCGCTGCATCTGGGCCAGGTCGAGCTGCTGCTGATGGTTCTCGTGGTCTGGGATCTTCGCCAGCCGTCCCGGCGCTGGTGGCAGGGCGCGGGCATCGGCCTGGCCGCGGGCATCAAGCTCGTCCCGCTCATCTTCATCCCCTACCTCGTGATCACCGGCCGGTTCCGGCAGGCCGCGGTGGCCGTGGCGGCGCTTGCGGCCACGGTCGCGGCCGGCTGGGCGGCGCTCCCCCGGGCCTCCGCGCAGTGGTGGCTCGGGCCCGAGTTCCTGCGCGCTGACCGGACCGGATTCGTCGGGTTTGTGGCGAACCAGTCGCTGCGCGGCGTGATCACCCGGCTGGCGGGCAGCGTTAACGCGGCGACCCCAGCCTGGCTGGCGATCTCCGCGGCTACCTTCGCGCTCGGCCTGATCGCGGCGGCCTTGCTGCACCACTCGGGGCGGACGGCGCAAGGCTGGGCCGCCTGCGCACTGACCGGGCTGCTCGTGTCGCCGATCAGCTGGGACCATCACTGGGTGTGGATCGCGCCGATCCTGGCCGTGCTGGCGGACCAGGCGGTGCGAGCGCGTGGGATACCCCGCTGGTCAGGGTGGGCGCTGCTGGCCGGGCTGGCGCTCATCTTCGGTGCCTGGCCGAGCCTGTGGCGCAGCCATGCGGCGCTCGTGCCGTGGGGGCTCATCTGGTATGCCCCCGGAACCCCGGCCGGCGCCTACAGTCAGGCCAGCCCGAGCGAGTACCACTGGCACGGGCTGGCGCTCCTCGCTGGCAATGCCTACATCCTGGCCGGGCTCGTGCTGTTCGCGATGATGGTCGGGTCAGCGGCCCGCGCCTGGCGGCCCCGCCGGGGCGGCGCCGCGCTGGCCCTGCTGCGCCCGCTACGGGCGGCCCCAGCCCCGCCGGGGGCTGCCGCAGCCCCGCCGCGGCACCTGGTCTTCGCCGAAGGCAGCCCGGCCGACGTAGCCTCATGAGGGCGAGATGTCGCGGGAGGCGGTCATGGCCGGCAGGACGGCGAGACGGCGGGTGCTGCGGGTCCGGGTACCCGCTGGGCCGGGTGATGACGCCCGCGCGGACCTGCTCGCGGTGGAAGAGCCGCTGGAGATCCGGATCGGCGGCGAGCCGCTGGCGGTGACCATGCGCACCCCCGGCGACGATATTGACCTGGCCGCGGGGTTCCTGGCCAGCGAAGGAGTCATCGCCTCGGCATCGGATGTCACGTCGATCAAGATGTGTGACGGCAACGTGGCCGACGTGACGCTGGGTCCCGGCGTCGCGCTGCCCGATGCGGGGCTGCGCCGGAACTTCCTGACCAGCAGCGCCTGCGGCGTCTGCGGCAAGGACAGCATCGACGCGATCCGGGTCCGGGCCAGTTACGACGTGTCTGCCGACCCGGTGCGGGTCTCCGCCGGGCTGCTCGTCTCGCTGCCGGACCGGCTGCGGGACGAGCAGCGGGTGTTCGCGAGCACTGGCGGGCTGCACGCGGCGGGGCTCTTCACGGCTGACGGCACGCTGCTCGCCCTGCGCGAGGATGTGGGCAGGCACAACGCGGTTGACAAGATCGTTGGCTGGGCGCTGCGCGACGAGCGGCTGCCGCTGGCCGGATGCGTTCTGCTGGTGAGCGGCCGAGCGTCATTCGAACTGGCCCAGAAAGCCCTGGTCGCGGGCATCCCCGTGCTGGCCGCGGTGTCCGCGCCGTCTTCGCTGGCCGCGGAACTCGCCGACGAGTCAGGCATGACCCTGATCGGCTTCCTGCGCGGGGCCTCGATGAACGTCTACACCGGGGCGCAGCGCCTGACGCCGTGAGTCCACACGGCTGCGCCAGGTAAGCGGATCGGCCGCCTGGGGCGTTGGAGTGTCGTGAGCCCAGAGCGAGACGATTTCGCCGAGTTTTACCAGGCATCCAAGGACGACTGCCTGCGGACGGTGGTGGCCAGCACAGGTGACCGGCAGGCGGCCGAGGATGCGGTCGCCGAGGCGTTCGCCCGGGCATGGGCGGCGTGGCGGACGGTGAGCCGTCACCCGGCGCCGCAGGCGTGGGTCGTGCGCACCGCGCTCAACGCCAACGTGTCGTGGTGGCGCCGCCGCCGCCGTGAGGTGGGCCTCGCCGGCCACGGCGCCGGGCCGCCGTGGCGTCCCGGCGCCGGGCGTACGGCACCTCCGGCTGATGGCCTGGCCGACAGCCCGGTCGACCAGGCCATCATGGCCGCCTTGCGGCAGCTCCCGGCCCGGCAGCGAGAGGTTATCGCGCTGCGGATCTTTCTCGATCTGGACACCGCGCACACGGCCGACGCCCTCGGCATCGCGCCCGGGACAGTGACGGCGCATCTGGCCCGCGCTATCGCCACGCTGCGCGAAAACTTCATGACCCACGAGGATGCGGAGATGCAGCCATGAAGGACGACGATCTGATGGCCGCGGTGCGGCAGCCCTTCGCCGGGATCACCATGACGATGCCACTGGATGCGGTGATCGCCCGGGGGCGGTCCAGGCGCCGGCGCCGGCGCCTGCCGGGGCTGACAGCGGCCACTGTGTCGGCCGTGGCGGGCGTGGCCCTGGTCGTGTCCGCGCTCGGTGGCGGCACCGGTCGCAGTGCCCCGGCGCCCGCCGATCTGGCCGCCTGGACCGTCGTCAGGCAGCCCAGCGGCATTATCGCCGTGACCGTGCGAGAACTCAGCGATCCGGCCGGTCTGCAGCGGACGCTGAACGCCGACAAGGTTCCGGCGGTTGTGGTCTTCGACGAGCCCGCGCACGCGGGGTGCGACTACTCCGGCCACACTTTGGCGATCCTGCGGAAGGTCCTGCAGCGACGGCCATCGGCCACCGGTGCGGTCTTCCTCATCGATCCGGCCGCCATCCCGAGCGGTGCCCGGCTATGGCTCGACGTCGGCTCCGCCACGGCCCGGCCCTCATCCCCCAGCCCGCAACCATCGGCGGGCAAGCCGAGCGGCATCGTGCGGCCCGGTCTGCCGGTCTGGGCAGTCGCGATAACGCTGCTCGCACCCGGCCGCGATTGCCCGTCGGGTTGACGGCCGGATAGCGGGTGGCGGGGCTCCATGAGCCCCGCCACCCGCCTGCGGGCACCGCCGCCACCGGATAATTCCGGTATGGCTTCAAACCGGGAGCGTCTCCGTGCGACCTTCGACCAGGACGCGGAACGCTATGACCGAGCACGCCCCGGCCACCCGGCAGCCCTCGTCGCGAGTCTGGCCGGGCTTGCCGGCATCGGGGCTGGCCGCCGGGTGCTGGAGATCGGGCCGGGCACGGGCCAGCTCACCGTGCCGCTCGCCCGGCTCGGCGGCCGTATCACCGCAGTGGAACTCGGCCCGAACCTGGCCGCGGTCACCCGCCGCAAGCTGGCCAGATTCCCGGATGCGCGGGTGGTGGTCACGGCGTTCGAGGACTGGCCGCTGCCTGCCGAGCCGTTCGACGCGGTGGTGTCGGCCACCGCGTTCCACTGGATCGACCCGGAAATCCGGTTCGCCAAGGCCGCCGCCGCACTGCGCCCCGGCGGGGTGCTGGCGATCGTCGGGACCGAGCATGTGGCCGGGGGCACGCCCGGGTTCTTCGAGGAAGCGCAGGCCTGTTACAAGCGCTGGGACCCGGGCACGCCGCCGGATGGCGTCCAGCTGCTCGCGGCGGCGAACGTGATGGCCCGCGAAAGGCGGCAGGCGGATGCCGACCTGGCGGCCACTGGCCTGTTCGCACCGGCCGGCTTCGGCGGCTACGAGGCCGAGGTGTCGTACTCCACCGCCAGCTATCTGGACACGCTGCGGACCTATTCCAGCACGCTCGGCATAGATCAGCAGGCCGGCGAAGGCCTGTTGCGCTGTCTGGCCGGCCTGATCGACTCCAGCTACGGTGGCCGGATCACCAAGCGCTACCTGTTCTGGCTGTACGTCGCCCGGCGGCCGGCCCGTGATCACGATGGATCGCCTGCGGGCGGCCACTGATCCACCGCGATCACGGCACTCCGCTGAAATTTTCCCCGGCCCTGAGCCGCTGACTGGCGCAGCGCCGCAGGCCAGGCGGCCGGCGCCCGCCGGGCGCAAGCCCGCGCGGGCCGGGGCGTTCCCGCGCGTCCATGGGCTGGATACGTTGTGGGCGCCGCTCCGGCGGCCCCGGCCCGCCTCTCCCGCTGGGGTCGCCGGGTCCGGTGCAGCCGGTCCTCCCCGCCGACCCTTGGAGCGCTGCCATGCGGAAGATGCACGCCCGTCGGATCCTCATCCTGCCCGCGGCCGGGGGCCTGCTCGCCGCGCTGTTAAGCGCGGTCAGCTCAAGCCCGGCCGGTGCCGCGCTGGCCAGCGTGCCGCACTACAGCCTGCCGCTGGCGGTGCAGGAATCGCTGTACTTCTACGACGCGCAGAAGTCCGGCCCCGCGCGCACCGACGGGGACCAGCCACTGGACTGGCGCGGTGACTCCGAGCCAACCGACAGCTGCGTGCCGCTGGTGCCGAAGTCGGCCACCGTGCCCAACGGCGTGAACATGTCGGCCGCGTTCATCGCGGCGAACAAGTCCGTGCTGGACCCGGGCAACACCGGCTGTGTGAACCTGTCCGGCGGCTTCCACGATGCGGGCGACCACGTCAAGTTCGGCTTGCCGCAAAGCTACGCCGCGTCCGTCCTGGGCTGGGGCATGTACGAATTCCCGCAGGCCTACCAGGCGACCAGTACCTGGAACCACGGGCTGGATGAGATGAAGTGGTTCAGCGACTACTTCCTGCGCTCCACGTTCCTGAACTCCTCCGGCCAGGTGGTGGCGTTCGCCTACCAGGTCGGCGAGGGCTCGGTGGACCACGACTACTGGGGCCCCTCCGAACTGCAGAGCCCGGCCCTGTACCCGCGGCCGGCTTACTTCGCGACGGCGCAGGCCCCGGCCGCCGACCAGGCGGCCAGCGCGGCCGCGGCGCTGGCCGTTGAGTCCCTGCTGACCGCCAGCAGCAACGCGGCCTACTCGGCGAAGTGCCTGCAGTACGCCGAGGCGCTGTACGCCTTCGCGCGGGCCAACCCCGGCACCGGCTACTCCGGGGGCTTCTACAATTCCAGCGGCTACGTGAGCGAGGAAGCGTGGGCGGCGGACTGGCTCTACCTCGCGACCAGCAACCTCAGCTACATCAACGACATCATCTCGACCAACTCCAGCGGCGCCTACAGCGGCTACCTGAGCAACATCATCACCAGCGCGGGCTCCACCTGGCAGAACACCTGGGTGATGAGCTGGGACGCACGCTGGGGCGGCGTGTTCTCGGTGCTCGACCCGATCGTCGCGGGGAATGCCAGCGTCCCGGCCGCGACCCAGACGGCCATCCACTACTTCAACAAGTGGCAGGTCCAGTACTGGTCGCACGTGCCGCACGACTCCTCGGCCGACACGAACTTCATCGCGACCACCCCGGCCGGGTTCTCCTACCTCACCAGCTGGGGCGCGGCCCGGTACAACACCGCCGCGCAGCTTGAAGCGCTGGTCTACCGGAAGAGCTTCCCGGCGGACCCGCAGAGCGCGGCGTTCAGCGACTGGGCGATGGGCCAGATGAACTACCTGATGGGCGACAACCCGGCGAAGTGGTCCTACATCGTGGGCTTCGGCAGTACCACCCCGGGCGTCGGCTCGGAGGTGGGCGGCACGGCGACCGCGGCATCACACCCGCACCACGGCGATGCCCAGGGATCGCTGACCAACAGCCAGAGTGACCCGCTCAATGACCGGCACATCCTGTGGGGCGCGCTGGTGGGCGGGCCCAGTGCCACGGACCAGCCAGACGACGTGACCACCGACTTCGTGCTCAACGAGGTCGCCGTGGACTACAACGCGGCCATGGTCGGCGCGCTGGCCGGGCTCTACCAGTACTACGGGCCGGGCCAGACGATGACCGCGTTCACCCCGCCCGCCGAGCCGGCCGGCACCCCGTACTTCGCGAACGCGACGCTGAACCAGGACAGCAACCAGGGCAGCCAGATCACGGTCACCGTCAACAACGTGGCCGCCGACCCGCCGCACTTCGAGACCGACATGAGCGCCCGGGTCTACTTCGACATCAGCTCGATCTACGCGCAGGGCCAGACCATCAGCAACATCACCACCCCGGTGTACTACGACGCGGCCGGCCAGATCGATGGCACCCCGACCTCGCTGAGTGCTCCGGTGCAGTGGGGTGATGCGAACAGCTGCGTCTACTACGTCACGATCAACTGGACCGGCGACAAGATCGGGCTGCCGCCGTCGCGGGCCTTCGAGTTCGGCATCAACTCGGCGATCGGGCCGAACTTCAAGTACTACTGGAGCTCCGCCGCCTCGCCGAGCCTCACCGGCCTGGCCGCGGGGACCTACACCGCGACGCCTGACCCGAATATCCCGGTGTATGTCGGCGGCCAGCTCGCCTACGGCCAGACGCCGCCGCTCACCGCCGACGAGAAATGCGCGCCCGGCGGATCGGGCGGGTCCGGCGGAGGGTCAGGCACGCCCTCGGTGACCGCCGAGTATGAGACCTCCGCGACGGCGGCCACCACCTCCACCATCAGCAACCAGATCGAGCTGGCCAACACCGGCACCAGCGCGATCCCGCTGTCCAGCCTCACGATCCGTTACTGGTTCACCGAGGATGGCAGCCAGGCGCTGCAGTACGCGTGTGACTACGCCCCAGTCGGCTGCGCCACGGTGGCCGGCGGCTTCGCGACGGTCAGCCCGGGGAGAACCGGCGCCGACCACTACCTGCAGATCGGCTTTACCGGCGGAGCCGGCTCACTGGCCCCGGGCGCGAGTACCGGCGGCATACAGAACCGCATCTACCAGGCGAACTACGCGACCATGACGCAGACGAACGACTACTCGTTCAACGCGGCCGACGCGAGCTTCACGGCGAACCCGCACATCACCGTCTACGACAACGGCACCCTGATCTACGGCACGGAGCCGTAAGGCAGCCCCCGTACCGCGATCGCGGTCGCCGGTCTCCTCATCCTGACCACCCCGATCCTGCTCCCCCGCCGCGGCCACGCGCCATGCTGCGAGCGAGAACTGACCGGGAGTCACACATGACTCACCGCAACCCGGCACTGACTGGCCGCCGATAAGCGGCCTGCCATGCCGGTCAGCCGCGCGGCCGGCGCTACCTCGCGCTCGCGGGATCGGCCAGGCCCCAGCGGCGGCGGATCCGGCCATCGGCGATGTTGAACAGGCCATCCACCATGATGCCGAGCAGCAGGATCACGATCATGATCGAAATCGCCCCCGGCATGTCGGTCTGGTCCTGGTCGTTGGACAGCAGTACGCCGATCGACGAGGTGTTGGCGATGATCACCAGCAGTTCGCCCGCCATCAGGCTGCGCCAGGCGAACGCCCAGCCCTGCTTGAGGCCGGCCACATAGGTCGGCAGCGACGCGGGCAGGATCAGATGCCGGTACAGCGCGATCCGGCGCAGGCCCATGGTCTTGCCCGCCCGCAGCAGCAGCGGCGGGGTGTAGTCCACCCCCGCGATCAGGCCGTTGGCGATCGACGGCGCGGCGCCCAGCACGATGACGAACAGGATGGCGGAGGTATTCAACCCGAAAAAAATGATCGCGAACGGGAACCAGGCGATGGACGGCATCGTCTGCAGGCCGGTGATCAGCGATCCGACCGCCGCGCGCAGCGGCGCGATCCGGGACACCAGGGCGCCGATGCACGAGCCGATGATCAGGGCCAGCCCGAAGCCGATGACGGCGCGCTTCATGGTGGTGCCGATGGCCGACCAGAGCAGCGTGTGGTGCGCCTGACCCCACAGGTCAGGGAGCACCGTGGCTGGCCCGGGGAAGACCGCCGGGCTCTTCCAGCCGCTGAGGTAGACGAGTTCCCAGAGTCCGAGGACGATCGCCAGGGCGAGCAGTTTCGGCCAGGCGGCGACCCAGATCTTCTCCGGGAGCCGCCGCCGTGGTGTGACCTGGACCAGGTCCAGGTTGTCCAGTCCGGCGATCGCCGCCGCCGGGGTCTCCGTCGGCGGGGTGCCATGCGCCGAGGTGTCAACTGCCATGGCGGATCACCTCTTCGCGTAGCTGGGCCTTGATCTTGATCGCCAGATCGACGGTATTGGCCGAGTCCATGCCGCGCGGCCGGTCCAGGTCGACCTTGAAGTCCCCGATGACCCGGCCGGGCCGGCTGCTGAGCAGGACGACCCGGTCGCCGAGCCGGACCGCCTCGCGCACCTCGTGGGTGACGAAGAGCACGGTCAGGCCGCGCCGCCGCCAGAGCCCCTCCAGTACCTCGTGCAGCAGGTCGCGGGTCATCGCGTCGAGGGCGCCGAACGGCTCGTCCATCAGCAGCACGTCCGCTTCCTGGCCGAGGGCACGGGCCAGCGCGACCCGCTGCCGCATCCCGCCGGACAGCTCGTGCGGCCGCTTGCCGCCGAACCCGCCGAGGTGCACCAGTTCCAGCAGCTCGGCGGCCCGCTCCCGGCGCTCCGCCCGGGACACCCCGGTGGCCCGCAGGGCCAGCTCGATATTCCGGGTCGCGGTGAGCCAGGGGAACAGGGCCGGCTCCTGGAACATGAGCGCGACCCGGTTACCGTTCGTGGCTATCCCGCCGGACGTCGGCCGGTCCAGGCCAGCCACCAGGGACAGCAGGGTGCTCTTGCCGCAGCCGGAGGCGCCGATCAGGCAGACGAACTCACCCGGCGCCGCGGACAGGGACACCCGGTCGAGGGCGACCACCGCCGCGGGTCCCCGGCCGAACGTCTTGGAGACCTCGCTGATCCGGATCGCCTCATCCGGCCGGGCACTGTCTGGCCGGGCACTGTCTGGCCCGGCGCTGTTTTGCCCGGCGCTGTTTGGCCCGGCGCTGTTTTGCCCGGCTTCCTGTGCGGCCCGGGCCCCCAGCCTGATCCGGCGGGAGTCCGGACGCGCTGACGCCCCCGGAGGGGTGTCCAGGGGCGCAGCGCGATCTGGGATAACACTCATGCACTCACCTCAAGAGCTCACGTTTGGCTCGCCGGCCGCGGTCAGCAGCGTGTTCAGCGGGCTGAGGTCGTAGATGCCGGACAGGTTCACGGGCTTGAGCAGCCCGACCGCCTCCGCGTGCTTCGCGTCCGCGGCCAGCGAGGACGCTATCGGGTCGTTGGTGAAGGTGATTTCCTTAAAGGCCGCCGCCAGGATGGCTGGCTTCAGCCCTTTGCCGGTGAGCTTGGTCAGCTCCGCGTTGGCCGCCGTCTCCGCGGCGGCCTGGCTCTTGGCGATGTAGTCGTTCGCCTGGACCTGCCCCTTGAGCAGCCCGTTGACCGCACTGGCGTGCGCCTTGAGGAACGACTGCGTGACGACCAGGTCGGTAGTGACGAACTTGCCGCCGGGCCACAGGCTGGCCTCGTTTACCAGGGTCTTCCCGCCGTCGGCCAGCATCTCGGCGTCATAGGGTGCGGGCTCCCAGCCGCCGGCGATCTGGCCTGACTTGAATTCCAGCACAGCAGCGGAGTTGGGCTTGGTCGGCTTGATGGGGACATCCCCGCCGCCGGTCTCAGTGGCGGTCAGCCCTTGCTGCTTCAGCCAGTAGCGCAGCGACACATCCTGGGTGTTGCCAAGTGACGGCGTGGCCAGCGACTGGCCCTTGAGCTGGGCAGCACTGGTGATGCTCGGCTTCACGACCAGCGACGCACCACCCGACGCCGCGCCCGAGATGATCTTGAGGGCGGTGCCGTTCGACTTCTGCCAGGCGTTGATCGCCGGGTTCGGGCCCACATAGGCGGCGTCAAGCTGGCCGGCCAGGATCGCGGTCGTTTCCTCGGTCCCGCTGTTGAAGATCTTGACGCTGAGGGTGACGTTCTTGCCCAGGCTCTCGGTGAAGAAGCCCTTGTCCACTCCCACCAGGGCCGGTGCGTGGGTGATGTTGGCCAGGAAGCCCAGCCGGAGCGTCACCTTGGCCGAGCTGGAACCGGAGCCGGAGGAGCCGGAGGACGAGCCACATCCGGCCGCCAGCACAGTAACAGCGACTGCTCCCGCAGCAATAAGCGCTCGTCGCATTAAGGTCCACCTTATCGATCAGGTTGGTAGGTATTACAGAATTAAACCACACCGCAGGACTGCTGGACCCATGCTGTGAAGTTGTACCCCTACCAGGGCTTTTATCCTGATTTAGGCATCAGCCCGTCACTGTCCGCTGATCTTGTGGCGGCACCAGCGCGGCCGCAGGGTTCTCCCCCGGCTCCGGCGGCTGTCCCTCAGGGGGTGGCGGACAGGGTGGGCGCGGCGATCGGGTGGCCCTGGAACAGGATCGCCGCGACCTGCGTCACCGTATCGGTGCCGTCCTGATAGCCGCCGTCCCCTTCCAGGCTGTTCATCATGCTCAGGGTGTACTGGGCGCCGGGGGCGGCGAAGCCGGCCGAATCGATGATCCAGCCGGGCTTCTCCACCGACCAGCCGTCCTTGTTGCCTGGCTCGTTGGCCGGGCCCGCGCCCCAGACCCCGAAATGCTGCACGCTCGCGACATGGCGGAGTTCGTAGACCAGGTAGCTGCTCACCGAGGACGGCAGCGACCCGAGGACGTAGTTGACGAGCCGGTCCAGGTCCTCCGGGGTGCAGGTCATCTCACCCCAGTAGGCCCCGGTGACACCCTGCTGCGGCAGGTAGCGGGCAGTGGTCAGCCCGATCCGCGGGAAGTAGCTGGTGTAGAAGGAGGCGCCGTACTTGAACCACAGGGAGTCCGCCGCGTTGTCGTCGCTCACGTGCAGCATCTGGTACATCAGGGCGCGGTCGGAACTGCTGAGGTGGATGACTCCCACCTGGTTCTGCGCCAGCAGCGTCGTGGCGATCGCCAGCTTGCTCGTGGAGGCCATGTAGATCTGGCTGCCGGCGTACTTATTGCGCCACACCGCGCCGCTGCGCCGGTCACGCAGCACGATCCCGATCATGCCGGGCCTGGTTTTGAGGAAGTCCTCCACCGCCGCGATCCGGGTCCGCATGGCGCAGGAGAAACCCGTGGGGGTAGCGGCGGGGCATGGCACGGGCGCTGTCGGCGAATACCGGTCCGGCGTCGGCGAGGGCGGCCCGGTGGGCCGGGCCGCGGCCGCCGGGCCTGCCCCGGCCAAGCTGGCCTGCGAACCGGGCAGCAGCCCGCACCCGGCCAGGGCGCCTGATGCCAGCAGGCACGCCGCGACCGCGAGCGCCCCGGCCCGGCTGCCCGGGCCTGCGATGACCGAACGGAAGTGCACGGCACCTGAGCATACGGAGCAGTGATCTATCGCGGGCGCGGATCACCGTGTTCCGGGCATCCGGGACGCCAGGCATCCGGCGTATCCCGCCGGGGCGGCCTCGACGCCGCGGGCAGGGACGGCGGGGTATCCCGATTGGTGCTGGCAAGCTGGCATCTGTGCGGGAAGATGGCAGCGATGCGTCACATCGATAGACTCGCCGCGGCGGACTTCCTGCGGCCTCAGCCGCCGGGGGTCTCGATGTCGACGCCGTCCACGGATGGGAACTTCTGCAAGCACTGCTCCAGCCGGGCCAGGTCGGCATCGCTGGCGTGGTCGACCCGGTACCGCACGTCGTACAGAAGGTCGGATGCCTTGTGATCGGTCGGGAGCGGTTCCGGCTTGGCCTGCGGGACGTGGGAGCACGCGGCCCGGACCTTCAGCCGGGCCGCATTGGTCGTGCCGTCCTGGAAATGGACTACCGCCTCCTGCTGGCCGAGGGCCGCGTCGAACTTGGCACAGCCTGCGGTGGCCAGGAGCATCGCGCCGGTGATCGCTGCCGCCGCGGCACGGCCGCGGCGCGGCGCGGCGGGACTGGGGGATGGTCGCACGGGGGCCAGCCTACGGGGAGGGTCCGTGGCCGGACTGATTGAGGACTACGCGATCATCGGCGACATGCAGTCCGCGGCCCTGGTCGGCCGCGACGGCTCGATCGACTGGCTCTGCCTGCCCCGGTTCGACTCCCCCGCCTGCTTCGCGGCGCTGCTCGGCACTGAGCGCAACGGGCACTGGCGGATCGCCCCGGCCGGCGCCGGGGCGGCCCCCGAATTGATACGGCGCTACCAGGGCGACACCCTGATCCTGGAGACTGACTGGCACACCGGGGGCGGCCTGGTCAGGGTGATCGATTTCATGCCGCCCAGGGACAGCAAGCCGCCGGTCATCGTACGGATCGTGGAAGGGGTGGAGGGCAGCGTCGAGATGGACTGCACGCTGCGCATCCGCTTCGGCTATGGCCAGGTACTCCCGTGGGTGCGCCGCCGGGATGGTGACATCCACGCGATCGCCGGGCCTGATTCGGTCTGGCTGGACACCCCGATCGCGCTGGCCGGCCGGAACCTCGCGCACCAGGCGACGTTCACGGTCACCGCGGGCGAGCGGGTGCCGTTCGCGTTCACCTGGATGCCGTCGCACGAGGGGGAGCCCGAGGCCGTCGATGCCTTTCAGGCGCACCGCGTGACCGAGCAGTTCTGGCTGGACTGGGTCTCCCGCTGCACCTACCACGGACGGCACCGCGAGGCGGTGGTCCGGTCGCTGATCACCCTGAAGGCGCTCACCTACGCACCGACCGGCGGCATCGTGGCCGCCGCCACCACGTCGCTGCCGGAGGACATCGGCGGCGTGCGGAACTGGGACTACCGGTATTGCTGGCTGCGCGATGCGACCATCACGCTGGAGGCGCTGCTGCGCACCGGCTACACGCAGGAGGCCCTGGCCTGGCGGGCGTGGCTGGGCCGGGCGGTGGCGGGCGATCCGGGCGATGTCCAGATCATGTACGGGGTGGCCGGTGAGCGCAGGCTCCCCGAGTGGGAGGCGGACTGGCTGCCCGGCTACGAGGGCTCCGCGCCGGTGCGGATCGGCAACGCCGCGGTCAACCAGCGCCAGCTCGACGTCTACGGGGAAGTCATCGACGCGCTGACGCTGGGCGGCCGGTCCGGGATCAAGGCCGACCGGCACTCCTGGTCGCTGCAGCGGGCCCTGCTCAAGTTCCTGGAAGCGCACTGGGATGAGCCGGACGAGGGCATCTGGGAGGTGCGCGGCCCGCGGCGGCACTTCGTGCACTCGAAGGTGATGGCCTGGGTCGCCTTCGACCGGGGCGTCCAGGCGGCGGAGGCGGGCATGCCTGGTCCCGCGGACCGGTGGCGGGAGCTGCGCGACGTCATCCACCAGGAGATCTGCGAGAATGGGTTCAACCCGCAGCGGGGCGCCTTCACCCAGTATTACGGCTCGGCCGAGCTGGACGCCGCGGTGCTGCTCATCCCCGAGGTCGGCTTCCTGCCGCCGACCGACCCGCGGGTCGTCTCCACGGTGGAGGCCATCCAGCGCGAGCTCGTCACTGACGGGCTGGTCCGCCGTTACCAGCTCCCCGAGCCGTCGGTGACCGCGGGGCCTGCCGTCGACGGCCTGACCGGCAGCGAGGGCGCGTTCCTGGCCTGCAGTTTCTGGCTGGCCAACGCCTTGCACATGATCGGCCGCGATGAGGAGGCACACGAGCTCTTCGACCGGCTGCTCGCGCTGCGCAACGACGTCGGACTACTGAGTGAGGAATACGACCCGCGGTACGCACGGCAGGTCGGCAACACGCCACAGGCGTTCAGCCATGTGCCGCTCATCCAGGCCGCGCTCAACATCGACCTGCACGCGGGTGCGCATTGCCGCCGGTCGGCCAGGGATGAGCCGGTCTTCTCCGGGTTCGGCGAGCCGTGACCGCAATGCCCCGTTCCACCGCGGATCCAGGTGAATTCCGGCCCGGCGGCGTGTCGCCGGTGTCCCCCCCGGCCAGCTCCCAGTCACCGCGGCCGCACATCCTGGTGGTCAACGGCCGGAAAGTCCGGCAGCCGGTCTTCGTCATCGGTGCCCCCTGCTCGGGAACGGACGTACTGGCCCGCGCGCTGAAGAGGTCGGCTGGCTTCCATGTCACCCTCGGGCAGCGCTGGGTCCTGCCGGTGGTGCACGCCTTCGCCCGGCGCCCGTCGATCTCCCGCGGCCGGGGCGACGCGGCGGCCACGGTACTCCGCGACGCGTTCGCCCAGGCCTGGCAGGTCACCCCGGACTGCTGCCTGGGCTGCACCCCGCAATGCCGCGAGGCGGGCCGCCTGGACAGCGTCGGCCCGTGCGTGAGCCCGCGCGGCATCACCCGGTACGGCGACGCCAGCCCGGATCTGCTGTATTGCGCCGAAGGCCTGGTGGACGCCTTCCCGGATGCCCGCCTCGTGCAGATCATCAGGGATGGCCGGGACGTGGTGGCGGCGATGCTGAGCGACCCTGCGGTGCTGGCCTGGTTCAAGCCGGGCTTCGTGAACGTGGACACCGAGTTTCCGAACCCGCTGCTCGGCGTCGAAACCGAGCCGGATCGCGCCGCCTGGCCCGGCCTGTCCCTGGCCGGCAAGTGCGCGATGCGCTGGCGCGGGACGGTGCGGCAGATGGCCCGGTTGCGCGGCCAGCTGGCCGCCGGACAGCTGATCACGCTCCGCTATGAGCAGATGGTCCGCCAGCCGGCCGCCGCGGCCTCGGCCATGTCGGACTTCCTGGGTACCGCTGTGTCCCCGCTGGAACTGCCGACCGCCCCCTCTTCGGTGCCGGGCCGCCCGCCGGCCAGCGAGCCCGGGGCCTGGCGCCGGACGCTGAGCCCGGCGCAGGCTGCGGAGATAGAGAGCATCGCCGGTGACGAGCTGCGCCGGGTAGGTTACGGCGCCTGACCCGCTTGCGCTCCGGGCCGGTTCCGTCACGGGGCTTGACCTTTCCCCTTGGTGAACCTGCACGCTCTACTGGCCGGGCATCGGGCCCGGTAGCGGAGGGAAGCATCGTGACCGAGCAATGGCTGTCGATCGGGGACTTCGCCGCGCGGTGCCGGCTCTCACCCAAGGCGCTGCGCCTGTACGGCGAGATGGGCCTGCTTGTGCCGGAGCATGTGGACGCCACGACCGGGTACCGCTGGTATTCGGCCGGGCAACTGCAACGGGCCCGCGTGGTAGCCGTGCTACGCCAGCTGCAGATGCCGTTGAGCCGGATCGGCGAGGTCGTTGACCTGCCACCGGCCGAGGCTGCGGCGGCGGTCGGCAGCTACTGGGCCGAGGTCGAGCTCGCGGTGCGCGGGCGCCGGGCGGTTGCGGACTACCTCCGCGGACTTCTGGAAGGCGGAAAGCAGACCATGGAACACACCTATGACGTGCAACTGCGCAGCATCCCGGCGCGCGCCGTGCTCAGCGGCATGCGGCACGTGCACACGGCGGACGCGGGCGCGGTCCTCGGCCGCCTGCTCGGCCGGATGGCGGGGGCAGGCCCGGGACTGGCCGGCATCGAGGGCTGCCCGTACACCACCTACTACGGCGCGGTCAGCGAGGACAGCGACGGGCCGGTCGAGGTCGTCCGCCCGATGGCCGACCTGCCGCAGGCGCAGCGGGCCGCGGCGGATCAGGAAGACCTGCAGGCCCGGACGGAAGCCGCGCACGACGAGGCGTACGTGCGGTTGACCATGGCGCAGGTCGGCTGGCCGGAGCAGCTGCCGGTGCTGGACGCCATCGAGGAGCACGTGCGGCAGCTCGGCCGCGAGCCCGCGACCGCGCCCCGCCAGGTGATGATCGCGGACTGGCGGACGGCCGGGCCTGACACTCCGGCCTGCGATCTGGCGGTGCCGCTCAAGCCAGCGTGACTGGCGGTGCCGCTCAAGCCAGCGTGACTGGCTGGGCGGGCTCCTGGCGGGCGAACTGCGTGAGGTACAGCTCGGCATACAGGCCGCCGGCGGCGAGCAGTTCATCATGCGTGCCGTGCTCGTGGATCTGGCCGCCGTCGATGACGAGGATCTGATCCGCCTCACGGATGGTCGACAGCCGGTGCGCGATGACCAGCGAGGTGCGCCCGTTCAGCGCGGTCTTGAGGGCGCGCTGAACGGCCACCTCCGACTCGGAGTCGAGATGGGCCGTGGCCTCGTCCAGCACGACCACCGATGGCGCCTTCAGCAGCAGCCGGGCGATCGCGAGGCGCTGCTTCTCGCCGCCGGACAGCCGGTACCCCCGGTCCCCCACGACGGTGTCGAGGCCATCGGGAAGCACCGCGATCATGTCCCAGATCTGCGCGGACCGGCAGGCCTCGATCAGCTCGTCCTCGGCGGCCGCGGGCCGGGCGTAGCTGAGGTTGGCCCGGATGGTGTCGTGGAACATGTGCGCGTCCTGGGTCACCGCCCCGACCACGTCATGCAGCGAGTCCAGGGTCACCTCTCGCAGGTCCTGGCCGCCGATGCGGACGGCTCCCCCGGACGGGTCATACAGCCGCGACACCAGGTGGGTGATGGTGGTCTTGCCCGCGCCTGATGGGCCGACCAGCGCCGTGAGCTGGCCGGACGGCGCGATGAAACTGATGTCACGCAGCACGTCGGCCGGGCGATCGGCGCGTTCGTGCACCTTGACCGCGATCGACTCCAGGGAGGCCAGCGAAACCTCATCGGCGGCCGGGTAGCGGAACGACACGTGGTCGAACTCGACGGCCGGCGCCGCGGGTGTCCCGCCGTTGGCTGCCTCGGCCCTGCTGCGCAGCGGCGCCGCACCTGGCTGCTCCGCGATCAGCGGCTTCAGGTCGAGCACCTCAAAGACCCGGTCGAAGCTGACCAGGGCGGTCATCACGTCCACCTGCACGTTCGACAGTGAGGTGATCGGGCCGTAGAGCCGGCCAAGCAGCGCGGTCAGCGCGACCAGGGTGCCCAGCTGGAAATCGCCATGGATGACCAGGCCACCGCCGAGTCCGTAGACGACGGCGGTGGCCACCGACGCCAGCAGGCTCAGCGCGATGAACAGCGTGCTGCCATACATGGCCTGGACCACGCCGATGTCCCGGACCCGGGCGGCCCGGTTCGCGAAAACGCGCGCCTCGTCGTCCGGGCGGCCGAACAGCTTGACCAGCATCGCGCCCGCGACATTGAACCGCTCGGTCATGGTCGAGCCCAGCTCGGCGTCGAGCTGCATCGATTCGCGGGTCAGCCGCTGCAGCCGGCGGCCGACCAGCCGGGCCGGGATGACGAACACCGGCAGCAGCACCAGCGAAACCACGGTGACCAGCCAGGACAGGTACAGCATGGCGCCGAGCACCAGGATCAGGCTGAGCACGTTGGACACGACCGAAGACAGCGTGGAAGTGATCGCTTGCTGCGCCCCGATGACATCGCTGTTCAGCCTGCTGACCAGTGACCCGGTCTGCGCCCGGGTGAAAAACGCGATCGGCTGCTGCTGCACGTGCTTGAACACCTGGGTGCGCAGGTCGTAGATGAGCCCCTCGCCGATCCGCGACGAGAACCAGCGCTGGGCGATGCCGAGCCCGGCGCCGAGCACCGCGAGGGCGGCGACCACCCCGGCGACCCAGAGCACGAGGCCGGTGTCGCGGCGCAGGATGCCGTTGACGATGGTCCGCAGGAGCAGCGGCACGGCGACCGAGGCGACCGAGGCCAGCGCGGTGGCGGTCAGGAAGAGGGCTAGCTGGGCGCGGTAGGGCCGTGCGTAGGACGCGATCCTGCGCACACTGCCCTTCTTGAGCCGCTGGTGGGTAACGGAGCCGTCCCGCGTGAACGACCGCATCGCATGCCAGCTTGACCCGTACATGAGCGCAGCAACGTCCTTCCTGGCCAGGATCTTCCCGTGTCAGCTGAGGGCGAACCGCGGCTCAGTGCCGACTAGGGACCGGGGGCCGACTGGGGACCGGATCAGGATTGGCCGAGCCGCGCCCGCATCAGCGCGGTCTGCGCGTGGCGCTCCGCCGCGGCCTGTTCTTCGAGGCTGTTCGCCGAGGCCTGGCTGAGCAGTTCCTTGGTGGCCCGCGCGGCCGCCGCGTCGGTCGCCAGCAGCGCGGCCACCAGGTCGCCGACCGCCCCGTCCAGGTCATCGGCGGGCACCACGAGCTCGGCGAGCCGCAGCTCCTTGGCTTCGGCCGCGCCGACCGTCCGGGTGGTCAGGCACATCTCGATCGCCCTCGGCAGGCCCACAATGTCGACAAGTGGCTTTGTCCCCGTAAGATCCGGAACGAGGCCGATGGCTGGCTCCTTCATGCACAACCGGGCGTCATCCGCGAGTACCCGCAGATCGCAGGCCAGGGCGAGCTGGAAACCCGCGCCGATCGCGTGCCCGCGCACCGCGGCCACCGACACGATCGCGGGGCTGCGCAGCCAGGTGAAACCGTCCTGGCAGGACGCGATCCACGGATCGAATGCCGGATCGGCGGGGCTCGGCGGCGGTTCCTCACCGGGGACCCCCTCGCCGGTGAGGAACCGTAGGTCAATACCCGCGCTGAAGGACGGGCCCTCGCCACGGACCACGACCACCCGGACGGAGGGCGGCAGGGCCCGGCCAATCGCGGCGAGACCATGCCACATCGTCGGGGTCATGGCGTTGCGCCGGTCGCCCCGGCACAGGGTCACCGTGGCCGCGCCCGGTGCGGGCTCGTCAAGATCGAGTCGCAGTCCCGCCCGGTCGAGGCCGGGCAGGCCGGGTGTCATGTCCTCCTCAGCGCTTCGCCCGCGACTTGCCGCGCGTCGCGCCGCCGCGACCGCGCAGGGACACCCCTGTCTCGGTCAGGATGCGGTGGACGAATCCGTAAGACCGGCCGGTGGCAGCCGCGAGCGACCGGATGCTCTCGCCGCCGTCATACCGTTTCTTGAGATCCGAAGCCAGCTTGGTGCGGTCTGCACCAGTGACCCGGGTGCCTTTCTTGAGGGTCTCGGTCACGCGTACCTCCCGTGAACTGAAGTGACCTCTGCGTTACCGTCTCTCGCCATGATCACCCATCACGGCGGGATCGGCTACCCACATCCAGGTAAGTGATCACTTCTTTTTCCGGCCGCGCCGGGCCTGCCGGCGAGGCCAGCGCTCAGGCCAGCGCGACCAGATCCGCCAGCCCGTCCGTCCACGCATCCTCGACTCCGTCGGGGAGCAGCACCACCCGCTCCGGGACCAGCGCCTCGACCGCGCCCTCGTCGTGCGTGACGAGCACAATCGCGCCCTGGTAGCGGCGCAGGCCGGCCAGCACCTCAGCCCGGCTCGCCGGGTCGAGGTTGTTCGTCGGCTCGTCCAGCAGCAGCACATTCGCCCCGGAGACGACGAGCAGGGCCAGGGCCAGCCGGGTTTTCTCCCCGCCGGACAGCACCGCGGCGGGCTTGGCCACCGCGTCGCCGGAGAACAGGAACGAGCCGAGGATGCGGCGGTGCTCAGAGTCGGTCAGGTGCGGCGCGGCCGTGCGCATGTTCTCCAGCACGCTCCGGCTGGTGTCCAAGGTCTCGTGCTCCTGCGCGTAGTAGCCGAGCCGCAGGCCATGGCCAGGTATTACCTGGCCGGTGTCAGGTTTCTCAACACCGCCGAGGATGCGCAGCAGGGTGGTCTTGCCCGCGCCGTTGAGCCCGAGCACCACGATCCTGCTGCCCCGGTCCACGGCCACGTCGACGCCGCTGAAAACTTCCAGGGACCCGTAGGACTTGGACAGGTCGGTCGCGGTGAGCGGCGTCCGCCCGCAGGGCACCGGATCGGGGAACCGCAGTCGCGCGACCCGCTGCGCCGCGCCCTCCGCGGCGACCCCGGCCAGCAGCCGCTCCGCCCGCCGCTGCATCCCCTGGGCGGCCTTGGCCTTGGTCGCCTTGGCCCGCATCTTGTCCGCCTGGGCCTGCAGCGCGGACGCCTGGCGGTGCGCGTTGGCCCGCTCGCGCTTGCGCCGCTTCGCGTCCGTCTCGCGCTGCTCGAGGTAGGTCTTCCAGCCGACGTTGTAGATCTCCAGGCAGCTGCGGTCCGCGTCGAGGTGGAAGACCTTGCTCACGACCGCTTCCAGCAGCCCGGTGTCGTGGCTGATCACGACGAGGCCGCCGCGGAATGACCGGAGGTGGTCGCGCAGCCAGCTGATGGAATCCGCGTCCAGGTGGTTGGTCGGCTCGTCCAGCAGCAGTGTTTCGGCGCCCGCGAACAGTATCCGGGCCAGCTCGATGCGCCGCCGTTGCCCGCCCGACAGCGTGCTGAGCGGCTGGGCCAGGACCCGGTCCGGCAGGCCCAGGCTGGATGCGATCGAGGCGGCCTCTGACTCGGCCGCGTAGCCGCCGAGCACGACCAGGCGCTCTTCCAGCTGGCCGTACCGGCGCACGGCCGCGTCACGCAGGGCTGGCCGGCCGTCCGCCATCTGCTCCTCCGCGGCCCGCAGGCCGGCCCTTACCTCATCGAGCCCCCGCGCGGACAGCACCCGGTCCATGGCCAGGCCGTCGAGGTCGCCGACCCGGGAGTCCTGCGGCAGGTACCCGATGGTGGAACCGCGGCGCACCGTGCCGGCCGCAGGCAGCATCTCGCCCGCCAGCACGCGGGCGAGAGTTGTCTTCCCCGCGCCGTTCCGGCCGACGAGGCCGATCTTGTCACCGGGCCCGATCTGGAAGCTGGCGTCCTCCAGCAGCAGTTGCGCACCTGCCCGCAGCTCTACACCCGTTGCCGCGATCACTGGGAACCACTCCAAAGAAGAAGGGAAGGGACGTCGGGTATGAGCAGAGCCCGACGCCGGGGCGCCGCGTCACGAGAGGAGTGGCAGCATCTGACCAGGATACCTGCCCGGCCCATGCACCCTCGCGGGATTATTGGCTGACTCCTTCGCCATCGGTGATCTGGATGCGTACCGCACGGAACATCCTCGGTGTCTCCCGGAGCACCACCAGCCGGGGATCGGGCACGGTGAGGAAACGCTCCACGGCCAGGTCGAAGTAGGGGCGCAGCCGGGGGTCGTCACGCAACCCGGTCACGGCCCGCCGGTCCCCGCCCAGCACGACCGCGTCGAGCCGGCGGAGATAGGGGCCGAACACCGCCGCGGCGGTGTTCGCGGCGGCGGTGAGCGCGTTCGCGGCCTGCTTCTCCCGGCGCCTCGCGAACCGTTGCTGTGACTGGCCGCCCGCCGCGCTGCGCCCGTGCACGAGACGCGAGCCCACCTTGGATGCCTCCAGGTGCGGCGGCGAACCGGTGAAAACCCCGGCGGCGTATCCGCCGAGCCGCACCAGCAGCACCCCCACCGTCCGGTCGGCGGCGCAATGCGCGGCGATCAGCTCGGCCTGCCTGGCCATCATCCTTGGCCGGTCCCCGGCATCCGGCCCGGGAGGCAGGGGCGGGAACGGCAGGTGGCAGGCGGCCACCGTGCCGTCGGCCGCGCGGAACACGACCGCATCCGGGCCGGGCTCGGCCGAGGTCTCGCCGTGCCGGTGCACGAACGAGCCGATCCAGCCGGTGATGCGTTCCGGTGCCACCTCTACCCACCGGGACGCGCCAGGCCCGGGTTTTGCCACCAGGCACCGCCTTCGTGTGTTGCCCGCCTGCGGGTATGACCGGCCTCCGGGTGACCGGCCCGCACGGCCCGTTCGTTCAGTTTAATATTGACGGTGTGGAGCGAAAGACAGGCTAATGATTAATTATCAGCGGGCCAGGCACCCGTGACACTGAACCAGCTCCGCACTTTCCTCGCGGTGGCGGAGAGCGGCTCCGTCCGCGCCGCGGCCCAGCATCTGGTGGTGACCCAGGCGGCGGTGTCGGCCTCGCTGGCCGCGCTGCAGAAGTCGCTCGGGGTGGCCCTGCTCCGGCCCGACGGCCGTGGCTTGCGGCTGACGGACGCCGGTGAATCCTACGCCGGCTACGTCCGCCGCATCCTCGGCCTGCTGGACGAGGCCGGGCTGGCCGCCGCGGCCGCCGCCGACCCGGAGCGCGGCGAACTGCGCATCGCGGCCGTCACCACTGCGGCGGAGCAGATCCTGCCCGCGCTGCTCGGCGGCTTCCGGGCCCGCCATCCGCGTATCGGCGTGCGGCTGGAGGCGGGCAACCGGGAGCGGGTCCGCGCGCTCCTCGACCGCCACCAGGTGGACCTGGTCCTCGGCGGCTCGCCCGAGCCCGGCTGGGACGTGCGGGTGCACGCCGTCCGCCCGCACGACCTGGTGGTCGTCGCCGCGCCCAGCCTGGCCGGCGGCGTCCTGGACACGAACGTGGCCGCGGGGGTCATGGACACGAACGTGGCCGCAGGCGGCCCAGCTGGCCGCCTGCTGCCGTGGCTGGCCCGCCAGGCCTGGCTGCTGCGCGAGCCCGGGTCCGGGACCCGCGCCAGTACCGACGCCTTGCTGGTGGACCTGGACATCGCACCGCTGACGCTCATGGTGGGATCCAACGGCGCCATCAGGGAGTCGGCGAGTGTCGGGCTCGGCGTCACGCTCGTGTCACGGGAAGCGGTCGCCGCCGAGATCGCCTCCGGCCGGCTCGTGGAGTTGCCCGTGCCCGGCACCCCGCTGCACCGGGACTGGTACCTGGTCGCCCATCCGGGCGCGCTGCCGCCCGCCGCGCACCGGCTGGTCGCCCACGTGCTGCGCGAGGGCGGCTTCCACCTGCCGGGCTGAGGCACCCGGCGGCAGCCCCCTTCCTGCTGCCCCGCGGTCATCAACGTCTGTCAACCATTTGCTTGATTGACGGCGCTAAACCCTCAATAGACAGGCTAGATGTCGGCTGGCATCGTGACAGTGCAGGACACGTCCACCACGGAGGGGAACCATGCCGGCCGCTCAGGACCGCTGGAACGCAGGCGTCATCCCGTACGCGCAGATGGGCTACTACGAGCCCGACTACGAGCCCAAGGACACGGACGTGCTGGCCGCGTTCCGGATCTGCCCGCAGCCCGGTGTGCCGCCGGAAGAGGCGGGCGCGGCGGTGGCCGGTGAATCCTCCACCGCGACCTGGACCGTGGTGTGGACCGACCGGCTCACCGCCCACGAGCACTACCAGGCCAAGTGCTACCGGGTCGACCCGGTGCCCGGCCGCGACGGTGAGTACATCGCGTACATCGCGTACGACATCGACCTGTTCGAGGAAGGCTCGATCCCGAACCTCACCTCGTCCATCATCGGCAACGTGTTCGGCTTCAAGGCGCTGCGCGCCCTGCGCCTGGAGGACATGCGGATCCCGCTGGCCTACGTGAAGACGTTCCAGGGTCCCCCGCACGGCATCGTGATGGAACGTGAGTACCTGAACAAGTACGGTCGGCCGCTGCTCGGCGCGACAACCAAGCCCAAGCTCGGCCTGTCCGCGCGCAACTACGGGCGGGTGGTGTACGAGGCACTGCGCGGCGGCCTTGACTTCACCAAGGACGACGAGAACATCAACTCCCAGCCGTTCATGCGCTGGCGTGACCGGTACCTGTTCACGATGGAAGCGGTGAACCGCGCCACCGAGCGCACCGGCGAGATCAAGGGGCACTACCTCAACGTCACCGCGGCGACCATGGAGGACATGTACGAGCGGGCCGAATTCGCCCGGGAACTCGGCAGCATCATCGTCATGATCGACCTCACGGTCGGCTACACGGCGATGCACTCGATGTCGAGATGGGCCCGCAACAACGGGGTCATCCTGCACCTGCACCGCGCGGGCCACGGCACCTACACCCGGCAGAAAACGCACGGCGTGAGTTTCCGGGTCATCTCCAAGTGGTGCCGGCTGATCGGCGTCGATCACATCCACGCGGGCACCGTGGTCGGCAAGCTGGAAGGCGACCCGTCAATGGTCCGCGGCTACTACGACACGCTGCGCGAGTCCCGGATCCCGCTGAACCTCAGCCAGGGCATCTACTTCGACCAGGACTGGGGGTCCATGCCGGGCACCATGCCCGTGGCCTCCGGCGGAATCCACGCCGGGCAGATGCACCAGTTGCTCGGCTATCTCGGCGAAGACGTCGTGCTCCAGTTCGGCGGCGGCACCATCGGCCACCCCAGCGGCGTCGCGGCCGGCGCCACGGCCAACCGGGTCGCCGCCGAGGCCATGATCAAGGCCCGCAACGAGGGGCGTGACTTCGTCCGCGAGGGCGACGACATCCTCGCCGCCGCCGCCAAGGGATGCCCGCCGCTGCAGGTCGCACTGGACACCTGGGGCGACATCACCTTCAACTACGAGTCCACCGACACGCCCGACGTGGTCGCGACGCCGACATCCTGACTGGAGCCTTCATGCGGATCACCCAGGGCACGTTCTCCTACCTGCCCGACTTCACCGACGACGAGATCAGCGCCCAGATCCAGTACTCCATCGACCAGGGCTGGGCGGTGGCGGTCGAGTTCACCGACGACCCGCATCCGCGCAACGTGCTCTGGGAGATGTGGGGGCTGCCGATGTTCGACATCGCGGACGCCTCGGCCGGCCTGCACGAGGTCACCGCGTGCCGGGCCGCCTACCCGCAGCACTACATCCGGGTGATGGCCTACGACGCGAGCCTGGGCCGGCAGACCACCGCGCTGAGCTTCATCGTCAACCGCCCGGCCCACGAGCCCGGCTTCCGGCTGGACCGGCAGGAGACGGCGGACCGGCGCATCCAGTACACCCTTCATTCGTACGCCGCTGACCAGCCGTCGGGCGAGCGTTATGCAGGCCATGGGGTTTCCCATAACGGGGCAGCCGGCCGCCGGTGAGCATGCCTGCCGAGCCCGCGCCGCGCGGCTTCACCATGGCCAGGCCTGGTGCCGCCCGCCCGGGGCCGGCGCCGCCGGACGGCCCCGGGCCTGGCCTGGAGCCGCTGGCGCCGGACGCGATCGTGGAACTGGGCGCGGAGCAGCAGGCCCTGCGGATCTCCGAGATGCTGGACCGCCTCGACCGCGAGTTCATCGGCCTCGCCCCGGTCAAGACCCGGGTCCGCGAGATCGCCGCGCTGCTGCTCATCGACCGGCTCCGGCAGCGGTACGGGCTGACCTGCTCACGGCCCAGCCTGCACATGTGCTTCACCGGCAGCCCGGGCACCGGCAAGACCACCGTGGCCACGCAGATGGGCGCGCTGCTGGCCGAGCTCGGTTACCTGCGCAAGGGCCAGCTGGTCAGCGTGACCCGTGACGACCTGGTGGGACAGTATGTCGGGCACACCGCGCCCAAGACCAAGGAGGTGCTCAAGCGGGCGATGGGCGGGGTGCTGCTGATCGACGAGGCCTACTACCTGTACCGGCCGGAGAACGAGCGCGACTACGGCCAGGAGTCCATTGAGATCCTGCTCCAGTTCATGGAGGCGCACCGCGAGGACCTGGTGGTGATCCTGGCCGGCTACGCCGACCGGATGGACGTGTTCTTCCGGTCCAACCCCGGCATGGCGTCCCGGGTGGCCCACCACATCGACTTCCCCGATTTCAGTCTCGACGAGCTGATGCAGATCGCCGGGCTGATGCTGGAGCGTGAGCAGTACCAGCTCTCCGGGCCCGCGCACGACGCCTTCCGGGAGTACGTGGCGCTGCGGATGAGCCAGCCGCGGTTCGCCAACGCCCGGAGCATCCGCAACGCCATCGACCGGCTGCGGTTGCGCCAGGCCCGGCGGCTGGTGGCGGCGGGCGGGCAGATCGCCCGGGATGACCTGATGCAGATCAGCGACTCCGATGTCCGGGCCAGCCGGGTCTTCGCCGCGGCGGCGCCGGAGCAGGTTACGCCCGCTCCGGACCGGCCGGCAGGAACGGGATAGCCAACCGGACGGTGGTGCCGCGGCCTGGGGCGCTCGACAGCTCCAGTTTCCCGCCGAGCAGTTCCGCCCGCTCCCGCATCCCGGACAGGCCGAAGCCGGTCGGAGCCAGCAACCCCGACCCACCTGATCCGCCCGGGGCCGATCCACCCCGGGAGACATCGAATCCGATGCCGTCGTCGCTGACTTCCAGGAAGGCCCGGTCGCGCTGCTGGTAGAGGCGCAGCGTCACGGTTCGCGCACCGGCGTGCTTGGCCACGTTCTGCAGGGCTTCCTGGGCGGTCCGGTAGACCGCCGTCTCCACATGCTCGGCCATCCGGCGCTTGGTCACCTCGACCCGCACCTCCAGCCCGGGGAAGGAGTGGCCGAGGCTCTCCAGGCTCGCGGCCAGGCCAAGATCGTCCAGGACCGGCGGCCGCAGCCCCGCGATGGCCGAGCGCGTCTCATCCAGCGCCGCCGCGGCCAGCTCCTGGGCCCGTGCCACCTGCTCGGCGGCCACCTCAGGTTCATCCGGGATGGCGTCGGCGGCCGCGGAGAGGTGGAAGAACAGGCTCACGATCCGCTGGCTGATCCCGTCATGAATCTCCCCGGCGAGCCGGCGGCTCTCGTGTTCCTGCCATTCCACGAACTGCTCGGTGAACTTCTCCAGCGCCTCCTCCCGTTCGGCCAGCCGCGTGTGCAGCCGGGCGTTCTCGATCGCCCCGGCCACCAGGCCCGCCACCGACCGGAGCAGCTCCACGTCCGCGGCGGTGAACTCGCGGCGCAGCTTGGTGTGCACATTCAGGACCCCGATCAGGTGACCGAGGGGGGTGACCACGGGAACTGACAGCATCGAGGTGAACTCCTCGCCGCGCAGCGCCGGGATGTAGCGGTACCGGGGATCGGAGGTCTTGTCGTCGACGAGCACGGCCGGCTCCCCGTGCGAGGCGACCCACCCCGATACGCCCTCGCCGAGGCCGAGCTCGATCTTGCCGACCAGACCGTCAAAAGGCGGCGTGGCGCCGCGCAGCTGCAGGGTGCGGCCGCGCTCATCGAGCAGGTGCACAAAACAGACATCCGTCCCTGTGGTCTCGGTAACGAGCGTGGCGACGCCTTGCAGCATCCGGTCGAGATCGAGGCCGGCCGATATCGTGTCGATGACCCGGGACAGCAGCTGGGCTTCGCGCTCCGCGTCGCCCGCGAGCCGCGGCCCGGTCAATGGAACACTCCCTCGCGCAGGGCGACGGCCACGGCGGCGGCCCGGTCGGAGACGTTCAGCTTGCGGTAGATGCCCCGGGAATGGGACTTGACCGTTTCCTCACTGACCACCAGCTTCATCGCGATCGCGCGGTTGGACAGCCCGGATACCAGCAGCGAGAGAACCTCGCTCTCCCGCTGGGTGAGGCCCAGGTGCGCCCCGGGCCAGAACTCACCACTGCGCAGCCGGGCGGCGGACAGCGCCACCCGCCCGGCCAGGCTCGGGTCGATAAGAACCTCCCCCTCGCCGATGCGGCGCAGGTAGTCGACCAGTTCGCCGCCGCGGATCCGCTTGAGCAGGAAGCCTGCCGCGCCGACGCGCAGGGCCTGGAAAAGGTACTGCTCGTCGTCGTAGACGGTGAGGAACACGACCTTGCACTCGGGGTTGGCCTTGAGGATCTCGCCGCACAGGTCAAGGCCGCTGGCGCCGCGCAGCCGGACATCGAGCAGCACTATGTCCGGCTTGAGCTCGGCGACCAGCCGCAGCGCTTGCTGCGCGTCGCTGGACTCGCCGATCACCTCGGCCTGCTCCCGGTAGGGCCGGAGCATGGCCTTGAGACCGTCGAGCACCATCTGGTGATCGTCGACGATCACCAAGGTCAAGGGCCCCTGCGTCAGGTGGTCCATGCCGAGAACCGTACCCATCTGCGGCGGCCGTGGCGCGCCTCGCAACGCCGGGCGGGCGGCCGGGCCACGTCTGGCTGGCTCACGTCCGGGCCTCCAGCATGTGCCAGAGCAGCAGTAGCTGGGCGATGGCGAGGGGCTCGCTGCGCTTGCCCGGTGAGTACTCGCCGAGTGTGTCCGGCAGGCCGGTGCCGGGGTCGAAGGACAACTGTTCCCAGATTGCCTTCTCCACGATCCGGCTGTCTTCGCGCGGCGAGTAGCCGTGCACGTGCAACGCGTCCACCGGGCGGCCGTCGCTGTCGCGGATCAGCTTGAGGTGCACGGTGCGCCGGTCGTCATCGGTCAGCACATGGGACAGCTCAGGATGCTGGATGGTCGGGCGCAGCAGGATTTCAGCGGACAGCGGCGTGCCCGCCGGATCCATGTGCCCGGCCACCGGGGCGAACCGCACCGAGATGTCGGCCCACTGCCGCTGGGGGCGGATGAAAGCCGCGGATTCCGGCTCACGGCGCTCAAGCTCGGCGAGAACCTGCTCCGGGCGGTAGCCGCGCTCCGCGCAGTCCCGCTTGAGCTTCCACTCCCGCCGGATGTCCTCTGGGGGATCGAGGTAGACGGTGATGTCGAAGCAGGCCCGGGCCAGCTTGGTGTGCAACGGCAGCAGGCCCTCGACGATCACGAACGCCTTGGGTTCCACCAGCACCGGCCGGACCAGCCGGCCGGTGGCGTGATCGTAGACCGGCTTGAGGATCGGCCGGCCCAGCGCGAGCAGTTGCAGGTGCTGCTCCATCACCTCGATGTAGTTGCACTCTGGGTTGAGCACCGTGAACGGTACGTTGCGCCGCTCAACCCGGTCATAGCGGTGATAGTCGTCCACGCACAGGGCGATGGCCCGGTCCGCGCCGAGCGCCTCGGCAATCCCCCGGGTCAGCGTTGTTTTCCCGGCCGCACTGTCGCCGGCGATGGCGATCATGACCGGGCGCGGTGACTCGGGCGCGGCCTCGTTGCGGCGCAGGCGCATCAGCTTGTCGGGCATGGTCACCTCACCTCCCCGGCCCAGCGACAGAAAGTGACCGACAGTTGACGCCGGCTGCTCCTGCGCGGGGTGAACTATCACGATATGTGGGACGGAAAGAGGCCGCCTCCCCCGGAGCGGGGAACCGGCGGGGGAGGAATCCGGCCGGAGCCGGGCGTGGGCCCAGTGTGGGCGGGCGGGCGCCGGGCCCGGCCGGTGGGCTTCCTCCCCCGGCCAGTTCCACCGGGCGGGGGATGCCGCCGACCTGGACGGCCGTCTACCGTCAGCGGATGGAACGCTTGGTCTCGGTCGCGTCAGCCCTGGTCCGGCCGCTGCGAGGCATTCTCGCGGCGGATGAGAGCGTGGCCACCATGTCGGCACGACTCGCCGCCGCAGGCGTCGCGCCCACTGCGGCGAACCGGCGGGCATACCGCGAGATGCTGGTGACCACACCCGGGCTCAGCGCCGGGATCAGTGGCGTCATCTTGTCCGACGAGACGCTCCGTCAGCGACTGCGCGACGGCAGGCTGTTCCCCGCCGCGCTGCACGACCTGGGCATCCTGCCCGGGATCAAGGTCGACATGGGCACGCAGCCGCTGGCCGGAGCATCAGGTGAGACCGTGACCGAGGGCCTGGACGGGCTGGGCCCCCGGCTTCGCGAGTACTTCGGACTCGGCGCCACGTTCACGAAGTGGCGGTGTGTCCTGCGGATCGGCGCTGGCCGGCCAGCGCCGATCACCGTCCGGGCCAACGCGCAGGCGCTCGGCCGGTACGCGGTGGCGGCCCAGGAAGCCGGCCTGGTGCCGATCGTCGAGCCCGAGATCCTGATGGACGGGCCGCACTCGCTGGCCCAGTGCGAGACGGTAACGTCGCTGGTCCTGCTCGAGGTTTTCAGCGAACTGCGCGACTACGGGGTTGAGCTGGCCGGAGTGGTGCTCAAGCCGAACATGGTCCTGCCCGGCACCGACGCCGGGATGACGGCCACGCCGGCTGACGTGGCGGAGGCCACGCTCAACGCCCTGACGGGGGTACCAGTCAGCACGGCCGGTATCGCGTTCCTGTCCGGCGGGCAGCGGCCGGAACACGCCACCGAAAATCTCGCCGCCATCCAGCGGCGGCCGCACATCTGGCCGCTGACGTTCTCATTCGGCCGTGCCCTGGTGGATCCCGCGCTGGCCGCGTGGCGTGGCGAACCCGAACACTGGGCGTCAGGCCAGCGCGCCCTCGCCCGGCGGGTCTCGATGAACGCTGCTGCGCTGGGCGGCCGGTACACCCCAGAACTTGAGCTTGATCCCGCCTGAGCCGCCGTCACCAGGCTCATCACCAGGTCCGCCAGCCGTCGCGGCGCTGATATCCGTTCCTAGCGGCGTACTTGGATGAGCCCGTGGCTGCCGTCCGTTCGCCAGGGCGCTCCGGTCGAGTCGAGGCTGGCGCGGACCGCTGGGTCGATGCCGGTGATGACGTCGGATTTGAGCGTCCGCAACGCGGCCACCGGTCCAGGGAAGTAGGAGGCTACGTCGCTGAATGGGGTCGCAGGCGGCCAGTCCCGGTCGCCAACAAGCCGCCGGTAGTTGAGGTCGCCCTTGAGGATGGTCAGCGACGCCTGCTTGAACCGGCCCGCGAGATCGGCGGGCATACGGTGATAGGACCATGGTGCGGCGTAGAACTCGTGCGTGTACAGGAGCAGTGTGCCTTCCGCCGCGGCGGCCAGCAGCCTCCTGGCGATCTGCGCTGAGCTGCCCGGGGTTTCAGACAGTCGGTGCAGGCCGGCGGCGACATCGGTGGTCGTCGCGTCAGACACGTAGTAGGGGTGCGGCTTCACGTGCACGGTGACCGAGGCCGCCTGGCCGTGCTGCAGGAAGTGGTCGATGAGGACGAGGTCGGCCATCAGTTCCCGGCCTGCGTTGTCCGCGACCAGGACGATGTGTGACGTGGCGCTGAGCGCGGCGCGGAGTTCAGCGCTGTGATCATCAACGAGCCTCGTCTGCCCAGCATGACCTGATCCGGCTGTCCTGCCGATCCGGAAGCCCAGGTCGGCACGATTGCCCCACAAAGACGCCAGGAGTTTGGCTCGCTCCTGCTCCTGCGCCGGCTGCCGTTCCAGGTCATCAAGCGCCGCCAGATCGGGCTCCAGCGCCGGGGCATGAAGCTCAGCGGTTTTCAGGTACTCAAACGGGTCAACCCAGTACCAGGGACCCTGCTCGAAGAAGTGCACGGCGTCGAGGAGCCGCCGGTAGAAATATGACTCCGACCACAAGAACGGCGCCTCCAGCCACGGCCTCCCGAAGTGATCCTTGCCCCACGAGTGCCAGCGGCCGTGGTCGTGCGCGTCGGGGCCGAGGGGTGCCATCAGCCCGGAGGAGATCTCTGCCAGCAGCGCCGCCAACCCGCGGCGCTGCGCAGGGCCGTACGGGTGGGCGTCTCGGATCTGGTTGACCAGCGCGGGAGTGCGATCGTGCCAGACGCCCCAGGCGAATCCCGCCGGATCGTTGTTGAGCAGTTCAGGCGGCAGCGCGGTCACGGCCGGTTCCTGTCGCACCGCTACCCGCTGTCCCCGGCACCGAGGCCGTGCTTCAAGCCGGCGCCGGGCGCCGTCCCGAATCGGGTACCCGGGACGGCAAACATCCGCGGGAAGCCCTCGGCCACCCGCCGGTCGCCGGTGACAATCAGGCGGCCGCCGCGCTCGGCCTCGGTGAGCGGCTCGCGGCCGAAGGCGACTGAACGCAGCGTCGCCACGTCTGTGTCAAAGGTGACGGCGGGCTGCTCAGTACGGCCGCGGACGATGTCGATCGAGTTATCGGCAACCGTGACCCGAAACCAGCCGCCGTCCACCCGCAGCGCGAACGTCGCCTCGGCCGCCGCGGCGGGATCGAAGACAGTCTTAAGCGCAACGAGCAGCGCATTGACGCTGAGTTCCCCGGACGTCGTCACTGGTTCCCGACTGCCCCAGCGGCCCAGTGCCAGCAGGACCGGCTCCAGCGCCTGCCCCCGGTCGGTGAGCTCGTAGATCGCGACGCTGGCAGGCGGGTCGAGCACATCCCGGCGGACGATACCCGCGTCCTCAAGGTCACGCAACCGCTGCGAGAGGACGTTCGGGCTGACCCCGTGCAGACCGCTGCGCAACTGGACGAACCGCTTCGGCCCGAAGATCAGCTCGCGCACTACCAGCAGCGCCCACCGATCCCCGATGACATCGAGGGCCCGGGCAATCCCACACGGGTCGTCGTAGCGACGGATGTTCGGCATGGCCATCACTGTAGTCAACATGGTTGTATTTTAGTAGGGTCTAATCCTATTCTAGGACTGTGCTTATTTCACAGGGCGGTACCCAGGCTCCCGGAGGAGGCTCATGAGTGGCTACGTCATGATCCCAGGCGCTGGTGGTGCCGCCTGGTACTGGCACCGCGTAGTCCCGCTGCTACAGCAGGCTGGGCATGAGGCGACCGCCGTCGACCTGCCCGGTGACGACAATCTCGCTGGGCTGCCTGAGTATGCCCGCCTGGTGGTCGACGCGATCGGCGACCGGGACGAGGTGGTTATCGTCGCTGCCTCACTCGGCGGGTTCACCGCGCCGCTCGTCACCGCGAAGGTGCCGGTGCGCGCCATCGTCCTGGTGAACGCGATGATCCCGGTACCCGGTGAGACACCCGGCGCCTGGTGGGACAACACTGGATCGATGCAGGCGCGCAGCGCCGCAGCTGAGGCCGGCGGCTACGGCACCGAGTTTGATGAAGCCGTGTACTTCCTGCACGACGTCCCGCCCGAGGTCGTGGCGACTGGCGCGCAGCATCAGCGGCCTGAGGCCGATGCGGTGTTCGGGTCAGTCTGCGACTTCGACGCGTGGCCGCCGGTCCCGATCCATGCCGTGGCTGGGGCCGGTGACCGGTTCTTCCCCGCCGAGTTCCAGCGGGCGCTGGCGCGAGACCGGCTCGGACTCGAGGCGGACGTGCTGCCGGGCGGCCACTTGATCGCGTTGTCTCAGCCATCCGCCCTGGCCAGCTATCTGCTCGCCCTCTGACCTATCGCCCGCCGAACCAAGGAGGTTTCCATGACGGAGCCACGTACCCTGCTGACCGGTCTCGCGTTCGGTGAGTCACCACGCTGGCACGACGGCCGCCTCTGGTTCTCCGACTGGCTCACCCACGAGGTGGTGGCGGTTGATCTCGACGGCACGAGTGAGGTCATGGCCCGGGTGGACTTTCCATCACTGCCGATGTGCATCGACCGGCTGCCGGACGGGCGCTTGCTCATCGTGTCGCCCAGCGATGGACTGCTCATCCGCAGAGAGCCCGACGGGTCGCTGGTGCCCCATGCTGACCTGAGCGGCATTGCCCGGGGCTTCAACGAGATCGTGGTGGATGGCCGCGGCAACATCTATGTCAACGGCGGCGGCTTTGACCTGATGGCTGGTGAGGAGTTCGCACCGGGAATCGTCGCGCTGGTCACCGCGGACGGCTCGGTACGGCAGGTGGCGGACGGCATCGCCTTTGGCAATGGCATGGCAGTTACCCCCGACAACTTGCACCTGATCGTCGCCGAGTCCTACGGGAAGAGGCTGACCGCTTTCGACATCGCGGCTGATGGCGGCCTGTCCAACCGGCGGGTGTGGGCCGATCTCGGCGACGGGGTCCCGGACGGCATCTGCCTCGACGCCGAGAACGCCGTCTGGTACGCCGACGTCCCCAACGAGCGCTGCGTACGCGTCCGGGAAGGGGGTCAGGTGCTGCAGACCATCGACCTCGACCGCGGCTGTTTCGCCTGCATGCTGGGCGGCCCGGACAAGAGAACCCTGTTCCTGATCGCTACTGAGTGGCACGGCACGGCGAACATGGCCAACGAGGCACGGACCGGCCAGATCCTAACGATCCAAGCGGCCGTCCCCGGCGCCGGCTGGCCGTAGCAGGCACAGAGCACCGGCCCGGCACCGCCGGGCTCACGGGAGCGGTGTTCGAGGACGATACCCAAACTAGCCTGGTGAATGTGAATGGCCGCCTGGTTGCGCTTTCAGGTTCGGCTCGTAGCCCGGTTGTTCCACCCGCTGGGGCTCGTGTTGCCAGATCACGTATGTTCCCCGGGGGCCGTACGGGATGACTTCGATGATGCGGTAGTGGTGGGTGCGGCGCAGGTCGGCGGCGATGCGGTGGTCCAGGGCGGTGGTGTCC